>Ga0302135_10002857_pt1 | contig 10362 bp, 9 predicted proteins | sample CBN3_surface_MG_FD_203119 | JGI IMG/M metagenome (GOLD analysis project Ga0302135, IMG submission 203119) | Marine microbial communities from Western Arctic Ocean, Canada - CBN3_32.1 | ecosystem: Environmental > Aquatic > Marine > Oceanic | place: Canada: Western Arctic Ocean | collected 2017-09-15 | reverse complement strand
GTCCCACAAATTGTCAGATTCTAAAATACCCAATGCGAAGGCAAGGAAACCCGTCGCGAGCAGTACCGCAGGTAACGTTAAGCCAAACCATAATGCACTGGCAAACAGCACGAATATTATTGGGCCCAGGATGATGGGATAGTATCCGAACGCGTACAGGTCAAAATAAGTGAGACCGAGGGCCGTGGGGTAAAGTACCAGTGAGACCAGTACAATAGCGAGTGCCGGTGCCAGTAGTTGGGCATGGTTTGGGCCGGATTCGCCAGACCTGAAGGATTGCCAGGCAGCCAGGCCAAGGATAATAAACCCGCTGATTGAAAGGTCTCCGGTCAGAACTCTTATGTAATGGGATAGGCTGAATTCTGGCAGGGGTACCAGGCATGCAAGCAACACAGATCCGAAAATAATGCTCTGTGTAGCTCGATTGGCAATGAAGCGCCTGACAATAACCGTTGCAGCCGAAGCAAATACCAATGCAGATCCTGCGTGCGGCAACCACTGTGCAAAAAACTCCGACATCAGTTTGCCCGCTTTAGTAAGACATAACCTGAAACCAGGCAAATAAGAATCGGTGTTGCCGTTGCAATCAGTGGTGGAAACCCAAACACGAGGCTGGCAGGGGATAGGAGGTCCTGCACAAATTTAAAAACAATACCGGTCACCAGCCCGCTGACAACTCTCATCCCCATGGTGGTTTCCCTGAGTGGGCCAAAGATGAATGAGATTGCGACGAATACGAGGCTCAGGGATGCAAAGGGTTGGAAGGCTTTGGTCCACAAGCCAAGTTGGAAATTGTCGGTATTCAGGCCCTGCGATTCCATGTACTTAATTTTTCGCCGAAGCTCGACGATGGACATTTTGTCCGGTTCAACAAGAATTTCAGTGCTTAGTAATTCGGGAGTCAGCTCGGAATGCCATTTTAGTTGCGAGTGGTGTTCGCTTGTATTTGGGGCATTTAAGTCTGTGACGATGACATTGTCCATTCTCCAGTAGCGGGTATCGTCGTTTTCCGTTGGTGAAATATGCGAGGCTGACTCTGCCCACAGGGTTTTTTGCAACTGTTGTTCGGCACCCAGGAAATACTGGCTGATGTTTCCAAGCACTCCCTCATGGCTGACCGTACTGAAGTGCATATACCGGTTGCCTTCCCGATACCAGAATCCCCCTTTGGGGGTGATGTCACCTTCCATCGCCTTTTCGCGAGAGACACGGGCGGTTCGCTCAAAATCCGGGAGTATCAGTTCTCCGACCAGTAAACCGGCGATGATAAACGCCAGCGCAGGTTTCATCGTGGCAATTGCGATTTGCCATGTCGAAATACCAGCAGACCTCATAATGATCAGTTCACTGTTGCTGGCGAGGATACCAAGGCCGGTTAAGCTTCCTATCAGTGCGGCGTACGGTACGGTCTCGTAAAACATTCTTGGAATACTGTACGAGATATACTTGATGACGGCGATCAGGTTGTAGTCCTGCACTATGTCGCTCATTTGGTCTAGAAAGGTGAAAATGACGAACAGGCTGATTAGCCCTGCTGATGCCAGCAGTGTCATGGTGGCAACCGTCAGTCCAAGGTAGTTGTCGAGCCTTCTCATCGTGATCTAATCTCGGAGGAGCTGATGTCGTGGCGAAACTGATCTTCAGTCACGGCAGTGCACATGTCCTTAAGTGTTTTCGACAATGAAACGTCCGCCAATGTACTAAAGCCTTCGCCAGACTGTCGTCCAAACACAAGAAATCGGGCGCCACGTCCTGCCATAGTTGCCAGCGCTTTGTTACGAGCGGTTTCAGAGCCGTAGTACCTGGGCTCATCTATCCTGATTATCGTATCAAGGCCCACAACAAACACACTGTCTGGGAAGATGGCTGATTTCTCTACAAAGGTTGGGGCATTGCTGAAGACCAGGTCAAATTCATCGGTACATCGTTCTGACATGGTCAGGAAATCCAGTGGTGGCTTGTCTACATTGCGGATGGATAGCTCCAGGGTAACATCCTGGCCCAGCATATCCCTGGCGGAGCTGATCATACCCCGATGACCGTCATGAATAGGATTAAAGGCCCCCGGGAAAACACAGGGGTTTGCGGACGTTGAGGTTGAATCGATGTCACCTGCAAGCAAATCCACCCAGAGTTTTTCAGCATCAATATGCCTGGTCCTGGTGCTTATGTCCGATGTTTCAATCGAAACATCAACGGCACAGGCCATTGCAGCTATGATCGCATTTCGACAAATAGCTTCCTGCTCTTTCCTGTCGTCTTCGCGATTGAGATCAATGTCATAGATAGTGGTAAATCCAGCAGCCTGCACTGCTATATGGCATCTGTCTGTGCCTTTTCGCGCGCGATTGGTTGCAATAGCCGCGGTACAACCAACCCCGATGACATTGTTTTCGGGCCTTATATTTCGCGCACTCATATACGCAGCCATGGCCATGGCCCTGGCCGTGTGAGTGTTACACCCCTGGGGACCAGACGCTGAAACAAAACGACCCAGCGCGGCGGAATGATACGGTACCGTTGCTTCGAGCAGGGTGGCTGAAGCCCCGGCAATCGCAAACAGACTGGCAATGGCACTAGTCCCACCACCGGTGATCGCCAGACTGAACTGACTATCCGATGAATAGACCTTTTCGATGAGCTGCTGGTTCAGTGGGGTCGACTCCTGCTTGTAGTGTGCGAATTCTAGCCTAAAATCAACACTCCTTGAGAGAAAGAGAGTAGTTGTGACCACCATCTCCAAATTGTTACTGATTTTACCTGGCTTGTTGACCTTCGATTTTGCTGCGGCGGAAGAATCTGGTCTGCGTGAACTGACTTCGGAAGAGTTGGAAAGATACGAATTTGATGTTGAAGAGGTACCGGCGACAGTTAAAGAGTTGTCTCTGGGGCAGCGATATTCCCTGGATACCCAGCGCAGAGAGACCATGGATCTGATTGCCAGACGGCTTGGCGTTCTGAATCTGAAAGGCGATAAATCTGATCTGAAAGTCCTGCAGAACCTCGTGGATCGCAAAGCCATTGGTCGCGACGACGTAAGGGGATTACAGAGTCTGGGTATTGTCTTTGGTGACGTTCTCGTTAGTGAGTACGGGCTGAGCTGGGTGAGCTACGAGGATGATGTTGGAACAAGCAAGGCGTTACGTTGGAAAAAGACCGAAAACTATGTTTTTCCGGTGACCCTGTTCTCAAAAAGAGTCCAGTTTAAGGAAAACATTAATATGACGGGCGTATTTGAGGAGATTGGCGCTGAAGTCGAGCGTTTCATCGCCTATGAAGCGGCCAGGCCGGTTTTTAAATAACCTGCGGCTTCTTTTAAAAATAGTCACACAGCGTTAGAATACGCGCGTTTCGCCAACCTGGTTGGCTCAAGTAAAGGCACAAAAATGTTTGTATTAGATTGGATTAAAGCCGTTCTCAAATTCTTTATTGTTGACTCAGTCGTTAACATTCTCGGAGATCTGTTCGAACAGCCGCTAATTATGTGGGTGTTTATCGGTTGGGGGTGGCTGGCCGCGATGGTAATGCTGTTCTCTGTTTATGACACTATCGGCCAGCTCTAGAGTAATTCTTCGAGCTTGGCCATCACCAGGTCGCCGAAAACATCAGTGGCCACCAGCTTAATGTTATCGCTCGATTTAGACAGGTCCGCAGTCGAGTAACCGGACTCAAATACACTTCGCATCGCTTCCCAAACGAATCCAGCTTCTTCCTTCATGCCGAAGCTCATCTCCAGCATCATGGCGACTGAGCCGATCATGGAATAGGGGTTAGCGATATTTTTCCCTGCGATATCCGGCGCTGAGCCATGGGAAGGCTCGTAATAGGCTTTTTCGGGTCCGACGCAGGCGGAAGGCATCAAGCCCAGTGAGCCGAGTATGCCGCCGCCCTGGTCACTCAAAATGTCGCCGAACATGTTTTCCATGACCATGACGTCAAATTGACCAGGATTCAGGCACAGGGCCGTTGCCGCGGCATCAACCAGCAGATGAATGACTTCAATATCCTGGTAGTCCTTATGAACCTCATCCAGAACCTCGTTCCAGAAAACGCTGGACATCAGGACATTGCTTTTATGAATGTTGTGAAGTTTTTTCTTGCGTGAACGGGCTTGCTCAAACGCTACTATCAGCACCTGGCGAATTTGTTCCTCGGTATATTCAAGGATTTCATGAACATAGCGTTGGCCATCCTTATTAATGCCGCGTTCTTTCTTGCCGAAGTAAAGACCACCGACCAGCTCACGAATCAGCAGAATATCGATCCCTTCTTTAATGATCTCGGGCTTGAGCGGTGAGAAGTGCGCCATATCCTTAGAAAGGAATATAGGTCTGAAATTGGCGAAGGTGTTGTAGCGGGCACGTAGCGGCAGAATTGCCCCCCGTTCGGGCTGCTCTTCAACAGGTATTTTCTTTGATTCCTCATAGGACAGACCGACCGGTCCCTTGAGGATCGCATCTGCCTCATCACAAACCGCCTTGGTGGCGTCCGGGAATGCTTTACCTTCTTCGAAGTAGGCGTGGGCGCCAAAAGGGGCGCTAATCAGTTCGAATGATACGTCGCGTTTTAATTGAAGGGCGTCAAACACCCGCGTTGCCTGGGCCATAATTTCTGGCCCGATGCCATCACCTGATAGTAGAGCAATCTTGTAAGCGTTGGTCATTGGGCAGCCTTTGTCTATCGCGAAAAGCTGCGGATTCTATCATGTTATTCCAGGGAAGGATTACAAGGGGTACAGGAGAAACGGTTGGCGTTCTTCTTTCCAGCGGGTTTCAGCCTCGCTGAGTTGTGCATCGAAAACATCGAAGCCCTGATTCGGGTCATCAACCCAGGTTCGTAGACCAGGACCGCCGTTGATGACGTCGATAGGCTTGCGGCCAAGCTCGTACTCGTAGGGGTGGAACCGCCATATATCGAACGCAGGTTCAATATGCCTCAGGGATTTCAGCAAACCGGCGATCAATCGGTAGGGTTTAAATTCGTTATGGTCGTAGGCCGGATAGTCAGTGTGGATTTGAAGCCCCGCACACACCTGGTCAACATGTTTATGAAATGTGGGGGTAAAAAAGCACTCGCGCAGGTAGGCGGAACCCAGCCAGAGGGGAGCCTGGGATGCCAGGTCGGTCAGCAAACTACTTATTGGCAAGCCTGGCGCACCAATGACTTCAAGCGGTGTCGTTGTTCCGCGCCCTTCGCTCAGGGTGGTTCCCTCCAGTAGCACGGTCCCTGGGAAAATTCTGGCCATGTTGATGCTGGCGGCATTTGGGCTCGGGTTAATCCACGGGCGAGCGTTAGTGGGCCAGCCATAGCCAGGACCCTGCCCGGGGTTGTGGCCCGCCAACTTAATTATCGACAGGTCCAGTTCATGGGTCTGTTGGGTGGCGAACCATAAACCCAGTTCGCCAACAGTAAGTCCATGGCGAGTCGGCATTGGCGCACAACCTACAAAACTCTGTTCGCCGGGTTCAAGGTATAGGCCATCGATGGGTCGCCCGGCCGGGTTGGGCCGGTCCAGTACCCAAAGCTCTTTTCCAAGGCGACTGCAGGCTTCTGTGAAATAGAACAGCGTCGTGATGTACGTATAGATGCGGCATCCAATGTCCTGCAGGTCGAACAGGATGATGTCCAAATCGTTCAGCATTTCATCTGTTGGATGCCGATATTCACCATAGAGGCTGATGACCGGTAGCTGATGAATCTGGTCAAGATAATCCTCAGACTCAATCATGTTGTCCTGCTTGTCACCCCGCATGCCGTGTTGTGGTCCGAAGGCGCGGACGATATTGCACCCCGCTTCCATCAGGGCATCGACGCTATGCGTGTTTGCGCTGTTAATGGATGCAGGGTGCGCCACCAGCCCAACCCGGGCAGAACGAAGCCGTTTTAACTTAGCTTCATCCTCAAGAAGTACATCTATACCGAACAGGAATGTCATAGCGCAATACTATAAGTCATCAGCGGCAACAAGCACATGATGTTCCCGGTCGTGAAAATCAGGTGTCTCACCGTGCTTTGTTGAAAAATAACGAAGACTGCCATCTTTGTCCGCAAGGATTGTGGCGGGTCCAAACAAGACATGATCAGAAAGCCTGCCAATAAAGAAGGAAGCGGTAATGACGCCTGGGCGGTCAACCTGGAATTCGACCAGTTCAGTGTCATGCTCTGTTTTCATACCCTCTCGATAGCTGGAGAACGAGTAACTATTCCAGGCACCACAGGGTGAGAGGTTAATTTCAAGGTAGGACGGATCATCTGGTGACGAGAGGAACAGTTCAAGGCAGGTGGATTTCCACAGTTCATCTTTTCTCTCGAGCGCGGTAAATTCCGGCCAGACCAAACCCCGGGTGACGTCGATTGAGTATCGAAGCCTAAGGTTATTCGCATTAAGGTCGATATCCGCGGTAACAACCGCGTTACTGTTGAACTCTATTAGTGGAAATCTCATGTGGCCGTTTAGGTTATTCATCAGGTACAGTCAGCGATGTTAAGCTGCATTCTTTCGGCTTGAAAGTGCCATGGACAAAAAGTGTAGTGGCTTAAGAGTGCGGTGGTTGAACAGCGCCTGGCTTGAAAGAATTATAAGGTGAACCCCAGGAAGTGAATATGTCTGAGTATGATTTTGATCTGTTTGTCATCGGAGTTGGCTCCGGTGGTGTTAGAGCCGCGCGCATGAGTGCCAATTACGGAGCGAGAGTGGCTACCGCTGAAGAAAAGTACATGGGGGGTACATGCGTGAACGTCGGATGTGTTCCAAAGAAGCTGTTCGTCTATGCGTCACATTATTCGGAAGATTACCAGCATGCGGGGGGGTTTGGCTGGGGTAACGCCAGGCCGGATTTCGATTGGCAGGTACTGCTAAAAAACAAGAATACCGAGATATCACGACTCAATGGTCTCTACAAAGGCATGCTTGATAACGCCGGGGTAACCCATTTCGATGGCCGGGCTAGAATCAAGGATACACACCATATTGAGATTAATAATGAGGTCATTTCGACCGACAAAATACTAATCGCAACGGGCGGATGGCCAACTGTGCCTGACTTTCCTGGTAGAGAGCACGTCATTACCTCTAACGAGGCCTTCTTCCTTGAGTCGCTTCCCAGGCGTGCATTGGTTGTGGGCGGTGGCTACATCGCTGTTGAGTTTGCAGGGATATTCAACGGCCTGGGGGTCGATACGACGTTATCTTATCGGGGAGAGTTGTTTCTCCGTCATTTCGATATAGATATCCGCAAGATGGTGAGAGATGAATTGGAGAAAAAAGATATTCATCTCGCATTTCAGACCCAGGTAAAAAACGTCGATAAAAATGCTGACGGTACCTTTACGGTGAACTTTGAGAGCGGCAAGTCGATGGAAACCGACCTGGTGCTTTATGCCACTGGAAGGGCGCCTGCTGTGTCGGATATTGGTCTGGAAAATGTAGCCGTGGCGCAGCAGGACAACGGTGCCATTATTATCGACGAGGAATTCCGCACCAGTGAATCAAACATATTTGCGCTGGGCGACGTTACCGATCGTTTGCAGTTAACACCCGTGGCGATTGGCGAGGCGATGTGTTTTGCGAGTACTCAATTTCTCGGTCAGCGTAAGGTGATGGCTTACGATAACGTCGCGACCGCGGTTTTTTGCCAACCTAACGTGGGTACCGTTGGATTGACCGAAGCTGAGGCCAGGGATAGCGCCCGGGAACTTGATATTTATCGATCTGTCTTTCGGCCGATGAAACACACGCTCAGTGGTAGTGATGAAAAGTTTATGATGAAGATCATTGTCGACAGGCAGACAGATAAAGTGCTGGGCGTGCATATGGTGGGCTCCGATGCCGGAGAGATCATCCAGGGTATTTCGATAGCGGTAAAAATGGGTGTAACCAAAGAGCAATTCGATGCCACCGTCGGGATTCATCCCACGACCGCAGAAGAGTTTGTGACGATGCGAGAGGTGGTTTCTGAGTAAGTTGGGTCCCGTTGGTGCAGATGTGGATGTAGCAGGTGTCGGTGGTGTAGATGGTTGCCCCGGGGGCTGGTTGTTGGCTTCTATGGGCCAGCCTGTGGATCTATTCTGTTCATTCGGGGCGTTGTTAAAGGCGCATCCGAAGATGACTCTATTGGTAGACATTCCCATGGGGTTGCCTGACAGATTCCCCCGAGATCTTGAACCGCAGGCCAGGAAGCTGTTGCCGGGAAGGTCTGGGAGTCTTTTTCCAGTTCCTTGCAGACAGGCCGTATATGCTTCCTCATACGAAGATGCCTGTAAAACGAATTCGCGGTATCTGGGGAAAAAGCTCTCCAGGCAAACCTGGAACATCTGCTCGAAAATCCGTGAGGTCGACCAGATTCTCTGTAGCGACGCTTCATTACAAGACCGGGTATATGAATCTCATCCGGAACTTGCCTTCTACCTGTTGTCAGCTGAAGGCCCCCACCATTCCAAAAAGACACGCGACGGAATAGCGGAGCGCCTCAACATTCTGGCGACATACTATGAGCCGGTTCATGATTATTATGATCTCGCGCTGCAGAAATACCCCAGGAAACTGGTTGCACGGGATGATGTCCTGGATGCAATGATCCTAATGGTGTTGGGCAGCGTTGATCAAACCGTATTGGAGGATTCAAGCGATAAGGATGAGCAGGGACTCAAAATACGGATGACACTGCCCAAGACCCACTGATGGAATTTTGTTATTGTCGACCGCTCGACATGACTCTCAATGACACCTGAGGAATATCAGTGACCGATGATCTGACATCTTTGCTCAACCTGTTCGATTCCTATCTGGGATCTGCGCAGTATTTTCCGTTTCTTCTGCTGGGGACCGGAATCTTCTTTACGCTTTACCTGAAGTTCCCGCAATTACGATTCTTTAACCACGCGCTTCGCATAGTTCGCGGCAAATACGATAAAGATGATGCTAAAGGCGACGCCAGCCATTTCCAGGCGCTGGCGACAGCTATTTCAGGCACGGTGGGCACCGGTAACATTGGTGGGGTCGCGCTTGCGATTTATCTGGGCGGGCCAGCGGCGTTGTTCTGGATGTGGATGACCGCATTTTTCGGTATGACCACCAAGTTTGTAGAAGTCACGCTTTCCCATAAATACCGGATGGTGGATGACGAGGGTCATATTATCGGTGGTCCAATGTATGTGATGGAGCGCCGGCTGAACATGAAATGGCTGGCCGTGTTCTTTGCGGTCGCGACGGTGATAAGTTCATTCGGGACGGGTAGCCTGCCGCAAAGCAATAACATCGCAATCGGCGTGGCCACGACTTTCGGAATACCAGAGTGGATTACCGGAGGAGTGCTCGCGATTGTCCTGGGTCTTGTGATTGTCGGTGGCATCAAGCGGATCGTTCGGGTGGCCGAAAGCATTGTGCCCATCATGTCGGTGATATACGTGATTGGTGCTCTTTCCGTGATTCTGGTCAATCTCCCCCAGGTTGGCGCGTCGTTCGTTGCTGTGTTCCAGGATGCATTTACCGGGTCAGCAGCAACCGGAGGGTTCCTCGGAGCAAGCTTCGCTTACGCTTTTAATCGGGGTGTTAACCGGGGATTATTCTCGAACGAAGCCGGGCAGGGTAGTGCTCCTATTGCCCATGCTGCGGCAAAGACCAATGAGCCGGTTTCGGAAGGAATGGTTTCTATCCTGGAGCCCTTCATCGACACGATTATTATTTGTACATTAACCGGGCTGGTGATTTTGTCTTCGGGCGTGTGGACGGAAAAGCTGCAGAATGATTTCCAAAGCTTTGACATGGAGTTTATTTCAGGCACCTATACAGAAGGTAGTGACGATGACCGGGCAGACCTATACGCGCACCTCAATTTTGGTGATTCGAGTATTGAACCATTAACCGGTGAGCTCGAAGTTAGGGACGGTATAGCCTTGCAAGGTGATTTTACGCTCCTTCATAACCGGTCTATTGCCGAAGAAGTGCAGTACTTCGATGGGGGTTTGCCTTACTCAGGTAGTCTCCAGGTAGTCGACGGCAAACTTCAGGACGCCGTGACGGTTCGCGGCAAGTCCTTGATTCACTCTGTGAACCTGACAACCGAAGCATTTACCAGGGGCGCGTTTGGCGATTATGGAAAATATATTGTCGCCATTGGCCTGGTGCTTTTCGCGTTCACTACGGCAGTCGCGTGGTCATATTATGGTGATCGTGCGATGACATACCTGTTCGGCACTGCATCAGTCCTGCCATACCGGGTGCTTTATGTACTCGGTTTCTTTGTGGCGGCCATATCAGATACGTCCCTCATCTGGCTTGTTTCCGCGATTACGATCGCGTTGATGACTATTCCGAACCTAATCGCGATTTTGCTGCTACGAAGCGAGATGAGAGACACTATT
>Ga0302135_10002855_pt1 | contig 10367 bp, 9 predicted proteins | sample CBN3_surface_MG_FD_203119 | JGI IMG/M metagenome (GOLD analysis project Ga0302135, IMG submission 203119) | Marine microbial communities from Western Arctic Ocean, Canada - CBN3_32.1 | ecosystem: Environmental > Aquatic > Marine > Oceanic | place: Canada: Western Arctic Ocean | collected 2017-09-15 | reverse complement strand
ACATGTTCGTCATCAATGGTGCTGCCCATGCGCCCGCATCCGACTACCGCCGCGCGGTATGTACCCTTGGGATTTAAATCGGCTATCACCTGATAGGCGGGCTTCCGCTCCTGTTCGCTGGGATCATGGGGCATGATATTGGCCCTTCCGGTGTGGTGATGCGGCGCTCATGTCCAGTACGAAGCCAAGCAAGGCCCAGGTGGGCGCACCTGCATCCGGGACATTCGGCCAATAAATTCCGCTGCCAAGACCTACACTATCTGCGCCGGATAGCTCGGCGATAGGCTCGAAAACCGTGATGCCAGAAACGATGTTGACTGGCAGTGGCGGAACTTACCTACCCTCGCTTTAGATAGGCGTTTTCCACCTTTTTGAACGCTGTCAGTATGTCCACTACCTCGGGGTCGCCCCAGCTTTCATTCACCGTCAACTGGATGTGGCCCGCTACCGCTGATGTAGCGTTCGGGCACGGGAACTGCTTGTCGGGGTCACCCTCGTATTGGGGTGAGGTCCAGGGATAGCCGCTGGAGCCGAACACTCTTCGGTTCTTGAACCACTCCATTTTGTGAGGCATGAGATTCCAGCCAATTATATTGGCAGGGATTCCCTCGGCTAGCAGGGCTTCGCTAAACGTAGCCACGTCGCAAGTGAGTCTCTCGGTGTTGACTTTGAGCGGCCACCACCAGTACGAGGACTCCCCGCCTGGCGCTGACGGCGCAATCGATATCGCCTGGAGGTCGTTATCATGGAAACCTTCGGTCAGCTTGTTGATGAAATCGCGTCGGCGTGCAACGACCCCTGGCAGCTTCTTTAGCTGGACTTGTCCGATCGCAGCCGCCAGATCGTTGAGATTATGATTGAACGAGGCGACCTGGTTTGTTGATCCATCTTCCATAAAGAACGGCTTCCCTCTGTCCGAGGCACGCCTGGCAGCCTCGTATAGTTCCTCGCTCTTCGTGTAGACGACTCCTCCTTGGCCACCTGTATTCATGTGCTTGCCAGACATTGTTGAAATCGCCGCGATGTCTCCAAACGTCCCTGCGAGTTTTCCATTCAATTTGGCGCCGTGGGCCTGAGCGCAGTCCTCTATTAACGGAATGCCATGTTGGCTCGCGACCCTTGCTATACCCTCCATATCAGCTGGATCTCCAGCAATGTGAGCGACGATGATCGCGCTGGTCAAGGGCGATATGACCGCCGAAATCTCCTCTGGACCAGGTGTAAACCTGCCAGGCGCTGTATCGGCTATCACCGGAATGCAGTTCATGAGTGGGACAGGCATCATCCCACCGGAATCGGTCAAGGCGCCAACAATTACTTCCGTAAATGGCTGTATATCAAGGGCTTTGAGGGCAACGTAGATCGCGCTTGTGCCAGAGCTAACGGCATCAACGAACCCGCCTCCCATGAATTCTGCAAACTCCTCGCAGAATGCCTCTTCGACAGGTCCGTCATAATCGAACGGACGCCCGGTCGCGATGGACTCATCGAACACGGCGTCCACCGCTTCCTTTTCTTCTAGGCCGAGTTGTCCACGTTCGGGCCACGAAGCGACTCGAACCTTCGGCCCTCCATTGATTGCCAACTCACTTAGTGCGCTCATTTGGTTGGGACTCCGTATTTGGCGTTTTCTTACCGGGTAAACGTTCCTCGCGAGACGCGAATGGTCGGCACAGAGACACCTTTTTTTGGGTGGCACGACGCTGAAAACCGCCCGAGCACACGTGGGAGTATACGCCTGCTGTCCGAACGACACCAACGGTCAGGCATGTCGGTCGGGATGGTAGGCAACCGCCGCGAAACACACGCGAACAGCCTCGCGGCTTAGACTTACGTGGTGATAGGACGCGCTTGCAGAATGTGGAAGTTGGAGCCGTCATGTGCCCACTCAATGTCTTGCGGGGTGCCACGGCCCTCTTCAATACCGATGGCCAACCTGCCCAACTCCACAGCCTGGTCATCGGTGAGCGAGGGGCGGTTGCGATAGGCAGGCAAGACAGCCGCCTCCCTGGTCCCCGAGCTGGTAGCCGGTTCAATTGAGCTTTCTTTGAAGGCTATCCTCCGTGCTTTGACGAGATTCAAGACCTTGTCCACCACAAATGTGTCCGGGTCTACCGAGCCCCCAGCAACGCTCTCCCCCAAGCCCCAGCTGGCATTGATAATCATCTCGGACACGTCCCCAGAGATCGGATTGGCAGTGAAAAGGACTCCTGCCGAGACGGATGGTACCATTTGTTGGACCACCACAGACATCAGGGCATGGGCATGGTCAATCTCGTTGGCGTGGCGATAGTGCACGGCCTGGAAGTTCCACAGCGAGGCCCAACAATGCTTGACTGCGTCGGCCAGCGCAGTCCTCCCCATTACGCTCAGATAGGTGTCATGCTGGCCTGCGAACGAAGCACCCGGAAGGTCCTCGGTGGTCGCGGAAGAGCGCACGGCCACCCGAGGCTCGGCGTCCCCGTTCAATCCAGCGAGTTCTAGATACGCTCCATCTAATTCGCGGACAAGGTCGGGTGGTACATCTGCCGCCAAGAATGACTTTTGAAGTTCGGCGGATTGGGAACCCATGGTTTGGAGGTTGGAAACGTTGAGGCCGCTGAAGAAGCGTTCCATGGTGCTCGCAAGATTTGCGTCCTCAATGAATCGTTGGTACGCCTCCACACTCACGCAGAAGCCGGGGGGGACGGGTACTCCCAGGGCGACGAGACGCGCCAGTCCTAGGCCCTTTCCACCGACCAGATCGGCCTGCTCGTCTCCAATTTCACCAAGCCAGTGGATCGACATCGGCTCAGTCTTCAAGTCGCACGGTCCCCTGCCCTCCATCGACGGTGATGAGCATTCCGTCTCGTATTCGCTCCGAGCCTTCCCTGACCCCGACGACACATGGTATGGCGAATTCTCTGGCCACAATGGCACAGTGGGAGAGGATTCCTCCTGAATCCGCCACTACTCCCGCCACTCGCGAAAAAAGAGGTGTCCACGCCGGGGAGGTGGTGCGGCAAACTAGGATATCCCCTCGCTCCACCTTGTCCGCCTCCTCGAGGTTCCGCACGACCCTGGCCCTGGCCTGTACGATTCCCGTGCTGGCCCCGCTGCCGCGTAGTAACCGCTCCTCGACCTGAGTCTCCAGTCCCACGCCAAACTTCAGGGTCCTGCCGGAATCCTCTGGGGCGGATCGGTCGATAGGTGCGCCGATGAACGCCGGCGGAACCACGTCCATCCATCGCTGCCGATCCTCTCGCCGTTCCTTAATTTGTTGTCGCCAATCCGCTTGTCCATTGCCACTCACAATAAATTTGATTTCATTGAGTCTCAGGTAGAAGATATCGTCGGCCTCGGCAAGAAAGCCCGCTTTCCGCATCTTCTCTCCCAGGGACAGACACGGTGCTCGCAGACTACCAGTCAGCGTTAATTGCCAAAAAGCACGCCCCTCGCTGACTGGCGTGAATTGACTAGCGGTGTCTAGGAGAGAGTTGAACTTGTCCAACTTCTCGGGGTGATCTTTCAACCTTGATCGCACCTGCCGCACCATCTGCCGCCTGCGGCGGGCGGAACGCGCAACTGCTTTTCGAGGGTCGTCATCTTCACCCGCTAGGTAGCGCTGTATCTGTTTCACGGCAGGCTCCGGGTTGTCCCTACCAGTCGGTAACGACAGTTCAAACCAGACATCGGGACGCCAACCGTGGCGGTCAAGGTGTTGACTCAAGGCCTCCATAAACCGATCGCCGCCCTCAACATCCGGAAGGACGTCGACCAATTCATCAGAATTATGGACCCGAAGGGTCTGTCTCACAGAAGGCTCGGAAGCGGCCTGCTTCGACAATCTCCAGAGCTCGGTATCCGAAGCCGAGGCGGCGGTGGCGTAGCCTTGAATCATCACAGTCGACATGGACTTTCCCTCTGCGCCGAACTCGTTCTCGCAGAACTCCAAAAGGGGCTGACTACACTGAAATTGCGGACCGGCAGGAACCATCGTGAGACCAAATCCGCGACCTGTGTTCTCCGCAAACCCCTGCAGGCGAGAGGCCAATTCGATCAACGTCATTGAGGCATAGTCGAGTCGCTGGAGCTCACGGCACACGACACGTATCGGTGGCAGATACTTGTCACGCCAGAGCTGGCGGATCTTTAGAGATTTCCTGGCGGTACGCTCGTTGCGCTTAACTTGCCCTGGGTCAGGGGATGCCGAGGGATCGGGCGGAGGACTCATAAGGGAGTACCCAAATCCATGAGGGTATACCCGGCGTCGCTCGTTGGGATCCGAGCCAGTAGCAACGGCTGTCTCCTGAAACCAGATCTCCGCGAGGTCGATGGAAAGGGGTGTCAGCGGGTACGCAAAATGCTCCGAGTCCCAGAACCAGGTGCGCTGGCCATCCTCTGGATCTTGCCAGGCCACAGGAAAATTCCGCGGGGGGTCTAGTTCAGGAATAAAGTACCTGTCCTCCAAAAATAGAATGTATGAGAATACCAGCTTGGTTCATAGCTATCTTCACAAGTAGGGGCCGGGTGGCCGGACATTGGAACCACTCCAGAATACGCCGGAGTATAACCCAGGGTACGATCAACGCCAATCTACTCCCTCCCAGGCGGACTACTTATGAGGACGCCATTTCTAGCCCTCAGTGGGCTGACGCGCTAGCGGGTGATTGAGGGTTCTTCGCTGGCCTTCTCAGGTGTTGGCCTCTCCCGCGCGAAGGGCACTCTGTAGTGCAATCCTGGATCCCGCCCAGGCTACCAGAATCATAATGGCACAAAAGACGACGGCGATTATCCCATAGACACCACCAAGTCTACCCCAGTCCAATTCCACCGCGAAGGGGGGGACGATTTCCACGCCCCGGTCGTCATTCGCCAGAAACAACATGATGGTGGCCACCAGCCTCCCGTCTAGCCATGTTCCCAACGCCATGCCAACCACAATCACGACGACCTGCTCAACCCAGACCAAGGCGACCAGTTACTTGATCGACAGTCCGATGGACCGCAACGCGGCTAGTTGCGGCCTACGCTCTTGGAAAGAAATGTAGGCGTGCACAAGCAGCCCTGTGCCACTGAGGACGAGAACCACTGTGAAGCCGAGGAGCATTAGCGCACTCCAACCAGCCTTAGCCAGAGGATCCACCTGGGATTCAGCGAGTCCTGCCGCACGGTCGTACACCATCTGGCTCGCGAACGGGTCCCTGGCCAGACGCCCAACCAGCCCGTTTCGGTCCATCTCTCCCGTACCTAAAGAGAGCCACATTTCGTTGGGCTGCAGCTCCTCCGCCAGCGGGTCGAGATTAGCGTAACGCACCAAGGTAACCAGATCCGCCACGAGGAATCGTTCCCTGTTAGGATCCAGTGTCGGGAAGTAGTTTACGCCGGCGACTAGATTTACCTCGATCTGTCGCGACCTAAGTGAGACGATGACGTCATCTCCTGGAGCGTAACCGGACTCCTTCAGAAAGGACTGACTCGCGACGACCGGGATAGGAATCTGCCGTGTCCCATGGAAAAAGCCATGACTTGTCGAGGCCTCGTCTCCACTCCATGTGAACCGGACGAGACCAGCGTCATCGGCGTCACGCAGGTCGTTGGAGAGCGATGCCGGAGATGCCACCAATATGCTCCATCCCGCGACTGCATCGAACGGCTCGACCTCCTGGGTCAGGACGTCGAACGTGGGTGATGCCGGCTGGATCGTACCTGCAGTGATTTTGTCGATCAAGAGAGATCCACTTTGCCTCCGATCGCTGCCCTCACCCACTACACTCAGCGAGACCAGGGTCAGCGGCTCAACCCACCATTTACCTTGTGTGTACAAGCTTTCGGACAGATCGCGTCAATCACTGCTCTGAATATTCCCAAGAAAATCGACCAACCCGAGCCTTCCGAGTGAGTAGCTGGAGTACCGATCATTCCCGTCCTTAATTCGGACAATCAACTGCGAGTCCGGATCAGGCCGGTCCGACTTGAGCCGTTTCCCTATAGTCGCGGTTCCCGAGGGAAGCACAATGCCTTTGGGCACGTCCGCCTGAACTAGAGAATCGAGGAGATTCTCTAGCGGCTCATCGGCGAAATCCTCTCGTATCCAAGCGACCTCTTCGAAGCTCGACCGGAAGGAATGCGCCGCCCGTCAACGGACGAAAATAGGGCAACGTCCCGGCCAGGGCTGTTGCACCCATTGCAATGAAGGGCGCAGGTATAGACGCCAACGCCGCGATTGCCACCGCTTCGGCACCGTTCAGGCGCAAGAGCCGTGGTGCATCTGCGCCCCGAGTCATGAGCATCGCCAGGTCCACCTTACGACGCTGCGTCACGTACGAGGTCACCATCGCCAGAAAGTAGAGAACCGTCGCGAGCATTGTCGTCAACAGGAGCAGGAGAGGCAGTCGTGCAAAGAAACGTCTGCGCTCGTAGCGATCAAGCAGCCCTGATAGGCCGGTGAATGTTACCTGTCCTGAGAGCAGTTCGGAGAGATCGTTATCGAGTTCCCTCAACCCGAGACGAATCTCAGACAGCGACCATCCCTTTAATCCCTCGGGATCCACGAATATGTACCATGTTGAAGCGGCGAGGGTACCAGGGTATGCGCCACTCACAGCCTCAACCAGCGCATCGCGCTCGACAAATATCGGCTGCGCGCTGGGCACGTCTCCGCCCAGCGCGAATAGACCATTCGGACCCCAGCGCCAGTACTCGCTGTCGGTATCATCGCGCCCCACCAGGCCGACGATGCGCGCCGATACCCTCACCTCTTCGTTGATGAATGGTGTGAGAGTCACAAGATCGCCTACACGTGTGCCCAACATGGACGCCAACGGTGATCCCAGAACAGCCTCAACGATGGGTCCCTCTGGGCCCGACGAGACCTCGCTAGTCGGCATTGCACCTTCCAGAAGCTCAACGTGGTCGCCCAATCCGGAAACATTGACGAAGAAACCGTGGGAGAACGTGTAGTCCGCCGACTCAACCAGGTCGCCAGGAACTTTCGCAGCCGCCGCAGGGGTTATCACAAGTGCGATAGGAGGGCGATCCTCATCCACAACCACTCCCATGTCCGTGGTTGTCTCCGGGGGATGAGGATTGAAGTAGATCGTTGACCGATCCCGCCAATACTCGTCATCGGCGTTCAGGGGTTAAGCGATCCCCACTATCCGAGCCGAGGCCCTGGTAAAGACCCAGGCGGAGGCCTTGAGAGTGATCACATCGCCAATACCGAGCCCATGCTCATCAGCCACCGCCGACCCGACGACCGCCTCCACCACGGACCCAATAGACGCCCTCGTCGCCGAATTACTGGTGGTGGTGTCACCTGCCATTTGCCCTTGGAGGAACCTGACATGATCTGCAAATCCGTGCAGATTCGTGAAGTAAGCGAGCGTACGCTGGTGATCGGGGGACAGGTCATCAGAGGGAACAAACGCCAGCCTGGGCTCCGGGACAGTTGGCGTTAGGTCAAGGAGGTAGTCGTCGGTCCGAAGGTACGACTGGTGGCCCGAGTAGGCTCCTGGTAGGTTGCGTCCTAGCGAGTCCTGCACCGACAGTTCGGTTCATCGCACCCCGTCGGGCGTCAGGGGAACATAGTCCGCGGTCGAAAGAATGTTCAGGACGGTTGAGGCCGAGCCATCGATGGACGAATCCAGGCTCAGCCGGTCCAAGGTCTGCAGGTACACCGGGGCCGCAGAAACCAGTGTAGCGGCCATCTAGGACGCCAACGAACACTATAGCGACCAGTCTCCAGTCCCTGGCGAGTCTCCTTGCGACGAATTTGGAAGTGGTCAGCGGGGACACCGGACTCCTACGCCGCGTTAGCGGCCCGCACGGGACGTTCGACTTGATCCCTGATAGCCGAGATCGGCATGGTGGCATTGGAATACGAGAACGGCGCCCTCGGCACGATTCACCAGGGCTATCTCTCGCCGGCCGGGCTGGCGCCTGACAGCCACAGATATCTCGCTTACCGCGGACTAGAAGGGTGGGCGGAGTGGAGCTCCCCCGCCCCATATGTGCTAAAGGTAGGCAGCACCTCCCCGGAGTGGCGTGACAACCCGGTCCGCGAGTTCACGTATACACCGGTGCCCTATGTCGGCTACGGGGATGACGATTGGTTCCGCGACTATATCCACGACTTCATGGAAGCCATTCGCAACGACCAAGAGCCGGCCCTGGGCCTAGAGGACGCTCTGGCGGTCGCAAGGGTAATCGACGCGATCTACGAATCGTCTCGCAGCGGCCGTAGGGTCGAGGTCGAATACGGGCTATAGACTGTTCATATCCAAAGCCTATTGGGAGCCCACTGGGCCGGCAGCACTGGTTGTCAGCCTATGATCGGCCATTCGGTGTCTAGGTCGATACCGAGACGCTCCGCTCGCGCAACGACCGAATCAGACGCGGTTCGGTAGACCTCCAATTCGTCTATCCGGGTTGAGTGTCCGCCACTGAAAACGACCTCTCCGTTTACCAATACTGTATCCACACTTCCCGTTCCCATCGTCAATGCTAGCCGGTGAATTGGATTGTTAGCGGGATAGGCTTCGGCCACTTGCGAAGACCTCACTACTACGTCCGCGCGTTTGCCAGGCTCCAGGCTTCCCAGTTCTGAATCCATTCCAGCCGCAGCGGCCCCGTTGATAGTCTGCATTTCTAGCAATGCGCCGGGGGAAACCAGTTCTCCGTAGGTTTGTGAGACGTGGTGTGCTGCAAGCATGTTCTCTCCGGGTGTGCAATCGAATGCGCCGTCACTTCCAAGTGAAATACGGACGCCTCGGCGATTGCGCTCCGCCATTTTGAAGCTGGCATTTTGGCCCATAGCGAGAGAGAAGAAGGCGGTCGGGCACCACACGACCTGGCATCCCGACTCCCGCACCGCGGCTTCCTCCGCCTCGTCAAGAACATTTGCATGGATGATAGTGGTGTGCTTATCAAGAACACCTAACTCTCGCAGGTGCACAAGCTGGCTGGTGCCAGTCAAGGCCCGATAGATTTCGGCTTCCTTGGGAACGTAGCCGGCATGGAGTTGGAGTGGTACGTCGTTGTCGCGGGCACAGGCGTGCGCTGCCTGCAAAAGCTCAGACGAGGCTGTGCCTACTCCGTAGACGAAGACGTACCCGCGCACCAACGCGTCAGGGTCGTTGTTCCGGTGAAGCTCCACATCCAATTGACCGATTGACCGATCAAGATCGATGGGTGCGCGAGCCATCAGACTCGCACTCTCGAGCGCTGGCATCGCCTCAAAGGTCTCTCGCCTATCCCAAAGGTAGACCGGGGCGAAAAGGGCTCTCAAGCCAACACGTTCGACCGCCTCCGCCGCTGCCTCGGTCGAAAACAACGAACCAGGCTCGATGAACATCGTAAAGCCGCTACGAAGCATTTCGAGACCAGCCATAGCGGTGGCCGCGGCTTCGTCTTCATCGGTGACGCGTGCTTTCCAATCCGCGAAATTGATGGGTGACGATCCGGCATCGTGGATGTTGCCAAAGACCCCTCGACACGAGGTGTGCACAATGTGGTTGTGGGCATCGATGAAGCCAGGGTGGACGATGCCGCCGTTGGCATTGATTATTTGGCTCGCATCAAAACTCTGTCGCATTTCAGCGTCAGTGCCAACCTCGACGATGCGTGAGCCGGTAATCGCAATCGCGCCTGTTCGATAGACCTGGCGCTCCGAATCCATGGTGACGATCTGAGCATTGTGAATGAGAATGTCGCATTTACGGCTGTTCATGTGCCTGTGCTCCCAAATTTTGGGCCTGAGTATTTGTGGCCGAGTATCACCGAGTTGTGCAATCCGTCCGGTGTCTAGCGCGCCCCCTCTGTCCAGTACCACGCCATGAAACGCTCTCCGTCCCGGATGAATCCGGCCGCGCAGGGGCTCATATCCCATGGCCGGACGGCCGATATCGCTGGGGCCTCGCGAACCGGCTCATGCAAATCACGGGTCGTCCCTTTTGCCTCGTCTATCCAAAATTAGTCGACGAAGAGTTGTCGGTCTGTGCGTACGTTCACGGGTTCATGGTCCATCCTTGCACTGGTGTCGAGGCATCATACAAGTTTCCATGGATGTACAAGGGAGCTTACAGGGCATGGCATCACCCTGACACCAGATCGAGGAGACTGGCTCACTTTAGGAGCGCTCAGCGCAGGGCACTGCCTAGACGAGGCCCCGGCCGAAGGCGTAGACAGTATCTGGGTGCAGATACGAGCCACCCTTGGATGCGACCCGTTGGAGTCCTTTTGTAATTCAACGGTGGAGATAGGTGAGGACTTTCACCCAGATACAGTTCACTGGCGGTAAGCTGAGGTATGGCCCCAAGGATTCGCTAGCATCTGGCTCACCAACGGGTCTACCTCGCATGCGGAGCGTCAACATCATGGGGCAGACG
>Ga0302135_10002852_pt1 | contig 10370 bp, 5 predicted proteins | sample CBN3_surface_MG_FD_203119 | JGI IMG/M metagenome (GOLD analysis project Ga0302135, IMG submission 203119) | Marine microbial communities from Western Arctic Ocean, Canada - CBN3_32.1 | ecosystem: Environmental > Aquatic > Marine > Oceanic | place: Canada: Western Arctic Ocean | collected 2017-09-15 | reverse complement strand
CCTGCCGCGCGCGACGCTGCGCCAGCCATTGAAAATACTTGCTGGGGTCGCCCTGAAAGTCCTCTTCCTCTTCTTCGTACTTCTGACGATGCTTCTCGATTTCCTCGTCAGTGGATGCGGACATATCGAGCAAGAACGCCACTGCTACATCGCGTTCGATCTTGTTTCGTCGCGAGTAGATCCGAGCAATCGGACCAACTCCCGCCTTCTTGTCCACGTGGAACTCGATCGCCTCGTCTAGGTCAATCTCCTGGCCATCTTCCAGGCGCTTCATTTTCCGGAAGCTCTCTGGTCGCATCAGCTCGAACTGCCTGCGCGTCTCCATTACCAGCCCGTGATGCTTCTCTAGGATTTCCTCGTAGTAGTCCAGTTCGCCTTCGTCGCCCAGGCGCTCGCCCACGCGACACCATCGAGGCCGGTAGTCCGATGCGCGGAAATCCCACTCGTCGTAGTAGTACCAGTCAACCTCAACCTTCAGCTCTTCGTCGTCCGCCCCGTCGCCACCACCGCGCTCGTTGCCGGACTCGCCGTCCTTTTCCTTCGGCTCGCCCGCCGGCGTGCCTGCATCCTTCTCGAGGTTATCGAGGAACATGCCGAGGCTGGACGCGAGGTCGCCTTCAGCCCACTCGCTGATCGCGATCTCCACCGAGTTCTCAAGCAGCTCCATGAGTTGCTCTTTGGTCAGTGGGGATGCAGTACCGTCCTGTTGACCGGCCTGCTGGTCTTTCAGCTTCATCATCAGCTGCACCAGCTCCGGTTTGAAGTCACCCCGGAAGTCTGGCTGCTCTGGGTTTTCGAACGCCATCTCCTCACCATTCGAAGGCATCGGAGCGTCGCCACCGTCGCCGCCACCTGGCATGTCGGGTGCAATCTGGATCATTTCCTCGTCCGGTGCCACCCAGTTAACGTCCAGTGCCTCCTGCGGGATATTCGGAATCCGCGTCGTCAGGTCGTACAGCGCCGCCGCCACTTCCGCGGCATCCTGCACGTTCGCGTCGCGCTGCTCCACAATCTTCAGCGCGCTCAGCGCTTCACCCATCATCCCCTGCATCGTCTGCGGCCACCGAATCGTGTCGGGCCGCCCCAGCGACGCCCGCAACAAGTTCTCCACAAATGCCTGTCGCAGACCCATCGCCCGCACCTCGGGCCGCCGTTCCGCTTCGCGCTCCTGGAGCCGTGCAAGCCACGGACGGATCCCGCCGTACTCGCGCGATACATACGCGTCCACCCGCGTGTCCTCCGCGATCGTGAACAGTCCGGAGATCAGCAACCGGTCGTTGAACAAATTAAAGTACCGCTGCACCTCGGTGCTCGGCGCCAGCGAGGTCTCAGCCGCCGCTTCGGTCGCATTCGCCACCGCGACCGGAGCCTCTCGACTGGCCGCCGCCTGACGCGTTTCACGAGCCCCTGCGGACGAGGTCGTGAGCGAACCGCTCACGTCGAACCGATACAAGAACGAACCAAACTCCATCCGACCGGTTTGGTGTGTCGTAAACACTTTATAGACTTGGAAGTTAGCCTTCTGATCCGGGAACGTGCTCACGAACGGCGGCAGGTAAATCGTCGTACCCTCGGTCGTCGGTGCGGACTCGGACATCCATCCAATGTTCCGGTCCACCAGCTCTTCGGAAGACAGCACCGCCACTTGCTCGCCAGACAGCGCCTTCGCGTACATCCGCAGCATGCTGCTCACCGAGGGGAGCTCCACCCGCGCCGACAATGCCGACAGCATCTCCTCGGCACGCGTCGATTCCAGCCGGAAATACGCCTCCGCGCCCTCGGCGTTGCCCATGTTCAGTAACTCGACGCCTACCTCAGCCCAGCGTTCCATCTGCTGTGGTGTCAATCGCGACCGCACGAAAGGCGCCGACTTCAAGTATTCCATCGCCGCCGTCGAGCTGGCCGGTGCCACTGCGCTCGCAAACGCCAGCATCTCCTTGTGATCCTCGGGATCGATCTGCGCCAGCGATTGAGCCGCGTCCGCGAACAGCGGGAATCCCTGCCGCCCCACATCCATCGTCACCTTCGAAGCCAGATCCAGAAACACCGCCCGCTGTCCATCTTCGACATCGTCCAACAGCTTCGGACCGCGCTCGAAGTACAGCCGCGTATCCGCCCACGATGCCCGAGTCACCGCTCGCGCGAACGATAGGAACGGCTCGCGATCGCCTACCGCTAGGTTCTCGAAAATGTCCCCGGCACTCTCCAGCACACTGTTCGCCAGCTCGTACGAGCGCTCCGTCAGTTGATCGATGATGTCGACCAGCCTGCCCACTGATTCCAGCGACAACGATCCCAGCAACCGCGGACTATGCTGGAAGTACAGCCCGGATAACGCAATCGACTTCCAGTTGCCCCGGCACAGCCGCACACCCTGCGCGGACCAGCCGTCCAGATCGGCCACCGCGAGCTGTTCCAGTGCCTCTGTCGTCGCCTTGATAAACGCCGCCGCCATCAACGACGACTCGCCTGCCAGCTCGGTCGCCAGCTCTACCCAGTGCTGCATTTCTTCGAACGTCAGCCGCGCGGCAACGCTCGGACTCGCGCGGAAATACTCTGACGCAGCTTCCCAGGACCGTAGCGAGTGGTTCGCTAGGACAATCCCCCACTGCACCCACTGCTCAAGCTGCGCCTCGTCGTAACGGGCCTCAAGGCCGCGAAGACCCAGCGCCAGTTCATCTGGTAACGAAGCACCAAACCCCTTCAGTTCTGGGGCGTACCGCGCGCTCAATTCGGCCGCAGAACTCATCGTTGGTCGCTACTCCTCAAAGATCGAGGTGACGACCTCTTCAATCGAGCGCTGTACTTCCTGATCATCCGTCAGCGCCCAGACCACCGCCACCTGGCAAGCCCGGCGCGTCGAGATCCCTTGATGGATTAACTTCCCTGCATAGACCAGCAAACGAGTCGAAACACCCTCGCCCAGACCGTGCTCTTTCAGATTGCGCACCTTCTCGGCCAGCTTCGCCAGCTCCAGCGCCACATCGCCACTCACGCCGGATTCCTTGCTGATGATCTCAGCTTCTTGGTCGCGTCCCGGATAACCGAACTCGATCGCCATGAACCGCTGGCGTGTCGAATGCTTCAAATCCTTCAGCGCGGACTGATAGCCCGGGTTGTAGGACATCACCAAGATGAAACCGTCTGCCGCCTCCAGCAGCTCACCACGCTTGTCCACCGGCAACAGCCGCCGGTAGTCCGTCAGCGGGTGAATTAGCACCGTCGTGTCCTTGCGCGCCTCTACTACCTCGTCCAGATAGCAGATCGCCCCAACTTTCGCCGCACGCGTGATCGGACCATCAATCCAACGCGTGTCGTCACCCTCAAGCAGGTAACGCCCCACCAGATCGGACGCCGTCAGGTCTTCGTGACATGCCACAGTGATTAGCGGCACGCCCTCCACATCCGGCTCGCCCATGTGCTGGTGCAGGCGCCACGACATGTATTCAATGAACCGCGTCTTGCCGACGCCCGTCGGTCCCTTCAGCAACACCGGCACCTTCTGCGCGTACGCAGCCTCGAACAGCTCAATTTCGTCAGCAATCGGCAAGTAGAACGGCTCTTCCGTAATCCGGAAGTCCTCCACCGCAATCTGTCGGTAGCCCTGAGTTTGTTCTAGCGTGGTCAACGGTACCCCCGCACTGTGGTCGCGGCCGGATGATCGGGTGAGCCTACCCCCGATATTCCAACTATGATTTGCTTGCTGGCTCGGCGATTCGCTTCAGCAGCCGCTTCCAGTGGTACTCGATGCGGCTTCGCAGCTTCGCCTCATTCTCTGAATTGTCAATCTTCACATCCGCGTATTCCAATCGCTGGCGGTTCGACATCTGTGATTCGATCCGTACCAGCGCCTGCTCGCGCGCGAGTCCATTGCGGCTCTTCAGCCGGTTGATCGCCGTCTCCACCTTCGTGGTGACAACCCACACCTCATCAACCATGTCCTGCCACTCGGCCTCGATAAGCACCGCCGCCTCGAACATGATCACTGCGTTGGGGTCCCGCTCTCGCAGCTCTGCGAATTCTTCGCCCGCCATCCGACGAATCTCCGGCCACGCAATGTCCGTCAGCCGCTTCATCTCGTCCGGCGCGCCAAACACCTTTCCGCCTAGAATCCGGCGGTCAATCGTCCCGTCTTCGGCCACCAGATCGTGCCCAAACGAGTTCACGATCTGCTCGAAGCCCGGTGTTCCCGGGTCGTACACCCGGTGCCCCAGTCGATCGGCGTCGACCACCAGTGCACCAAGTCCCTGTAGGTGCTCCGATGCAGTCGACTTACCCGAGGCGATCCCGCCGGTGAGTCCGATGATCGTCATTTATGTCGACTTCCACTCGACCGGATACCATTGTACCCGAGCTGCTCGTCAGTATTTTGATTGTATTTGCGCGTACATGCCCGCGCAAACCCGCCTCGGGACGCCCCGCGATCACACTCCGTCTCAGGAAAACGGAGCGAGCGTGCCACAGACAGCTCACCCACTCCAACCGTCTCGCGAATCGGCGAATCCGCCTAGCTGGCGGCCTTCACCGCCTCAATCAATGCCGGAAGCACGGCCTTGTAGTCGGCCACGATCCCGTACCGCGAGTTCTGGAAGATATTCGCATCCGGATCACGGTTGATCGCGATGATCATCTTCGAACCGGAGCAGCCGGCCATATGCTGACTGGCGCCCGATATCGCGATCGCGACGTACAGGTCAGGAGTCACCACCTTGCCGGTCAGACCAACTTGCTGGCTCACCGGATACCAGCCCAGGTCGCACGCGGCGCGCGAAGCGCCCACTGCCGCCCGGCTCGTCCCAAACGCAGTTGCCAGCGCCTCCACCTGCTCGAAGCCCTCGGGGCCACCAAGCCCTCGACCACCGGACACCACTACCTTCGCATCCGTGATCAACAGCCCCGTAACCTCTGCCAGCTCGCGACCTTGAATTGTCGTCCGCGACTCGCCGGCGCCCGACAATTCCACCACTTCGCCCGAAGCACCGCTCCGAGACGTAATCGGCTCGAACGCCTTCGCGCGTACCGTCGCCACTGCCGGACTTGCCGCGAAGCTGTACTCTGCCAGCGCATTCCCGCCGTAAGCCGGTCGTGTCGCCTTCAGCGTCCCGTCGTCGTCACTCACGTCAACGCAATCCATCGCTGCAGCGGTGTTCTGTCGCGCCGCCAGCCGCGGCCCCATGTCGCGACCCACCGAACTCTGTGCCATCAGCACCGCGTCAACGTCGTCCAGCGCGGCTTCCACGGCGTTCACCCACTGGTCGGAGTTGTACTGATCGTAGCCGGCATCGTCACTCGTGAACGCCTTGTCGGCGCCCGCCTCGAACGCGGCCGAAGCCGCCCCGGACGCTCCGCTGCCCAGCAGCGCCACCGCCACCAGTCCACCATCTACCAGCCGTGTACTCTGCCCAAGCAATTCGGCGGTTGTGGGGCTCAGCGCGCCCTCAACAAGCTCACCGACGACCAAAATATTACGTGCCATCGTGGAATCCTCCTCAGGATGTGCCGCCTAGAAAAGCTTGTCCGCCACCAGCTTCGCCACCAGGTTCTTCGCCAGATCTTCTGGCGTCTCGCCCTCAATTATCTCCACCTGCGTGTTGGATATCGGCACGTACAGCCGCTCCAGCTTCAGCCGCGCACCTGCCGCGCCAATCTCGCTCGGGTCCAGCCCCAGCTCGTCGTGAGTCATCGTCGTCACGGTCTTCTTCGCTGCCTGCATGATCTGCTGCAGCTTCGGATACCGTGGCTCACCAAACTCGTTCGAAACCGTCACCACCGCCGGAATCGGCTGCGCCACCGTCTCAAACCCGTTCGCTAGCACCCGCGTCGTCGTCATCGTGCCGTCCGCGATCTGCACATCCTTCGCCAGGATCGCCGCCGGCCAGCCCAGCGCCTCAGCGATCAACAAACCAACCTGGCCCATGTCCCAATCGGCCGCTTGCCGCCCACAGAACACGGCGTCCACATCGCCCAGTTTCTCAATCGCTGCCGCCAACACCTTCGCCGTCGCGTGCGAATCGCCGCCTTCGAAAGCCGCGTCTTGCAACAGCACTCCCTCATCGGCGCCCATGGCAAGCACCTGCTTGATCGCTGCCTGCGCACTCTCCGCGCCCATGGACAACACCGTGATTTTCGTATCGTCCCCGGCCGCCTCCTTGATTCGGAGTGCCGCCTCGGCCGCAATACCGTCAAACTGACTCAGCACCGGCTGAAACCCCTGCGCCGGAACAACTTTGTTGCTCGTCTCATCGATCTTAAATGCCGAAGGTGGTGTCTCCGGGTCAGGGATCTGCTTCGCGCAGACAACGAAATGCATCGCTTCCTCCACGTCCGTGGGACCGCCGGCCCCACGCTCCTCGGGGCCCATCGGACACCCGCCATGTTAGTTTCATAACCATTCTGGCCTGCACGCAAGCCCAGCTGGTCCCGTCAAATTAGGACCTCGTTGACTGTTATCTACTGAGCCTAATCGCCCCCACCCGGCTCCGCTTCCGACTCCGACGCATCTCCCGATGCACCTTCGACACCCACCGCGGCAGCCACTCCTCCAGCGGTCGCCGGTCCGAACACCGCCTGTTCCAGTAGCTCGGCCACATCAAACGGGCGCATCCGACCTTCTTCTTCCGGATGCATCGCCGGCACCCCGTCCTCGAACATCTGAATGCAGAACGGGCAGTTCGAGATCACCTGATCGGCACCCGTCGCAATCGCCTCTTCGCTGCGCACGTGGTTCACGCGGCGCTCGCCCACCTCTTCCAGCCACATGTTCCCGCCGCCGGCGCCGCAGCAGAGCCCCTTGCTCTTACTGCGCTGCATCTCCGTCACCGATGCTCCTGGCACAAATTCCATAATCTGTCGAGGCGCGTCATACACCCCGTTGATCCGGCCCAAATAGCACGAATCGTGGTATGTCAGCGTCGCGTTGACCTCGTGCGTCGCCTTCAGCGAACCATCCTGCAGCTTCGAGTTCAGGAATTCCGTGTGGTGTAACACCTCGAAGTTGCCGCCGAACTGCGGATACTCGTTCTTGAACGTATTGAAGCAGTGCGGGCAGTTCGTAATTACCCGCTGCACATTCTTCTCCTTGAACGTCACCACCAGCTGCTCCGCCAGCATCTGGAACAGGTACTCGTTCCCCAGTCTCCGTGCCGGATCGCCGTTGCAGGTCTCTTCCTGCCCCATCACCCCGAACGACGTGCCGGACTCGCGCAGCAGCTTGAACACCGCCTGCGTAATCGGCAGGTTCCGCTCCACCAGTGAACCCGAGCAACCCACCCAGTACAGGTACTCCTGCGTGCCGTCGTAGATCGGCACATCCCCCAAGCCGTCCATCCACGTCGTGCGCTCCAGCGCCGTTCCGCTCCACGGGTGGCCGCGCATCTCTATGTTCTGCAACGCCACCTGCGCCGTCTGAGGCAGCCGTGCCTCATCCATCACCAGATATCGCCGCATGTCGACGATCGTCGGCACGTGCTCAATCATCACCGGGCATTCCTGCATACAGGCACCGCACGTCCGGCACGCCCACAGAGTCTCGTCCTTGATTACCTCGCCCACCAGCGCCAACGGCGACACGGCTCGCTGATCCTTGCCCTCGTTACCCGCCCGCTGAATATCCGGACCCACCGAGGACAGGTGCCCCTTCAGATCCTGTATCAGGTGCATCGGCGACAGCGGCTGCCCCGCGATGTTCGCCGGACACACATCCGTGCAGCGACCGCAGCGCACACATGCATCGAGTTCAAATAGCTGCTTCCATGTGAAATCTTGGACGAACCCCACCCCAAAAACCTCGCGCTCCTCGATGTTCGGAATCTTCGCCAACCGCCCCGGCGAATCCGTCCGCAGGAAGAACGCGTTCACCGGAGCGAAAAACATGTGGTCCAGCCGCGTGAACACGATCAGGCCCAGCCACGAGAATGCCATTCCGATGTGCGCCCACCAGACCCACGAGTGCACAGACAAGATCTGGCTGTCGCTCAGTTCGAAGATCTCGAAGAAGTTCGCAATCCCGTAGGAAACGAAAGACCATTTTGCCCAATCCGGCTCCTGCGTCAGCTCCGTGACCTCAATCCGGAATGCCTCAACCAGGAATCCAGAAATCAGAACCAACCCCAGACCCACGATGATCAGGTGGTCTTCCACTCGCTCGTCCCAGCGGATTCTCGCGAAATCCACAAAGTATCGCCGCCACATTGCCATCCCCACGCCCACCAGCCCGATCAGGCCAAACAGGTCGCCATAGAAGGAGAAGAATAGGTAGTACCTACCGTGCAGGAATTCCAGTGGCGTGTCGTCCTCAATCGCCACCTGCGCCGTCACGATCGTCAGCACCAGGACTGAGGAGAAGATGCACCAGTGCATGATCCCGGCGTAGCGATCGCGCCGCACCTTGTCCTGCGCCAGGCCCAGCCGCGTCATATTCTTTAGTCGCAGCGGTAACTGCGCCAGCAAACTATCCTGCGTCGGCGCGCCCAGCCGCCATAGCGTCGCGTGCCGCACCAGCCCGTAGACCAGCAACCCCACCAGCGCGGACATAAACACGTACACCGACCACGGGTGTGCGGCATTGAAGAAAGAGTCGCGTCCCGCGCCTTCTGACGAACTTGCCTGCATCGCGAGGTAGACGCCAACCGCGCTCAGCGTCAGTGCTGGAATCCACCACGCGCCAACGAGACGCATCGGTCGCTCACCCGCGGTTGTGGTGCCAGCCATCTGCTCCTCGTTTCGCTCCGGGGCCCTGTCCAGGACCGCTATCTGCCAATCGCTTTTCAGACTCGGACTAGATCAGTGTGCCTTCGGTCGGCTGCCCGTACTTATCGCGCAATTCCGTCTTCAACACCTTGCCCAGATGGTTCCGTGGCAGTTCATCAACCCACTGGTACAGCCCGGGAGCCTTGTACGAAGCCAGTCGTGACTTCACGTACGCCGTCAGGTCTTCCTCAGTCGGAATATCGCCCATCGGACTAGCCACCACAATCGCCTTCACCACCTCGCCCCACTCCGTGTCCTTCACGCCAATCACCGATGCTTCGGCGATCCCGGGGTGCTCTTCAATCACATTCTCGATCTCCGCGGTCGAAATATTTTCGCCGCCCCGAATCACCATGTCCTTCAGCCGCCCCGTGATAAACAGGTAGCCACCCTCGTCAACTCGGCCTAGATCGCCCGTGTGCAGCCAGCCGCCCACCAGCGCCGAACCCGTGTCTGCCTCGCGCTTGTTGTAGCCCTTCATCACGCGGTCGCCGCGGATACAAATTTCACCCTCCTGGCCGTCCGGCAACTGCCTACCCTCCGGCGACAACATTGCCACGTCAATGTCCGCCATCGGGCGCCCCACCGAGCGCAGCCGCTGCAGCTTCAGCTCGTTCTCCTCCGGCGTTCCGTCCAGTCGGTGGTCGTCTGGGCTTAGGAACGTCAGCGAACCCGTCGCCTCCGTCTGCCCGTACGCGTTCATCAGGTCAACGCCAATCGGCGGGAACACATTCACGGCCGTGCGTACTACCTCGTACGGCATCGGCGCTGCACCGTACGTGATCAGCTGCAGCTTCGACAGGTCGTACGAATCGAAGCTCTCAACTTCCATGATCCGCTTCAGCATCGTCGGCACCAGGAAGGCGTGCGTCACGCCCTCGTTCTGCACCATTTCCAGCCACGCCTCCGGACTGAACTGCTCCAGAATCACCAGCCGCCGGCCGGAAAACACAGTGCTCATCATCGTGGTCGCACCAGCGATGTGATAGAAGGGCACCGAAACCAGCACCACCTCCTGCTCCGCCGTCGGATCCGCAGGCCCTTGAGTGTTCACCACCAGCGCCGTCAGCGCTTGGTACGAAAGCACAACACCCTTCGGCAACGCTGTCGTCCCGGACGTGTAGATCAGCAGCGTCGAGTCGCTGTCATCGATCTCCGCGAACACCGGAATATCCTGACCGCCACCCTGTACTTCCGCCAACGACGGCGATTCGGGCGGCGAGAAGTTCAGCCCGATTACATTCCGCAACCCCGGCAGCGAATCCTTCACATTCTCGTAAATCGGCCAGTACCGCTCGGAGACAAACAGCGTCGTCACATCTGCTTCGTTCACCATGTGCGTAATTTCTTCCGTTTTCGCACGGAAATTCAGCGGTACCAGCGTCGCGCCCACCGCAGCGGTCGCGTAATAAATCTCCACGAACTCGGGGCAGTTCACCGCCATCACGCCGACGTTTTCGCCTTTCCCGACGCCAATTGCCTGGAACGCGTTCGCCAACTTGTTCACGCTCGTCTGCAATTCCGCGTAGGTCTCGCGACCGTCGCTGCCAACCAGCGCCGTTCGATCAGGCACGATCGCCGCTGAAATCGTGAGGAACTCAGCCGTGTTCATTGCGTTTCCC
>Ga0302135_10002851_pt1 | contig 10370 bp, 7 predicted proteins | sample CBN3_surface_MG_FD_203119 | JGI IMG/M metagenome (GOLD analysis project Ga0302135, IMG submission 203119) | Marine microbial communities from Western Arctic Ocean, Canada - CBN3_32.1 | ecosystem: Environmental > Aquatic > Marine > Oceanic | place: Canada: Western Arctic Ocean | collected 2017-09-15 | reverse complement strand
CCACGGTCGTTTCCCTCCACGAGGAAGCCCAGAGCCGCTACTTGAATTACGCGCTCTCGGTGATCACGTCTCGCGCCCTGCCCGATGTCCGAGACGGTCTGAAACCGGTGCAGCGCCGCATCCTTTACACGATGTGGCAGCAGAACCTCACTGCGGACACGAAGCACCGCAAGTGCGCCAAGGTCGTGGGCGACGTGATGGGCAGCTACCATCCCCACGGAGACGCGGCGCTCTACGAGGCCCTCGTTCGCATGGCGCAGTCGTTCTCGCTCCGCTATCCACTGGTCGACGGTTCTGGGAATTTTGGATCGCTCGACGGCGATAGCGCTGCCGCCATGCGGTACACCGAGTGCCGCCTCGCGCGAATCTCCGACGAGATACTGGCTGAGATCGGTCAGGATACGGTGCCCTTTAGGCCCAGCTATGACGGCACGAAGGTGGAGCCGGTGGTATTGCCGGCGAGAGTGCCGAATCTCCTCGTGAACGGTGCCACCGGCATCGCGGTGGGCATGGCTACCAACATCCCGCCGCACAATCTCGGCGAGGTCTGCATGGCGCTCGTCAAACTCCTCGACAATCCGGACCTCACCAGCGTCCAACTGTGTAAGTACGTCAAGGGACCGGACTTCCCTACTGGCGGCCAGATCTTGAACACGGCCGAGGAGTTGAAGGAGATCTACAGGACGGGATCCGGTGGTGTGCGGCTTCGCGCCACGTGGGAACCGGGACCAACCACCCGAAGCACCCAGACCCTCTACGTGACGAGTATTCCCTACGCCGTCAACAAGGCAACCCTGGTGGAGCGCATCGCTGACGTGGTGCTGTCTCGGAAGTTGCCGCCGCTCCTCGACGTGAGGGACGTTTCCACCGACGACGTACGGATTCTGCTCGAGTTGAAGCGTGACGCCGACCCGAACCTCGTGATGGCGTACCTGTTCAAGAACACGCCACTCCAGAACAACTTCGCGGTCAACCTCACGTGCCTTGTGCCGACGGAGAACCCCGCAGTGGGGCGGCCCGAGCGCGTGGACCTGCACCAGGCGCTCTGGTACTACCTGAAGTTTCGTCTCGACGTCGTGACCGCACGCCTGGACCACGAACTGGCGGCGCTCGGAAAGCGCATCCACATCCTCGAGGGTTTCGAAAAGGTTTTTGGCGCGCTGGACGAGATTATTCGGATTATCCGCAAGTCGGACGGCAAGGCCGATTCCGCAGAGAAGATTATGGCGCGGTTCGGGCTTGACGCCGCCCAGACCGATGCCATCCTCGAACTAAAGCTCTATCGATTGGCGCGTCTGGAGATCCTGGTTGTCCAGAAGGAGCTGGCCGAGAAAAACAAGCGGGCGCGACAGATCGGTGCGCTCCTCAAGAATGAGGATAGCCGTTGGAAGCTCGTGCGTGAGGAGATCGACGGCGTGCGAAAGGCGCACGCTGACAAGAGGCGCAGCGTGATCGAGGCCGAGGGGGACGTGGCGTTCGACGAGGAGGATTTCATCGTCGAGGAGGACAACGTTGTGATCGTCTCGCGGGATGGCTGGGTGAAACGGCAAAAAGAGGTGCGCGACCTCTCCTCGACGCGCCTGCGAGAAGGCGATGGCGTGCTGGCCGTCCTGCAGGGCAGCACCCGGGCCACGGTGGTGTTCTTCAGTAATCTTGGTGCGGCTTACACCTCGCGGATCATCGACGTGCCTCCATCAACTGGGTACGGCGAACCGATCCAGAAGCTCTTCAAGTTGCGCGACGGCGAGCACGTGGTGACAGCCCTGAGCCTCGATCCGAGGGTCGCCGGTGCGATCTTTCCGGGAAAAGAGGGTGAGGTGCCGCCGGTGCATGCGGTGGCCGTGACGACCGACGGGTTCGCCCTACGATTCGGCCTAGACGGGTTCGTCGAAGCCAGCACCCGCGCAGGCCGGCGTTACGCCCGCCCGGCCGGGGGTGCCGAGGTCGTGGGTGTCGCACGGATGAAGGGTGAGGAGACCCTTATTGCTGCCACTCGAAAGGCTCGTGGGCTGCTCTGCCGGGCCGACGAAGTGAACTTTCTGTCCGGCGCCGGAAAAGGCGTTATCCTGGTCAAGCTGAGCGACGGCGACCGGGTGCTCGGGTTCCTCGCCTCCAAGGGCGACCGTGACATCCTTCGCGTCGAGACCAGTCGCGGCGCCGAGTTGACCATCAGCACCGTCAAGTACGAAATCACCGGCAGGGGCGGCCGAGGCCGCGAACTGCTCCAGCGCGGCCAGTTCATGCGCGTCATCCCGGCAGAGGTCGAAAACCCTCAGCCTTTCACCAACGGGTAGTACCGCTTCAGATGCCACCAACAGACGATCGCTTGAAAATCGCCGTCTTCATCGACTTCGACAACGTCGAGATCGGCGTCAAGAACACCATCGGCGGGCAGTTCGATATCGGCGTCGTTCTCGAGGCCATCAAGGAACGAGGGGAGATCGTTACCAAGATCGCCTACAGCGACTGGAAGCGTGTGGGCGAACACAGCCGGCAGCTGACGCAGCATGCGATCCGGATGGTTCAGCGCAACATGACCCCGGGAGGGGACAAGAACGGTGCGGATATCACGATGGCCCTCGACGCGCTCGAGATGGCCTTCACGCACAACCACATCAATGCCTTCGTCATCGTGGGCGGTGACAGCGACTTCATGTCACTGGTCGAGAAACTCAAGCAGTACGACCGGAAGGTCATTGTCGTCGGCGGCCGGCAGTTCACCAGCGCGACGATGCAGAAGAACTGCCACGAGTTCATCGCCTACGAGAACCTGGTGAGCACCTCTCGTCCAGCACGACAGCCTGGGCGAGGTGCGCGCAGAGGCGAGGCGGCGACCAGCATCGACAATGTGCTACCGCTCGTCCGGCGAGCCCTCAAGGTGCTGTCGGAGCGCGAGGTCACTCCGCAGCTCGGACTGCTCAAGAGCACGCTGCTGCAACTCGACTCTACGTTTTCCGAGCGCGAGTACGGCGCCGGAAGCTTCCGCGCCTTCATGGAGAAAGTGGCGAAGGTCGGCGCTGTCACGCTCAAGCAGGCGGGCCGGAGTCTTCTCGTGGAAGCGCGGGAGGACGGCGATGCCGAGGTCGAGGAGTCAGACGAGGGCGGTAGCGCCGTGTTAGTGACGCCACAGTCTGACGAGGGCGATGCCGCGCCTCCCGTTACGGGGTCGGCGGCAGAGGGCATCCGAGCGTTGGAGGAGGCGCTCGCGGCCGGAACTCCACGCTGGCCGATGTACGTGCGCCAGATGAAGCAGTATCTGAAAACGGTCATCGAGGACTTCGACGAGCGCCGCTACGGATTCACGTCGCCAGTGGACCTGCTGCGCGCCGCGCAGAAAGAGGGCGTGGTTAGGCTCGAGCGCGATCGCCAAGGGGTCATGCGGGTGTTCGCTAGCAGTGGGCCTGACGAACCGGCGGCGGCCGAAATCACCGCCGTCGATGGTGAGCTGGCGGACCAGGCTGTGGCTGCGACCGACCCTGAAGAAGCGATCGAGCCGGCGGCGGCCGAACCGCCAACCGACGACACGCAGCCCGCCGTCGTTCAGGCATCCGACCACGAGGAGCCCCACGATTCGCAGGCGCAGTTCATGGCGGCGATCGATCGTTCCTTGAAGCCGGCGTCGACCCGCGCGCGAAAGAGTACTCGCGGACGGGCGACAAAGGCCGCGCCGCGCGTGACTTCCGATGCTGCGTCCGACACTGCGCCCCGCGCTGTGAAACCGAGGGCTCGCCGGCCGGCGCGGAAGAAGGTCGAAGCGAAGTAGCGGGTGTCGGCCTACACCGCCAAAAACATCACCGTCCTCGAAGGCCTCGAACCGGTCCGGAAACGTCCGGGCATGTACATCGGGGGCGTGGGCGCCTCGGGTCTGCATCATCTGGTCTGGGAAATCCTCGACAACGCGGTCGACGAGGCGATGAACGGCCACGCCACGCACATCCTCCTGGTTTTGCATGCTGACGGCGCATCGATCAGCGTGAGTGACGATGGGCGCGGAATTCCTGTGGACCGGCACGCGCAGACCAAGAAGAGCGCGATGGAAGTCATCTTCACCGTGCTTCACGCGGGCGGCAAGTTCGAGCACGGCAGCTACAAAACGGCCGGAGGCCTGCACGGCGTCGGGGCCAGCGTGGTGAACGCGCTCTCGAAAGAGCTCATCGCCACGGTTCGGCGGGATGGCGCCCAGTGGAAGATGGCCTTCAAGCAGGGGAAGCCGACCGGCCCGCTGCGGAAGACCGGCTCGGCGCGCGGCACTGGAACGACCGTTTACTTTCATCCAGATCCGACGATTTTTCCGAAAGTCGAGTTCGATGCCGAGGTCGTCCGGGAGCGGCTAGAGGTGGTGAGCTACCTGCACAAAGGCGTGAAGGTGGTTTTTGAGAACGAGGTGAGCAAGACCAAGGAGGTCTTTCACCACGAGGAGGGCCTCTCCGACTATCTCGGGACGATCGTCCGCGAGCGTGGCCAGAAGGCGGTTCACGACACTGCCTTTACCCTTGCCAGGGAGAGCAGCCCTCGTCTCGACTTCGTGCTCCAGTGGACCGAGTCGACCGACGAGCACATTCGCAGCTACGTGAACGGCATCCCCACCGGGTCTGGCGGCACCCACGAGAACGGCCTTCGTGCAGGCCTCGGTAAGGCCGTGCGCAATTACATCGAGACGCACGGACTATCGCCGAAGGGGGTGACGATAGTCGCCGAGGACATTCGTGAGGGCCTCGTCGGGGTGCTGAGCCTCTTCATCGCGGAGCCGCAGTTCCAGGGTCAGACCAAGGATCGCCTCAACAATCCCGAGGTGCTGTCGGCCATCGATTCCGCAGTGAGACCCGCCATCGAGCACTGGCTCAATCACAATCGCACAATTGCTGAAGCGGTGGTCGCGCGTATCATCCTCTCCGCCAGAGCCCGAGAGGCGAGCCGGGCGGCACAGGCCGAAGTCACCCGCAAGACGGCGACATCGGGACGTCTCCATCTGCCAGGCAAGTTGAGCGATTGCACGAGCCAAAACCGGGAGGAGACGGAGCTCTTCATCGTCGAGGGTGATTCGGCCGGCGGCTCTGCCAAGCAGGGCCGCGATCGTGCCAGGCAGGCCATCCTTCCATTGCGTGGAAAGGTGATGAACACCGAAGGGATGGCGCTGGCGAAGGTACTTGAGAACAAGGAGTTGGCGGATCTGGTGACGGCGCTCGGCTGCGGCCTCGGCAGGACGTTCGACATAAGCCGGCTCCGCTACGGGAGACTCATCATCCTCGCGGACGCGGACTCCGATGGTCATCACATCGCCACGCTTCTTCTGACGTTCATCTACCGGCATCTGCCTCAGCTTATTGCGGACAGGCGAGTCTTTCTGGCACAACCGCCGCTCTATCGCATTGACATCGGCAAGGCGAGTTACTGGGCGCTTGACGACGCGCATCGTGACCGGCTCCTGAAGCAGTACGGTCAGGGCCGCTCCTCGACGGAGATCACCCGGTTCAAGGGTCTCGGCGAGATGATGCCGAAGGTGCTGTGGGAGACGACGCTTAACCCGAGGACCCGCCGCCTGCTTCGTGTGGAGATCTCCGATCAAATCGTCACCGACCGCGTCATCAACGAACTGATGGGCAAGGACGCCTCGGCACGCTTCCGTTTCATCATGGACCGTGCGGAAGAGGCGCTCGAGCTGGACGTCTAGCAGTCGGACCCTGGTCCCCGCGGTCACGCGCTGACCGGCAACGCGGAACTGCCAGGTATGCCTCCCTCGATGGGGAGCACTTGCGATGAACAGCGTACGCCGACGGGACAGCGAGCGACCCGCAATGCGCATCCATCCGAATACAACGAGCGAGCAGGCAACTGGCGCGCGCCCGGAGCGCAGAAATCGCCGTAGTAGACTGACGTCTTCATGGCCGTGGCGACGACCCAGCGCGCATTCGACCGCTCTCTGATCGAAGGGCCGCTCAGTCGAGCCGTGTGGCGTCTCGCCTGGCCGACGATGCTGCAGAACGTCATCGCCGGGATGCAGGGCATCATCGACCACATCATGGTGGGCCGCTACGTCGGCTTCACGGCAAACGCCGCGATCGGCGTCAGCTGGCAAGTGGTCCTGGTCGTCATCGTCTTCATCAGTTCGCTGTTCACCGGAATGGCCGTGCTGGTGGCGCGTTTCGCCGGTGCGAATGAGCCCGAGAAGGTGAACCGCGTCGTCTACCAGTCGTTTCTGACGGCCGCCGCACTGGCCGCAATAATGGCCGTGATTGGCTACGTCTCGGCGCCGTCGCTGCTGCGGTTGGTCAATGCCGCGCCAGAGGTGCAGGCCGAAGCACTGCCTTACCTGCGAGTGATGTTCCTCGGCGGCGTCGGCATGATGATGTTTTTCATGTTGAGCGGCGCATTTAGGGCCGCCGGTGACCCGCGCACCCCACTGAAGTTGGGTGTTCTCCTGACGGTGCTGACGGTCGTGTTTAACGTGATCCTCATCCCGATATACGGCACCGTCGGCGCCGCGTACGGCACGGTCGCCAGCAACCTCATCGTCGGCGTCTACGGTATCTGGAAGCTCTTCAGTTCGGACTCGGTTATTCGCTTGCACGCCGGCCTCGACAAGCGGCCCGACTTCGCCATCATCCGGTCGCTATTCCGTTTTGGCCTGCCGACCGGCGTGCAGGGCATCGCGATGAACGTAGGCGGCCTCCTGATGTTGCGTTTCATCGGATCGCTCGAGCACAGCGCGGCGGCGCAGGCGGCGTACGCCGTGGCCTACACGGAGCTGTTTTCTCTGATCACATGGACATCAAACGGCCTGCTTGGTGCCGCTGCGACGATTGCGGGCCAGAACCTCGGAGCCGGGCGCAGCGATCGTGCGGCCGAGGGCGTGGCGGTCGCTGCCCGCATTGGTTTCGGTGTGGCGCTGGTCGTGGGCGCGTTATTCGTGGTTGTGCCGGACCTTCTCCTCGGCGTCTTCAACATGACCGACCCCTTCGCCGCGTCGATTGGCGGTCAACTCCTGAAGTACCTGAGCGTTTCTGGCCTGTTCATCACGGTGGCGTTGAGCTACACGGGCGGCTTGCAGGGCACGGGTGACACGCGGAGCCCGCTCTTCATCTCAGTGGTCTCGCAGGTGGTGATTCCCATCGGAATGTGTGCCTTTCTGCAGGCGACTCGAGGCTTGCAGCCCCAGGACATCTGGCTTGCCATTCTGCTTGGCCACGGCATCAGGGCGGTGCTGAGCGTGCTGCGCTTCCGGCAGGGCCGGTGGCGCTCTATCTCCGTCGATATCGAGTCCGCGAGTTCCTGATCGGCCACAGGTCTCTCTGGGCCGCCTGGTCTTCCTGGCGCCGGGGCGGCAATTGAGCGGTTGCGTCGGCTACCGTCACTGCGGGCGTACAATTCCCCGCGTGGGTTCCCATCCAGCGTTTGCCGGCATTCGGCGTGTGCCGCCACCGGTCAACGAACCGAATCCCTGGCGGCCTGGTCAGGCTGGTCAGGCTGGGCCTGGGAGGAGCGCGAGAAACGTCAAGGAGACCTTGGTGCCCCCACGGGAATGGCTATCCATGCATGTCGGAGGAGTAGCGTGGGCAAGACAATGAAGGCGGCCGCGCTCATCGCGGTGTTTGTAGTCACGCTCTCGGTGGCTGCATCGGCGCAGGTGACGGGTCAGGTCGCGGCGAACATTGCACCGCCCTGGGACGAGGGGATCCAACCGATCAACCAGAACAACTACTGGAACGCTGTGGCGTGCGGGAAGCTGGGCGGAAATAATCCGCCGTGCGTGTTCTACGACACAGGCCTTTGCAAGAACGACGATTTTATCCTGGCGCTTCACACGCCGTACAAACAGGTCGCATACGAGGTCTGGGGCACGGTTCGTCAAGGTAAGGAACCGCCGACGCCCAGCTACTCGGCGGCGCAGCGGGCCAGAGTCACCATCGGTGTGACGCTGGAAAAAGGGGCGAAGAATGTCATCGCCGCGGTTGTCGTGAGGCGAGGCGGGAAGGCCGTGACACCGGAGTCCAGAGCCCTAGACGCCACGGGGGGCAGCTTCACCTTCGACTTTCCGGCGTTCGCGCCAACGTCCGACATCACGATCGAGCTGGTCGGTAAGACGCGGACCGTGTCGTGCTTCGTCCAGAAGAATATCCTCGCTCGGTTCCGCTAGGAGGCACGGGGAGTTCACGGCGCCACAGCTAAACATGCCCTCCCCCGTGATCTCAGTCCCCAATCTGCGCAAGAGTTACGGGTCGACTGTGGCTGTTGAGAACGTGTCGCTCGACGTGAACCAGGGTGAGATCTTTGGCCTCATCGGTCCGAACGGCGCGGAGTGGGGGCTCACTGGGCGTACGTGGCTGCGCTGATTCTGGTCTTCGGCGTCTGCGTAGGGAGCTCGACGAAGGTCTTTCGCTGGGAGTAGCGCAGCGGAAGAGGCGGATCCATGCCCACGGGCGCTGCTATCGGTCGATCGAGAGCAGTTCGATGTCGAAGACCAGCATGCCCTGAGGGCCGCCGCCCTCCGCGTAGGCTAGCGCTTCAGGGATCCAGAAACGCATCTTCTGCCCCTCGACCATCAGCTGGACGCCTTCGCTCCAACCCTTGATGACGTCGCCGAGACCAAAGCTCGTGGGCTGTCCTCGTGCGATCGAGCTGTCGAACATCTTTCCGGCGGTCGTCCAGCCAGTGTAGTGGACGGTGACAGCGCCATCTTCGTATGGCTTTCGCGCGCCAATGCCCGGCTGTAGTTCCTTGTAGTGCAGACCCGATTCCGTCTGCAAGGCATCGCTTGGCGGCATCGCCACGTCAGGTGGCGGGACCGTGGGCGACGGTTCAGCGCTCACGACTTCGACGTCAAAGACGAGCATGCCCCGGGGGCGGTCCTTCTGACCCTTGTACGCGAGCTCTTGAGGCACCCAGCACCTGCGGCTCTCGCCGACCATCATCTGGGTGACACATTCACGCCAGCCAGGAATGACGCCATTCAACGAAAAACGTGCCGTGGTTTCTCTTTGATGTGTGCTGTCGATGAGTCTTCCATCGGTGGTCCAGAGGGTGTAGTGCACTACTACGAGGTCGGTTTCTGTGACATGTCGGTCGCCAGAACCTGGGGTGAGCATTCGGCTTGCGAGGCCTGACGGCGCCCGTTCCGCATCGTCAGGTACGGCCGCAACGTCCGGCGGTGTGGCGGGGACCTGGGCGAGGACCGGGACTGCGGCGAAAATGGCGATTGCTATGATGGCGATTCTGATCATCGACAGTCAGCCTTCCGAGAGGAGATGACTTGATTCTCCCGTGTCCGCGCGCGGAGCGCCACGGTCGCATCTCTCCAGCCATGGTACCTCAGGCATGGGTCGTCAATCATGGCGTGTTGGTGCATGATCATGCGGCACACACGCTCCAGATGATTCGTCTTCTCGCCATCGATATCGACGGCACGCTGCTCGACAGCCGGGGCCGCCTGCCCGCCGAGAATCTCGAGGCCATCGAGGCCGTCGTGGCCCGCGGCGTCCACGTGGCGCTCGCTACCGGCCGCAGTTACCCGTTCGCTCGACCGGTGGCCGAGCCGCTCCCGGCCTCGGTCACGCTGATCGTGAGTAACGGCGCTGTGGAGCGAAGCATGGACGGTGGCACGTTGGCCCGCCGTCTGCTGCCGCGCGCTGTCGCCAGGAACGTCTTGGTGCGTACGCGAATCTATCGTCACCTGGCGGCGCTCATTTTCGACCGCGATGACAGTAGACAGATGCTCTATGAGTCGATGGATTGGGAGCACCCCGCCCGCAAGGGCTACTGGTTGCAGAATAAGGCCCTCATCGAGAGGTGCGTGCCACTCCTCGAGGGGCTCGACGAGGACCCCATTCAGGTCATGTTCAACGGTCCAGTGTTGTTGATCCGGGAGCTGGCAGAAACGATGGCAGCGGCCGCCGAAGGCTACGCGCTCTCTCTCACCGAGTACGAACAGCGCAACTTTTCGCTCCTTGACGTGACCGCCGTAGATACGACCAAAGGCCGTGCACTGGCGGCGAGAGCCCGTCGGATGGGGCTCGGCCGCGACGAGGTGATGGCGATCGGGGACAACTTGAACGACATGGACATGCTGGCGTTCGCCGGGCACCCGGTGGTGATGGGCAACGCGGTTGCCGCGCTCAAAGACCGCGGCTGGACTCTGACCGGCGCCCAGGATAAGGCAGGGGTCGCGCAGGCCATTCACCGCCTCATCTTGGGCGTCACCTGACCGCCGGCGGCCTCATCGCGCGCGGGTTCTACAATGATTTCGAGGCCGACGGCGTGCGGGACGAGCAACCGCACGAATCCATTCACTTTCTAGTTTCCGAATGGGTGGCCGGGACGTCGGGAATTGCAGCAGCGCGCTATGCGGCACAAGTGAGTGCCAAGTATCGGCCCCG
>Ga0302135_10002839_pt1 | contig 10390 bp, 9 predicted proteins | sample CBN3_surface_MG_FD_203119 | JGI IMG/M metagenome (GOLD analysis project Ga0302135, IMG submission 203119) | Marine microbial communities from Western Arctic Ocean, Canada - CBN3_32.1 | ecosystem: Environmental > Aquatic > Marine > Oceanic | place: Canada: Western Arctic Ocean | collected 2017-09-15 | reverse complement strand
GAGACCGAAGCTTTCTCCGAACAACGCTGGGGCAACAGCGACCTCTGCACTACCGAGCAGCTCCCACTTCTTTGCTTCGGTGACCGTGCCGTGCTTAACGACGCCAGGTTGCGTAGGGCCGCGGATGGTCAGATGTAACTCTGCGTGGGGTACCTCTTTGCGAACGACCGGCCAAGCTTCGAGCAGGACCTGGATCCCTTTGCGTCGCTCATCTCTCCCTACTAGCACAACTCGGCCGGGCACTCGATCCCTGCTGATCGCAGGAGGACCCACCGCGTTAGGAACCAGAGTCAGCTCAGACCCCCAATTGGCCGCGGCCACTGCCGAGACAGCCGTCGAGTAAGACGGCTTGGGGAGGGCCGCCCGTACACTCCGACCGAGCCAACGGCGACTCGGAGCAACGTCGGCATGGTAGGTGTGCACTTGAGGAAGACCCGACTTAGCAGCCCACCAGCCAAGCGCGGGCATCGTCGGTTCGTGCACATGAAGCACGTCACACTCATTGAGAGCGGCAAGGAAGTCCCGCTTCAAAAGAGGGTGGATAAGCAAGCGGGCGACCGATCCATTGCCCGGCATGCCGACAGCCCTACCAACTCGGATCTCCCCCGCTTCTGACGTTCCTTCGCCGGGGCCGACAACTAAAGCTTCATCGCCTCGCCGGCGGAGCTCGTCGGCAAGCAGCCCGACCTGGCTCTGGACACCACCAGGGACGTCAAGTGAGTACGGGCAGATCAACCCGACCTTCACTGGGTGTACCCAGGGTCCGAGGGCCAGTTGGGTTGTAGGACATGCCACTGCTCAGGAGCACGTCGAATCAGTGGCTCCAGCCGATCGACCACCTGCTGCATAGCTGCAGATTGCGTATCCCCCAGATCAGCCTTCGTAAACTTCATCGGGGAATCAACCACAAATCGGTAGCCGCTCTTGGTGAGGTAACAGACGACCGGTAGTACCGGCGCTCCCGCGGCTGCCGCGAGGACGACCGGGCCGGCTGGCAGGCGGGTCTCTTCACCGAAAAACGTAACGGGCACTCCGGTACCCGACACGTCCCGGTCACAGAGGAGAGCCACCACTCGCCCCGACTTCACTGCCCGAACCAGTTGAAGGAACGACCCCTTGGTCCCGTCTGCAAGCACAATCTCGATGCCCGCTTCGGCTCGCATCGCGACGAACCATTCGGTGAGGTCGTCATCAGCCAGATCCTCTGCCACGGCAATGATGGGAGCCCCCAGCGAAAGCGGGTAGATGGCTGCGTAATCCCAGTTCCCGATGTGGGCCGCCGCCAGTACCACCCCGTCCCCAGCTGCCAAGGCATCAGTGAGATACTTCTCGCCCTCCAACTCAAACCGATCAAGAATGTCTGCATGCCGATCAGCGTTTAGCCAGAACGTCTCGAGAAAGTAGCGCCCATAACTCGCGAACCGCTTCCTTGCGATCCTTCGATCCAACCGTGATACGTGCTGAGGGTCGCCGTGACGCACCCTTGCAGCGTGGCGCTGCGAGGTTTGGCGAGCCGTCGACTGCGTGGCCCACATTATGTGGCCCCCGACAAATCCTAGGAGGCGAACCAGCCACCACGGAAGTGGGCGGACAACTCTCGACAGCAGTCGATACGACTGCGCGCTAGACATCGTCTATCTCACACCAGGCCGCTATCGTACGCTGGCCAACTGAGAGCCACACGAGGGCAACCAGCAGACCAAGGAAGGGCACTAGGTACCCCGAAACAAGAGCGACTCCCATCAGCACGACCCGCTCGGTGCGTCCAACGACCCCGGCGGGGCGATACGCTCCAAGCACCTCCGCTTTCGCTCGTACGTAGGAGGTCAGAATCGATCCTCCTAGACCAAGCACCGCGAGGGCGACCACCATCACATCCCCGGCCTGTGCAACAGCTATTGCAGCCCACATAGCCGTCTCACTCACTCGGTCGGCGACGGAGTCAAGAAGTTCTCCTCGCCGGGTGACGGTCTGGTTCAGCCGGGCCAACGATCCGTCGAGCATGTCCAGAGCCGATCCCGCAACGAACAAAAGGCCGCCCCCAACGGGGTGCCCTTTGAATACCAACCACGCGGCAACGACCGTCACCACCAGTCCGATGCCGGTCACGGCCACTGGCTGAATCCCCAGCTGGGCTAGCGTCCGAGCAAGCGGCCGCAACCATCGCTCCCGGGAACTATTAACTCTTCTCTCGATCATCGCAGGCAACGGTAACAAGTCTTCGCTGCTCAGCTTCCGACTTCTCGACGTCGTGTCGTACAATGGGACTGGCCACAAAGGCGCGGTGCCGCCACGTCGCGGCCACATGATGGGTAAGGACGGACGTTCATGAGTGATGCAACACTGGATCTAGGCGACCAGCAGATAACGCTTCCGATCATTGAGGGGTCTATGGGTGACAGAGCGATCGACATCACGCAGCTTCGCAAGGAAACCGGATTCACCACCTTCGACCGAGGGTTCGGAAACACCGCAGAAACCAAGAGTGATATCACCTTCATCAACGGTTCAGAAGGCATGCTCCTCCATCGTGGCTACGACATCGAAGAGCTTGCTTCCAAGGCTTCCTTTCTTGAGGTCGCCTATCTCCTGATGTACGGAGAGCTACCCACCGACGTTGAGTTAGCTGAGTGGCAGTCCTCGATCATGAACCACTGCCTAGTCCGCGAAGACATGCGTCACCTGTTTGAAGCCTTCCCGCACAACGCTCACCCCATGTCCATCGTTGCCGCAGCCGTCTCCACCATCGGCGCCTACTACCCAGAGGCTGCCGACCCTACAGATCCATCGCAGGTTGAGCTCGCCACTCGGATGCTGCTTGGCAAGATGCCAACAATGACAGCGTGGACAATGAAGTATCGGACGCATCAGACGTACATCTACCCCGATCGCCACGAAGATTACGCGTCGAATTTCCTCAACATGGCCTTCGGATCGCCAGATACCGACTACGACGTACCAAAGTCAGTAGCTCGGATTATCAACATGCTGCTGGTGTTGCACGCTGATCACGAGCAAAACTGTTCGGCTGCAACCGTTCGTATAGTCGGTTCTTCGCACGCCAACATCTTCTCCTCCATTGCGGCTGGCATCCACGCTCTCGGTGGCCCCCTCCACGGCGGAGCCAACCAGGCAGTGCTCCAGATGCTCCAGATGATGGTCGATGATGGAGGAGGCCTCCAGAAGTGGATCGACAAGGCCAAAGATAAGAATGACCCCTTCCTTTTGATGGGTTTTGGTCACCGCGTGTACCGCAACTTTGATCCCCGCTCCCGCATTCTGAAGACGGGAATCAGCCAGGTACTCGAGGACCTTGGAGTGGACGATCCACTCCTTGACATGGCGCTCGAGCTTGAAGACGTCGCCCTCAACGACGACTACTTCATTACTCGCAAACTGTTCCCGAACGTCGACTTCTACTCGGGCATCATCTACCGAGCCATCGGCTTTCCCCAGGACATGTTCACTGTGCTGTTTGCCCTCGGAAGACTCCCCGGTTGGATCGCGCAGTGGCGTGAGATGCACGAGGATCCAACTACACGGATCGGTCGGCCACGCCAGATATACCAAGGCCCGACAGCCCGCCCATTCGTTTCCCGAGTCGATCGGTAGACACCTAACTCATGCTAGGTGGGTACCGACTCCACGTATGGGTCCCCGATCACTGTGGTGTCTACCGCGTCTAAAACGACGAGCGCTCGTTTGACTGGCGGTTCTTCGGCGTCGTACATGATCACGTTCCACACGGGCTTTGCTCGCAACCCTTGAAATCGGATCGCCGCCGACGCGTGCCCCACTGGGAAGTCGATCGCGGCTGCCGCTGCCGCTAACGCTTGCAAGTCGTTGGTCTGCAGTTTCCAGGCCGTCGTAAAGTGATAGACCACCACTACCAGCAGAGCCCCAGCAACGACCCAAAGCCCTCGTCCAAGGTAAAAACCCGAGCCAAACAGCACGGCGACACCAACGAGGTACACCTTGCCGGCGATGGCACGATTTCGAGGATCCGGGAACACGTAATCACCGACAATGTCGGCATTGAGTTCATCGGGTACCCCCTGAGCTGATGCGATTTCTGCCGGAATCTGGATGCCTTCGCGGTCCATGGCTACTCCCCCGGCTTTCTGGCCGCGGCTTCAAGGGTATCGATGATCTTCGAGACGGGAACACCTCGTTCTTCGTCCACACCCCGCAGACGGAAGCCAGCTGTGAGGGCGTCGACATCGCTGTCGCCCACAACCAGCAAAGAACCAGACTTGGTGGTGATTGCCTTGCGCACCTTCTCGCCAAGCTTCCCGCTACTCGCGTCGACCTCGACGCGAAGGCCATGCTCTCGTAATTGCGCCGCTACCGACTCTGCGTACTCAGTATGCCGATCAGCAACGGTGACCACTGTTGCCTGCACCGGCGCCAGCCACATCGGGAAGGCCCCTGCGTAGTGCTCGACCAGGACGCCGAAGAACCTTTCGAAGGAACCCGCCTTGGCAGCATGGATCATGACAGGGCGTTCTCTAACGTTCTCCGCCGAGTCATACTCAATCCCGAAGCGGTCCGGTAGTGACATGTCAACCTGAATCGTCGACACCTGCCATCGCCGTCCAATCGCGTCGGTCACATGCACATCAATCTTGGGCCCGTAGAACGCTCCCTCACCTTCAGCAACCTCAAACGGTACCCCCGCGTCCACAAGGCTCTGGCGCAGGGCTTCCGTCGAGAGATCCCACAGCGCTTGGTCGCCAACCCACTTCTCAGGCCGGGTGGAGAGGTCAGCTTCGAACTCAGTGAACCCGAAGTCACGGAGCCACCGAAGCACAAACTCGAGATGCATTGCCAACTCATCTGCCAGCTGATCACGGCGACAGAAAGTATGAGAATCGTCTTGGGTGAATCCACGGATACGAAGCAAGCCGTGAAGCACACCGGATCTCTCATTGCGATACACCGCACCGAGTTCAGACAACCTGACAGGGAGATCGCGGTATGAGCGGGTCTTGCTTCGGTAAATTATCACGTGGAGCGGACAGTTCATTGGCTTTACGCGATACTCCTGACCACCTTCCATCTCCATGCCGGGGTACATGTTCTCTTCGTAGTAGCCAAGGTGTCCCGAGGTCTCCCAAAGGTCCGCCTTCGCCAAATGAGGAGAGACCACAAAGTCGAAACCAAACTCCTCGTGAAGCTTCCGACTGTGATCTTCCATGATCTTGCGCATCAGGCCGCCTTTCGGGTGCCACACCGCCAAGCCAGAACCCAGCTCAGCCGGGAACGAGAAGAGGTCCAACTCGGGGCCAAGCTTGCGATGATCTCGCCTGATCGCTTCCTCTAGACGATGCAAGTAGTCCGCCATCGCTGTCTTGGACTCCCACGCGGTGCCGTACACGCGTTGTAGTTGCGGGTTCTGCTCGTCACCACGCCAATACGCACCGGAGGTCCGCGTCAGCTTCATGGCCTTGATTCGCTTGGTACTGGGGACGTGAGGACCCCGACAAAGGTCGATGAACAGATCGGTGTTGCGGTAGGCCGAGACGAGATCGCCTTGTGCATCCATCTGCGTTGGGTCGACAGAGTTGATGAGTTCTACTTTGAACTCGTGATCTGCGAACAGTTCAAGCGCCGCTTCTCTCGTCATTTCTTCCCTGATAAACGGCTGATCTTCGGCGATGATCTCGTCCATCCGAGCCTCGATCCGCTCGACGTCTTCCGGAGTGAAGGCCTCCTCAACCTGAAAGTCATAATAGAAGCCATCGGTGATCGGCGGCCCAATCCCGAAGGTAGATCCGGGGAACAACTCAAGAACGGCTTGGGCAAGCACGTGTGCCGAGCTATGGCGAATGATGGTGCGCCCCGCATCAGAATCAGCGGTGATGACTGCGAAAGCACCGCCAGCGTCTGGCAGCGGTCGACCCAAGTCGTACTCAGCACCCTCAACGGACACAGCAAGAGCGGCCTTACCGAGGCTCCGACCAATCGAGGAGGCAACTTCGATTCCGGTGGTTCCCGAGGGGAACTCGCGAACGGATCCATCGGGGTAGGTGAGTTGCATCGTTTTCTCCGGCTAGGCGTGCGCCCGTAGCGTAGTGATCCCAAGAAGTTCACAGGAGTTCATCATCGTCAACCAACCCCTCTGTTCGCGAAATCCAACACTTGTTCGCGAAATCCAACACTCCCGGCCGTTATGGCAATAGTCTCCGATACCAACGCAACAACATCTCGACTCGAAACGCAGGAGCAGGCGTACATGGTTCTCGGATTATTCACAAAGAAGGTTTCGCTGGACGGTTGGCAGGTCGTTGACGACCTCAGCCCCGAGTCTGTTGACCTCCCCTGCCCCTGGTGTAGCTCACCAACCTCTGCTCTTGCCACTCAGTGCCCTGCCTGCTTCCATCCGTTTGGCTAGAACCTCGCTACCAAACTGAAGCTGCGGTCCGCTGAATTAACAACAAAGCCCATACTCTCGTAGGCTACCACCGCCCGTGCGTTCGCTTGATCGACGTACAGCGACCCCTCCACGCATCCTCGATCTTCCCAAAGGTACCGCAGACCTTCTTTGGTCATCGCGTACCCAAGCCCGCGTCCTTGGTGGTGCTCGCCGACACCAATCACGTATATCTCACCAACGCCATCAGGGGTCACCTTGGTCCAGCATGAGGCGACCAACTGGGATCCCTCCCATCCCAACCGCAGGCCAGCAGGATCCCACCACGCCATATTCTGGCGGGCCTCGAAGTCACTGAGGGTCCAGCCGCCCTGCTCCGGGTGTCCACGGAAGGCGTCATTGTTCAGTTCCAACCAACTCTGCCCATCGCCCGGCCTAAACCCCGTGAACTTGAGCCGGCTGTCAGTCTCAAGACTCATAGGTAGCGCAACCGTCATGTGAAGGAGCACCCGCTCCACGTCGAATCCCGCTGCTGCCAAGATGAGATCCCACAGACCATTCTTGCTCCAGACCGTCAGTCGTTGACTGGCCCCATGGGAGTACTCAGCCAAGAGGAGTTGCGCCCGCGCATTGTCGACCGCTGCGATTTCGGCGGAAAAACCATCGCCTGCTGTTTGTAGGACTCCAACAATCTCATCTTGCTCGATCGCCAGTAGCCCGTGCTCCCCCATCCCAAAGGCAACATGTTTGCGCTCTCCAAACAGTCGGGCGCTCGGGAAGTCGGTGCGCTTCAAGAAGCTCGCTACCGCGGCCGCGTCTAGGTCGGAATCAATTGGGCGAACCACGTGCATGGCGAAAGGGTAGGACAATGCAGCGTCTGAAGATGCCTATTGTTGCTCTATGAGCAAAGTTGGCATTGTCCTTGGTGGTGGCGGCGTCGCCGGCGCTTCCTATCAAATGGCGGCTCTCATGGCGCTCAATCTCGCAACTGGATGGGAACCCAACAGCGCCGAAGTTATTATCGGCACCTCCGGCGGAGCCACCGTTGCCGCCATTACTCGAGCAGACCGACTGGACCTGAGTTCGCTAGTCTTTGACGAAGAAGACCCCAGCGATGTAGCGAATCGAATCTCAAAGCACTTGTACAAGAAGGGGTCGCTCAAAGTCCTAGCCAGATGGATTCGCAAGGGCCTCCTCCCGGGTCTCCGCCGCCCTGGACTGAATCTCGCTCTCGGCGCCCCGAGCCGGCACGACCCGGCCGGAGTTGGTGATTGGATGGATCACCTCCTTGGCCATGCAGTCGAAGAATGGCCAGAGAAGGCGACTGTCGTCGTGGCATACGACATCGACGATCATCGTCGAGTCCCGTTTGGCACCGTGGCTGCACCCGAGGTCTCCCTTCGGGAGGCTCTCTCAGCTTCGTCTGCCGTTCCCATCATGTTCCATCCGCATGAGCTTGAGGGCCACTTCTACGTGGACGGCGGCGTGTCCTCTGGCACCAACGCTGACCTCATCTTAGGTAACGACGAACCGCTCGACTTAATCATTATCATCGCGCCCATGGCGGCCGACGAGGGGGCCAGATTCCACGGATTTAGGCCCGACGCACTTCTTCACAGAGCTGGGCGCATTGCCCTCCATGACGAGGTCGCTCAAATACAGAAAGAGTGGCCAGAAGCTGATGTCGTGATCCTTAAGCCTCGCAAGTCAGTGCTCAAGGCAATGCGCCCAAACCCAATGGATCCCGCTGCTGCGGTGCCGACGTTCGTAGCGACGATGCACTCTATGAGTACACGCCTCGCTTCTGCACAGACTTGGACCGTGCTCAAGAAACACCTCGTCACCGACTAACGGACACACCGACGCCTTGACACCCAGTCAGGCCCTGCCGTAGTCTGCAAGCGCTTCCAAAAAGCTAGGTAGCCACTATGACCCGACAAGACTCCGCAGTGACGCTCGCCGAAGTAGCTCGCGTCAGCGGCGTTTCATCAGCCACGGCATCACGGTCGATCAACCGACGGGCCGGCGTCTCGGCCGAGGTTCGTGAGCGAGTCCTCGCTGTCGCAGAGTCACTCGGCTATCAGCCCAATTCAGCTGCTCGCCAGCTCGCGGGGGGCCGCTCAGGCATCATAGGGTTTGCTTTACCTAGCAGCGGCCTTGACCGAGGTTCGCACGGCTCGCTTCTCGTGCAAGGTCTGAGTCAAGCACTCGAACGTCGAGACCTTTCGATGATGGTGTGGACCACCGACAGCGCACGTGAGCGAACCATCTCGGAGATGGCCCATCGTCACCAACTCGACGGCATGATCATTGCCTGCCCAACGATGACAGAACCTTGGGTAGTTGAGCTCTTGGGTGATAAACGGCCGGCGGTTTTCCTCGATAGCGTTGGCTCGGGTCTGCTGGCGCATACTATTTGCACCGGCAACTACAACGGGGCTAAGGCTGCTGTCACTCATCTGGTCGAGAGCGGCAGAAAACGGATCGCCCACCTCTCGGGCCCCGTCAATAGATACGACTCCCGCGATCGCCAAACCGCCTACCTCGACGTGTGCGAAGCCTACGGCTTCCCAACGGACGGGCTTGTAAGGGACGGTGGGTATACCCGTCACGGTGGACAACACGGCATGCGTCAGCTGCTACCGCTCGAGCCTGATGCTGTCTTCGCCGCGGGCGACTCCATGGCGCTCGGAGCCATCCAAACGATCAGGGACGCCGGGCTTAGAGTTCCCGAGGACATTGCGGTCGTAGGTTACAACGACACGGCCGAGGCCGACACCGACCAGGTGCAGCTGAGTTCCGTCCAACACAATCGCGCCGAGATCGCCGAATCTGGAGTGGCCCTTCTCGAACGGGTTATCAGAGATCCGAGCATGAAGCCTCAAACAATAGAGATGACGAATCACCTCGTTATCCGCGACTCGTCCCGACCGAATTCCTCCGACTAGGGCTTCGTGCTTGATCTCATCGTTGTAGGCACAGGCGTCATGGGGGCAGCAGCAGCCCGACACGCCGCCATCTCAGGAGCATCGGTCCTCGCTATTGGGGAGCCGGAACCCGTCTCCCCAGAGAGCCACCACGGCCTTTTCGGAGCATGGCATGACATCTCGCGACTCAGTTGGCGCCTTCATAGCAACCCAGCAGATACCGAGCTGACTCTCCGATCGCTGAACGCTATTTCAGCTCTTGAGGCCGGGGGCGCATCCCAGATCCTGACAGAGACAGGGTTCCTTAACCTCGCGGCTCCTTACCTTGATGAGGGCCTAAGGGCTGCCTCGCTATCCGCTCAGCCCGTCTCAACGACACCACTGGACCAAGCCGAGTTGCGCACACAGTTTCCTTTCCTCTCAGTCCCGAGGGAAGTCACCGCATACACCGAAGGACCACCGTCGGGTCACATCAATGTTCGCCGGTTGGTGAAATCGCAGCAGGCAGCTGCGGTAGCTGCGGGAGCAGAGTTGATCGCGGGTACCGTGGTCGGTGTTGCAGCATCTAGCGGTGGGGTCACCGTCGCGATGCTCGATGGCAGAATCCACAAGGCGTCTCGAGTACTCCTAGCCACCGGCGCCTTCTCCAACACGACTGCCTTCCTCCCTCGTCCACTGGCCTTCCGCCTCAAAACGGAAACCGTGCTGCTTGCAGAACTCGATCCGAATGAAGCCAAGGCACTGACAGGTATGCCTGCCATCCACTACCAGATCGACTCCCCCGTGCTGTCTTCCATCTACATGGTCCCCCCGCTAGCGCACGCCAGTGGGAAAATCCTCCTGAAGTTCGGCGCCAATACTCGGTTCGATACCCACCTCTCGACTGCCGACGAAATAGGCGCTTGGTACCGAAACGGCCCCAGCGATCAAGCGATCACCGACCTGAGATCCGAGTTCGAACCGATGTTCCCGGAACTAGAAGTAGCCGATTGGCACACGTCTAGGTGTGTCATCACTTTCACTCCTCACGGGCACCCGTTCATTGACACCGTGGTCCCCGGAAGGCTGTATGTCGCCACTGGAGGCAACG
>Ga0302135_10002838_pt1 | contig 10391 bp, 14 predicted proteins | sample CBN3_surface_MG_FD_203119 | JGI IMG/M metagenome (GOLD analysis project Ga0302135, IMG submission 203119) | Marine microbial communities from Western Arctic Ocean, Canada - CBN3_32.1 | ecosystem: Environmental > Aquatic > Marine > Oceanic | place: Canada: Western Arctic Ocean | collected... | reverse complement strand
ATTGTTGTTTGACCCGCACATAGTTGCCGGATTATGACAGTCGGGTAAACTAAACGGCAACCATTCTCAAGAGCCTCAGGTGATTATTATGCCTTCTTACCTAGACCTCCTCTCAAAGTTTGTCTGTGAGACCCGCTTGGAAGACCTGCAGCCCTCAACACTTCAAGCTGCCAAGTCAGTGGTGCTGGACACGATCGGCGCCATGCTGGCTGGCAGTCGTCTTCCTGAGAATGGGAAACTGGCCCAGTTGGCCGCCAAAACCGGCGGATCTGGTCCGGCAACCCTGCTGGGTCAGTCCGGTTCTGCACCGGCCGTCTTTGCGGCACTGTCCAATGCCACAGCTGGTGTGTCGTTGGAGATGGATGAAGGCAACCGTCTCGGCGGCGGACATGCCGCCATCCACGTGGTTCCGGCTGCATTGGCGATCGCTGAAGAACAGGGCGTTGGCGGGAAGCAATTCCTTGAGAGCGTGATTGCCGGTTATGAGGTCACCTCTAGAATTGGGACCGGAACCGCCGTCAAGAAGACCGTTCATTCCCACGGCACCTGGGGCACGATAGGCTCTGCGGTGGCGACGGCAAAGCTGCTGGGGTTCGATGAAACCCAGACCACCACCGCCATAAACCTCGCCGCGTCCATGAGCCCGGCCAATACCTGGACTCCATGCCTGGAAGGGGCGACCATTCGCAACTTGTACCCTGGGCGTTCCGGGTTCCAGGGCATCATGGCCGCGCAACTGGCCGACTGCGGTTACACCGGCCTTGAAGACGGACCCTCAGATATTTACGAGAATATTCTTGGCGAAGGATTTGATACTGCGTCGGTTGTAGAGGGCTTGGGCGAGCGCGGGGAATACCGAATCCAAAGAAATTATTTCAAGCTACACGCCTGCTGTCTGTACAACCACCCGGTTTTAGACTGTGTGCAAACACTGCTGGCCCGTGAGAAATTTGCGCCAAGCGATGTGGCCAGCATAAAAGTGGAAGCTCCGGACTTGGCTATGATCATGGTTGACCCTGAGCCGCCGAACATGCTGGCGGCGAAGTTCTCCCTGCCCTATGCTGTGGCCACCGCGGTGGTCCACAACAGTACTGACATCACCGCCTTCTATCCCGAGCGACTACAGGATCCGGAGACCCTGGCCTTGGCCCACCTGGTGGAAATTACCACTGACTCAAGGATGGATATGCGCCGCTACGATTATCCGGCGGCCAACGTGGCAATTTCCCTGAAAGATGGCCGGACTCTGAACGAGAGTGTGACCGCGCACCACGGTGACTCCCATAACCCGGCTTCGCAAGAAGAACTGGAAGGGAAATTCCATTTTCTGGCCCAGGGTGTTTTGGGGGATACGGAAGCCGCTAGAGTGGTGGAGACGGTGAGTCACTTGGAATCCCTCAGTGATATCAGGAATCTCACACGGCTGATGAAAAGCAACTAACCCAGTCAATATCCAGACCTGACCAGGGCTTTAACGCCCGCGTTCGTCGCCCCAGAGAATGATGTGAAGGCGGGTGGTGAACCTGAACCCGTGCTGCACGCAGAGCTCCAGCAACCAGGCGCTCTTCTTGGCTAACGCGTCTGGTGTGCGTTCCTCAGGCATGAGTAGGATTCTCTCTGGTGCCAGCTTGTACTGATCTCGCAGCGTGCAGACCTCATCAACGTCCGACTCCACTGCGATCACAAACTTGAAATAGGCGTCTGGCAATGCAGCAAACGTCTGCAGGGAAGGGGTTTAGGGTTTCTGATAGCAGATTGCCGGACGTGCGTAGTTTGGGGGAGACGTTCCACTGTTCAATATGCCGGAGCATTCCCGGCGTTGGAGCAATGGTCCCGTTGGTCTCCACCTCAAAGGTGTAGCCCTCTGCGGCGAGCGACTCCACCAGCGGTTGAAGTCCTTCCTGCTGCAACATGGGCTCACCGCCCGTAATCACGACATGAGAGCAGTCATACGCCTGGATTTTCTGCTGGATTGTCGTAGGCTCCAGTTCGACCACTTCAGTCTCATAGCTGAAATTAGTCCAGTCCCAGGTGTATTTGGTGTCGCACCAGCGGCAGGCCAGATTGCAGGTGGCCAGCCTCAGGAACACGGAAGGCACGCCTAGGGAGACCCCCTCACCCTGAACGAGTGAAATATCTCTGGTTCGCCCCCTGATCTTCGGCTGATTTTAAGCATGGTTAGTTGGGTAGGGCCGGGTCGGTGTAGCCAGCGTCGCGGAACCCGTTGGCTCGTAATATGCAGCTATCGCAGCGGCCACAGGGAACTTCGCCACCCTGATAGCAACTCCAGGTTAATTCCAGCGGGGCTTTGATCTCTATACCCAACCTGACGATGTCGGCCTTGGACATCTCTATGAATGGAATCTCAATCTGCAGCGGAATGTGGTACTCAGTCCAGAGTTTGCTGCCGTAGCCCAGTGACTCGCCCATTTTCTCAAAGAACTCGGGTCGGCAGTCGGGATAACCGCTGTAGTCGATGGCGTTGGGGACCATATAGATGTGTGCTTGCAGGTCTGTCGGGGCCACTCCTTCCATCTCAATGGCATGGAAGGCTTGGCTCTCCAGATAGTCCGCAGCCAGGGACAGAAAAATGTATTCCGCAAAGGCACGTAGGTGATGGGGATGCTGTTGCCCATCGTGGCAGCGTCTTGGTCTTCTGGCACCGGGAACCGCTCCGGGTTGGTCAGCGCTGAGTACCAGGCCACCTTGCCAAGGAACGATTGTCCATCAACTCTTGCTCTACGCCGATTGACCGGGCAACTGCGGCAGCACAATCCACCTCTTTGCTTTGGCTCTGGCCGTAGTGAAAGGTGAGGGCCGTTAGGTGGTCGGTCTTGCCCTTGGCCAAGGCGGTTACGGTGGTCGAATCCAAGCCGCCCGAGAGCAGGCTAATCCCATAGCTGGGCATGTGCTAGTCCTTTGGTTTAGATGGGGTGACGATTAAATAGGATGCCGGTTGATTGGAGTGAGTGTCGGGTTAAGCGCCGAAGTATTCGGCATATTGGTTCACAGACTCCCAGAGCCGCACCTTGGCGGGAGCTAGGTCACAGAGTTCCACAGTCTTTTCGTAGAGCACCCTACTCATAACCTCGCACGAGGGGTTTTCATTCTGGAACTCATAGAGTCTAACCAAGGACGCGCTGCCCAGCCCCGAGATTAACTCACTGTCCTGACTGTTCACCAAGAAGGCGTGATCCCAGTTGTCATCCACCCAGGTTTTGACTTTGTCTTTAAGGTCGGTGAAATCGTAGACCAGGCTCAAGTCGTTTAGAGACTGGGATTCTATGAACACTTCCGCGCGGTAGGTGTGGCCGTGGGGGTAGGCGCACTTGCCGTTGTAATCCAGTAGGCGGTGGCCGCTGTCAAATGTGAACTCGATTCTTATCTGATATATGGTGGATTAAAGCCGGGGCTGGGTCGCCTCCGGGGCGCCCAAGGGCCGTGACAATTGATTACTTGCCACCTTGCTCGGCGGTGTATTCAACCGACACGGCAGTGTGTAGGCCGCCACGGACTTTGTAGTCCAGGGTTATCTTCATAGACTGGGGTTGGCAGACCGCCACCAGGTCGATCAGCATACGGTTGGCGGCGTGCTCTTGGACGATTCCCACGTCCCGGTAGGACAGAAGATAGTACTTGAGGGATTTGAGCTCGATACAGGAGTTGCTGGGCACGTAGGAGATAATTAGATTGCCGTAATCAGGGAGACCGGTCCACGGGCAGACCGCCGTGAACTCATCGGTGTCGATCTCAACCTGTGAATGTTGATTGGGATATTCGTATTCAAAGGTGAGCAGGCACGCCGGGTCAATGGTCTCCTCGCTCTTTGCGGGTAGTTCTACGTCAAGACCAACATATTGGTCTTTGAGTTCTTGGATGGTTGCCATGGTTTCCTCCCTGGGTATTTAGCGCCGGTTTTGCGGGGTATAAAAAGAATTAACGGGATGCCAGAACTAATGACCAGAAGTAATGATAGGTGGCTGGGTTGGAGAGTGTCAAAGCGTCTTGCGTGGCCAAGTGCCTAACGCTAAGATACTTGGACTGCTCTAGGCCACGCCCGACTAAGCACGCCAAATAATAAAATAATGTTCCAGGTCACGCCTGACCAAGCGCACTGGTTCATACCCGGCGCTTCATACCGGCTGATTTTTAAGGACGTTTCACTATGACTCAGGCAGAAAACTCCGCCCGCACTCTGAGCGAACTTGATGCCATGTCCATAGAACAGTCCCAGACGCTGTCGTTTGGCGAGCGTGATGCCTTGTTGGACCTGATTATCGCCGACGGCCTGCACGACGCCACACCATCGAATTCGTTCCGCTCCGGCACGTACACCGATTACTTCGATGAAGATATGACTCGGATGCTCAAGGTTAAGTCAGTCAAGGTATACGTCCGCGGGACCACATCTTCCGGCTTTGACGGCAAGGTGTTGGGAGACAACATTGTTGACCAGTATCGTGCCTGTTTCCGGCATGTTGAGACCACTCTGACCGCCGCCAAGACCAGTTACAGCAGGGTGGTGAACATGGTGATCTTCTTGACCAACATGGACAACTGGGAGAAGTTCAACGAGATATTCTGTGAGTTTGTTCCCATACCGCCCTGCCGCGCAGTGATTGGAACCACCGGCCTAGCGCTGAAGCCGTTGACGATTGAGATTGTTGACTGCTTTGCTTACCGGGTGTCTGACTAACCTATTTATCAAATTCTTGGCTAATTTCCTGACTAATTATCTGGCTAATCCCACCGACTAGGGCACATTTTGGAGGAAGCAATGGCTAACCTAACACTGGCTTACAAAGTTCGAGGCTATAGCACCGGAACCCTGGGACGGGCCATCTGTAATGCCCGCACCCACCATTTTGTGGCCGATGACGGCGGCGGAGACGAGGTCGGTGCCGGGGAATTATTCTTCTCCGGAATCACGGCCTGCGCGGTAAACATGGTTGAGCGGATTGCCAACACCGACAACATAGACCTGGATTGGATGGACGTTGGTGTGGAGTCGTACCGCGATTCGGACGCCGACCACGGCGACCTGACTCTATATGATGCCATCAGAATTAAGTTTGAGATGTGGGGCGTTGACGACGAGGACGCCCAAAGCTTAGTCGACACCTGGAAAAAGCGTTGACCCCTCTATGGTTCAGTCGCCGTGGCGACTGCTGATACCACTGTGGAGTTGGTCTCCCATACTGAAAAACGCCGCTAACCGGGGAATTGGTTTCCCACACCGAAAAACGCCGCTAACCGGCGTGCCTAGCCTAGACGGAATTTAACGGCTGATCTATTTCAGTCGAGGACGATATATGCGCATCTGCTCTTTCCTGCCCAGCGCCACCGAGATGGTCTACGACCTTGGTCTTAAAGACTCGCTCTTCGGCGTAACTCACGAGTGCGATTACCCGCCAGAAGCTCGGAACAAACCCCACGTGGTCCATAGCGTGTTTGAGGGTCTAGAACCCACCAGCGGCGAGATTAGCCGGGTGATTGCGGAACGTCTGGCCGAAGGACTAGGCATCTACGAGATTGACGAAGTGCTGCTGAAAGCCGCCGAACCGGATTTGCTGATTACCCAGGCCATCTGTGAGGTTTGAGCCATCTCTTCTCGGCAGGTTGCCGAGGTAAGCGTGGGGTTGGCCAAACAGCCTGAGATACTTTCCCTGGACCCGCTCCACATCGGAGATGTGGTGGAAGACCTGAACCGGATCGGTAGAGCTACGGGCACTGAGGCCAAGGCGGCGGAGATGACCGCGGGACTAACCGCTCGTATTGAATCGGTCATAGAACGCGCCAAAGACGCCGACAAGCACCCAAGTGTGCTCCATGTCGAGTGGGCCGACCCGGTTATGTGCGCTGGTCATTGGGTGCCCGAGATGACCGAGATGGCTGGCGGCACCAACAGCTTTGGCGACAAGGACACCGGCACTCTGAAGTTGGACTGGGAAGAAGTTGTGGCCAGCCAGCCAGAAATCATCATCATGATGCAGTGTGGGTTTGACGTGAAACGTGCGCTGGAAGACATGCCACTAATGAAATCCAAAAAAGGTTGGGCATCATTGCCTGCAGTTAAGAATAACCAAGTCTACGTGGTGGATGCCGGAGCTTACACCAGCCGTTCTGGGCCGAGGTTGGTAACTGGCCTGGAGATCATGGCGGAGATGATCCACCCTGAACTCTTCTCAGGGATGATTCCAGAGTCAGGCGCACTGCGTTTATTTGGAGACCTGACTAAGGTCGACTAGCAGGTGACGCTAGTTGAGGCGTGGGCCAAAGCTAACTGACAAGTCTTGCTAGTTTAAGCGCGGCCCTTGAAACGGATTCTGTTTGGCGATGCGTTCTCGCAAGTCTTCATTGCCCTGTTTCAATATTGGAATCAAGTCAAACAGACGCGTGGCCGCAGTTTCGGTGACCAAGAGGCTCTGTCTTAGGTGGGGTTCCATCTCCAGATTGGCGGCGATGGCGTAGGAAAGCGCGATTGGGTCTTCCGGGATTTCTACCCGGGAGGTGTACCCGCCCGTTACTGCGGTCAGGTTGCGCACTAGGGCTACGTACTCATCGTTTATCTGGGGCAGCAGCTCTGCACAGCCTTCGCCCTCAATATCCACCAAGAAACGGACTCGTCCCACCACGTGGGGCACCCGTTGGACGATCTCTTCGATCTCAAATCGTTGTTCACCCTTGGTCATGATGTTCATGCGGCCCTGGTCCAGCACCTCCGAGCGCAGGATGCGAGTGGACGTGCCGATGCGCTCTGGGTCGGCTGGCGCGCCAACTTCGGGCCCTTCTTTGATCAGTACTACGCCAAATGGCGCGTCCTTCTCTAGGCACTCTCCAATCATGTCCTGATACCGCTCTTCAAAGATGTGAAGGGGTAGGTCCATGCCGGGGAATAGAACCAGGTTCAAAGGGAATAGTGGTAGTCTGGTGAGCCCATCTTGGGGCTCGTCTTGAGGCTGAGCCATAACACGTGAAGTATATTCCTTGGCCCGGCGGCAGTACAAGGAGACCCAGACCAATGCCCAGTGGAATTGCCGATCTAACGCCGGTTCTTGGCCCGGCGCACCCGGAAGTTGGTGAGGGATTTTTGGTTCTTGGCCCACTTTAGGTATTCGGATAATGCCGGGTTGGTCTGCAACGCCTCTATCGAGTTCAGTTCTTTGGCCAACGTGGACTCAGAGAACATGGCGTGGAGCTGCCGGTGACAAGTGGGGCACAGCTTTACTTGAGGGCCCAATTTGCCGCCACGGGAGCGGGGTATCAGGTGATGGGAAGTGAACCGAAGGGACTCACGCTGGCATAGTTTGCAGACTTTTGGGTCGTCCATCGGACGCGGAGGTATCAGTGGTCTGGTGTCTACCGATGCCCGCCGAACTAAGTTGCTACGCTTTGTCTGGCACTTCTAAGAAGCGCCATCCGGGGAGATCGATCTGCCAGGCGTCGCCCTCCCACAGCATTGGTAGAATCAGCCCGTTCATGGCCCGGCCGTGCTCCACCTCAGTGGTGTCATCTTGCATACCAAACGGTAGAAACGCAAAGGCGTGCAGGTCGTCCAGGTAGTTGGTGGGAGAGATGCCCAGGTCTGTGAGGTCTTCAAGGGGCCAGAGACTGAGCACCGTCTTCCGGAAATCTTCCAGCATGGCCGGTCGCATGGGGTGGTCTTGGTCATACCCGGCGCGGTAGGCGTCTTGCATGTTTATCTGGTTGCGTGTGGCCCAAACCCCCATCCGCATGCCGCGTGTTTCCTTGGACAACATGGACCATGCTAGGTCCATGTCACCGTCTCTAACGGCCTCCGCAAAGACGCCGGCTCGGCCGCCGCATTCGTCCGGGTAGGGGCTTCTTTTTTCACCGGGTATTCGCATTGATTTCCCGTAGTTATTATCAAAAGGCTTAATCAAAAGCCGAGATTTTAATTTTGGATTACCAGCCGATAGCGTAGCCGTCTCGTCGGGGGTCTGCTGCGCCTTGCAGCGCTCCGGTCTTCGGGTCCACTTGAATCATCATTTCGCTGCCCTGGGCACCCCAATCTGGCATCATATTCAGTTGATGGCCGCGGCCTTCCAGTGCCTGGCGTACGTCTGTTCCGAACCTGGATTCCATGTGCAATAGATTATCACAGACGTGGGGGATGTTGGACTCGGTTGGGCTGTGGGAATTGCGCCATCGGGGGGCTTCCACAGCCTCGGAAACGGTCATGCCAAAGTCGATCAGGTGAGTTATCACCTGCATGTTGGTCTGCACTTGGGTATCGGCGCCCGGAGTGCCACAGACCAGCATCAGCTTGCCATTACCGGCGGGCTTGCCGTCGGAGGCTGGGCCATCGCCCTCAAAGACCATCACAGGGTTCATGGTGTGGCGCACCCGTTTGCCTGGCTGTAGGCAGTCAAGATGGTCCTCATCAAGGTGCCAATAGGTCATACGGTTGTTCAGCAGGATTCCAGTTCCTTCCGCCACGATGCTAGAGCCCAAAGAACTCTGGATGCTTTGCAGTAGGCAGACCGCGTTGCCCCATTGGTCAACAATCACAAAACAGGTGGTGTCTTCTTCCGGGACTGAGCCGGCGGTAACTCGTCCGGCGCTACCTGAGCCTTCCTGGAACACCCAAGGATCGCCGTGGGTGGGGTCTGACGCCTTGGCTGGGTCGATCAGCTTGGCCCGTTCTTTGGCGTATTCCTTGGAAATCAGGCCCAGGGTTGGAACATCGGTATGGTCGGGGTCGGCCATGTAGGCTTCCCGGTCAATGAAGGCCAATTTCTTGGCTTCCACCATCAGGTGGATGATCTCGGCGGAGTGGCAACCCATGGCTTCCAGGTCGAACTGCTCCACTAAGTTTAGTTCTTGCAGTAGGACATGCCCGCTGGAGTTGGGCGGCGCTTCGTAGACTGTATGACCACGGTAGCTGACAGAGATCGGGGCTTCCCAGCGAGAGTGGCAATCGGCCAGGTCTTTCATGGAGATCAGGCCGCCCTGTTCGTAGGAAAACTTAACGATGGCCTTGGCGATATCACCGGTGTAAAAGGCGTCTCGGCCTCCCTCTACGATGGACTTAAAGCTCTTTGCCAAGTCCTTCTGATAGAGGATGTCGCCTGGTTGCGCTGGTTTGCCGCCGGGAGCGAAGATGGCCTGGGAGGCTGGGAACTCGCATAATAAAGAGTCGCCAGCGATGACCCTCGACAGCACGTGGGACACGGGAAATCCGTTGTCTGCCAGGTCTATTGCTGCGGCAAACAGTTCTTCCCGATTGAGGGTGCCGTATTTCTCGTGGGCTGCCATCCAGCCGTCCACCAGACCCGGCACGGAAAATGACATGATTCCTTTGGTGGGGATGCCATTGGCCCGGTACCAGGCCACGTCCGTGGCGTAAGGTGCGGCGCCGGTAGCGTTGCAGATATCAATCTTATTTTCGGCTTTGTTGTAGATCATGATGTAGCCGTCGCCGCCGATGCCCGACATATTAGGCTCAACCACGTTTAGCGCGGCGGCGGTGGCGATGGCTGCGTCCACGGCGTTTCCACCCTTTTGAAGGATGGCCATCCCGGCTTGGGCGGCCAATGGCTGCCCGGCGCAGACCATACCGTTCCGACCCATGATCACCGGGCGGTTGGATTCAAACTTAATGCCGTGGGGGGTCTGCACCATGTTGATCTCCTGCAAAGTGAGTCCATCCTTCATGCAAAAGGGAAAGACAGATTAGGCTAACGTATGAAGGATGGACTCCTCGACGCCGTCCATTTCCGTGAACACCTGATTGTTCCAAAACCGGACGACTGAAAAACCATGTCCGTTCAGGTAATTCGTGCGTGTAGCATCATACTCGACTGATGATAGATGCTGTGCGCCGTCCAACTCTATCACTAGCTGGCTTTGAAGGCATACAAAATCGACTATGTATGGCCCAATCGGGTGTTGTCGCCTGAATCGAAACCCAAAGAACTGTCGGTTGCGCAGTACTGACCAGAGATCTGATTCGGCTCCCGTTGGGTTCTTGCGAAGGTGTCTGGCGCGGAATATTTTAAGTCGTTGATTCCTAATTTGGGTTCAAGTTTAGTTACTCCCGTTTGAAGAACAAGGGACCAATGCCATTGAGCGCGTCTGGCGGACTAACGTTACTCCCAACCAACCAAACTGTACCTGCCGACAATAAAAAATGGGTTTCAGAAAACTGAAACCCATTTTGATTCACTTTGTTGTAAGTGGTTTGGCTTAGTGACTGCCGCAGCCGCCGCTGCCACAACCGCAGCCTCCGCCGCTGTTGTCGCCACTATTTTCGTCTCCGCCACCACATCCACCGCCGCCTCCGCTGCCGCAGGCGCAACCGCCGCCGCAACCGCCGCCAGCGCTGGAGAACATGGGGTTGTTAATGACAAACCCTACCTGTCCGCCCA
>Ga0302135_10002837_pt1 | contig 10392 bp, 12 predicted proteins | sample CBN3_surface_MG_FD_203119 | JGI IMG/M metagenome (GOLD analysis project Ga0302135, IMG submission 203119) | Marine microbial communities from Western Arctic Ocean, Canada - CBN3_32.1 | ecosystem: Environmental > Aquatic > Marine > Oceanic | place: Canada: Western Arctic Ocean | collected... | reverse complement strand
CCGCTCTGTGCTGCCGCTTTCTTGGCTGCCGCTTTCTTGGCTGCGGCTTTCTTGGCTGCCGCTTTCTTGGCTGCGGCTTTCTTGGCCGCGGCTTTCTTGGCCGCGGCGGCGGCTTCCTCGGCGGCGCTCTTGTCGGCGGCCTCCTTGTCGGTCGCTTCCTTGTCGGTCGCTTCCTTGGCGAGACGGAGCGCACGCAGCCGCTCGACCTTTTCCGCGCGTTCCTGGCGCGCCTTCTCCATATCCTTGAGCGCCTGCTTGTCTTTCTTCTGAGTTGCGGCGAATTGTTCCTCGGCCCTCGATTTCACGGATTTTCGCATGGTGGGTATCCTCTGCTTCGGTTCGAGGTGGCGCGGGTAGAATAGGGCCATGCCGCGGTGCGAGGCGGGCTCGCCCAAGAGGGGGCTCGCCGGAGGCTGGCCGCAAAGACACCGAAGGCTTGGGGCCTCACGACGCCACCCGCTTGGTTCGTCTTAATTCTAGCGTTGCCGAAGGGACGGCGGCGGATCGCTTCGCCCGTCTCCTACGTTCTGTCGGGCGATCCCGAGGGAACTACACTCTATTGAGGCCGGTTATTTTTCGGGCCAGCCGCGCCTCGAGCCAACCCCGGTCCTGTGGCGGCCGCCCCCAACGGAAGTCGGAGGCGGCGCCTTGTCGTGGTTATTCGACGACGGACAGGTTCTCGGCAGACGATTTGCCGTTTTGTCCGGGCTGAAGCTCATAGGAGACCTTCTGCCCTTCGCTGAGCGAACTCAGTCCGGCGCGCTCGACGGCCGAAATGTGAACGAACGCGTCCTTCGAACCGTCTTCCGGCTCGATGAACCCAAAACCCTTGGCGGCGTTGAACCATTTTACTGTACCAGTAGCCATAGTTATTTCCTCTAACAGGTATAATGAATCCGCGCCTCACACCATGTGACGGCACGGGTGTTTAACGTCTACATTGTCAGGGGATAACTAGACTAATCGGCGTACCGGTTATTCAGGTAGCACCAAACGAATGCAAAACGTATGCGGAATACATAGGCTAATTCTCGCATAAGTCAATGGTTGGCTGGACTCGCGCGTCGCTGTCACTGGCGTTGCGCACTATGATTAGCATAGCATAAATACGGAACGTCTGTGTCCGCATGTGACCCCTTACGAGAATAAGCATCCGGGGCCGCAGCGTCACTGACAGAACGATGTCACCAGCACTAGGTTACAGAACGATGTCACCAGCACTAGGTTAGAGAGATCAACCCGGATTCATTTGGCGGAACCTCCCCCATGGTCGAGCCCGCAAACGTCTTCTGCGCGCTGCAAGAACGAAGTGGCGCATTCGTCATTCCCAACCCGTGGGATATTGGCTCAGCGGTTAGCAAACCAGTGAACGTCGTCATGGAAACACGAAGCACAATGTTCAGTGTCGACGAGCTTACGAGCGCCGGCGTCCAGCGCATTAGCGTTGGATCAGGCTTGGTCCTGCTTGCGTACAGCTCGCTGATTGCTGCTGCGCGGGAGATCGTCCACAGCGGCACATTCGGCTTTCTGGAGAGGGTCATGGATTTTACCGAGGTGTTTAAGCAAGCGACTGACAAGTAAACGCTAACGGCTTGAATTACTGCTGGTAGCTAACCGCGGACAAGTCCGTGTAGGCCTGTTCGTGAGCTCTCATCGAATTCGAGGCTGACCTGCAAGATTTACGGTTTTAACCCCGTCCCTTTAGGTAGTCGAGCGCGCCCTGGAGGATGTAGGCGGCGGCCGCCGCGTCGACGCGCTCGGCGCGTTTCTTTCGCGACAGGTCGGCCTCGATCATGGAGCGGGTGACGGCGACGGTGGAGAGGCGCTCGTCCCAAAACGCGAGGGTGCATTCGAAACGCGCTTCGAGGTTGGCGGCGAACTGGCGGGCCGACTGGCAGGCCGGGCCCTCGCTGCCGTCCATGTTGACGGGCAGGCCGAGCACGAAGGCCGCCGCCTGCTCGGCCGTATAGAGGGTTTCGAGGATCTTCGCGTCGGCGGTGAACTTCGTACGCTTGATGGTCTCACGCGGGCTCGCGATGGTGCGGCGTGCATCGGAAAGCGCCACGCCGATGGTTTTGCTGCCCAGGTCGAGGCCGATCAGCGCCGCCCGTTCGGGCAGTTCGCCGCCAAGCTCGGCCATGTTGCGGATCGCCATGTCGGGTGCTACCTTCCGGGCCTCGCGCGGAGCGGGAAAGACTGGGATTCTCGGCTAAGCGCGGGTCATTTTCCGGCGGAGACGATTGCACATGTCGCTCGATAAGGCCACCGTGCTGCATATCGCGAAGCTCGCCCGGATCGCGCTGAGAGACGACGAAGTGGAGCCCCTGGCGGGCGAGCTCTCGGGCATCCTCGCCTTCGTCGAACAGCTCGACCGGGTGAACACCGACGATGTCGAGCCCATGACCAGCGTGGTCGAGATGGAGCTGCGTCGGCGCGCCGACGAGGTGACCGACGGCGGCCAGGCCGAAGCGGCGCTCGCGAACGCGCCCGAGCGGGCGGATTCGTTCTTTATCGTGCCCAAGGTGATCGAATGAGCGCGGAGATCGCCGGCCTCTGCCTGACCGCAGCGCGCGACGCGATGGCCGGCGGAGACCTTTCTGCGGCCGAGCTTACGGACGCCCATATCGCGCAGGCCAAGGCAGCAAAGGATCTCAACGCGATCATCTGCGAGAACTTCGAGCAGGCTCGCGTGGGTGCCGCGGCGTCGGACGCGCGGCGCAAGGCGGGCGAGGCCGGTGCGCTCGACGGCATCCCGCTCGTCGTAAAGGACTGTTACTGCACCAAAGGGGTGCCGAGCACGGCGGGCTCCCATGTCCTCGATGGCTTCGTGCCGCCCTACGAATCCACCGTGACCGCGAACCTGTGGCGCGCCGGCGCGGTGCTGCTGGGCAAGGCCAACATGGACGAATTCGCCATGGGCTCGGCTAACCTCAATCCCCATACGGGCCCCGTGACCAACCCCTGGCAACGCGCGAACGATCCGGCGAAGCTGGTGCCGGGCGGCTCGTCGGGCGGCTCGGCCGCGGCCATCGCCGCCCACGTAGGCCTGGGCGCCACGGGCACGGATACGGGTGGCTCGATCCGCCAGCCCGCCTCGTTCTGCGGCATCGTCGGCATCAAGCCGACCTACGGGCGCTGCTCGCGGCTCGGCATCATCGCGTTTGCCTCCTCGCTCGACCAGGCCGGCCCGCTCGCGCGCAACGTGCGCGACGGCGCGATCCTGCTGGGCGCCATGGCGGGGTTCGATCCCAAGGATTCCACCTCCGTCGACCGTCCCGTGCCTGATTACGAGGCGGCGCTCTCGGGCGACATCAAGGGCATGAAGATCGGCATCCCCAAGGAATACCGGGCCGACGGCATGGCCAGGGAGATCGACGCCCTGTGGCAGCGGGGCGCGGCGTGGCTGCGCGACGCGGGTGCGGAGCCCGTCGAGGTCAGCCTGCCGCATACGGAATTCGCGCTGCCGACCTATTACATCATCGCGCCCGCGGAATGCTCGTCGAACCTCGCGCGCTACGACGGGGTCAAATACGGTCTGCGGGTGGCGGGCGACAACTTGCAGGAGATGTACGAGTACACCCGGGCCGAGGGCTTCGGCGCGGAGGTGCGCCGGCGCATCCTGATAGGCACCTACGTGCTCTCGGCGGGCTATTACGATGCCTATTATCTGAAGGCGCAGAGGGTGCGTGCGCTGATCGCCGACGACTTCCGTAAAGCCTTCGAGCAGGTCGACCTGCTGTTGACCCCGACCGCGCCCTCGCCCGCCTTCGGCATCGACGAGGAGCCGGACGATCCGGTCGCGATGTATCTGAACGACGTGTTCACGGTGCCGGCGAGCCTCGCGGGCCTGCCCGCCGTCTCAGTGCCCGCGGGGCTGTCGGGCGACGGCCTGCCGCTGGGGCTGCAACTGATCGGCCGCCCGTTCGACGAGGAGACCATGCTGCGCGCGGCGGGCGTGCTCGAAGAGGCGGCGGCGTTCGGCGCCGTGCCCGCGCTCCGGGTGGGGGCGTCATGAACTTGGTGCAGGGCTCCACGGGCGACTGGGAGCCGGTGATCGGCCTCGAGGTCCATGCCCAGGTGGTCTCGCAGGCGAAACTGTTCTCGGGCGCCGCGACGGAATTCGGCTCGGCGCCAAACAGCCAGGTCTCGTTCGTCGATATGGCGATGCCCGGAATGCTGCCGGTGATCAACGAGGTGTGCGTCGAGCAGGCGGTGCGTACGGGGCTGGGCTTAAAAGCGCAGATCAATCTGCGCTCGGTGTTCGACCGCAAGAATTACTTCTATCCGGACCTGCCCCAGGGCTACCAGATCAGCCAGTTTTCCCAGCCCATCGTAGGCGAGGGGGTGGTCACCCTCGACATGCGCGACGGCAGTTCCCGCGAGATCGGCGTCGAGCGCCTCCATCTCGAGCAGGATGCGGGCAAGAGCCTGCACGACCAGCATCCCAGCATGACCTACGTGGATCTGAACCGCTCGGGCGTCGCCCTGATGGAGATCGTCTCCAAGCCCGACCTGCGCAGCGCCGAGGAAGCGGGCGTCTATGTGCGGAAAATACGCGCGATCCTGCGCTATCTCGGGACCTGCGACGGCAACATGGAAGAAGGCTCCATGCGCTGCGACGTCAACGTTTCGATCCACCGGCCGGGCGAGCCCTTCGGCACCCGCGCCGAGATCAAGAATGTGAACTCGGTGCGCTTCGTGATGCGCGCCATCGATTACGAGATCGAGCGCCAGATAGAGCTCGTCGAATCCGGCGGTACGGTGGTCCAGGAGACCCGCCTGTTCGATGCGGGCGCGGGCGAGACGCGCTCCATGCGCTCGAAGGAAGAGGCCCACGATTATCGGTATTTTCCTGATCCCGACCTGCTGCCCCTCGTGCTCGACGCCGCCTGGGTCGAGGAGATCAAGGCCGGCCTGCCCGAGCTGCCCGACGAGAAGAAGGCGCGCTTGGTAGCCGATTACGGCCTCTCTCCCTACGATGCGAGCGTGCTCGTGGGCGAGGCCGAGAACGCTGATTTTTTCGAGGCGGTAGCTTCGGGGCGCGACGCCAAGACCGCGGCCAACTGGGTCACGGGCAGCCTGTTCGGCGCGCTCAATAAGGCAGGGCTTGATGTGGCGGATTCTCCGATCTCGGCGGCGCAGCTGGGCGGGCTGATCGACCTGATCGAGGATGCTACCATCTCGGGGCGAATCGCCAAGGACGTCTTTGAGATCATGTTCGAGATCGGCCAGGACGCGGCCGCGATCGTCGAGGAAAAGGGTCTGACCCAGGTCACCGACACGGGCGCGATCGAGACGGTGATCGACGGGGTGATGGCGGCCAACGCGGACAAGGTCGAGGAGTTCCGTGGCGGCAAGGAAAAGCTGTTCGGCTTCTTCGTGGGCCAGGTGATGCGCGCCTCGGGCGGCAAGGCCAACCCCGCGGCGGTCAACGAGCTGCTGAAAGAAAAACTCAAGGGTTAGGGATAGGCGCGGCGATGAAGGTCACGGGACTGACCGCCTATGGCGGGCCGGACGGGTTCGAGGCGGCCGAGCGCACGGTGCCTGAACCGGGGCCGGGCGAGGTGCTGACCCGGGTGCCAGCCTCGTCGGTCAACCCGATCAACACGCAGGCGCGGCCAGTTTCCCGACTGGTTTCCGGTGCCTTGCGTGCTCGGGCTCGATGCGGCGGGCGAGCATCTCAAGGTCGGCGACTAGGTCTATTACATGGCGCCGATCGGACCCGACGGCACCTGCGGCGAGTATCACGCCGCCACCGCCGAGCGCGTTTTGCACAAACTGCCCAGCCTCGACATGGTCCGGGCCGCCGCCCTACCGTTGGTCGGCCAGACCGTGTGGGACGCGCTGGTGGTCAAGGTCGGCGTCGCGAGCGGTGACCGGACGCTGATCCTGGCCGGCGCGGGCGGGGTCGGACATGTCGCGATCCAGCTCTGCAAGGCGCGCGGCGCCACGGTCTACGCCCCGTGCAGTGAAGCCAACCTGGAGTTCGTGCGCGAGATGGGTGCGGTCCACGCGATCGACCGCAACGGCGAAGACATGGGCGAGGTGATCGGCGAGCTGACCGGCGGACGGGGGGTCGACGTGATCCTCGAATCCACGGGCGGCGATCACCTGGAGCGCGCCATCGATTTATTGGCCGAGGGCGGCCGCCTGGCCTCGATCGACGTCGAGAAATAGCCCCAGTCCCTGCCCCAGGCCTTCCTCAAATTCGCGAGCCTGCATCTCGTCCTCGTCCGCCCTCACATCGAGCAGGTCTTTCCCCTTTCCGAAGTCGGCGCGGCCCACACCCGGCTCGAAGCCGGCGGCGTACGCGGCAAGCTGGTGCTCGGCCACACGGCGTAATCCCACGCCACGTTGGTTGCCAAGCCGGGCCCTGAGAGCCAAGCTGGCCCGTCAGAATCAGGGAGACCCTAAATGATCGATCTTTATTCGTGGCTCACGCCGAACGGCGAGAAGGTGCATATCATGCTCGAGGAGTGTGGCCTCGACTATCGGGCGCACCCAATCAACATCAACACGGGCGATCAATTCAAGCGGTCGTTCCAGAAGATTTCGGCCAACGGCCGCATCCCGGCGATCGTCGATCAGCAAGGGCCGGGGGGAAAGCCCTACGCGCTGTTCGAATCCGGCGCGATCCTGATGTACCTCGCGGAGAAGTCGGGCAAGTTCTGGCCCAAGCGCACCCGGGCGCGCTACGACGTGATGGAGTGGCTGATGTTCCAGATGGCCAATGTAGGGCCGATGATGGGGCAGGCCTATCACTTCAGGAAATACGCACCCAAGAAGATCCCCTACGCGGCCAACCGCTACAGCAAAGAGGTAAACCGGCTCTACGGGGTCATGGACAAGCAGCTCAAATCGAGCCGCTACCTGGGCGGTGACGCCTATTCCATCGCCGACATGGCGAACTGGCCCTGGGTGCAGATCCCCAAGGGCGCCGGCGTGAAGATCGACGACTATCCGCGCGTGAAGCGCTGGCTGGCCGAGATCAAAGCGCGCCCCGCCGTGAAGCGCGGCATGGCGGTACTCAACGAACACCGTCATCTCGAGGAAGGCGGCGAGATGAGCAAAGAGACGCGCGAAATCCTTTACGGCAAGGCCCAGTTCAAGCAGCGCTAGGCAGAGCGGGCCGGGGAGAGCGTGGGCGGGCGCGGACGATCGAGCTTTATTCCTTCATTACGCCGAACGGACGCAAGGCTCATATCATGCTCGAGGGGTGCGGGCTGGCCTACTGCGCCCACCCGGTCAACCTGCTCGCCGGCGGGCAATTAAAGCCGGAATTTCTCAAAATTTTGCCCAATAACAAGATCCCCGCGATCGTCGATACCGAGGGCCCTGGAGGGCGCGCTTACGCGCTGTTCGAATCCGGCGCGATCCTGACCTACCTTGCGGAGAAGTCAGGCCGGTTTCTGCCCAAGCGGGGCCGCGCGCGCTTCGAGGTGCTCGAGTGGCTCAGTTTCCAGATGGCGAATATCGGACCCATGTTCGGCCAGGCCCATAATTTCCGCAAGTTCGGGCTCGAGAGACTGCCTTATGCGATCGAGCGCTACACGAAAGAGGCAAACCGGCTTTACGGGGTCCTGAACAAGCGGCTGCGCGGGCGCAGCTACATCTGCGGTACTCCACCACCGATATAGCAAGCTACGCCTGGGTCGATTACCATGCCCACCTGGGCGTTGGGATCGAGGATTACCCGGACGTCAAGCGCTGGCTTGCGCGCATGGCGGCGCGGCCCGGCGTTCAGCGCGGTATGGCGGTGATGGGCGGGTGCCGAGGAGCTTTTGAGCGCGGGGGCGCAAGAAGCGTTGCACGGCAGGGCCCAGTACAAGCGTCGCTGAGACAGGGGAGGTTTGAGCTATGGGTGTCTACGTTCTTTATCTGGTGAAATACGACAACGCCCAGAAGGCGGGCATGATTGCCGACGAGGCGGTGCGCGACCGAGCCGCGGTGCATAAGAAGGCGATCGCCGATTTCGGCGGCCGGCCGATCGCCCAGTTCGGCAGCTACGGCGAATACGACATGGTCTATATCTACGAGATGCCCAATGAGACGGCGCTGGCCGCCAACCTCCATCTGACCGATGTCTTCGGGCTGGCCAAGTACTGCAAGGCGATCCCGCTCATGAGCAACGAGGATTTCACGAAGTCGCTCGCACTCGCGGCCTCGACCGAGACCAGCTACGGACCCGCGGTCGAGGGCTAGAGCGCCCCGATCGATTGACAGCCCCGCGGCGCGCCGATAGAACCAACTCCGCCCTTGCTAGGGCTGCGTAGGAGGGATGGCCGAGTGGTCGAAGGCGGCGGTTTGCTAAACCGTTATAGGGTCAAAAGCTCTATCGAGGGTTCGAATCCCTCTCCCTCCGCCAGCTTTTCAATATAAAGTATTGATAATAAAAGTAATAATTACGGCTTAGCATCAGTACCCATATTTGTACCCATATTATATGCAGCACTTCCGCCTTTAGCCCGAGGCGCGCCCGTGCCAGTCCTTGAGCGCAGCCAGCGGGCTCACTTCGCCCTGATTACAAAAGATCCGCGAGGCAGTTGGTGCCCCCGAGTGCCGTGGCCCGCGTGCCGGTCTCGAAGGTATCCGCGGTGCCCGCGTGGCCGAAGTCCCAATCGAGGTGAGTGTGGACGTCGAACCCGACAACCTGACCGAGGCGCTGGGTCCCCAGAACTCCACCTTGGATTCCCCATTTTCGTCAGAGACGGCTAGACTTCCCCTATGAAACGCCTGACTGCCACCATCTGCCTGACCCTTGTCCTGCTTCTTGGAAGTGCGGGGGTTAGTTGGGGGGCAGAATTTCTACTATTCGACGGCAAAAATTTTTGGCGCTCAGGCGTCGCGCAGGCTCACGCCGCGTAAGCGGCAACTCGCAGTCGCGGGCTTTCGCGAGTGCGGCGTGAGTGACAGGGAGAGAAACATGACCGACTTGGCGGGCAAAGTTGCGCTGATCACTGGGGGCGGCACGGGGATAGGCAAGGGCATCGCAGAAGGCTTTGCCGAGGCGGGCATGAAGCTCGCGCTCGCCGGACTGGAAACCGCGAAAGTACCCTACAACCACTATGATGGGGTCCATCTGGGCGGTTTTAGCGCGGCGCGAGACGTCGCTGAGGCGCTCGGAACTGATGCCATGGCCATCGAGGCGGACGTGACCGTGCCGACCTCGGTCAAGGCCATGATGGCGCAGGCGGTTGCGCGCTTCGGACGCGTTGACGTGGTGGTGAACGCCGCGGGCATCGTGACGGTCAGCCCCATTGCGGAGCTGAGCGAGGCGGATTGGGACGCAACCATGGAGGTGAACGCCAAGGGCACCTTCCTGGTCAATAAGGCGGCGGTAATCCAGATGCGGGCGCAAAGCGCGCCGGAGGGCGGGCGGATCATCAATATTTCCTCTATCTCCGGCAAGGCGGGCGAGGAATGGCTGACCCATTACTGCGCCTCGAAGTTCGCGGTCGTAGGGTTTTCAAACGCACTGGCAAAGGAGGTTGCGCGCGAAAAGATTACGGTCAACTGCATCTGTCCCGGCATCGTGGGTACCCAGATGTGGACTATGCTGAACCACGACCTGGCCGAGCCCGGCGAGACGCCCGAGCAGACCTTTGCCCGCTGTATCGACGTTTTCATTCCCCAGGGCGAGCCGCAGACCGTTGCCGACATGGCCCAGATGGCGCTCTACCTCGCGAATGCGCCGCACGTCACTGGACAGGCCTTCAACGTCGACGGCGGGTCGGCGATGTAGGGCGGCTATGCCGATTGGCGCGCCACAAGCATCGGTTAGTAGGGACTGCTGGAAGATTCGAACGTAAATATATATGAATTAAAAAATAAATATTATGATATTTTTATTACATAATGATAAATTAATATAATAATTATTTAAATATGTATTATTATTCTCATGATTAGTTATAGGATAAATATTTATATTCGAAGCGAACTGGGAACGTAAAGATCGAGAAGTCTGTTCCATGAAGTTCGCATTTCGCGGTGTCCCGAAATTCCGGAATATTTCAATTGGACTAAAACTCCTAGGCATTACTACCGGGTCCGCCCTAATGTTGGACGAGGCGGGTTTGCGCCGTGGGGAGGGACACATGCGAATCGCGCGTTGCCATTTTCACCGTTGCGGTTACGAACATCGGGGACACGGCCCGAGGCAAACCGGGCGTTGCTGCGGCGGAGTTGGCGCCGCGGCACCGAACCCCGTAAACTGCTTGACGTTTCCCGCCCTCATACCGCGCGCCGCCCATGCGCAGCCGATGTCCGAAAAGGGTCAGGGGCATTGTCACGTTAACAGGCAGGACACGCAAGGATCCGTGTCAGCTGTTTTTCAAGCCGCCACGCTCGCATTTTCCCAGACGCCGAATGCGTCGGTCCGCAACCGCTTGA
>Ga0302135_10002835_pt1 | contig 10394 bp, 13 predicted proteins | sample CBN3_surface_MG_FD_203119 | JGI IMG/M metagenome (GOLD analysis project Ga0302135, IMG submission 203119) | Marine microbial communities from Western Arctic Ocean, Canada - CBN3_32.1 | ecosystem: Environmental > Aquatic > Marine > Oceanic | place: Canada: Western Arctic Ocean | collected... | reverse complement strand
ATAACCCATTACGTGGAGGGAAAGCCGAGGTATTTGAGGGGGGAATACGCACTACGGGGGCTTTATATTGGCCTAATACGATTAACCCAGGAGTGAAAAGTGATCAATTCCTTTCAGTGATGGATTTGTACTCAACAATTCTCAGCGCGACTGGAATTACTCCGAACAATCTCAAACCACTTGATGGAACCGACTATTGGAGCAATCTAACTCACTCAATAATCACCCCTCCCAGCAAACTGGTTATTGGATTTGGGAAATCGTTCGCAGTATTTGATCAGCAGTGGAAACTCATCCGGAATAGGGAATCTGATGAAGATTTACTGTTTGACATTATTAAGGATCCTAATGAGACGGAAAACCTTGCTAGCCTTTTTCCTGGCATTGCTACCGAGCTGGCCAAGGAAATATCAGGTCTGACTCGATAATGGATACATTGAGACTGGTTCCATCATTACACTGTTCCACAGTACGAACCCAAAAGGCATATTAAGCATAACTTCGACTAAAGTAGCCATTATTTACAAAAACAGGAGGGTTATTCATGGCAGGTGAAAAACAGACTATCGAGATAGAACTGAATCCTGACCAAGTGGCTTTCATAGGTACGATGAAAGATGTTTATAACATAGCAAGCGAAGGTAAGGTCATGCGCATCATCATGGATTATTTACAAGAAAACAAAGATATCCACGACACAGTGTTTAAGAAATTGAGGTGCCGGCGTTGCGCGGGCGCCAGAAGTAACCGAATTTATGGCTAAGTATATAGAGGGACGTTTGTTCGTTCGCACGCCCCCCTATATAGATGGGTTTGGCCTAAAGAAACAGACCACGTGAGGTAACAATGACAACACCATCTGAGACAACTTTCACCATAGATACTTCCAGCATCAAGTATGGGCCGGGGGTGACTAGGGAAGTAGGTTATGAGATTGCCCGCATGGGTGTCAAGCGCGTCATGGTTATAACTGACCCAAAACTCACAGACAGCGAACCCGTAGCAACAGTTATGGAGTCGCTCCGCGCGAAAGGGATAGACGCTGTCCTATTCGATCAGGTAAGCGTGGAACCAACGGGCATCTCAATGAAACATCCCATCGCCTTTGCCACTGAGGGCAATTTTGATGGCTACGTAGCCGTCGGCGGCGGCTCCAGTATAGATACTGCAAAAACAGCAAATCTGTACGCTACATATCCTGCCGATTTCTTGACGTACGTCAATGAGCCCATCGGGGAAGGTCGACTAGTGCCCGGTCCCCTGAAGCCCTGATCGCCATCCCAACCACCACAGGAACCGGTAGTGAAACAACAGGTGTCGCGATCTTCGATGTTCTAGAGATGAAGGCAAAAACCGACATCGCTCACCGCGCGTTACGTCCTGACATGGGGCTAATCGACCCTGAAAACACACGCACCTTACCTGGGGTGGTCGTGGCTTGCAGTGGATTCGATGTCCTCTCCCACGCACTTGAGTCGTTCACCGCATTGCCGTTCAACAAGAGAGTCGCGCCGGAACATCCTGGAGCCAGACCCTCGTACCAGGGCTCTAATTCTATTAGCGATATTTGGGCTCTGAAAGCAGCCGGAATTGGAGCTAAGTACATCGTCAGGGCAGCTCAGGGTTCAACAGACCACGAGGCAAAAGGTCAGATGCTCCTGGCAGCAACCTATGCCGGTGTCGGATTCGGCAACGCCGGTTGCCACGTCCCCCACGGTATGTCGTACGCGGTCTCAGGCATGGTGAAAAATTTTGTAGCTGACGGATACCCCGTGAACCATCCCCTTGTGCCTCACGGCATGTCCGTTATTCTGAATGCACCTGCGGTCTTCCGTTTCACAGCGCCGACGAACCCGCAACGACACCTTAAGGTAGCTGAGGTCATGGGACCTGACATTACCGAAGCAATGAACGATGATGCTGGTGAAGTCCTGTCAGGGCTTCTCATCGAGTTGATACAGGCCCTTGGATTACCGAACGGCCTTAGCGCTGTTGGGTACGAACGGAACGACGTATCCCAGTTGACGACCGGTACAATGCCCCAACAGCGAGTTCTACGGATCTCACCTCGACCAGTCACAGACAACGACATTCATCAGTTATTCCTGGACTCGCTAGTAATTTGGTAACCCATCATCAATCGGCATCTTGACTCGGTATCGCTTCCTAAGAAGCTGTGATGTTAACCAAACCCTTTAGTACATAGACAAACATTGTCTGGTCAAAGGATGTCTGCGTCATATGTAGGCAAGGGGAAATGGCGGGTCAATTCGAGCAAGCTCGGTAGGTGGTATATCTACGAAGGCACCAAAGGGATGAGACTGACAAAGGACATTGTTGACATAGAGCCGGGGCCTTCCTCAATTGACCGCAGGTATATCATGCTGTAATGGATGTTGCCGAAGAGTTAGTCCGCTTTGCGCTGCTGGTTGGCGCAATCTACGTGGCGTACAAGAAAATATATCCGCTTGCAAAATTTCTTAGAAAACAAAGATGGATATCCGAAAATATCGGATATCCATCCCTATTATGGCTATGGCTGATTGCGTTTCTTCTTCTGGTCACATTGGCCATTGTTCTATGATTCTGTCGATGGAAACGCTAGAACAACGTATTACGACACTGTATCGCTCGTCTCATCCCCTTTATAGACCGCTAGGTATATCATGCTGCGATGAAACTTCGATATGTTGCCCTTCTCTTACTTGTTGGTGTGGTCTTAGGGAGGGTGTGTAATGGCTGACTCTTCTCGTTTCGGAATAGAATGCCTAGATTGTGGCTATGTGTGGCGAAAAATGGGGGAGCCAAACCATCTATTTAACAACCAATGCCCCAAATGCAGAGGGTCCAATACTCAAAAAGGTGTTCAGGGCTAAATGCAGTGGTAGCCCGACTCTGGGAAGTCCTCTTCGTAGCCACCAAGCTGGGAGTAACCTCCTTTGGCGGCCCCGTAGCCCATCTTGGTTATTTCCGTGCCGAGTACGTTGAACGACGCAAATGGCTGACAGAACAAACCTATGCTGACCTGGTAGCTCTGTGCCAGCTCCTGCCAGGCCCGGCAAGCAGTCAGGTGGGTATCAGCGTCGGCATCGAGCGGGCAGGGCTTCTGGGTGGTGTGTTGGCCTGGCTGGGGTTCACCCTTCCTTCAGCTGTTGTGCTCATCCTCTTCACCTATGGCGTCGCCCAAGCAGGTGATGTGTCCGATGCCGCATGGCTGAGTGGGCTGAAAATCGTAGCGGTCGCAGTGGTCGCGATGGCGGTTTGGGGAATGGCCCGAACACTGACGCCCGATAGAAATCGGGTCACACTGGCGATCGTGGCGGCCATCTTCGTGTCGACTGTTGGCGGTGTTGGAGGCCAGGTCATCGCCATCGTTGGAGGCGGGCTTCTTGGTTGGCTCTTCTTCCGACGAGGCCTAGACGATCAGGACGTAGACCACTCCGATTCCTCGATTGGACGACGCCTCGCCATAGCATCGCTGGTGGTATTTGCGGTGCTGCTAGTGGGGTTGCCAGTACTGGAACGCGTGATCGACGCCGAGCCGATGCAGGTCTTTGACAGTTTCTACCGTTCCGGGTCTCTGGTCTTCGGGGGTGGACATGTGGTGTTGCCTCTCCTTCAGGCAGAGACTGTCCCCACCGGCATGGTCTCCCAGGACGATTTCATAGCCGGTTACGGAGCCGCCCAGGCGGTTCCCGGCCCCTTGTTCACCTTTGCGGCATACCTTGGGGGAACGGCGGCGACCTTCGGGTCGCCATGGTTTGGAGGGCTCTTCGCCCTTGGCGCCATCTATCTGCCATCGTTCTTGCTGGTGGTAGGAGTATTGCCCTTCTGGGACGCGTTAAGATCTATGGCTGGGTTTAGAAGTGTGTTGATCGGGGTTAACGCCGTCGTGGTAGGTCTGCTGCTAGCTGCGCTTTATGACCCAGTCTGGACCAGCGCAATACATCAGCCGTCCGACTTCGCGCTATGCCTCGGAGTATTCGGGCTGCTAGCGTTCTGGAAGCTACCGCCATGGATTGTCGTGGTGCTGTCCGCTCTAGGGGCAGAGGGTATCAAGGCAGTGCAGAGTCTCGACCTCGTTTGACAGGAGAGGGTGCAGCTAAGAAAGCTGTTCAAAGCTAACCCTGGTGTCTACCCCACACCAAGGATGCTCGACCGATGACGTCAGTTGAACAGGCCAACAAGCTCTGCCATGGGTCGGGGCCACATCACTAGTCCGAGGATCATGGTAAGAACCTCCTCGATGCCAATGGTACTCGCCGTGATCTACTGCCTTTGATTTCTGGTATATCATCTCCACATGAAATCTCTTTCTGTTTTTAGGGGAGACATCACCTCACTCAAGCTTGACGCCATAGTTAATGCAGCGAATTCCTCACTGTTGGGAGGAGGTGGGGTTGATGGAGCAATACACCGGGCAGCTGGTCCAAAGTTGTTAGAGGAATGCCGTTCTCTCAATGGCTGTGCTGTGGGCGAAGCGAAGGTCACTCATGGGTATGAACTTCCAGCGACGTGGGTTATCCATACCGTAGGGCCTGTTTGGTATGGTGGAACGAGGAATGAAGAATCTTTTCTAAGAAGTTGTTATCGTAGCTGTTTTGACCTCGTGGTGGAAAACAACATCACATCTGTAGCTTTCCCTGCTATTAGCACGGGAGCATACCGATACCCACTAGATCTTGCAGCGACAGTCGCTGTATCAGAGGCCCAAGAATTCCTCAAGAGAAATGACCCAGGTGATAAAATAATATTGTTCGTTGGCTTCACTCCAGCCTCAATCGAGGCGTATCAAAACGCCGCTCGCGAGATCTTTGGTTGTGAATTGGCACTTATGGGAGTTTTGGGCTAAAGAAAAGAGGGCAGGATTTACTTGCCCTCCCAACTACGGATTAGCTATGATCGTGGGGATGCCGGGACTCGAACCCGGACGCTGTTAAGCAAATGATCCGAAGCCTAGCGCTTAACCATCTCTCATCACCGAAATTAGATATCATTTCTCCATTTTCTATCGGATTCCACCGCCAATGTTCGTTCTTATGGGTGGTAAATCACCTTGTACCGGGGTACAACGGCACAAAGATGGCAAATGAACGCTTATGGATATAGTATGTAACGGCTAATTGGGTGGATAAGAGACACGCGGGGAGGGAACCATGCTGACCCAAGAAGAAAACGATTTGCTGTGTAGAGTCGGTGCAGGCACACCCATGGGCGAGTTGATGCGTCAATACTGGCTGCCGATTATCTACGATTGGGAACTGGAGCCAGATGGTCAACCCCAGCGAGTGAAGCTTTTGGGCGAGGATATGCTGGCATGGCGCAACACGGACGGTGTCCCTGCGTTCACCCAGAACCTGTGTCCTCATCGTGGTGCTAGCCTCTACTTTGGTCGGAACGAAGAGGATGGCCTGCGCTGTGCCTATCACGGTTGGAAGTTTGATGTAGACGGCAACTGTGTGGACATGCCCAACGAACCATCAACCAGCAATTTCAAGAGCAAATTGAAGATCACGTCGTATAAAGGCGCAGATGCTGGTGGCGTGACCTGGATCTATATGGGCCCAAACCAGGAGAACCCGCCAGAACTACCCAAGTTCGAGTGGTGCCTATTGCCTGAAGAGCAGGTGAAGCACGGCCACAAGTTCATTTATGAGTGCAACTGGATGCAGGCGTTAGAGGGGGAGCTGGACTCCACCCATGCGCCCTTCCTGCACAGTCGACTCCGGCCAGAGCTACCCAGAAGTTTTGGCGGCTACAATGACGTCAAGATAGCGGACTTCAAGGTTGTGAATACAGAGGCCGGCATCACCTACGGCGCAGAGCGCCACCAAGAGGACGGGAACTCCTACTGGCGTACCACCCACTTCCTCTTCCCCATCTACGGCATGTTCCCCTCCAGTCCTGCCGGTTGCAACCTGTCCATCTACGTTCCCATAGACGATTACTACACACTGCATATGGGAGTCACCTGGCACCCGACAAAACCATTTGAAGGTAGCCGTAGACCCACTTTTGAGGGTCCCAAGGAATTTGGTGCTATGGGCAGTCCTGGGCCAATGAAACCTGAACAGAAGGGGACGTTCTTCCCTAACTGGTGGCCGGAAATGAGCCCAGAGACAGATTTTCACATGAACTTAGAAGCAAAGAAGAACGCAAATTATACTGGTATACCCAACGGGAGACAGCAAGACGCGGCTCTTGAGTGGAGCATGGGCCCCATCATGGACCGAACTCGTGAGCACCTGGGTACAGCGGATGCCACGATTATTCGCGTGCGACGCCGTTTCATTGCGGCTGCCCAAAATTTTGAAACGGACGGCATCGTCCCACCTGGAGTGGAAAACCCCCAAGATTACCGGATCCGTTCTTGCCAGGCTGTTTTGGCGCCGGACATGGACTGGCTTGAGACTCTGGACGCATGGCACCACGCGAGTACCACAGAGTACCCTGACCCCATCGGGGCCGGCGTGCCAGTCGGCTAGCCAACAAAATTTTAATATAAAGCGCACCCGTGCAACGACCATTTACAGGCAAGCACGGGTGCGCTTGGTTTTATGGCACCTTCATGGGTCTCGCAAGGATGAAACTCCGAGTTGGTAGGTAGTAGTCCTTAACAGTTGAACAGAAAAGAGGGCAGAATTTACCTGCCCTCTCAACTATGGACTAGCTATGGTGGTGGGGATGCCGGGACTCGAACCCGGACGCTGTTAAGCACATGATCTTAAGTCCTGTTTAATCCGTCCGCAATCATCCATTAATGTCCATCGGTATCTAGGAAGTGATGTGTCGAGTCCATCAAGGTACGCTGGGATACCCCGTTGGTTGCCCCTGTTGCTGTCAAATAATCGTAGCTGCCCCCCATACGGGGGTACATTCGTTTCAGCATCCCCTCACATAGGTACCGTATACATGGCACGGAGATGGTATACACCATTCAAACATCCGCTATGTCCCTTCACTGCTTCATAGAGTGCTTCACACAAACAGCCCGATATTGTGATGGGGAAGTCGTGGATGCATTACTGGAATACTGTGTGGAGACCGCTAAAGTCCTGCTGCTAGCAATGACTATAGCGCTGGCTGAGGCCGAGGCTGGTATTGGGAGTAGGGAGAAGAACTCAACAGACCTAAAGGGCCGTGGAAGTGTTAATCATCCAGGGGTCTGAGCAGTCCCTTGTATAGCCACAGTTCAGGCATCTAATCTTGCAGTGCAATTTTAAGAGACGTTCTGATCCGCAAAGGTCGCATGAATCCATTGTCATTCCCTCAATCAATCGGAAGTCTCATCACGGGCCATCCCCTCTAGGAGTCCCTTGGGGGTCGGATGGAATGGGGTTCATAGCTGAAATTGATATCTGTGGTCAGCAGCTAGGATGAAACGTCATCTAATTTCTCAACGAACGTTGTAGGAGTCTACTTATCAAGTAACCCTACACCGCCCTATAGGGAGCGGACTTCCGATTCGACGACCTGGTCATTAGGGGCGTTGAATTGCTCCCAAGGGCGGAATGACTCAACAAATGTTTTGGCCTCTTCCAAGGAGCCGATCCCTTTCTCGGCACGCCCTGGGAAGTAGCCGAGGGCTTGGGCTGCCGCGTCGTACCCTTGTGGTCTCCTACGGATCATTCCCACCACGTCCTCCCGATCATCACTGGACAGTATGAGTTGCAACCCTAACTTGTGCTCGCGCCAAAACAACTCCATTTCTATACCTTTTCCTCATTTCATTTAGGCCTCAGCGGACATCCTGTTTGGAGAATGTCCTGGTGTCCAGGAAAGAGTCCGGTTCAAGTTTCTGTACCCGCCAATGTTAGGTCATTTCAAAAACCCTATAACCTACCAGCGGTCTCCCCGTTTGAAGCGGTAATGGGTGTTCATACAGCGACCATCGGGCATTAGGACAAGGTAGGCTGCTGGCGGGCGGGTCATGGCGCCAGTCTAAGGCTATGGTTTTTCATAAACAAGAGGGTGTGTTTAACCACCATGGGTAGGTCCGTTTAAACCTGGTATATATAAGTAGACTTAGCTCCATAGTACCTAGGGTCAAACCCACTGGGGATTATGCCGACGGCCTGCTGTTTACGAAGCAGCTACTCTGCTAGCAACGCACTTCTATTTCACCGGGTAGATTCCTGCGCTTTAAGATCTCTTTAGCCTTGGCATGAGAGAACCGCACCATCTTACCCATGATCGAGTCGTCTGCATGAAGGTCCAACTCCGTAAAGAATTTCAGGTAAAACAGCCCTGCCGCTCGTTGAGACAACGCCGAGCCAGGCACTAATACGATTTGGGCGAAGGGAGTCGAGCTATCGGCAACTTGCTTGGGAATTATCGCCAGGTTAAGGTCAGAGAAGAGATACGTGAGGGCCGCTGGGCCGGATTTGATAAAACAGGATATGTTTTGCATTCCCCTCTAAACATTGGATATAAGAAACCTAGGTTCCTCAATGCCTTAAAAAACTTGATATCTGGTAGCTAACGCGCCACCGTTTACAATCGTTATCGTCTACCACTAAGACTTACAGTTGCCTCTAAAAGGCCGAGTGTAATGCAATTCATTGGGTTCAACCAAGGCTCTGTTCTACTAGCACAGTTGCCTGGTAGTTTATTTACCTCGCTATTGGCAAGCACCGAAATAGATAAGTCGAGCTCTGGCACATAGATAAGAACGGAAGACGTGCCGGAGCCTCCGCCCGGGTGGCCATACGATGCCAAAGTTGTGCCATCAGAAAGGGCGTATTCTTTTTTAGCAACATGAAATCCATACTTCTGTGGACTATCGAGGTGAATTATCTCATCAGTAATTGATTTCAATAAAGCCGATCGAACCTCTTTAGTAACGGCTGATCCTCTTTCACTAAATAGTTCATAAGCCCACCGAGCCATGTTCTCAGAAGTTGAAACCATCCCTGCAGTTGCCCAAGAAACTCGTCCATCCGCCTCATGAAAATTAAGATCTTTCCATATTGCTATTTGTGTCAAATCTCCAAAACCGCCTGCCCCTCCATATTTCGACCGGTCAGCATGGGGGTGTGCAATGTTGTTTGGTGATTCAACGACCGGAAGTAAACTTGCTTGTACGGCGATCGGGTCTAATAAAAGGGTGCGATAAAGCGTGTCAAGATTTTGACCTCCAATATGCTCTGCAACCATTCCAAGCAGGTATGAATTGGCAAAAGTGTGGTAGCCAAATTCACCAATCGACTTAGGGGGATCTTTAATTAACGCAAACGAGTCAGCAGGCTGCCAATCCGGCGTGGTCATTAATTTGAAAGATTCACGGTCGCCAGTGGTTCTTCTTCCAGCAATACCAGAGGTGTGTGTCAATAGCTCTGCAATAGTAACATCGGGAATTATCGACTTATCGAGAGACTGATAGCCAAGGTTCTCAGCCAAAAGAACTGAAATTCGATCATTAAGCCCGTAAAGTCCTTCCTCCACTTGCGTAAGAACCAATGCTGATAGAAATGTTTTGGAACTACTTTTAACTGCCACAGGAGTTGTTGTTTCCATCGGGACGCCTTCGCTTGCGTAACCTAATGCCTGCGACCAGATTTTCCCATCCTGGTAGACGGCTACCGAAATTCCCATTTTTTCTTGCAGTTGTAGAAACTCCCCTATCAACACCTCTGACAAATTGTTTTGCATATCCGCATTAAATTGACCTTTGGACTCCACTGCACTAAAAAGCTTTGCGGGTCCTGGCGGATAGTGCGACAAGTTGGGTGGTTCAGGGGGCACGGCAGTGGGTCCCGGAGTAGGTACAACGGTTGTGCTAGAAACAGTTAAAGCTATCGGGGTTGGTAGAACGGATAGCGCGGGCGTGGGTGTTGGAGTAGGTACGGGGATTGTGCTAGTAACAGTTACAGTTATCGAGGTTGGCAAAATAGCCGGCACAGGTGTGGATGTTGGGGTGGGTGCAGCCAATGTACTCGTAACAGTTATAGGTATCGGAGTTGTCAGAGGAGCCAACTCCGGAGTACCTACCTTGGGGGGTGAGCAAGCGATGGGTATTGCTGATATCAGAACTATAAATAATATTATTAACTTGTCTTTCATATTGTACACAAGCCTACCTAAAATGTGTTTTTGATTTCCCAGGTCCGCCGGACAAAGAAAGGCCCCGCCGAAATCGGGGTTTTTCTTTTGTCAGCTTTGTCCCTGAGCGTCCATATTGTCCCATTCTATTGGTACTAAAATGAGTTTTCTGGATTTTCGGTCAGGCGATCGCACCGTTGCGGCTCAGCTATGAGCCAGCTACGAGATTGGAGTGGAGCGGGCGAAGGGAGTCGAACCCTCGACATTTTGCTTGGGAAGTATAAGCAGCTAGCAACGAAATTACATAGACCTGCAAGTTGGTCAACATTTATCTTGGTGCCGGTAAAGGAGGG
>Ga0302135_10002834_pt1 | contig 10394 bp, 15 predicted proteins | sample CBN3_surface_MG_FD_203119 | JGI IMG/M metagenome (GOLD analysis project Ga0302135, IMG submission 203119) | Marine microbial communities from Western Arctic Ocean, Canada - CBN3_32.1 | ecosystem: Environmental > Aquatic > Marine > Oceanic | place: Canada: Western Arctic Ocean | collected... | reverse complement strand
GGCACTGCATGATCATCGATCTATCAATCGGATATTGAAGACCCTGGAGATGATCGACACTCGGTTGACACCCGAGGACATTCTACAATTCGGGATCAAGTATTGTGGGAGTGCCGCGACGGGTCGTTTCTCTGGGGATCAAGGAGTTAATCTCTTGAACCTCAACAAGAACGCGGTGCATGGGGTGAAGCTTCGCCACTTGTTCAAGCCCAGACCGGGCCATAAGTTCATTATTTGCGACCTCGCCCAGATCGAACCTAGATGTTTGGCGTGGTTGACTAAAGACCAAGCCATGCTCGACGCGATGAACGCTGGACAAGACATCTACGAAGCGCACGCCCGCTCAACGATGGGATATAAAGATCCTCGACCGTTGAAGGAATTCGATAACGAACTCCGGCAGATGGCTAAGGTTCGGGTTTTATCTATGGGTTACGGATTGGGGTCCGCAAGGCACGCCGAAAACATGGGCATTGATGAGGACCAAGCGAAAACCGAGATCGACGATTTCCGCGAAAGTGCCTTCAAGACCTCGGACTATTGGTCAACGCTCCAAACCCTATTCGTCAAAGCCAGCCGAGGCGACCGTAATCTCGAGTACGAACTACCAAGCGGTCGCGAACAGCGTTACTTTGGCATCAAACAAGATATCTGGACCGTCGATCTAGGGGAAGGGAAGCTCGAGGAACGGCATGGGCTGAGATGTTCCACTACCAAGGGTGACAACCGGCGGTTCGCTTTCTGGGGTTCCAAACTCTGTGAGAACGTCTGCCAAGGAGTGGCGCGGGATGTTTTCTGCCACGGGTTACTCAAAGTTATAGAGAAAGGAATCAATGTTCCTTTCACCGTCTACGATGAACTGGTTGCGGAGGTTCCCGAAAAGGATGCCCCGCAAGCATTGAAAGAAATCGAGGAGGCAATGACAGCCGTTCCGCCGTGGATGCCGGGTCTTCCTCTCGCCGTAGATGCCCACATAGCCTCGTGGTATGATAAGTGATATGGAGACACTGAAGGATTTTATGAGATTACTTTACGAAATCTGCCCCGAATGCCGGGGTGCCGGGTGGGTTGGCCCGGGTTGGGGTGTAGGAGTTAGAAGCAAATGTGATCGGTGTGGTGGAACAGGTAAAATATGAAGATAGCCGTAGATTTTGATGGAACCATCACCGCGCATCCGGGGACGATCCCTTCGTTAATGTGGGTGTTAGGGCAAAACCCCGACACCACGGTGTTCATCCTTACCGCTTGCGCGGGGGAGTTGCCCCTCGAGTTTCGCCAGGAAGAGGCAGAGATGAGAGTCAAAGAGTTTGGTTTGGGCGCGTTCCCCGTCGTTTGGTGTGATACCTCAGATAAGATCGCGTATTGTGCCGCCAATCAAGTCGATATCCTGATCGATGATTTTCCGTTCCCTGACACACGGGGGATACTTCAACTTATTCCGAACAATGAAACGAACATCGCAATACCTAACCACGCATGATTGATATGATAACTGCGAAATCTCCCGAACAGGTTTACCAGTGGTTATCTGAACTCGGATACACTTACACCGATGTGACCCCGGAGCATGAGGAGCACCGAAGGCGCTTGTGGGATGTGAAGGTTCACGCCGAAGGGGATGGGATGGTTCGCGCAGTCTACAATCCGATATTTAAGGATGTCCGGATCGCTGGTCATTCTAGAGCGGTTCGAACGCTATGCGCGGACTTCAACGCAATGGCTTCACGGGACAACATAGTGAAGCAAGCGCCTAACCGGAGGATAACCCAAATAACGGCTTCAGGGTCGGACGGTGATATATGGGCATTATGCGATGACGGTACCTTGTGGTATGCTACCTCAAGTCATGACGACCCGTGGGCGCGGCTTCCAAATGTGCCTCAAGACTAGATTCGACCCGTAAAACGGGCATTGAAATATGATACTCAGCGTTGATCCTGGTAAAAGTGGTGGTTGGGCTTTGTTCTATGAACGAACTCCTAAGACTGGTAATAAAGGCGGCGCTGTGCATTCAGCGGGACCATGGAACCGGTACGGGTTAGAGGAAACAGTTTCAGGTTTCAGGCATCAGCAAGAATTCATATCGAAGATGGTGATCGAAGAGGTTGGGGCTTCCCCGCAAATGGGGACGACTTCTGCCTTTTCATTCGGTAGGAACTTTGGGGAATGGTTAGGATTCTCTCTTAGTCTACCGAATCTCATCGAACAAACGCATGTTCGACCCCAAATATGGGAGTTCTGGACGAAAAAGAACCATTACAAAGGCTCGCCCGAGTATTGGAAGACGAAACATAAGGCCGCGCTCAAAGAGACGGCTGAACAATGTTACCCTTACCTCAAAATCACCTACGCCATTGCGGACGCGGTGTTGCTCGGTAAGTGGTACCTGGAAACAAAAGGAGTTTATGGAAAATAGTTATAGGGGATACGATTGGACGATGCGTAATCGTAAAAGTTGCATGTCACAGGGGACATGGAACATTATTCGCATTTTCAAGAACGGGTTTAAGGTTGGAGAAGAATCCGTAGAGGAGGGAATCGACCCGTTACCTACAATCCACGATTGGATCGATGACGTGATCGCTAACTCAAGACCGGACCCAACGACTGAGCGGTTGGTCGCCATAGAATCGAAACTCGATTCCATTATTCGGGGAATGGATGGAAGGGCGGGTTGTGATGATGGAAGATGAGAAGGAACCGTTGAACCTCGCAGGCATCCCCGAGGAACTCGCGGCCCGTGCTGGGCTCCGGCATGTCGACGCGTTGCAAGCAAAAGACCTTTGTGGGCTCGATCAGTCCGGCCTTTGGATCCCTTACATAGATCGGAATGGTGCGCCAATCACATTCGAGAATTCCGACGGTGATGTTAAGGATTATGGTCGGCTTCGGATGGATCGCCCGGATCCAACGAAGAAATATCACCAGGAGATGGGCTCCGCCGTTCAACTTTACATCCCGCAAGGTGTCACCACCGTCGATGTCATCGTTGAGGGCGAAAAGAAGGCGCTGGCACTCTGGGGTATAGGAATTCACGCGGTTGGTATCTCGGGGTTCTACGGTTATTCGAAATCTGAGGGCGGTAAAAGAGTCTTACTCCAGGCTCTCTCCGATCTGTTAGTCTTGAAAGGTGGGGGCGAAATTCAGTTCCTGGGGGATACTGATACCAGTCACAACCCGCAATTCTCCGATGCGGCGATCAAACTCCTCGAGCTTCTCCCGCAGGACTGCTCCTTGACTATTCCGAGGCTTCCGATCGATGGGCCGAAAGGGGTCGATGATTGTATTGGGGCGTGGGGTGATGAGGCTCGGGAGCGGTGGATCTCAACGTCGCATGATCCTATCACGCTGGATCGGGAGTTGCATAAAGAAAAGCAAGGTGCCGCGGAGTTGGTCCTTTCTCTTCTCCGATCAATCGATGAAGAACTTCTCCGGTTGGTGATGGATTCAAACCCGAGGGTCCGGCGGAGAGTCTACATCTGCATAGCGTCCGCCGCTGCAAGTCCTTCCTCTCAAGAAACTGCCATCGAATGGCTTCGTGACCTCACCGGAACTGGCAAACGGGCCTTTAATGCTGAACTCAAGCTTGCAAAAGAGGAGTTTTCTTCCGGTTTAGGTCAATCGTTACCTGAAATCACCGCTTTGATTCAACAGGTCGCAGATTCAGGGTACACTTTGAAGGCGAAATATCTATATCCCATCGAAGGTAACCTTTACGCGGAGTTTTCGCAGGATGAATTGCGTCGGGAGATCATGGCGAAGCATGAACTAACCGCGAAACCATGCCCAAGCCTCCCAGGAGGGCTTTCGCAAGTCGATTTAGCCCTTCAAAAGATCAAAACCAAGCCGACACTGTGTTATTCAGGGGCGGTCGCAGGGTATCAGACGGGCATTTACGATGTGATGGGCGTGCGGTTCCTCGTTACGCATGGATACGACATTCTGAAGGGTGAACCGGGCGATTGGAGTATGTTTCGCGAGGTGATCGAGCGGTTTTGCGGTCGTGACGCAGGTGAAACCCATTGGGAGATTCAATACGATCTAGTTATGGCCCATATGAAGCAGCACAGGCGACAGTTGTTGTTTCCCGAGGAAGATCGCCCGGGGCATTTTCTCGCGTTCGTTGGCGAACCCGGTGCTGGCAAGACATGGTGGCAAGCGACTCAACTCCCCAAACTACTAACAAATAGAGCGTTTTTCCAAGATTCAGAGAATTTATCGTCCCAATTCAATGCAGAGATGGGCGTTAATGAGTTAATCGTGCTCTCTGACTCAACCGGGAGCACCGATTATCATGCTAGGGACCGAATCGCGGACATTCTCCGGAAGTTGGTAGGTAATCCTCAAGTTTCTGTAGAGAAAAAGGGGGTTGATCGGGTGAATTTACCCGTAAAACAGCGGGTCATAGCTTCCGCGAATATCAACGGAATGGGCGCTTTGCCTCCGTTGAAAGAGGGAATTCAGGACAAAGTAATCTATCTAAAGGTGCATCGAATTGGGTTGTGGGATGGTTCCGATGACCCGAAAGGGGCAGAAATTACCGCTATTCTGGACGCGCAACGGGCTGCATTCTGTCATGCAATCGACAATTTTAGGGTGCCCGAGGCGCTGTACGAACCCCGTTTTGGGTGCCTGGGATGGCAACATCCGGAGCTTGTTGAGGAGGCTTCTACAGGTCGCCCGTGGGAGCCTATGGTCGAGTATTTAGGCAAGTATCTACAGCGGTGCTTGACGGGCTACGTATCGGACGTTGGGGAGCAGGTTTCAGGGTGCAGGGGACAGGGTTCAAGTTGGCTTTCAGCCTCAGAATTGTATCAAGAAATCGTGGACGGGGTCGGAATTGACGCTTTCGAGAAGGTCGTGAGGCGGGACAAATTCCCATATCACCTCCGCCACGCCAAAAAAGAAGACCTCGAGGGATGGGTCGAAATCGACTATCGGAGGGTGGATGGATACGGCCAATGGCGAATATGGACCGAAACGGACCCAAAAGCCTGAATTTAGGTGGGGAATGGTGGGGGTTAGTAGGGGATCGAAAAACCCATCCCCTACTGGACGGAAGCACTGAAAACAAAGGCTATAACTTACTTTAGTGGGGGATGGTAGTTGATTATTCTTCTTCTAAGTTAAATAAGAATAATAATATATTTAAAAAAAAAGAGTTTTTTTTTAAATATATTTGTGTGTGGGCTTGGCGACCGGTTACCCCTGTTTTAACCCCCACCCGCCACCTAACCCCCACTAGATCAAACGGACCCACAAAATCGTTAGAATTATGAACCGAAAAGACCTGCTTGAATCCCACGATATTCTTTGCCTAAAAGCTAAGAATTTGATGGTGCGAAAGAACCAAGATTACGCGGGGTCAGATGACCCCTTCCGGAACTTCAACGGGTCGACTGCCTTGGGCATACATCCCGCGAATGGAATCCTCCTCCGGATGCTGGACAAGATGAACAGAGTCCGGACTTACGCCGAAGAGGGAAAACTCCTGACCGATTCGTTTGAAGACTCAATCGTCGATTTGATAAATTACTCCGTTCTGGTTTCTGGGATTTGCTCCGATCGGGCCACGGCGGGCGATCGGGCGCAAATGCCCGCTATGGATGCTGAGGACGCTATGAGAGCCCTTAACACCAATCCTCCGGCATCCTGTGCTCAGAACGACCAAGAGGACCGAATTGGGCGGGGTGTATGACGGATGCACTACCTAGAAACTCCAGGATGCCTCCATTTGAGCCTACAAGGGGCCTAGAAAGCCGTTTGGTGTAGTGGTTGGTATGATGTTAAGGTAAAGGCAAACAAAAGCCCTTAGGATGGGTATTCTAAGGGCTTTTGGCTTTGGGTGTTGATTTGACTAGCCTAGAAACGTTTTTCAGCAGCCACCATAGCGCCTAGGTCCGCAGGTTTTGCGTTTGGGTTGGCCAACTCCATACGCGAGAAGTCCGCTGTTGGCCGACAATCGCCCGCTTTATAGTATTCTTCATCAACCAGTTCGAATTGGTCGACAAAGCACTGGTGATCGAAGTGCTCGCGAATCCAGTCGACCGCCTGGTCCCTGTCCGTGAACACATACCACTCGTTCCGAAACGCCATGCCGCTGGTAGCTGAAACCGCAATGCCAATTTCCATTAATTTGGCTTTATCGTACCATTCGGGGTTGTGCTTTCCTCTATGGTATAGGGGTTGTTCCATAGTTTCGATTTCGTACGCAAACAAACCGTCGATGTATTGTTTGAAATCATCCAGCGTGAATTCGTCTGCTATCCAGGCATCATCCGATTCCGCGTGCTCTTTCCATAATTCGAATTGATCGGTAGGGCAGTCGTACCAACAAATGTTTGCCCCAGTATCCCAGTTTTCCTCAATAGTGTAATTTGTTGTCATGCTCGTTTTATTGTTTAGTGCCCAAGTTATAGTCTAACCGATTCCAGGCTCTTGATCGCCGCGCCCTGACTCCCATAGCTTTTCACCATAGCCGCCTTGAAACAATCTGGGCACACATCCCGGTCGGTGAATCCTTCAGCTTCCTTGTGGACGTATAGGTTGCAGCAGTCCTCGCAGAGTCGAGACTCTACGACTACGCAACCGCTCGGGGTGTTTGGTGCGTTAATAACCGGAATTCCTTGCGGTGTTTCCTCGGAATTCCGGGCGGGGCGGATGCCTTCGGCTTGGCAAAGTTGTTTCCACGTCCGGTAATTTTCTCCGGCTTCGTGGTGATATATTGCGTCTCCGCATTGCGTCCAGCCTTCAGCTTCCGCCGCCGCCTGGTATTCTCCTGTCGGGTCATCATTCCCGGGCTGCTCCCAATCCTGTAGTGGTTTCCCGGTACCCTCGGCCCCAATACATGGGGCCATTGAGTAACGACCGTGCGGCATAATAGTTTCCTGCCCGCCGATAACCGTTACCCTGAACCGTTGCACTTTGGAGCCTTCGTCTATGTAGGCGGACACGGTTTTTGCCGTCCTTGATAGGATCATTGCCGAGAATATGCAGTTGTGATCGCCGATCGATCTTGTGTAATAGTGTTTCCCTGGCTTAAATATGGTCATGCTATTGCATCCTCCTAATGAAGAGCAGGACTTCAGACATCTCTGGCGCGTGTTGCTCCCAATAGGCTTCTACGACATCGGCTAAATCGAATTTGCTAGAGGCTAGAAAGCCCCTTGCTTGTGATAGATTGCCATTGATGTAAGCGTTGATTATTAAGCCCGCGCCGTGTAATCGTGTTGGTAGTGTTCCAATTTCTTCTTTTTCGTTCATGCTGTTTCTGTTTCTGTTTCAGTTTTTCCAAGTTTTCTGGCTTCGGTTCGGTGAAAAGAGTTTTGTAATGTTGTCATGTGTCAAATGTTGCGTTGCGTTTGTTGCGTATCAATTAAGAGTTTCCGGAAGCGTGTTTCCGCTGCTTGGATTGTTTGGGCGTAGATCATGCAAGGGCAGCGTGTTTAGTGTTTTGTTAGTTCGTGGATTGTGATCACTACCAGCGCCGCGGCATGTATAAAAACCATACCTAAGGCGATACATATAAATCCGGTTAAATCTGAGGGTTTAGTATTATCGTCGTTCATGCGGTTACTTGGTTAGGGTTATCCTCAACGCGGAATTTAACGGTGAATTTGCTATGCCTTCGCGCTCCTAACGTTGCGTAGAATAGTTTGCCATCGCCATCAAAATCCGCTTGAGCATAACATGAGAAAACCACGCCCGGACCCGGTAAAACGACTTTACCGTCGCGGCAGCGTTCCTTGATACTGCGTGACAATTTTTCCGCCCACTCGTCGACGCAGTTTTGCGCTATTTTATGCGCCGCATCTAAGCGGGTTTTTGCGGTTATTTTAGCGGCACGCGTGCCGTTGTTGTAGTGGTAAGTTTTCATATTGTTACGCGTCAATGTTGTCGATGTTGTCGATGTAGTCGGTGAAATCCTCGAGAGTAAACTCATCGCCTACCCATTCAATGTCGTTTGGATCCACTCGACACCATGAGACCCATATCGAGAATTCCTGTTCTGGATCGCTTGCCGCGGTTATTATTCCCGAGGGGTCGTAGTGATCGGCTATCGTTACCCGTTGTTTTTTCTGCGTAGTCATAGTCGTTTCCTGGTTCGTGTGTGGTTTATGTTGCTGTACCGATTCCCGACAAGGTAACCCGGACTTATTACCCGGGTTACCTAATCGAGAATCTAGTCGAGTAGTTCGACCATCGCATTATTGAGCTCGTTTCGATCGAGGCGAGGCGAGTCCCAAGCCACAGAATCACCCGAAGTCTTAGAGTCAAACTCCTCAATTAGCTCGTTAGCTAGTTCGTCGTAGTTTCCGCCACGCTTGGCAATACTACGAGCTAGAGCGTAAATCCCTTCCTTGTTGGTGATCCAAAGCCATACATTCCAAGTCTCGTAGTTTTTCCAACCGTTGTAGCTTTTGTCGTTGTTGTTCATACCGTTGTAGTGCTTGTTGTCTCAGCTTGATTGCCGATATGAGAGGCTAGTTTTCTAGGCTAGCCTCTCAAATCGTGAATCTAGGCGACGACTATCAGGTCATCCTGATAGGCATTAGAATAAAATGAGTCTCGGTGGATTTTTTGCCTGAATTGTAAGATTGGCGAACATCCAAAACCGCCGGAGAAGCGTCGTCTGTAATTGAAATAGTTATTCCCGCCGAATCATCACCGTGTTTAATCGCATATTCAGCAATTGCTTTGAGGTAAGTACCAGACAAACGGATTCGCGTGGGCTTAACCTGTTGCGGTATTACTTGTTGCCACGTTGGAAAGTGGGTTTCATGGGTTTTATTTTGTGATAGGGTTTGGGTAGTAGGAACCCCTAGTCTATCGCTTACGACAATCTCAACGTTTTCTGGAGTGCTGGTTGCAATCTTAGTGTCAGACTTTTTGCACGGCTTCGCGGCTTTTGCCAATAGGTCACGGTGAATCAATTGGTTTTCGCCCGTTGCATCAATTGAGGTATAGGCGAGCACCCGCCCATTGGTTGCGATCAACATTTGAGAATCGACGTCGATTTTAGCGTAGTTGAGTACCTTACGGGTTGATTCGGTAGAGCATATCGCCGCCAAATCGTGGCGGGCTTCTATTGTGGCCACGGTTGCGGTTGGTGCGGTTGGTGCGGTTGGTGCGGTTGGTGCGGTTGGTGCGGTTGGTGCGGTTGGTGCGGTTGGTGCGGTTGGTGCGGTTGGTGCGGTTGGTGCGGTTGGTGCGGTTGGTGCGGTTGGTGCGGTTGTCATAAGTATTGTGTTTCTATTCAGCTTGATTGCTGATATGACCAACCGCGTAAAACGGTTGGTCAAATCATAAATCAAATTAGCGCCGCAGGTAACGACGGCGCGATTCCCACGAGAACCGATTTTCGCCGGCGTCTTCGTTGAGTTTCTCCACGTAATAGGTAGCCTCCCAGCCAGAGGCGAAATCTTCCATTTGTTCGGTGCCCGTGGTGTGGTCAATAATTACTACTTTCATAATGGTTAGGTTTAATGCGATTCAGTCGATGTGCATTAAACGTATGACACAAATACCATTCGTCAAAGTTTTTTTTCCAATTATTTTAACCGTGCAACCGGTGCCTTGAAAAAAAAACCGTGTTTGATAGGGTTTCATATATGGTGACAGCGGTAAGCGAAGAGGTTGACAAGCCAAAACAGCGAAACAGGGGAGCATGTAAAGCGCGGAAGATTGACTTGGATTTATTAGCCGAATGGCTAGCCGATGGGTTGACTAAGTCCGAAATAGCCCGCCGGTTTGGAGTATCAATTGCTGCAGTTTGCCAATCTGTTAAGCGCTACAAGCCTGACATGCCAAACAGCGCTCCAATAGTCAATAGTAGAACAGACCTGTCTTCCGTAACATGCCAAGAACAATCGGACGCTTTCCGGCTCGATATGACTTGGTTACTGTTTCAGACGACTGCAACTGTTAAAACTCTGGCGGTCCCGAAAGATTGGAAGGCACTAGGGGAGCGCCAAACCGTACTCACATCGCTACTCAACCAAGGAAAAACATTATTTGGATGGGATGCAGCCGCCGGTTCCGGTTCTGGCGCAATCAATATAAACCTGTTAGCATCAAAAGCCGTAGTAACCACCACCCAACCGCAACAATCACCAGTAAAACCGCACACTGTTCCGACTCCCCAAGAGTTGGAACACGGCGAAACACTGGAAAACGTAACGCTTGACGTTACAAGCGAAGCGGATCCGTCGACTGGACCGGCTCATCTGGTTTAAAGCATCCTTTTGGGTTGAATCGATCGAATACAGCGAAGCCGGAACCCCTTTTCCTAGTTGATCGATGATGATAGAGCCCACGTAAAATTTTGGGGATTTTGAAGAAACCGGAAGTATGAAGCCTGTTACATGGGACCTGTGACTGGGTAAGTCAAAGGC
>Ga0302135_10002833_pt1 | contig 10395 bp, 8 predicted proteins | sample CBN3_surface_MG_FD_203119 | JGI IMG/M metagenome (GOLD analysis project Ga0302135, IMG submission 203119) | Marine microbial communities from Western Arctic Ocean, Canada - CBN3_32.1 | ecosystem: Environmental > Aquatic > Marine > Oceanic | place: Canada: Western Arctic Ocean | collected 2017-09-15 | reverse complement strand
GAGGAACTGCCGCACAATCGCGTGGCGGGGATGCAAGGCTTCGTCTTCAATACCCGCAATTCCCTTTTTCGGGACCGTAATGTGCGGCGTGCGCTGGCCTACGCCTTCGATTTCGAATGGTCAAACGGGGCATTATTTTACGGGCAATACACGCGAACACGCAGTTTCTTTGATAATTCTGAATTAGCGGCAACGGGCCTCCCCAAAGGCAGGGAGCTCGAGCTCCTAGAAAGCTATCGTGGGCGAATCCCCGACGAGGTCTTTACAGAGATCTACGCACCTCCAAAAACCGATGGCTCAGGCAACATCCGTAACAATCTCCGGGACGCATTAGGCCTTTTGAAAACTGCTGGTTGGAATGTGGACACCACGAGCCGCAAGCTTGTCCATACGTCCGGCCAGGCTATGGCTTTCGAAATACTTCTGGTGGACCCGCAGTTCGAGCGGATCATTTTACCATTTAAGCAGAACCTGGAACGCCTCGGTGTTGATGCTACTGTACGAATTGTCGACACGGCGCAGTATCAGGAGCGGCTGAATAGCTACGATTTCGAATTGGTCGTCTCGTCTTGGGGACAGTCATTGTCACCCGGCAATGAGCAACGCAACTTTTGGGGTTCAGCGGCAGCCGATCGCAATGGAACTCGAAATTTAGCTGGTCTCAAGAATCCGGTCATAGACGAGTTGATCGAAAAATTGATTTCAGCACCTGACCGCGCGTCGCTCGTCACGGCGACGCAGGCACTGGACCGTATTCTTCAATGGCAACATATCGTCGTACCGAACTGGCACATTCCATACGATCGGATGATTTACTGGAGTAAATTTGGCCGCCCAGCGATAACTCCAGATAGTGGCGCCCAATTTTTCTCCTGGTGGATAGACAAAGAAAAAGCCGAGCAGTTGGAGAAAAAAAGCAAGTCGGGTACTCAATAAAATGCACACCCGCTTCGGCCGGGCCGGCAGCTAACGAATGTTGGCATACATCATCCGCCGCTTGTTGCTTGTCGTTCCAACATTGTTCGGAATTATGATTGTCAATTTCGCGATCGTCCAGGTCGCCCCCGGGGGGCCGGTCGAGCGGCTAATCGCCGAAATCACCGGCAGCGGCGTCGAGGCAACAGCGCGTATCGGCGGTAGCGCTAGTTCTGAAGTTGGCGCAGGTGAACGCGATACAAGCGGTCCAACGGATACCAGCACAACAGGCAAGTATCGCGGCGCACAGGGTCTCGATCCAGACTTCATCAAAGAAATTGAACGACAGTTCGGATTTGACAAACCTGCCCATGTTCGCTTCGGGATAATGCTTCGCAGTTATGTAACGTTCGATTTTGGCCAAAGTTTCTTTCGCGATCGTGATGTTGTTGATCTTGTCATTGAGAAACTTCCCGTCTCAATCTCCCTTGGCCTCTGGACAACGCTCCTCGTCTATCTCATCTCCATTCCACTAGGCATCGCAAAAGCAGTGCGCGACGGCACGCGTTTTGATGTCTGGACCAGTGGCGTCGTCATTGTCGGCAATGCCATTCCGGGGTTTCTATTCGCCATCCTTCTCATCGTGGTGTTCGCCGGTGGGCGTTATCTCGACTGGTTTCCTCTGCGTGGACTTGTCTCCAACGATTGGCAAGACCTGTCGTGGCCAATGCGCATATTGGACTACTTCTGGCATCTCGCACTGCCGATCCTATCGCTTGTCATCGGCGGTTTCGCTGGTTTGACAATGCTGACCAAAAATTCATTCCTGGATCAGATCAATCAGCAGTATGTCGTCACCGCCCGCGCCAAAGGTTTGGCAGAAAAACGGGTGCTTTATGGCCATGTCTTCCGCAACGCGATGCTGATCGTCATTGCGGGATTCCCGGGCGCATTTATCGGCGTCCTGTTTACCGGTGCACTCCTGATAGAGGTTATATTTTCGCTCGATGGGCTGGGCTTGCTCGGATTTGAGGCGGTGATCGACCGCGACTACCCGATCATGTTCGCGTCGCTTTATTTCTTCACCTTACTCGGCCTCATACTCGGAATTATCGGCGATATTACATACATGCTGGTCGATCCGCGCATCGATTTTGAATCGCGTGAGATCTAGCAGCTGGCGATGCGCAAATATCTCTTCCTTGGCCTCCAGGTTACGCCTCTAACCCGGCGCCGCATTGACAACTTCAAGACCAACCGCCGTGGTTACTGGTCATTGTGGGTGTTTCTCGTTCTGCTGATTGCTTCTCTGTTTGCGGAAGTCATAGCGAATGACAGACCACTCCTCGTCTATTTTGAAGGCGAAATTTATACACCGTTTCTTGTCGCCTATCCCGAAACCGTCTTTGGCGGCGACTTCGAGACGGAAGCAGAATATGCCGATCCATTCGTGGAGGAACTGATCGAAGCGAAGGGCTGGATACTACGTACGCCAATCCCCTATCGCTACGACACTCATATCACGGCACTCGCTGTGCCTGCTCCGGCACCACCCTCGAAACAGAACCTTCTCGGCACAGACGACCAGGCCCGCGACGTCGTTGCTCGGCTCATCTACGGTTTTCGCATATCGGTACTGTTTGGCCTGACATTGACGGTGATCAGCTCGGTTATCGGTGTCGTTGCTGGTGCCATCCAAGGATACTTCGGTGGGCTCGTCGATCTTTTCGCTCAGCGTGTCATCGAGATTTGGTCTGGCATGCCCGTTCTCTTCATGCTCATCATCCTCGCCTCTGTTGTCGAACCGAATTTTTGGTGGCTCCTTGGTTTGCTGCTCCTATTCAGTTGGACGGCGCTTGTCGGCGTGGTGCGCGCGGAGTTCCTGCGCGCCCGGAATTTCGACTATGTTAAAGCGGCGCGAGCGCTCGGCCTTTCCAACGCCAAAATTATGACGCGCCATGTACTACCCAACGCTATGGTGGCGACAATTACCTTTTTACCGTTCATCACTTCTGGTTCTGTCATAACCTTAACCGCACTCGATTTTCTTGGATTTGGTTTGCCTCCCGGCTCGGCCTCCCTTGGCGAACTCCTGAAACAAGGCAAAGATAACCTGCAGGCACCGTGGCTTGGCATGACCGGGTTTTTCGTTATTGCCATCATGCTGTCCTTGCTCGTCTTCATCGGCGAGGCTGTACGCGACGCTTTCGATCCACGGAAAGCCCAGCAATGAGTGACTCGATCATGCTCGAAGTGAACGATCTTTCAGTGACATTCAACCTGCCCAGCACCAAGGTCGCGGCAGTGCGTCATGTATCCTTCTCAATAAGCCGCGGCGAAACACTTGCGCTGGTCGGCGAATCAGGATCTGGCAAATCGGTTACAGCGCTCTCCCTTCTGCAACTTCTTCCCTACCCGATGGCACAGCATCCGTCTGGATCGATCCACTTCAACGGCGTGGAACTCGTGGGCGCACCGGAGCGCACATTGCGCACCGTGCGGGGCAATAGGATCTCGATGATTTTCCAGGAGCCCATGACATCCCTCAATCCGTTGCACGCTATCGAAAAACAAGTTGGTGAGGCGCTCCTCCTGAACAAGGGTTTATCACGCTCAGCGGCACGTACGCGCGTCCTGGAACTCCTAAATCTTGTCGGCCTACGAGACGCCGAACAGCGCCTTACAGCCTACCCACACGAACTCTCAGGTGGCCAACGCCAGCGAGTCATGATTGCCATGGCACTCGCAAACGAACCGGACCTGCTCATCGCTGATGAACCGACAACTGCGCTCGACGTTACGATTCAGGCGCAAATCCTGGCACTTCTCAAGGAACTCCAGTCCAAGTTGGGTATGGCAATGTTGTTCATCACCCATGATCTCGGCATTGTCCGCCAAATGGCGGACCGAATTTGCGTGATGAACGAGGGCGCAATTGTCGAGTCAGGGCCAACTGCCGATATATTCGCGTCGCCGCAGCACGAATACACCAAACACCTGCTTGCCACTGAGCCTAAAGGGAAAAAACAGCCCGCGGACCCAGATGCCCCGGCCATCATTCAGGGTAACGACCTGCGCGTCTGGTTCCCGATAAAGAAGGGACTGCTTCGCCGGACTGTCGCATACGTGAAGGCGGTGGACGGGCTATCAATCACCATCCACGAAGGTCAGACCGTGGGAATCGTCGGTGAATCAGGATGCGGGAAGACCACGCTTGGCATGGCATTACTCAAGCTCGAGCGCTGCCGCGGCTCCATTTCATTCATCGGACAAGACATACATGGCCTGTCGTCAAAAGAAATGCGGCCCTTTAGGCGGAAAATGCAGGTTGTTTTTCAGGACCCATACGGCTCTTTGAGCCCACGCATGTCCATCGCCGAGATTATTGAGGAAGGGCTTAAGGTTCACAATCTGGGTAATCGCGCAGAACGTGACGAAATGGTTGTGCAGGCGCTTCGCGAAGTTGATCTCGATCCCGAGACACGAAACCGTTATCCGCACGAGTTCTCGGGCGGCCAGCGTCAGCGCGTCGCGATTGCCCGCGCCATGGTTCTGAAACCACGGCTGGTCGTGCTTGATGAACCGACGTCAGCGCTCGACATGTCCGTCCAAGCGCAAATTGTCGATCTGTTGCGGGATTTACAACAGCGTCATAAATTGGCCTACATGTTCATCAGCCACGACCTCAAAGTAGTTAGAGCCCTTGCCGACTACATAATCGTTATGCGCCAAGGCGTGGCAATTGAAGAGGGGCCCGCCGCACAGATATTCGATCAACCGCAAAATGAATATACCAAAGCATTGATGGCAGCTGCATTCGAGCTTGAGGCTGTCGACAGCGACGTGGTTGGAACGTAGCAATGCACGCTCAATCGGATCAACAAAAATGTCTGTGATTCTCTGGCACCCCTGGCCGGGCATTGAAAAAATGCTCAATGCACTTCGCCGAGAACTCCCAGATACGGTGGTGCGGGGCTGGAATGACCAGGGGGATAAATCCGATGTTAACTATGCTGTCGTTTGGAACCCACCGAAGGGTGAGCTCAAGACTTTTCCTAATCTAAAATGCGTCTTTTCAATGTTCGCTGGCATCGAACATATGATGCAAGACCCGGAGCTACCGGATGTCCCCATCTCACATCTGATCGACAATGCGTTGACCCAAGGCATGACAGAGTATGTCGTCCACAATGTGCTCCTCCATCATCGTCGACGACGTGAATTTGATGAACAACAGAAACAAAAATTGTGGAAGGGCCTGAGTATTCCACCAGCTTCGGCTCGACATGTCGGGATTATGGGGTTTGGCGCGCTTGGGTCTGACGCAGCACGGGCACTCCTCGCGCTCGATTTCAACATCGCTGCTTGGTCTCGCACACCCAAGTCCATGGCCGGTGTGACTTCGTTTCATGGTTCCGAAGGGCTTTCGGCGTTTCTCGCGCAGACCGAAATACTGGTCTGCCTACTGCCGCTCACACCCGCAACAACGGGCATACTAAACCACGATTTTTTCTCAAAACTGCCGAAGGGCGCCTATTTGATTAACGCGGGTCGAGGCGGGAGCCAAGTCGAAGAAGACATTCTGTCAGCCTTGTTCTCCGGACAACTCGCAGGCGTAAGTCTAGACGTCTTTGAGACCGAGCCCCTCCCGAACGAACATCCATTTTGGGATCACCCGAAAGTCATCATCACGCCTCACAATGCAAGCCGAACCGACACCGATAGCTCCGCGCGCACAATTGCCGCCAATATAATCCGCTTTGAGGCAGGGAAATCGGTGCACGGGCTTGTTGACCGCACGCGTGGATACTGATCACCGACTAAAAAATAAACTCAATTCTCCCTTCCGCACCAAGACGATACGGCAAATTATTTGCAGCCCAATCTGACCTAAGGTTTCGCAAATCTTGACTGAATAACCGCAAACGCGGCGCGCATCGCCATCGCCTCACCACCCTCCGGTCGCCCAGGTCGCTGGCCAGGATTCCATGCCATTATGTCAAAATGTGCCCACGGCACATCGTCACCGACGAATTCTTCAAGAAATAGCGCGGCAATGATGGCGCCGCCAAATGGCCCATCCGCTACATTGTTAAGGTCGGCGACCTTGCCATCCAATTGGTGACGGTAAGGCTGCCAAAGCGGCATCCGCCAGACCGGATCTTGTTCCACCTCCGAACATCGAGAAAAGTTTTCGGCAAGTTTGTCATCGTTGCAAAACATTGCTGCTAGGTCCGTGCCAACAGCAACCCGCGCCGCGCCGGTGAGTGTCGCAAAATCAAGAAGTAATTCAGGGCTCTCTTCGCAGGCCATTGCCAGTGCATCAGCAAGCACAAGCCGCCCTTCAGCGTCGGTGTTGCCAATTTCAACCGTTAACCCTTTGCGTGTATCAATCACATCAAACGGACGATAGGCGTTGCCAGCAACGCTGTTCTCAACCGCCGGCACAAGAACCCGCAGACGCACTGGCAGCTTCGCCATCATGACCATTCGGGCGAGACCAAGTGCATGCGCGCCGCCGCCCATATCTTTCTTCATCAACTTCATGCCGGCTGCCGGCTTAAGGTCCAGCCCGCCGGTGTCAAAGCAAACTCCCTTGCCAACAAGCGTGAGCTTCGGATGGCGGTTGGACCCCCAAGTGATATCGATCAGCCGAGGTGCACTGTCAGAAGCGCGGCCGACGGCATGGATAGCTGGACAGTTTTGGCGAAGAAGATCGTCACCCACGATCACTCGACATTTCGCCTTGAACTCTCGCGCAAGCCGTCTAGCCGCCGCGGCAAGCTCGGCTGGGCCCATATCATTGGCTGGTGTATTGATCAAATCGCGAACCAGGTACGTGGCGCTCACCGTTCGCTCGATTGCATTTCGATCGGCGTTAGAAGGCCATACCAGCTTCGGGCACTTTCGCTTTGGTTCCCGGTACCGACTGAACTCATATACTCCGAGCGCCCAGCCAATTCCCGCATTCGTAGAAGTCGCGGCCTTTGGTTGCGGATCGAGCCGATAGCTGCCGTCGGGAAGTGCCGCCGCGGCGACACCCCATGACCAGATATCCTTGTCGTTTGCGACACCAACGAGTGCGCGAACCGGTGCGTCTTTGCTATCGGCTGGAATCAACAAAACCGACCCTGGAGCCGCCAGATAATCTGATACCTGAACCCATTGGCCAACAGCGGCAGGTTGTCTTTTCAACCAACCCTTAAGACTAGATGATGTGAGAGGCGTTATAGGAATAGTTCGATGCGTGGCCCTCGCGGCAAAACAGCTCATCACAATTTCCATTCCTTCCTATCGCCATGATAACTGGCGCAGTCGGCGCGCCTCCGTGTTTATTCTTATCGTCCGACGCCGCAATTCGGCAACGCATTAGCGTATTTCAGCAGCTCGGTGTTGGTAGAGATTTAATTTCGACAAGCTCTCCATCAGCAACTAGAAAACCAATGTCGAGTAAGACGCGGCTGACAATGCCGTTTGAGTGGATCTGAGTAACTGTCTCCGATTGCGGCTCTGCGTCAACGCTCTGATGCTCGAAAAAAGAACTCCTCACACGCCATGAGGGCGTATTCAGTAAATGTGCATCGCCTGTCGGAGGTCGCTTGAGCGCCAGGGCCTTTCCACCGACCACGTCACTGACACGGTACGGACCGATCGGATTAGTACCGTCGAACAAAAGATAGCTGTCGAAGCGCACACCACGTTCCAGCGCATCAAGCGTCCGGCGCGTCGCAAATATTGGTAGGAGAGTCTCCTTAGGCAGTGTCAGTACGGCGCGCTCAGGCTTTGTGAGAATGGCGCGGTTGTCACCTGCTGCGGTCAAATAGGCCGTCCCCTTCAGCGATAGTACGCTTTCACCGTTAACGGTTGTATGCGACTCGAAAAACAATGTCTGTCCGCTCAAATCCTCCTCTGACCCTTGTGCGACCTCTAAATGCATCCGCCGATCGGCGTCACGAAAATCTATATTGAATTGAAAGCGGCTCATGATCCGCCAACGATTGCAGGTTCGTTCGATTCGAATCGCGAGGTCGCCACCGGCGGCAGCCGCCTCACCCGGCATCTTCAGCTGCGCCAGCGAGAGCTGGTATTGTGCTGTGTGGGGAACAAGTTTAGCTGCCTGTGCTGAAGAATTGCCATTGAGTAAAGCAATGAACGCAATTAGCGAGGCGAGTGCCAACAACTTTGGAAATTGTGTATTCGTTCGGCATTGGCCGGAGCCGCGCCGCTCTCCGGTATTCAGCAATTTCTTATGGCAAAGCATAGCGGCGACCCTAGCCACATGAATCGGCACCGTATAGTCAAACGTGAACCAAAACCAAAAGGCGCGCCCGAAACGGGCGCCTGCTGGCCAGTTCATTCATCGGGAAACACTATCGAACGTAGATGTGAACCTCATTTGATTGCGCATCATCGGTCGCTGTTGCCGAGAGCTTAATCCGGTTTGGTTGCAATCCCATATCGGCGAGCGAGCGCAAGACAGCCTCAGCATGACGCTTCGCCGCCGTGCTGTTCAATGCAACCTGTGCTGCGGTGCCTGACCGCGGGCTTACGGCGACAAGGTCAAAAGATGCGTTCGGCCGACGCTCGAGCGCACGACTAACTGCGTTATAAAGGGCCTGCTGATAAGGCACATCATCACGATCAAAACGAATTACGACAAGTGGGCGGTCGCCGGCGAGTGGCCCCGGCGCCTGTGCAGATGCGCTGGCCAGTGCTTGCGTCTGCGCAAATGCGCGGTTAGCCAAGCTTGTGCCATATAACTCGCCATTCTTGACTGCCAAAGAAATAGCCGAGAGGTTGCTCCGCTCGTTGCTCACATAGATGCTTTGTCGGCTCACATCCTCACTGAGTTTATTCAAAACACGGTCGATGACGACGACAGTTCGATTTACTGAATCTTCGAGCAGGCGCAACTGATCATGATCCTCATCAATCGCACCGCTCACACTATATGTAGCTCGAACCGTATCAAGAATATATCCAGCCATAGCAGCCTCAGCCGCTGAATCATTTGAAAGTCGGTTCAGTCTTGGCAATCTTGCTGCGATCTGTTCGAGTTGCGACTGTGCCTCGTTCCACTGCTGGACCATCACCGGGTTACCAGGGGTCGTACCGACTTGAAGCTTCGCGTTAATTGCGGCAACGGCACTATGATAGCGCTGCGACGTAGCCGCAGTGTCAGCACGCAACTGCTGGGTCGAATCGGTTAAGCGCCATACCTTATCCTGCAATTTTTGCAAGTCGGTGTACATATCTGCTACCTTCTTGCCGACAAATGTGCCCGTGGGCCGAATAGCCGGCAACGTCGGCCCGAATAATGATGCCGCAGTTGAAAACTGATTCACTTGGACTTGCGGTTGCGCCACGGCTGCAGTCGACTCAGTATCGGTCGAGGCCGCTGTTTCCGCCTCAGATGGTTGAATCTCAACCTGCTCCGCGGCCGTGCCAGCCGGAGCCTCGCCCGTTAGCGTGGGCCAAAGCGTATTGTCCACGTAGGAACAACCGGCAAGAAATACCGATGCACCAAGACATACAGCGCTATATCGAAAAACTGCCATGACTATACGGAAACCCTGTTCGCCTGATTATCATTGAAGCGCCTACGAGTGCAGATCGATGACTCATTGACCACCTTGCGCTCCCAACCGCTTTGACCCGGTCTTTACTGTACCAACAATACTACTGTCATGTTCCGGTCGCCACAAGTTGGTTTTCGTGCAAAAGAAAACGTGTCCATATTCTACAGCGCTGCCTTGCCTATGCGAATAACATTCAATAGTGTCCGCCTCCTCCTTGCAAACCTAGGAATACAGCACGCGCCCGTAGCTCAACTGGACAGAGCACCTGACTACGGATCAGGAGGTTAGGGGTTCGAATCCTCTCGGGCGCACCATTTTTTTCATGAGTTATATGACCTTAGTCAACTGGCTTGCCGCTAATTTCTATCGGTACTGGCCAAAAACTTAGTCCGAGTCACCTTATGTTGGGTGCATCGCGCTGACAGAGTCAGCATTCTTTGCCGCACCAAAATGTTCATGGCGGCACAAAATCAAAGTACCGGGTTTATTTTTTCGTGGACTTCGATGGCAGCTGCGAAACGGTGAGTTCGTGTCCTGCTTCTCCAGCAAGACAACGCAACGTACTCAATCGAGTCTTAATTTGAACGATATAATCAGCAAGCACCTCGCCTGAGAATTTTAGGTTTCTGGATCGTATGACGGCTGTCGATCCGCGATCGTGGATATTTTTCATGTTGCTTAACTGTTTTCCCCACTTGGCAACATATTTTGACCAATCACCTTCATAACGCGTGTCAATGATAGTAATAAGTTTCGCCTGATCGGAGACCCACCAATCCAATGTTGGTAGTGGCGCACAGGCCGCTCGTGCGGGCCCCATGGTCGAAAACACCGCGACAACGATCACACTTCCAGCCAATAGACTGAGTAAAACCCTGTTTGATAGCATTCTTAGCCTACG
>Ga0302135_10002829_pt1 | contig 10397 bp, 7 predicted proteins | sample CBN3_surface_MG_FD_203119 | JGI IMG/M metagenome (GOLD analysis project Ga0302135, IMG submission 203119) | Marine microbial communities from Western Arctic Ocean, Canada - CBN3_32.1 | ecosystem: Environmental > Aquatic > Marine > Oceanic | place: Canada: Western Arctic Ocean | collected 2017-09-15 | reverse complement strand
CAGCAGCAACTGAGTGTGCCCGCGGTTGACCTGAAAAGCGGAGGTCTCCTTCAGGTAAGCGATGGCCTCCTTTTTCTTGCCTTGGAGGATGAGCTTGAGGGCATGCGGGTGCACGCGCTTCACCTGCCTGCGATTGCCCGGCTTCTCGTTGTTTACCCTCGGCTTGGAGGCCTGCGGATCGTGGGGCGATCCCGGCTTGGGTTGATTCACTTGCTTCGCGTTGTAACCGTGCCAGACCCATTCGAGGGCGTGGGGGAGGAATTGCGCCTTGGCGTTGCGGATGCCGTGGCCGGAGTTTTGGCAGAAGAGGTATTGGTAATCGTAGCCCTTGGCTTTGAGGACCTTGGCCATGCGGTGGTTGGCTTCGACCCAGTCGTGCATGCCGTCGCGCATGACATTGGGGTTGAAGCTGTCGCGGTCGCCCACGGCCAGAAAGATGCGGAGCGGTTTCCTGGGCGTGTTGGGGATGAGCGTGTCATGGAAATCCCACGCACCCCCGGGCGTCTTGGGATCGAAAGGCCATTGCTGGTTCACAAACGTGCCGGAGGTGGTCAGTACGCGGCGGTACAGGTCGGGCCGGTACCACGCCATGATCAGCGCGGCCGATCCGCCGGAACTGCTGCCCATCACCGCGCGGCCATCGGGATTCTTCGTAAGCTGAACGTGGCACTTCTTCTCCACCAAGGGCAGCACCTCCGTCTCGATGTATTCGGCAAAGAGACCGGACATGGTGTCGTATTCCTTGCCGCGCTGGTGGCCTTGGGCGTCGCCGCCGCCATTGGCGATCATGATGGCGATCTGGGCCGGGATCCGTTTTTGGGCGATCAAATTATCGAGGATGCGTGGGATGGAGAGGTTAGGTTTTCCCTTGGGCCCGTCATGCATCACGATGAAGGGTGCCTTGCTGCCCGGCCGGTATTGGGCCGGGACATAAACGGTGATCTGCCGGACGTAATCAATCTTGTGTGTGTCCACGATCAAGGTCTTGGGGTTTTTCGGATCGACTGTGCCAAACACCTTTCGCGCAATGCCCGGGTTGAGCAGCTTGGTGGTCTTGGAATCAATGGTGAACTGCTGCACCTTGCCCTGCGGGACGTCGGGGTTCGCCTTGCGCGCGGGAGCCTGTTGGTACTCGGGGCCGATGAGGTAATTCCCGTTGGCCGCCACCGGCGGGTTCAGTCCGGGCTTGGCATCCAGACGAATGAACTTGGGCGCGTCCGGTGCATCAAATTTCCGAACCGGCGGCGGTTGCCGCTTGGCACTGAATCCAGTTTGAGCGGCAAACAGGATCGCCAAGAAAGCGATGGGGAGGAGGGTATGGGTACGGTTCATGTCATTTATAAATCGTTGAGTGAAGGCACTTTGAACTGGGTTTGCAGTCGTTTCATTTTTTGTTTCAGTTTCTGGATCGGCCCCACCACCTGCTACACCGGCGCATCTTGCAGGTTAGCCCGCCCGAGGAGGAGCAACGATAGGTAGACGATGCCGTGCTTCATTGGATCTGCCGAGGATTAGCCAAATCAAGCTCCGTAGCCAGTCAAAGGTTTTGAGTGAAGAATGCCGTGCCTCGACCGGCCGTTGCTTACCACCAATAGTTTAGCAAGGCACCACAGACCGAATGCTCGCACTCACTTGGATTTCAGCCCCGCCGTATTCACGGCCACGACCTTGTGAGCGCTTTTGGAGAGTTGATCGGTATCCTTGATCGTGTACTCCATTTTCATCAATGGCACGGTCGGCGTATCGCTATATTGCAGGCCCTGAAAGAGCGGGCGGCCGAAGCGGTTGCTGGGCGTCTCGGGCACGGTGGCGATGGGTTTGCCGTCGCGCAGGATGATGAAATGGGAGAGACCACTTTCGAGGTCGGCCTCCGCTTGCCACGTCAGCATGTTACCTTTGATTTTCAAATTTGTCGGCGCGGGTGGCGGGGTGCGGTCAACGATCTTGGTGTCCTTCACGTATTGCTTCCACTGGCGCGCGATGGCGGCGTTGGGCAGCCAAACGGCGTTTGACTTGTCGCCTTGAAACGCCGCGGCGGGGACGGCGGTTTTGCCGAGCAAAGGAGCGAGCCAAGCCTTTTGAGTCGGCATCGGCTTGAGCGGTTGGCTGGACTTAGCGGGCAATCGCGCGGCGAGGCAGACGTCCAACCACGGGATGGCCATATAACGCTGGTTGCCGCATTCGTGCGCGGCAAGCGGGTCAACCGCCACGCCAATCAATCCACCGCGCCCGCGCACGGTTTTGAAAAAAGTTTCATTCGCCGGCCACACTTTGGCGAAGCGACCGTCCTTTACCGTAACGCCTTCTTTCGTGCCGGGGTTGCACATCATCGGCACACCGAGCGCGGCCTTTGGCAAAGCGTGCGGCTTAATGAGTTTGCGTTCCGGATTCACTTCAAACAAAGGGACACCCGAGCGCAGCCACGCGGCGGCCACGCGCTTCGGATGCAGCATCACCATGCCGCCAGCCCAATGTCCGCCACCGCTGTGCCCCCACAACGCCCACGGTACCATGGCCAGTTCGGGATGGCCGCTGCGTTTGCCGAGGTCGGCGAGGGCCTTGCGGAAGGTGGCGTCGGAGCCGTTGCGCGGGTCGCACCACATTTGGCAATCGGCCTTTTGCGGTTGCTCATAAGACGGCGCCAGCAATGCGCACCCGTGCTTTTTCGCCAGCGCCTGCCAATGCAAATCGAAAGCCCCCGTCTGTCCGGATTTGCACGAGCCCTCGCCGCAGCCGTGTTGATGAACGATCACCCCGCGCAGCGTCTTCACACCCGCCGGAATCCACACGGTATATTGCACGGGGAAAATAAGCTCGCCCGGCTTTACCGAAGCCTCGTAACGCACGCGATGGTACGGCGGCTTCACCGCGGGCGGTTTGTCGTAGGGCGGTTTTTGGGCAGCGAGATTTCCGGTCAGGATGAGCAGGCAAATGAGGATGGTGCGGATGGTCATGGGCGGCGAGCTTCGGGCGGGATTTGGCGATGGTCAATGAGTAAAACGTGCTGCAGACTTGCGTCGCGCGGGCAATCGGGCACACTGGGCGCATGCAATTCAAGTTGATTTTTGGTGTGGTGTCGCTGTGGTTGGCGGGCGGAGTTTTTGGGCAACCGCAGCCGGCTTCGATTTTTAATGGGAAAGACCTCGCGGGCTGGGCGGTGCCGAAGGGCAACGAGGCGGCCGGGTGGTACAAGGCGGTGGATGGGGTTTTGAAAATCCAGAATGGGCCGAAGAAAAAGGGGTCGATTTTGTGGACGAAGAAAAAATACCGCGATTTTATCATGCAGTTTGAGTTTCGCTTTGGCGAGGGCGTGGTGGACAGCGGCGTGCACGTGCGCAATGCCGACCAGATCCAGATCGGCATCAGCGGCTCGCTCAAGCGCGACATGACCTGCTCGCCGTACATTCCCGGCAAGGGCTATCCGGTGGAAGCGAAGGACATCAAGAAGCTGCTCAAGCCGAAGGGCTGGAACCAGATGATGATTCAAGCCATTGGCAAGGAGTACAAGGTGTGGCTGCAGGGGGAACTGGTGATGACGTACAGCAGTGCCTCGGCCATCGCTGAGGGGCCCATCGGCATCCAGCTGCACGGCAACCGCGTAATGTCCATTGACTACCGGAAACTTACCGTGGCCGTGCTGCGCTAACTATTTAACAGTAAAACAACATGAAAAAAATTCACATCGCAATCACACTCGTCCTGGGTTTGGCCGCCACCGCGCTGGCCAATCCGCTGGTGTACGAGGGCACCGAGGGGCCCGGCAAGGGCAAGCACATCGTCTTCATCGCGAGCGACCACGAGTATCGCGGCGAGGAAACCTGTCCCGCCATCGCACGCATTTTGGCCAAGCGTTATGGCTTCAAGTGCACGGTGCTGTTTGGCTTGGATGACAAGGGCCACATCAAGGCCGGTTCTTCCAATGTACCCGGCATGGAGGCGTTGAAAGACGCGGACATGATGTTTCTCTTTCTGCGTTTTCTGCGTCCGGATGATGCGACGATGAAGCATTTCACGGACTACCTCGACCGCGGCGGACCGGTGCTTGGCCTGCGCACCACCACGCACGCGTTCAACGGATTAAAGGGCAAAAACGCGAAGTACAATTACAACTCGCGCAACAAAGAATACGACTGGGGATTTGGCCGGCAAATTCTTGGCGAGACGTGGCGTCCGCGCGAAGGGGCCGGGCATTATGGAAGCAATCATCGGTACAGCACGCGGATGTTTGTGGTGCCCGAGCAGGAGAATCATCCCGTGATGCGCGGTGTGAAAGAGATGCACGCGCTGGCCGGCGCGTACAGCGCGGTGCCGATCAAAGGCTCGGTGATTCTCGGCAAAAATCAAGTGCTCGATTCGATGAAGCCCGATGGCAAACCGCTCGCGAACAAACCGCCCAGCCCGTCCATTTGGGTGCGCAATTACAAGTCCGCCTCGGGCAAGGAAGGCCGTGTGTTCTGCAGCACGCAGGGCGCCTCGGAGGATATCGTGAGTGAAGGCGTGCGCCGCTGCATCATCAACGGCGTTTTCTGGTGCATGGGCCTTGAGCAGCACATCAAGCCCGATATGAATGTGGCCTTCGTCGGCCCTTTTCAGCCCACGCCGTTCACCTTTGGCGGAGAGGCGCAAAATGTGAAGCCCTCCGACCTCGCCGGTTGGGCCAGCCCCATCATGCCCAAGGGCGGAATCCACAAACCCAAACGCACGCCGCGCCGTAAATAATTTTTAATGATGAACGACAAAAAAATCACACGCCGTTCGGCGTTGAAATTAACTGCGGCCGGCGCGGGAGCGCTGATGGTCACCCGGAATTTTCTCAACGCGAAAGATGCCCTTAAGCCTTTTGGCGACAAATTTGCACGGCTGGAATCGTTAACCACCGGCGATTGGTGGAAACGGCCGAGCAATCTCGGCGTGCCGCTCAAGGGGGGTCGCAAAGCCGCCGCGCCCAATCTCAATGTGCCGCGCGATCAAGTAGTGGCGTTTGCGATTTACACGCATCAGAATGGCGTACTGAAAATCACTGGCCAACTTTTCCCGCTCAAGCCCGGCGAAAAACGCGAGGCGCGGCTCGAATTCAAGCGCAACGGTTTGTGGGTCGAGGCGGCCAAGGCCGAAGTGCATTACCCCGGCTGGGACGTGCATTTTCGCATCGAAAAATGGGACAACACGCTGAACGTCCCGTATCGCGTATGCCACGGCGCGAAGGCGGAATTCGAGGGACTCATCCGGCGCGACCCATCGGAAAAAGAAACCATCGTCGTCGCCAATCTTTCCTGCAACTCCAGCCGCACCGGCGGGCCGCGCAAAGAAATCGTCGACAACCTCCGCCATCACGACCCGGATTTACTCTATTTCGGCGGTGACCAACACTACCGCCACACCGAGCACACCACCGGTTGGATTGAGTTCGGCATGCAATACCGCGACATCATTCGCGATCGCCCCGCCATTTGCATCCCCGACGATCACGACGTGGGCCACGGCAACGTGTGGGGTGAGAGCGGCAAACAAGCCAAGCTCAACGGCGGCGCCGATGGCGGTTATAAATATCCGGTCAAATACGTCAACCAAGTCCAACGCCAACAAACCTCGAACCTGCCCGACCCCGCCGATCCCAAGCCCGTACAACGCAACATCGGCGTGTACTACACCCGCCTCAACGTTGGCGGCGTAGACTTTGCAATCCTCGAGGATCGCAAATTCAAGACCGGCCCCGCCGGCAAAATCCCGAAGATGGGCCCGCGCCCCGATCACATCAACGATCCGAAATACGATCCAAAAAAAATCGATTTACCGGGATTAGAATTACTCGGCCCGCGCCAGGAAAAATTTCTCAACGACTGGACCGCCGACTGGACCGGTGCCGAAATGAAATGCGTCCTTTCGCAGACCGCCTTCTGCGGCGCCGTTCACATGCACGGCGGCCCTAACAGTCGGTTGCTCGCCGACCTCGATTGCAATGGCTGGCCGCAAACGCCGAGTCGCCGCGCGTTGGAAATCATCCGCCGTGCCCGCGCTGTGCATCTGTGCGGCGATCAACACCTCGCCGTGGTTGTAAAACACGGCATCAAGGAACACGGCGACGGCCCCTTCGGCTTCACCGGGCCCGCGTTGGTGAACACTATTTACGGGCGCTGGTGGCATCCGCTCGATGAAAAAGCCGGCCCCAATCCCGTGCCCAATAGTCCGCTACCGTGGACCGGCGATTTCAAGGACGGCCTCGGCAACAAAATCTCGATGCTCGCCTACGCCAACCCTGAGAACCGCAACGACGAAAAGAAACGCGCCGACGGCTACGGCATCGCGCGCTTCAACAAAAAAACCCGCGAAATCATCTTCGAATGCTGGCCGCGCTTCTGCGATGTGGCCGATGGCGACAAGGCTCAATTCCCCGGTTGGCCCATCACCGTTGCCGAAGAAGCCAACGACGGCCGCAAAGTCGCCGGTTGGTTGCCCGAATTAAAATTCGCCAAAGGCCAAAACCCCGTCATCCAAGTCATCGAAGAAAAAACCGGCGAAGTCATTTACACCACCCGCGCCCAAAACAGCCGCTTCCAACCCCGTGTCTATTCCAAAGGCAACCACACCGTAAAAATTGGAATGCAAAAGCCCAACGCCAAAACGTTGAAAGGACTCGAGCCAAAGTCAAAGAAAGCCGCAGGAGTTCGGGTTGTAAAAATGTAACCGCCGTGCCCGGGTAGGGCGGTTTCTCCGAAACCGCCTCGGCGCGCACGGCGCGCTTGGAGAGCACGCCCAACCTTTGCGCCCTACCCTTCGTCGCTCTTGGGTTTGCCGATGGTGATGGGGTTGGTGAAGAGGAGAGAATTGGGGAGGAGGATTTTTTGGCCTTCGTTTTGCAGGGTGGTATAGCGCAGGTCAATCCCGGTGACTTCGCCTTCCATGCCTTTGACTTCCACGTAGTCGGTTTTAGAAAAGGGACGGTAGACGAGCAGCAGCACACCGGCGAGGACGTTGGAGATGGTGTCTTTCACCGCGAAGCCGAGGGCAAAACCGGTCAAGCCCAAGCCGGCCACCAGCGCGGAGACATCCACGCCCAGCGTGCCGAGCGCGGTGATGAGGCCGGCAACGAGCAATGTGACGCGCGCGGCCATCGCCATCAGGCGCACGACGGAATATTCAAGGGAGGCTTTGTCACCGGCGGCGAAGATGGTTTTGCGGGCAATGCGCGAGGCGAGCCAAAAGACAAAGAGTAGGCCCGCGGCCATTAAAATTTTCGGCCCCCACACGTGAATGAGGATGGGCAGATTTTCCTGAGCGTATTCCTGAATAGTGTTCCACATAAAAACCTCCTGCAAAGGTTGTCGCGAATGTGGATGCGCGCGGCAAGTGGGAACTATTGACAGGGGCCAATAAAAAACGGGGCAGGTTGCCCTGCCCCGTTGGGTGAATTTGAGTTGGGTGTCCGGTGCTAGATGGAGTTTTTCTTACCGAAGAACTTCTTGAGGATGCCATTAATTCGCTTCGCCGTGTCGGACTTGGGCGCGGCTTTTTGGGCCTTGATCAGGAGCTTCTCGGCCTCATCTTTTTTCTTAGCTTGGAACATGATGGAGGATTGCATAAACAACGCTTGTTGCAGGGATTCGCCGGTGGCTTTTTCTTCTTTCACCAGAGCATCGACTTTGGCGATCAGCACCTCGGTCTTGGCACCGCGATTGTCGCTCATGATTTGCGTGAGCGCATCCTTGAATACGACAGCCTTACGGGCGCCTTCGTATTTTACTTTGAGGCCAGCTTTGTTCTTGGTGTCGAGCTTGATGATTTCATCAATCTTTTCACCGTGGCTTTCGTTGGCGAATTTGGAGCCCATCAGCGTCAGCGCGGTGTCGAGCAGCTTGGCGCGCTCGATGCCCTTAGCTTTTCCGGCCTTGGCCAATGTCTTGGGGATGCGGGATTTGCCGACCATTTGTTCCACCCATTCGTCAGCGGATTGACCGCTATAGCCGGAGTTGGAAAAGAACGGTTTGCCTTCGGCGTCGGTAAGGAAAATCGACGGCACGCCACGCACTTTATATTCGGCGGACAGTTCTTTGTACTGCGCTTTTTCAGCATCGGTGGTTTTGGATTTATCACGCGGGCTGTCGAGCTTCAGCAAAATGTAATGCTTGGGCATTTCATTTTTGAAGATGTCTTTCACCAACACATTTTTGTGCAGTGCTTTGCAGGGCGGGCACCAGTCCGAGCCGGTAAATTCCATGAGGATGGGCTTGCCTTCCTTGGCGGCTTGGGCTTTGGCTTTTTCGAAATCGACCAGCCAGCCTTCTTCGGCCAGGGCGGTGCTCACGAACAGCGTAGAAAACATGACGGCCAGCGCCATCCGAGTGGAGTAATGTTTAATGGGTTTCATAGCCGATGAGCCTACCTTCGTGGCCCATATCGTGCAATAGCTAATTTGCAAGTGTGCTGCTCAACCAGTGACGCAGTGCCCTGCGGGAGGGGCTGGGGCGCAATAGCCAAGCGTCATTATGGTTGCGAAAACCAGTGGGGCGAAACGCGATCGGGCTCTTGATCCCGGTGGTTTCCACCCAGCGCCGGGTGGCCACGATGCCGTTGCCTTCGTGACAGATAAACTGCGGTCGATCTCCCAAGCGCTTTAGCCGTACCAAAGCCGATTTGCGATCCGCGCCGGGATACCCCCAACGCTCATTCACGCCGTCGTAATGACTATAGGGTACGAACGCGCGCCAAAGTTTGGCGATCGCGTCGTCGTGAAGCCCAACAAAATTGCAGGCGATTGCCCCGCGTGAGAAACCGCAGAGGATGACGCGCCCGGGATCGCCTCCGTACTGTTTGCAAATCCACGGCACCGTTTTTTTGCAATACTCCACCGTGGGTCGTACATCGTATTTCGGCGCATTGCCCCACCATTGCGTTACGTTGTGTGTGCCGGCATTATTCAGGTAAGGCAGGCAAACCCAAATGAACCCGTTGCCACCGGAAATTCCGAAACCCATTTTGCTGCCCTCCGGATTGCCTGTACTCACATCACCAAACCGGCTGCGATAAGGCCCGTTGCCGGCGAATTCCACGATCACGGGCAGCTTCGCTTCCGGCTTCCAGTCTCGCGGCAGGAACAGTACATGGTAAACTTTCGTATCCCGCCAATCAGAATGAGTTTGTTTAACACGTTTCCCGACCGCGGGCGCTCCTTTAGATAGCGGCGGCAGCACGAGATCCGCCTTCACGGTTCGAATATCCGGCGCGGCCTCAAGCCCGCAGATCATCATCAAGAATGCCAAGGCCGCGGTGAGAGGAGTAATTTTTCTGGAGGAGTGTCGCGGCGTATTCACGGGAAGTATTTAGTCGTTCGAGCCATGGTGTCCATCCCCGCTTGCATTAAGGGCGGGCCGCCAACTTCACTTTAATCTGCGCGCTAAACATCAAGTGCGGATCATGGCGGGCCGACAGTGTTTGGGCCAACAAAGCAATGGTCCGCTTGGGGTTGCCGGTGAATATTTTTTTGCCGTTGGCGAAGACTGTAACAAATTGTTCGAGATCGGCGAGCTTGTCATTCAACCGAACATAAACCGTCTTACCCGCCGGCCCGTCCAACGTGATAAGTTGTTTTTCAATCATGGCGGTGATTTGTGGACGGCCACCGGTCTCGTTTTCCGGCACGGCGAGCCAATAAAAATCCGGATGACGCACGTCGTCCTGTTTCCAAACGATTCGGGCGGGTAGCGGATTGCGCGTGTGCCGGGCCATCCAAGGGACCGCGACCGCATCGCGGCGGTTCATCCAATGGCCAAGGCCGGCATGGATTTTAACGTGATGAATGTAACCCTTGGGGTCGGCCTTGCGCAGAGCAGCGAGTTGGGTTTTCCAGTTTGCGGCAACCTTGTTTCGGTTGAACCCGCCATCGCGTTCGCCCACGTGCAAAGTAAAGGCGACATTGCGCAAGCCAAGCGGGGAAGTCTCATTGGGATGGCCAGCCATCATGGCGACAGCGGCGAAACGATCAGCCATGCGCGGAGCAAGTTGATAAACCCCATCGCCGCCAGCGGAATACCCCATCAGATAAACGCGATTTGGGTTCACGTTGTGCAACACGATAAAATTTTCAATCAGTCGGGCGAACAGACCGTCGATGTGGCCCTGATGCCAGAGATTCCAAGTGTTAGTCGGCGCGCGCGGTGCCACGTAGATGCCTTCGGCGGGCTGGTAAAGGCGTTTTTGGTTGTTCCACTGGCTGTCGTTGACATGCTCCGGGGCCTTCCCGCCACCGTGCAACGAAATGTACAGGCTGCGTCCGCCGGTTGGTTTTTTGCCGTACACAAAAAATTCAAACCGCATTGTGTGGCCGCCAATTTTGATGGCCTTCGCTTTCATTTCTGCCTGCCGCGTAGCGCGGATTCGCACGGAGTGGTCATCCCAAAGCA
>Ga0302135_10002822_pt1 | contig 10403 bp, 1 predicted proteins | sample CBN3_surface_MG_FD_203119 | JGI IMG/M metagenome (GOLD analysis project Ga0302135, IMG submission 203119) | Marine microbial communities from Western Arctic Ocean, Canada - CBN3_32.1 | ecosystem: Environmental > Aquatic > Marine > Oceanic | place: Canada: Western Arctic Ocean | collected 2017-09-15 | reverse complement strand
ACGCCGCGCGCAGCAGCGGACATGCACGCGCGCCGCGCGGGTCTTTGTACGCGCGCTCTCCGGTGTCGGTCGCGGTCGCTGTGAATGAGCGCTCTCGTTCGCACGAGATAAGCTTTCTCTTGCTGGCTGTCACGTGCGCAAACCTGTGCGGGCTGACTGTTGCAGCTTCGGCGACGAGAAGTCTTGCAAGGCTTGCGCTGCGCTCCGTTCTGCCTCTCGGCGTGCTCTGCTGAGGGACAGGGAGGACACGCCCCACCCTGGGGCGAGCATGGCAGCTGTCTCTGACCAGCTGCCCAACACCATCGACTTGCAACTGCTGGACAACCAGGGCAACCCGGAGTCTGGCTTCGTGCGCCTTGCTGAGGGCCATCCTGGTGCACTGCTTGCACAAGGACCGGCCAGCAGCCTGCTGGGCCTGGTGGCAGGGCTGAAGCACGCGGGAGGAGGGCCGACGCAGGCGCTTCTCAGCGAGCGCAGCGCCCGCTGGCTCGTGCTCAGCACGACAACCTGCACCGCAAGGGGGGAAAGTGGGGGAGGAAGCGCAAGGGCCTTGCGCATCGTCCTGTACGAGCCCAACTTGGGGGCAATCTCGCGGGTGCTGTGCACCGTCTGGCATCTGCTGAATCAGGGCGGGGAGGGGGCCCCTGCCTGCCCGATCTCAGCCGGTGTGGCGGTCGCCCAGACGCGCTGCGCCCTGCAGTCTGCCACTGCACAGCAGCAGCGTGCAATGCGGCTGGCCTGGCCGGGCGACTTTGCCGTGGCTTCCTGGGTGCTGGAGGCGCTGGGGCAGCAGCGGGAGGCGGCTGCTGCTGCCGGGCAGGGGGAGCCCAGGGCCTCACCGACGACCCCCAACCTCTCCGGCACGACCCGCGGGACGGGGCGATCTCGCTCGGCCTCTGCGGCTCCTGCCCGGGGGACGGCTTCCCGGGGCGGGGCGGCGGCTCCCCAGGGGACGGCTCCCCAGGGGGCGGCTCCCCAGCGCCGCAGCAGCGCTCGCGTCGCGGCACGCACCCCAGGGGCACCGGCGGGGCGCTCTGTGGTCAACTTCCTCGCCGGCCGCAGCAGCCCGGTGGCCCCCGACGCCCCCCGGGGACGCTCCCCAGAGGCCGCCGACGCTCCCCAGGGGCGCCCCCCAGGGGACCTCCGGGACGCTTCCCCGGAGCAGCCCGACCCCGCCCGGCTGCCCATGCCGCTCACCGGCGAGCTCCAGGCCGCCGCCCTCGCGCTGGTGACCCCCTCCTTCATCGGCGAGCTCACCGTCGACCAGCTCACGGGGGCGGACGGCTCGCTGGCGGCCTGGGCGGAGCTGCTGCTCGTCACGCACCCGCTGCGCCCGGCGGCGGAGACCGGCTCGTCCCTCACGCTGCTGGCGGGGACCCTGCGGCGCGTCGAGTTCCCGGACACAACGCTGGAGGAGATGCAGGGCGTCTTCGAGCCGGGCGAGCTGGCCGAGGCGCTCGGCGCCTTCCTGGTGGCGCGGGTGCCGCCGGCGCTGCTGACGGGGCTGCGCTCCCGGGTCCAGGCGCAGCGGGCGCTGACGCTGGGGAGGGCGGAGGCGGCGATGGTGGACACGGCCAACATCAACCTGGTGCTGCCGCACCTGGACACGCTCCACGCCGCCGTCTCCGCCTGCCTCCCCGGTGCGGAGGCGCTGCGCCTGTCCGCGCTGCTGGTGCACGCCGCCTCGGGCGCGAACGCCGTCACGCTCGAGTCGCTGGTGGTGGCGGACCGGCGACTTGCCGACTTCCTCCCCATGCTGACGGCGCAGGCGGAGATGCTGCCGGGCGAGCGCGTCGCCGGGGTCGTCGACGCGCACACGCAGGCGGAGGAGGCGAAGGCGGCGGCGCCGCGGGGCGACGGCGGCGGCGCCGGCGGCGACGCGTTTGCGCTCGGCTACGCGCGTGCCTTCCTCCCGGGGCTCCGGGCGCGGGTGCAGTCGGCGGGGTTCATCTCGCTGTCGGCGGCGCTGCTGGCCTCCCTCGACGCGAAGAAGCACCCCTTCGACAGCATGCTCCTCATCTTCAAGTCGCTGGAAATCGTCTACGTGCACGCGTTGCTGGGGAAGCTGAAGTACCTGCAAGGCGTGCCCTTGGTGGCGCGCATCGTCGAAGAGCTGTCGCCCTTCGGCCCAGCCTTCCTTGGCTTTCTCGCCGACGAGGCAGTCTGCCCGCCGGGGGCCAACCGACGGCTGCGCCCCTCCCCCCTCAAGCTGGAGGCGGAGTGGGGGCAGCTGTGCTCGGGCTCGGTCAAGTTCAATCTCGAGGACGTCATGTGGCGCGCCAGGGCCAACGGCGGGTCGGCGACGCTGCGCGAGGTGCCGATCGAGAAGGTGTACACGATCATGTCGCACCTGCGGCACGTGGAACGCTTCGGCCGCTCCTTCTTCGCCGGGCTGGGCTTCCCAGACGGCGTCCGGGGCAGCTTTGGCGACGGCACCGCGCAGCTGATCGCGCACCTGGAGGACTCGGAGGGGCAGACGGGCCGGGAGGAGTTCGCCCAGGACTACATGTGGACGATGCTGGGCGAGGGGTCGGCGAGCTTCAAGCACGCGATCCTCGGCAAGTGCCCGCTGGTCGCCCTGCGGGGCGTCATGCTCAAGGAGGGCTCGCTGGCGACCGAGATGCTGACCAAGTCGTCGGCGCAGTCCGCGGAGGCGGTCGTGCAACTCAACGCGCTCAGGCTCAACGGGTACGTGCTGCCGCAGCGCGTGCTCGTCCCCGAGGGGCTGCTGCCCGCGGAGGCGGGGGGCAGCTCCACGCCGAAGGGGGTGCGACCGGTGGACGGCGGGTTGGGAGGCGCACCCCCCGGCCCGCCGCCAACCGGTGCGCAGGGCGGCGACGGCGGCGTGAAGGTGGGCGCGAAGGCGGACCTCGTGAGCCGCGGGCCCGACGGCAAGGGCCTCGCGATCGGCCGTGAAAACCCCGACCGCATCAACGTGTCGAAGTGGCAGTCGGAGGGATTCCGCAAGGAGGCGGGCGTGCCCAAGGGTGCGTGCGATGCCACCTGGTGCTCGCGCTCCAAGCACCCCTGGGGCGCCTGCGACAAGGCGGGCAAGCCCGGGCACGGCGCGCACGACTCGCCGGCGCACAAAGTGCCCCCCGGGTGGAACAAGAAGTGGCTGCCGGTGCTGTTGCTGGGGGCCGCAACGCAAGGCGAGTCCTGCTTTGTGGGCGCGCCGGTGGTGTCGGGGGCGGTGCTTGCGAGCGAGCGCGGCACCGCCTTCATCCCCGTCGCCATGCCCCTGGGGGCGCCTCCGATGGTCGGCGTGCCGTCGCTCGACGCGCTCTACGGACAGGCGGGGGCAGCGTCGCGCGAGGAGGCGAGCGATGCCGCCTTCGGCTGGTCGAGCGTGCTCTTTGGCCCCCCGGAGCAGTCGGCGGTGTGGCCTTTCTGGCTGTACGGCGACGGCCGCGTCGCGGGCTCGACCGACTCGCGCGTCAACGTCACCGGCGCCGTCGCGCCGCACCCGAGCGAGATGGGAGGAAGCGCCGCCATCCTGCTCGAACGCGGAGCCCAGCTGCCCGCCGGGCACGAGGGCGTCGCGTGGGTCTCTCTTGCCGCGCTGGCGGGGACGCCGATCGAGCGGCTGGCGGTGCTTGCGATGCAGCGGTGCCGCTCGTTTGCTGAGCGGGTGGCGCCGTCCATCTTCAACTCCGTCACGCTCGGCGCGATGGACCCCGTGCGCGTGGCGCAAGACGCAGGGGCGGCGGTGGCGGCGCGCGCGACGCGCGTGGAATGGGAGGACGTGCCCCCGCGCGCGACCGACGCACTCGTCGCCCTGCGCGACGCGCTGTCGTCGGCGATCGACGGCGAGTGCAACGGGCTGTCGATGGCAGAGCGCGACGATCTGGCGGGATGGCGCTCGCGCATCGAGCCGCCCCCCTTCGCCGACGTACCGGTGGAGATGCGCCACCTCGCGCGCGAGGCTGATGACGGTCGGTTCGCAAGCATCCCGTTCCCGGCGGAGGTGCAACGCGTGGCGACCGACCCGCTGCCGCCGCTGCCCCCGCCGCCCGACCAGACGAAGGTGCCCGACGACGCGTGCGACTGGGACGACGCGTTGGAGGGCTGGGCGTACGACTTGGTGCTCAAGTACATGCTCGGCATGCGGCGCTGCCTCCGCTTTGTGGCGGCGCACGGCACGTTCGAGGGGGCGCCCATGCCAGGCGCCGTCGCCTTTGGAGTGGAGGGCTTCAGGCCGTGGGCAAGGCGCTGCGTTTTGGAGGGGCACACGATCGTGCGTCGCGACGGGCGCCTCTGCTTGCTCGACTGCTCGTCGGCGCCGAAGACGCACATCAACAGGACGTACGTCGCCCGCATGCTCGAGGGCTCGCCAGACCACGCGCTGCGTGACATGATGATCACGCATGGCGCCGTCTTCCTCGCCGACGTTGAGCCGCAGGTGGTGCTGCAGCCGCCGCTCCGCTCACTGGCAGACGGCTTCGTGCCGGTGCACGTGGAGATGCTCAAGATGGTGGAGGCGGGGTGGTACCAAGTCGTGAAGGCGGATCGGCTTGACGAGGGCAAAGTCGACTTTGCGTGCCTCCCGTGCCGGTACACGCCACCGGGGGCGGTGCCCAAGTGGGCGGTGCCCGGCGACAACGTGACCACCGAGGCGGGCCAGGCGTCCTCGGGGCAGGCGGCCTCGGGGCAGGCGTCTTCGGAAGCTGCGGAGGGCGCCGACCCTTCTCCCGGCGCCGCGCGGGTCGCCGACGCGCAGTCCGCCGCCGCCACCGTGCCCGCGGCCTCCCAGCAGGCGCAAGCCTCCATGCCACCGGCATGTATGGAGACTGCGGAGCACGGTGGCGACGGCGGCTGCACGGCGGTGGCGCCGGCTCCTGTGGCAGCCAAGGGGGTGAAGGAGGCGGCGCAGACTGTGACCGGGGCGGTGCAGCTCAACCTGCTCAAGCGCATCATCGCAGGCTGGCGCCGCATCGCCGACAATGGCGCGCCACGCAACCCGCTGTACACCCTTGGGGGCGACGCGGTGGAGAGCATCAACAACGCCACGGGGATGCGCGAGACGCGGCGGGAGCGCGAGCCCGGCGCGGGGCTGCGCCACACGCCAGCGGTGCGGCGCCCGTTTGTGGCCAAGCCGGGGGGCGGCAAGCCGGCAGGGCTGGTGGCACGGCGCGAGGGCTCGAGCTCGTGGTGCGGCGGGCGGTACGAGTACCCACCGGAGCTCAAGCCGCTCTTCATTGAGGTGATGCTCACCGTGTGCATCCTGGCGCACATGTCGGTGCTGTGCGACGAGCCGCTTTTCATCGCCTGCGACGATCTGAAGGCGTGGTTCCACCAGTTCGCCACGGCCGTGCTGCAGCGCTGGGCGTGCAACATCTTCACGCTCGACCCGGAGGCGGTGGCACGCGGCGACGTCGACGCGGCACTCGCCTCCATCTTCGAGCAGTGCCTCTCGATGGGCACCTCTCCTTCCTCGAATATCGCGCAGCGCATGCTCACCGAGGCGACGCTCTCGTTTGAGGAGGACTTCAACTCGACCGACCTGCCGGTAATCGACGCGATGTGCGCCTCCAACGCACGGTTCGCCAAGATGGTGGAGGCGCGCAAGAAGCTCTCCGCACGCACGGGGCACTGCGAGCTTGCGCTGCTCAAGGTGCTGGGCTTCACCGACGACTGCTTGCTTTGCATCGTTGGCGCTGCGCGCTGCGTGCGTGGGCTGGTGGCGTGGCGGCGGCACATGGGGCCTGACGGCGCCAACTTCCTGATGGCGCGTGTGGAGAAGCGACAGCTCGGCGTCTCGTGCACCTTCATTGGGGGGTCGCTGCTCGTCCCCGGGCTGCTCGCCTACGTCTCCACGGAGAAGAGGCTGCGCGCAGCGCGTGGTCTCTCCTCTTTCCTTGGGGGCGATCTTGCCGTCGGGGAGTACCGCAAGCTGCTCGGGCTGCTCAACCACCTGGTGTGCGTGCTCGCCATGCCCTACTACGTGATGTACGGCATGTACGCGTCGCTGGACGCGGCGCGCGATGCGGGCCTCGGCCCAGGCGAGGTGACGCCGGTGGTGGCGCGCGCACGCAAGGCGGCGACGCAGTGGCTCACGGCAGTGCGTGAGCGGGCGGGCAACACGATGCTCGCAGCCGCTTTCGACACGAAGCCGACGGGGGTGACGGTGATGCAGTACGCTCACTCCGACGCCGCTGTCAAGGGCTCTGCCGGCGCCGACGGCGAGTTCAAGCCGGGGATTTGCGGCAACCTGTACGCGTTCATCTTCATTCTGCTGCTCACGCCCGCGTGGCTCGAGCTGCCGATCGTGGCGCTGGAGTTCATCGGGGGCATCCTCAACGGCATCGTCTTCGACGATCTGCTCGCCGACGCGCCCACGACCTTCGTCTTCGACGCGCTGGTCGTGCCGATGGTACTGGCGGCGAAGGCGCGCTCGCCCTTGCTGCAGTACCTGCACGACGTGTTCCGCTCGCTGCCCGCCGTCAAGCGCCTTGGCGACAACCTGTTTGTGGCACACGAATACGGGCCGTCGAACATCCTCACCGACTCGGGATCGCGCAGCAAGATGAAGCAGCTGGGGGACGTGATGGCGCTCATGGGGATGGAACCGAGCTGGCGCGAGGTCCCCCCGAGCGGCACTGCCATCCTGGACCGCGCGGTGGAGATCTGGCGCGGGATGTCGGCGGAGGAGCGCGACGCCACAATCGCCGCCGGCGGCGGCGTGGCGGGAGCGGGAGCGGCGAATTCTGCGTCAGCTGGGGGCGTGACGGAGCCGCCACAGGGGCAGAACGTGTCGGGATCGACGGGGGCAAATGATGGGTCGGCCGGTGGCGTCGCGGGAGCGGCGCCGGCTCCGCCGGGGGCGACTCAGAACGTGCACCCGGGGCAGAACGCGCGGGGGCGGCGCGGTGCGGCACGGCGGCTGGGCGGCGGCAGCACGCTGCTCGGCGCGTTCATCTTCATGCTGCGCATGAGCCTCGGCGCCGCCGTGCAGCTGGCCCCTGCGGCGCTGGCGCTTGGCGCGGGCTGCCCGGCGGCGATGGCGGGCGACGGGCCGCCGTACGTGCCGCCGCCGGTGCTGCCGCGGTGCGGCGCGGCGGGCGAGCGGACGGCGCCAGCCGCGCACGCGACGCCGACGCCGCTCGCGCCCGCTCCCCGGGGCTGGTCGGGTCGAGATGGCGGGGCTGCCCCAGAACCGGTCGCCCCGACCCGTGTCGACCCGGCGCTGCTCGGCCGGACGCAGGGTGCACCCCTGAACGCCTCCCGACCCGCACCGGCTGTGGCTCCGACGCCGCTGGCTGGGGTGGGGGTGCGTGTGGGCGGCGGATACTCGACAGATATCCGTTGCCCCGCGTCGGTGCACGCGGCGCCGACGCACGCGCCGGCGCCGCGCGTGGCGCCGCAAGCTCACCTGGGCTCGACGGCGGCGGCGGGGGGCGTGCCGCTTGGGCAGCGCGTCGGCCCGCCCATCGTCCGCCCGCTCCCCGGGGGTGGGCACGCCGCGCTCGCGGGGCAGCTGACGGCGGCGCTGGCTGCGGACGAGTCGCCGTGGGCGCTGCGCAACGCGTCGGCGTGGGGGCTGACGGGGCTCGTCTCGGAGGTGTTCGCCGCCGCCGGCGACGCCTTCGCCCCGGGCACCAACAAGACGGACTGGTACCACTGGCAGAAGTGGGAGGAGGTCTGCGCGAGGCTCGGCACCACCCCGTGGCGCACCGATGTGGCGGCCAACGCCGGGCTTGACCCGATCGGGCACCGGCGCGAGTCGCTGCTCAAGGCAGTGGCGATGGTCGTCATGTACACGGAGATGCAGCCTCGGTCGCACAAGGTCCCCGCCCCCGACCCGCGCAGCGCCAAGAACAAGATCCTCGCCGTCGACCGGATCCACAAGGCGGCGGGCTACCCGCAGGTGGCGCAGGACTTTGTCGGGCTGGTGCTGCGGGGCTTGCTGCGGCGCTACGCCCGCAAGTACGGCATCGCCTCGCTCGCGCGCAACCGCAAGCGGCCGCTCTCGAATGCGCAAATCCTCGGCATGCTGCAGACGCCCGAGGGCGCGTCGCGGGGCAACCTCACCGTCGTCTGGGCGGCGTACGAGTGGGTCGCAGCGCGTGCCCTCTTCGAGACGTTGGCGGAGACGGGAATGCGCAAGGCGGAGGTGACGCGCAGCGCGACCGATGCGGAGGCAGCTCGCGACTTCGCCGAGGCGGGGCTCGACGCGTCGCTGGCGTACGAGTCGCACGAGGTGGCGCAAGCGCTGGCGCGAGTGCTCCCGGCCACGGCTGACGACCTGGCGGGCACGCTCTTCTTCGCCAATCTGGTGTGGAAGATTGGGGGCTGCGAGGTGGCGGCGCCAACCCCGGAGCAGCTTGCGTCGCTCGGCCCGGGCGATGGCGTGTGGCTTCGGCACGGCACGGCCAAGAACGACCCGATCGGCGAGTTCTTTGCGGCCACGCCCTCGTTCCTGCCGTTCACGTCGGGCGCGGAGCGCTGCGCGTGCCGTGCGCTGGCGGCGCTCGAGCGGGCGGCCATGGTGGCCCCAGCCCGGCGCGGCACGACGCCGCTCTTCGGGCCCAAGGTGGGAGAGGAGTTTTCGGGGTCGCGCGTCGACGCCATGTTCCGGCTGCTGCTGGTGGAGGGCGGCGGCGTCACCGAGGCGGAGCTCGCCAACTACAGCGTGCACTCCTTCCGTGCCTTCCTGGCGAGCGCGCTGCTCGCGGCGAAGGTGTCGCGGCCTCTGATCAAGCGCATCTTGCGGTGGCGGGGGGACGCGTCGCTCGAGGTGTACGCGCACCTGTCCGACGGCGAGTGGGCGAGCTACATCGAGGCGTCGCGCAGGGCGCGGGTGGACGCGGCGGTGGCGTCGCACCTAGTGCACGACTTCTCGGGGCTCGCCGACCTGCTTCGCCCGCAGAGGCCGGCACGCGCGGCGTGAGGGCGGCTGGCCCCGGCGCCCCGCTGGGCGCCAACCCACCCGCCAGGGATTTGGCGGGGCCGACTGCAGGCATAGCAGCACAGCGCGCGCGTGAGGCGGCGTGCCACGCGCGCGAGGGGGGGGACCCCCACCTCGGCACTTTCATCCGCAACAAGCACACCGACCCAGCGTGGTGGCGGGAGCCCACCACCCCAACGATGCGGGGCAGCATCCAGGCTGCTTATGGGACCGCGTCGCAGGACCCGACTGACATACGGGAAAGTGACGCGAGGCTCTCTGGGTATCTGAGCCTCACCGAGGACGGCGCCTCTGGGCTTGCAGGCGACGTCTTCACAATTTCTGGAACAAGCACACCGACCCAGCGTGGTGGCGGGAGCCCACCACCCCATCGATGCGGGGCAGCATCCAGGCTGCTTATGGGACCGCGTCGCAGGACCCGACTGACATACGGGAAAGTGACACGAGGCTCTCTGGGTATCTGAGCCTCACCGAGGACGGCGCCTCTGGGCTTGCAGGCGACGTCTTCACAATTTCTGGGCACCGCCCCCGTGGCGGTGCGGGCTTTCCGCTCGGCAACACTCTTCGGCACTTGGGCAGGACCGGCATTGCTGCTGGATCAGGCTGCCGGTCCACAACTTGTGGGGAAGGGGACCGACCGAGCTGGGCTCTTTGCTGGTGCGGGCATGTGGATCGCACCGGCGGCCTCTGACAGGGCCACGCCCGAGCCGGGCAACTCGTCGGTCAACTCGCTAGGCTTTGCGGGTTCGGCATTCCAACGACGATTCGTTCAGCCCGCCCACCGTGCTTAGTGGGCGGCAGCAACTGCAGCTGCTTTCGCTTTGCAGCACCCCCGCCGCCGCGTCGCTTGCGGCGGCACGCGCCACCCACCCCACAGCTTCGAGGTGACGGTGGCGCAGCCGGCAGCGTGCCATCAGGCTCAGCATGCGCACGCGGCCGGATCGTGGCAGTCCCCGGTGGGGGGTCGGAGAGGAGGCGTGGGCCGGTGTCACACGCTCTCTCGCTCCTCCCTTTCTCTCTTTCCCACCCTCCCACCCAAACATCGCAGGGATGACAGGGATCTCTGGCAGACTCACAGCACGCCCCCGGACCACCCAAACTCGGACGGTTCGTGGCTCCGCGTGCAAGCTGCCCCCCGAGTGCCCACGACGGCGCGTGCGATCGACGCCCAAGACGGCGCCCCCTGCCGTGCGCCCCCGCCGCCCCTCGTGTGGAACGCTTCGGGTCATGGGCTCCCCTCATTCCCCTGCGCCGCGCGTGTGTGCTGAGAGACGCGCGCGGAACCGAACATGTGGCAGTGGCGCTTCGTGTAAAGCCTTGTAAGAGAATGAGCGCTCTCGTTCGCACGAGATAAGCTTTCTCTTGCTGGCTGTCACGTGCGCAAACCTGTGCGGGCTGACTGTTGCAGCTTCGGCGACGAGAAGTCTTGCAAGGCTTGCGCTGCGCTCCGTTCTGCCTCTCGGCGTGCTCTGCTGAGGGACAGGGAGGACACGCC
>Ga0302135_10002821_pt1 | contig 10403 bp, 9 predicted proteins | sample CBN3_surface_MG_FD_203119 | JGI IMG/M metagenome (GOLD analysis project Ga0302135, IMG submission 203119) | Marine microbial communities from Western Arctic Ocean, Canada - CBN3_32.1 | ecosystem: Environmental > Aquatic > Marine > Oceanic | place: Canada: Western Arctic Ocean | collected 2017-09-15 | reverse complement strand
CTGAAGATCGTCGCGGCTGACCTCGCTGAAGAGGCCCTGGCAATAGCAGACGGCACCGATCCCGAAACTGTGAGTGTCGCACGGCTGCAAGTAGAACAACGCAGGTGGATGTCCGAACGCTATGACCGCGACACATTCGGTAAGGCCGACGCACAGGTAAACATAGCTGTCGGTGTCGGTGGCGATTTCCTGGCGGGACTCAAGGCCGTCGAAGCCAAGCACAAGGCCAAGCGCATTGAGGCCGAAGAGGCTGACTACGAGATCGTGGAGGAGGAAGCGTGACCCAGGCTATTTACTGACTGCCATGCCAATCGCGAACCCGGCAGCGGCCATCCACCAATCAGCCTTGAGCCGTAGCCCGAAGCTGGGCCGGATGGACGAGCGCAGAGCTTCGACCTGACCCGCCATGATCGTGGCACTCGCCTCATGCTCGCTGATCACGGCCCGCAATCCAAGCACCAGCCGTTCGCCTTGGGTGGCGCGAAACCGTTCCGCTGCCGACACGCTGCGCTCAATCTCGACTATCTCTTCCAGTGCGCTGATCTGGATCTCGTAGTTTTCGACCACCACATCCAACTCAACAGCTTGTACGGAGTCGAGGGACGCTCTCAGGCTCTCTGAGATGGCCTCAGAACGCTCTCGCGCTGCCTCACGGCTACGGGTGAGTCTAGCGACTTCACGCTCGGCCTCTAGCCTCTGGGCGATAGCCGCCGAATCTGCCGCTGCGAGTGCTTCGGCCAACGAATCGGCGTGGACCCCCACAGAGTCCAGAACGAGTTGCTGTGTCTCAAGCCGGGATTCTGCGTCATCCGCGATGCCACGCCAGTAGCTGGCCTGGGAGCTTTGCTGGACGAAGACCGCGAGGACACCCACGACGGCGAGTCCAACCCAGACCCAAGGAGAGATTCTCATTTAGGATGTGGCGGGTAGCCTAACGAGGAAGCCGGGAGTCATGTCGCCGTGCCAGCCGCCTAGCTGGTTGTATTCGTAAAATTCAAGAGCGCCCTCGTAGGAGTCGCATCCATCCGCCATGAGCTTTTCGATGACTTTTTCTTTGTCGTAGATCACAATGCACTCCATACCGAATCTCTCTAAAGTTCCTATCGCACAATCGTCGTAGCCATCCATGGTCAGCGCACTCTCGACGCCAAGGTCGAGCAGTTGCTCTGCTAGTGTGACGGTGCTGTTGGCTGGCCTTTTGGTTGTACCGTTGCCCTCACTCATTGCTTCACCATCGGGCCGGTGCGGGTCTGCCGATCATGCCGCGAACGTCGATGTGCGTGAAGGATTTGTAGCGCCCGATCCCAAACTGATCGCTGTCAGGATGCCTCTCCAAGATGTCGGCCACCTCGGCTGGCGTGAATCCGACCTTCGTCACATCGGCTGCGCCACAGGTCAGGTGCATCGACTGAGTGACGCCACCAACAAAATAGTTGTAAAGACGGTTGCGATGCCAAGAGTTGACGAGTACGGGCATCGGTCTGACCGCCGCTCGCAGGTCGCACAAGACGCGACAGAGTTTGATCGCGTGTGGTATTAGGTGGAGTTGTGGTGCCTCGAGTACGGTCTGGCCTACCGCCCGCCCGACATCACAAATTTCGAGCGGATGGAACTCATCTATGCCCTCGGCTTCTAGTACCGCGCCGCAAACCTCCACCCACTCATCTCTCGTCATCACGGAACGCCGGGTCGCTGTCGAGCAGCTTCGGCTTGCGTGGCTCCCTGGTCAGCGATGCGCCTATCCCGCTGGCTACTGCACCGATCTGTGGCCCTAGATACTGAGCGATTCTGGGGCCGGCAGTCCACGCGAGGAGGCCCGTGAAGATCGTGCCGAGCAATGCATAGGCAGCGTTCGGGACGGTCGCCCAGAGCAGCGAATCGGCTGCGATCATAACGGCGGTGAAAACCAGGGTCGCGACGAGCAGAACCCTGGCGGCTGACAGGTTGCCTTTCTCGTCAGCTAGGATCTGGCGAATCATCTAGGTGAGCCTGGTTCTCCGAAACCCATATTTAACAGACCGCCGGATGGATCGCCTCCGATAAACCCAGGCGTCTTTGTGATTCCCTTGCCTAGTAAACCACCTGCCCCCAACCCGAACTCCCTAAGTCCCCTTCCACCCTTACTAACCCAATCGCTCGCTAGTTCTACAGCGGCTGGAATGTCCCGAGCAAACTGACGCTCAAATTCCTCAAAGGCCGCTTTGGGATTCGGCGCTCTCTCGAAAAATGTACGCAACCACGTTCGATCCCCTCCCGGCCCCATCATCTCTTGGAGTTGTTTAATGACCTGAGTTCTTTGTCTGGTTTGCAGTGGCGCGAGAATGGTCCTGTGGAATACACCGTCCAAGAACTGGCCCACAACCTCTTTTTGTTGTGCTAGGTCGCCACCCGTGTTTTTGACTATCTCCCTCACTTCGTCTATCGAATGGCTTAGGTCGTCTACAGAACCACCTAGGCTCAGGTCGGTATGTGGAGTTTGGAATGAGATAGTAGTACCACGCCTAGCCTTGTTCGCGCCCAAGTTGAAAGCATCAAGCTGTTGCGAGGATCTTTTGAAGATCTCGTCGGCTGCCTCTAGTTCTGGAAACATCCTCCGTATGATGTCGTCCACATCGTCTAACGCTTGATGGGCAGCTTGGGGAGCCGTATCGCCTCTCGTAATGTTGATTAACGAACGCCTGAGAGCTTGCATCCCCTTCATTGACGGGTTGAGGGCGTTGTCTGCCTTGGTCCTCAATAGAGCCCCAACCTGTGCGAGCGCCTCCTTGTCTGCTTGGCTACGGACGGTCCTGCCCGAAAATACGCGATCTAGACCCTTGGCTTTCAAATACTTCGCCAATTTACGGGCATCGGCCCTGGCGGCATCAATCACTTTTTCCGTAGCGTGACCGGCACCTACAGCCGCATCAGTTGTCCACCCCTGCGGCCTTATTCGCCCGGTCGGAGTTCGGGTTATCGGTGTCGCGTAGAGAGCATCTAGTGGACCGTAAACCGCTTGTTTGTCCACCTCGAGCGCAGCCTCAAGACCCTCGCGCTGGGTTCTGGCTCTGTTAACTACGGCACCGACTTCGCCAGCCACATCAGTCGTACCCCCTTGGGCACCCCTCATCGGCAACGGACGCGGTGTGGGTGGGCGCACTGCCGCTCCTGCCCTTTCGATTGTTACGCCAACGGGAGCAGCTTCAAGCTCTGCGAGACTATTAAAGGTCATGTCCCTACCGGAGGGATCTAGGTTGTCCACCCATTTACCGTCCGGTGTTTCAAAGAACTTGTATCCATCTTCAGTCGTAGCAACACGCCCTGTGGTCGGTCGCGGTCGTGGAGCAGTTATGGGCGGTGGCACAACGCCTCGCCCGGTCTGTTCGGCAAGTATCTCTCCTGTCGCCTGACCTTGGGGACGGCCAAAAAACTCCCCCTCGGGTACTTTCGCCAAAGGACTGCGTGGCCGAATTTTACCACCCTCACTTCGGGCTAATGGCGATTGTAACTTGAGAGGACTTGGGCCGCGTACTCGGGCTTGGGTCGCCGTAGGGCCACCCATTGCTCGACTCATAGGTGACGCCGCCGAGAAGGCACCACCCGTAGCAGCCGAGAACGGATGAATCCAGCCAGGAGCTTCGCCCCCAGCCCAAGTGGGTACTCCTGCCGATACTCTGCTTCGGAAGCCGGGTTCAGCTTCACCCGCCAGATGTGCGGTTGCCCCAGCGGTGCCGAGAAGGCCACCTGACCCGGCTCGCGCTAACCTACTAGCAGAAGATAACCCCTTGAACACGGGCGCACCGGCCCTAGCTAGGCCAACAGTCCCCAGACCCGGCACCAATAGACCACCAGCCACTTCGGAAAGCGCAGCTTGTACCGGATGCTCGCGTCGGAACCTCTCTACTCCAGCTTGCGAGCGTTGTTGTCCTTCCTTGTAGGCTTGCCCCGCTTCTCCTATGGGCCTACCCCCAGGCGCTAATGCGCTAATAAACTTCCCCACACCCGTTAGTTCGTCTGCTAAACCGAACGTAGCGCCTTGCGCCATGCCGCGTAGCTTGCCGCCTTCCCCACCTTCGGCAAGGTTGGCCCTTCTAACTGCGCCGAGAGTCCTAAAGTTCGTATAGCCCTTATTCGCCAGATACGTTAAGACATCGGATTCTACTCTATCCTTGGGGACCCCATCGGCTAAAGCCTTGTCGGCCTTTCTAAGCACCTCATCAAAATCGCCGGGTGAGAAGGTATCGTCAGCCATTAGGGGTTACCACCTATAGTAAGGTCAGCTCCTAACACTCCACCAGCAGCACCCACCTGACCAATGACGGCCCCGTAGTCAGTCATGTCGGTAACGCCGATTGCCCTAGTCAACCGAGCTAGATAATAATCCGCAGCATCTCGGCCACTCGCATCGCCGCCGAACGTACCATGTTCGTGTACCATGAGTTCATCTTCATCAAGATTCAGATCCTCACGCGCTCTTTGCTTTGCCGCATTAGAAATACCGGGTCCACCCATAGCGTTGGTCAATACGTCACGCTTTCTTCTCTTCAGTTCAATGACCTCTACGGGATCGCCGGGAGCCGGAATCAGTGCGTTGTAATAGCGCATCGCTTCTTGGTTCGTCATCTGTGCGCCAGACAAGAACCGGACTGTCGGGTTGATGTAGTTGAGGGCGTTCGTATAACCCGCGAGAATCTCGGGGTTGTCTTTTAAGAACACAGACCTACCAAAGAAGCCCAACAACTTGCCCCCAAAGCCGGCTGTCTCGCTACCAGCATTTGATATGAGAGAGGCCAAGAACGATTGCCACCCTTCCTTATTACCTGGGCTGCCCTGCTCCCATGTAATGGCCCCAGTTAGCGGATCACGGATTTGCGTGGCTCCCGCCATATAATAATCGGCGTAATTCGGTTGTCCTGGTATTGTCTCGCCCGTTTCTGGATCAACGGTAGCTGGATTAACTACCATGAGCATCAATCCGTCATACGCTGCATCTGCCAACTTTGCGTTCAACTTTTCCTGCCCAGTTCTCGTTTCGGCCTCAGCTGCTGCCGCCTTTACCTTGTCTGGGTCTACTATGATACCGCCGGTACGCCATGAGTTTCGTGCGGCCTCGACTGGGTCCACACCTTCACTAACCTGCTCTGTATAAAGATCTGGAACGAAATGCTGCCTATCTCCTATGGTGCCGGGTGCCCCTGCTGTAACCTCACGAACTCGGGTTGGCGTTCCATCGGGGGCACGGCCCTCGGTCTGCTCCCAAGTTTTATATCGAACAGCCGGTCCCGCCTCGGGATCTGCGACAAAATCACGCGCTAGTTCAATAAGCCCCCTGCCAAGTGGGCTATTATTGTTACCGAAAGCTACCATTCCCGCTTCCCGTGTATCTGCAGCCATCTGTTCGGCGGTCGTAGTGTCGTCCCATCCCATTCTTAGCTCTTGTATCTTATCGTTGACCTCTTTTTGTGCAGCGCGACCCTCCTCTTCTTGCGTCCGAGTACGATCAATTTCCTGTTGCTGTCGCTCAATCACCTGACGCTTTTGTTCGGCTTGCATCGCTGCGTCACTACCCCTGGCGAGCCCTGTCCAGAAGCTGCCACCGGGCTTGCTCGATTCGGCGGCTATCCCGGCCCCTAAAGAGGAAAGCGTCTGGGCCATGCCCGGTGTGCGCGTAAAGAACCCGCCTATCTTGCTCATCATGCCTTGGGGATCGTCTGTGCGACCGGCTTGATTCATGGAGTCAGCAACTGTCGCCTCGGATAATTGCCTCAAGCCGGGATTGATGTTCGCCATGAAGCGTGGCATTCCACCAGCACTGACACCTGGGGCGGCAGCGACTTGGGAGCGATCCCCACCGAACCCTCCCTGTTGTTGGTTGAATTGTTCTAAGCCTTTCTGTAACGAGGTGAGTCCTGTCCCGGCTGAAGCCTGTCGGATGGGGACTGGGTCATAGGTGCCACTAGCCGCTCGAGAACCGCTAAGATTGGGCGCACCCCTACGGGCCTGATATGCCTCAGTAAACTTTATGAGGTTATTCGGGTCTGCCTCGTTCGGATCTTCAAAAGCAGTGTACCTGCTACCTCGACCGATGCCGGTAATGGCGTCCAGATACTGTTGGGGGTTCATGTAGGCCATTAGTCCCCCTTGAAGCGATCATAGATTCCGAGCCCCAGGCCAGCGGCACCCAATAGGCCACCACCGATCTCGCCCCACTTGCTAGGCTTGCGCTCAAATTGCTGTTGCATCCCACCCGGCATGAACGACTGAGCGAGTGCCAGTTCGGCGGCTCCACCTTCCTGGCCGCGCAGCCATTGCTCGTAGTCCCATGCCTGTTGACGGCGCTGTGCCGCTTCCTGTTGGGCACCCATCTGTTGTAGCTGCTCTCCGGCACCGAACGTGGCACCTTGCTCTAAGCCACCGATATCGGCCAACTGACGCGCATTCTGGATCTGTTGCTGTCTGAACTGCGCTTGTGCGTCGAGTCCCATCCCACCAGCTTGTAGGCCCATCTCCGAAAGGCCCTGACGGCGTAGAGCCTCCAGTTGAGCTTGCTGGCGAGCGGCATCCGCACCAAGGGCTTGAGTCTGGCTCGCGATGTTGATCTGTGCCTCCGCTCCTTGTGCGCGTCTAGCCGCTTCAAGTGCAGCGGCCTGGTTGCCTGACGCGAGAGCGGCTCGCTGATCTGACTGCGCTGCCGCGAGCGCGTTGGAGGCACTAGCCATAGCGGCCTGTTGCCCCAACTGCCGCTCCTGCATGAACGCTTCGGCACCTAACCCCTGGGTAGCCTGTTCACGCTGGAGATCTAACTCGGCCTGTCGGACGGCTGCTTGCTGTCCGAATCCAGCCTGTTGCATCCCGGCTTCTAGGCCAAGCGCCTGAGTCTGCTGCTGACGCTGGAGGTTGAGTTCAGCCTGACGCATCTCTTTGGCCGACTCGATTTGTTGCGTCTGCGATCCACTGGCGAGAGCCGTCTGTTGGTTGGCGCGAGCGGCTTCCATACCCAACTCAGCTTGGCGTATATTCGCTTGCTGGTTCAACTGCTGGGCCTGTAAGCCACCCTCAAACCCTAGAGCCCGAGTCTGCATCTCAGCTTGCTGGGTACGGCCAACATCAGATTCCATCATCTGGGCCGCTCGGTCGAATCCGGCACCTCGGATTGCGGCGAGATTGCGCTGTTGTGCTTCACTTGCGGCCTCTGCCGGTAGCTGCCCACGACTGCCCCACGCCTGTGCTTGAGCTTGGTCTGCTTGGAGGCGATTTTGCTCGCGAAGGTAGTCTTCTTGTGCCTGTCCTACTTGGGCCTCGACACCGGCTTGGTTCATATAGCCTTGGATTCCGGGGCCACCAAGGAACGATGCGCCACCGAACTCACCTGGCGTCATAACGTCAGTGAGTTCGCCAGTGTCCGGATCTCTGAACTGGCCTAGACCTCCGATTTCTTGATCGCCAACCCTTTCGGCTACCGCTGCGGTCGTATATTCGCCGGTAGTCGGATCGTATACCTGACCGGGCCTGTCCACTTGACCGATCTGGGACAGTTTCCGCTGATCATCGGTCAGGGCTAAGGGAGCATTCTCCATCACCACACTACCATCGAGATTCGTTATCGGATCACCAGCAGCATCTCTCGCAATCCGTTGCCCTGTCCCTTGGGCACCGTAACCCTCCTGCTCCGATATGAGTCCCTGCCTGACAGCAGGTACATCGCCAATAAGGCGGTTCTCGGAATCAACGCGAGGCTGGCCTTCAGCGTCCAACGATCCGAACGTGAACTCATCTTGTCCCTCTACGCCAAACGGTGTGGCCCTCTCCGCATCCTTACCCACTCCGGTAACCTGACCCCGAATCGCATCATAGCTGGGACGGTAACCGGCGTCCGTTAAGTTGCCTTTTGCGTCATACTTTGGCCCCTCGAGTTCAGCGCCAGAAAAGCCAAATCCCTCTATCGGCATCAAATTGCCGGTCGCATCTCGCTTAAATCCCGGTGTCTCACCGATCCCCGCTTGGTCCTGTTCTAGCCAGCCGCCAGCCGTTTTAGCGCCTGTTATGGGGTCGGTACTTCCGGGCAGGAACCGATCATAGCCAACATCTCCTGGGGCGGCTTCTTCCAGCATTCTGCGGGTCGCGAGACTGCCCATCTCCATCTCGCCTATACCTACGGTCGGGGATGTCCCCTCATCTCCCGGCCCCAGAAGCCCTTCACGAACAGGTGCCTTGATAGCTGGGGGCGCAATAAAGCCACCGTCTTCCTGTGGCCTCATTATTCGCAGGATATCCTGTTGGTTACGTTCGCGAGATCCACCGTCATAACCAAAGGGATCGAAGCCGTTCAGCAACTCTTGCTGCTGTGGCGAGCGCATCGTTTCCAGCAACTGTTGCTCTTGTGGTGAGCGCAGCGACTGTCCTATTCGCGGATCAGCACGTTGTGCCTCCCTCTCCCCCTGCATCGTTGCTTGTAATGTCCCGTACTGAGACTCCATTTCCGGCGTGATTTCAGTCGGCAGCGTGATTCCAAGATTTGCGGTAGGCCTCGCACCGTACTCGGTCGCAATTTCCTGTGGCTGTGGCCCTACTTGCGGCGTCACGCCTCCTAAGCCGCCAATCCCGCCAATCCGACCACTTCCCTTCCAACCCGCATCCGGGTAGCCGCTAATCCCGCCAATCCGACCACTTCCCTTCCAACCCGCATCCGGGTCGTCACCTGCAGGTGATCCAAATGCTGGCGTGAAGGCGTCTACCTCCCGATCTAGCCACTGTGACCCCCCTCCTGCGAACTCTTCGCGCTGTTCCAGTCCCCCCAAACGATCCCGCCAATCCGACCCGCCTTTCTCTAGCCCCGGCTCGTCACCAAGGGGTTCATCGCCACTCTCGCCCCAACGTCCCGGTGGCCCTGAGCCGATACCGCCTCGCGGCACAATCGCGGTACGGGCTGGTGATCCAAATTCTGGCGTGGAGGATCGAACGCCGGAGTAGTCGCTCGTCGGGCTGAAGGCGCTGGGCTGTGCCGCCCCATAGTCTGGCTGATAAGTGAAAGCTGGTTGCCCCGGACGCTGGTAGTTCGCAAACCCAAGGTTCTGGCTCTGATATTGGCCGGGGCCGAGAATCGCATCCGTCGTGTACTTCTGACCGGCTTGCGACATCTGCGACATACCGGGCATCGCTGACGCATCGCCATATTGCCCAGAAAACGGATTTGTAGCGGCGTATTGCTGGGCTTGGTTCCATAGGTGCAGTTGCCGTGCTTGGGTCGCGGGATCAAGCGCTGAACCACCACTCTGGCGCAGATCCCCCGAACCGCCTCCACCACCACCACCGCCGCCGCCACCACCGCCAAGGAGTCCAGTTACGGCACTTACTGCGCCGCCCACCGGACCAAGAAACGGAAGTGCAGATTGCGCGACCTTGCCAATCCCCGAAATTACGCTACCCATATCAGCCCCCTATGCCTTTGGTCAGCACGACGCCTTGATGCACAAACCCGTGAGGCTTGAGTACCCGTTCCCAACCACGACGGCCCACAATCATCAATTCCGTACACTCAAGCTCTTCTGCATGGAATTCAGCCGCCTCGAGGACACCTTCTATGTTTGAAGCCATTTCGCCACCATATAACCAAATCAGAAGAACGCGTTTTTGCGGATATTCGCATAACTTAAAGACAGCAGCGCCGTCCCTGACCGGGTAGAACGCCGCAGAACCTTCTTTTACCTCTTCCAACACATCCTCGACCGAATGCGAGCCGCTAAATCCCAGTGCAGCAGCCAAAAACGGCTCGCTACGCTCCCACGACTCGGAAAACCCGTTATGCTCGGTCGAATTCATACTGCTGTAGTCCCCAAAGTGCCCGCATCGGTCACTGTAACACTGTACCGCGTTCCGTTCGCGCTGACCAGAATAAGGCGCTCGTTGTTCGCGAGATCGACATCCTCAAAATGCTTAAAATTGCTTCTATCAGCGTTTTCCAGGCTCAGATTTCTGTCTGCTTCCTGTCCCTGATCATAGTCGGCCCCTGGCGGCGATAGACGCAGCCGGATAACACCGGATGCGCCCGAAACGCTCATCGCCTACTCCCAGGCCGCATCTCCAAGCGCGGGATGCCTACACGCCAAGCATTAGCAGAATCACTAGTACACTTCATACGCACTGTGCGCCCCGTGAAGCGCACCGAGGTCGGTGCGGCCATCGTATACGGCCCGTGCGTGGTGTCGCTGTCAGTCGGATATAGCCGCGTATAGAACGTGGTCGTAATATCGCCCAACGCAGTTACATCTGGGATCAAGCTGGTAGCCGACAGAATCCGATCCCCGCTACCAAGCTGGACGGGACCGGATTCTACATAAGGCACCAGCGCGTCCTCACCCTTATCCTTATAGACGCCGCCAACCTCATGCTCATAGGGGTTGCCGCTGGAATCGAACAAGATCGGT
>Ga0302135_10002820_pt1 | contig 10404 bp, 10 predicted proteins | sample CBN3_surface_MG_FD_203119 | JGI IMG/M metagenome (GOLD analysis project Ga0302135, IMG submission 203119) | Marine microbial communities from Western Arctic Ocean, Canada - CBN3_32.1 | ecosystem: Environmental > Aquatic > Marine > Oceanic | place: Canada: Western Arctic Ocean | collected... | reverse complement strand
ACTATCACTACAAGTGGGACACCCGCAACAATAGCCTCCAGAGCCGCATCCGCAGCAAATGCGGGGGGGACTGATACAACCGCTGCATCAACACGCTCACGACTTGTAAACGCCTTGACGGTATCCTCAACTGGTAAGCCATGTACTTTTCGGCCACTACGACCAGGTGTTACTCCACCAATTACCTTGGCGCCATAATCTAAGCATTCACGGGTCATAGTCACAGCCTCGCGGCCGGTGATTCCCTGAATAATGAAAGTTGTTCGTTCATCAACAAGAATTGACATTATTTCTCCAATCTGACAAAGAATAAGCCTGTACGCTTCTAGCGGCGATCTCGCAACTAGGAATAAAGTTGCGCATTCGCAGTCAGAAACGACGATCTTAATTTTGCTCCCCACCGACCACCATCTTTTGTGAAGACCCAAAGTGTATCGAATCCACTATATTCGGTGCCATCTTTCTTTCTACGAGATTGTCGCATCACGAGGTGAACTTTTTCATCACTCGCCTGCACGGCTTCCATCGAAATCAAATCCGTATGATCCCAGTCCTCAGCCAAAAGTTTTTCAGTCAATGCATTATGGCCAGTAAGCCAATCTGCAGGGGTGTCCCAGCTATCGAACTTTGTCCTCGCTAGACGAAGATGAGGAAAATGCATTTCAGCTATCATCGCCTGACTATCTCGCGAATTAAAACCATCCAACCATCGTCGAAAAGCTGCTTTAGTTTCTTCAGTAGAATTCATATTACGACCCACCCTAACACCTGAAATTAAATTACCTAGATATTGATTCAACATATTTCATTGACACAGTTTATTGGATATATGATTCAGGCGAATTATTATCAGAACGTGGCGTATCATATCCAAGATGAAACGCTGTAACGTGCGGGGGTAGCTCAGTGGTAGAGCGTCTGCTTCCCAAGCAGGATGTCGCGGGTTCGATCCCCGTCCTCCGCTCCAGCTCTTAGAACAGCACCTAATATCATTTGCGACTAGCCTACTTTTGAAACACCGCATTCAATAATGATTGAAGTTCAATATTAAAAATTCTTTTGAAGCGCTAGCAAATACTCAATTCCGACTCCTTTGGATCAGCTCACTGAGTTCTATGACCTCATTTTTTATGTATGTGGTCATTCAATCAATTGTTGCATTTGAGATCAGAGGTCAAAATAGTGACGTGGGCCTCGTGATGCTAGGACAGGGACTAGCAATGCTTTTTCTTGGCCCTATTGGTGGTGCCATCGCTGATCGAGTTTCGAAAAAAAATATCAATTTAATTTCACAAAGCATTATGACCTATGTCTTTCTCGCAAATGGCACGCTCCTCTTGCTCGATGTATTAGAACTCTGGCACCTGATAGTAAATTCGTTCATCCTTGGGATTGCGTCTTCGTTCATGATGCCAGCGCGACAGGGATGGGTAGTTGAGATTGTCCCTACCAAACTTCGTGGAAATGCGATTGCCCTTAGCCAAGTGGCTCTCAACGCCACACGCATATGGTCACCTGCAATCGGAGGCCTCATGATTTCAGCTGCTTATTTTGGAGCAGCAGGCGCGTACTATGCCATGGCCGCATTTAACATCATTGGGGTAATAATCATGTTTGTGCTACCCAATACAAAACCGATGGGGCACAAAGAAGGCGAATCACTCCTGACCGGAGTGAAGTCTGGAATTTTATACCTCCGCCAAGAGCCTAGACTGGGATGGATGATGGTTTTCTTTTTTCTTATGATTATGATTGGAATGTCTTCGGTGACAGCTCTTCCGGGCTTACTTGAAAATCAACTGAATTCCAGCGCTAGAGAATTCGGGATACTTCAAGCGATTACTGCCGTAGGTGGGCTTACAGCAAGTCTTGCAGTTGCGGGCTACGCGGCCTCTAAGCGAGCACTGAATATTTATAGTACTGGCGCCGCACTAATGGGAGTTGCTATTATTTGTACGGGTTTAAGCCCCTCATATGGCATTGTTATCGTACCGGTCCTGCTTACAGGAGTTGGCATAGGCATGTTCCAAACACTGAATAGTGCAATTATCGCCATCGATTGCGACCCCAGATTCTTCGGTAGAGTCAGCTCACTAATAGGTGTGTCATTTGCGGCTTTCATGCTGATTGGATGGCCAGTCGGATATCTGGCAGATAGGGCTGGGGAACGAGTAGCCTTCGTCGTGATGGGAAGTCTGGTACTCATCGCGGTAGCTATATTGACTCGAATTATTTCGCGTACCGCTGCCCCTACTCGAATATCGGTTGCCGCAGACGCGGCTGTACGTTAAACCTCAACCCACACTTCAGACGGTTCCAGCTCGCGCGTGCACCAAAGAATGCAATACCATCAACGAATGGAAAAAGTTAAACTTTCGGTTTTAGACTTGGCAATGGCAACAGATGGCGATACAACATCAGTAGCCTTGGATAATGCTACTCGACTGGCGCAGCGGGCAGATGATCTCGGATTTTTTCGTTTCTGGGTCGCTGAACATCACAATATGCAAACCGTTGCAAGCACTAATCCAGCCGTACTCATCGCTCACTTAGCTTTAAAAACCTCGAGAATTCGGCTCGGTTCGGGCGGCGTAATGCTACCAAACCACGCCCCTTTAGTCATCGCTGAGCAATTTGCACTTCTGGAGGCCTTGCACCCAAATCGCATCGATCTTGGAATTGGCAGAGCCCCAGGATCAGACCAACATACAGCGGCGGCGCTACGGCGCTCGCCAAACAACCATGATGCACAAAATTTTCCGATGAATTTGGTTGATCTGATGGGGCTTTTGGGTGACGTACGAGCTGATCAGGGTGTCTGGGAACACTTATCAGCTACACCTGCAGCAACTACTTATCCTGATATTCATCTGCTAGGTTCCTCAAATTTCAGTGCAGAATTGTCTGGGATGTTGGGTCTGCCATTTGTATTCGCTAATCATTTTGATACCGGCGGTACGCTAGAGGCAGTGCAAATTTACCGCGATAATTTCAAACCTTCTCCAATTCTTGATATGCCGTTTATTATTGTTACCGCTGCCGTAATTGTTTCAGATACATCAGAAGAGGCTGAATGGGAGTCAGGCCCCAGTCGCCTCCGGAAATACGGTATGCGCACTGGCCAGAGACATCCCCTACTAAGCCCTGAAGCTGCTAACGCACATCCAGACTTCCCCGCGGCAAAGGCTATGCCCTCCAATTCATTTATTGGCACCGCACACGAAGTTCTGAAGAACTTAACCTCACTGCAAAAAGCCACGCAAGCAAATGAATTAATGATTTCAACATCAACCTATAGCATTCAGAATCGTATCAAAACTCTTGAACTTCTCTCGGCTGCTTGGAAATCAGACGTGACAAAAGACAGCAAAGGGGTTCAAGAAGTAGAAATTCTAGAGAAAATTTAGTCTCACAACAGACAAATGGAGCTATAAACATGCCAAAACAGGTAATTAATGTCGCCGCTGACGACGCACTTACTCAAATTTACAGGTTAGCTAATGACGAGGGCGAGGAAGTAATAGCTGCTCGTCTTGCTGAAAGACTCGAGCTTAAGCCTGCTTCAATGGCAGGCATGCTATCAAGGCTCAAACGGGACAAGCTGGTAAAAGTTGACGCAAAAAAACGTGTCGCACTTACTGCCGACGGTTTCCGAAGAGCAGAAAATATGGTTCGCCGGCACCGACTTGCCGAGTGTTTGTTGGTGAACGTTCTCGAACTCAACTGGTGGCAGGCTTACGGGGAAGCTCACCTCATGGAGCATTCCATCTCGGATATTACTGAGCCATTAATCGTAGATCGGCTTGGTAATCCAACTACATCCCCTTTTGGTGCTGTTATACCGGGAAGTGGAAATACCTCTTCAATGTCCAGAAAACGGCTATCTGAACAAGTTGATGGCTCAACTCACATTATCGATCGGGTATTTGAGGAAGATGAAGAATTACTTCGATTCTTCGAATCTGAGGAACTTAAACCCGGTGCAACTGTGAGAATAACCGAGCGTGCGTCCTACAAAGGAACCATCACAATTAAAGTCGCTGACAGACAAATTGTCCTAGGCCTACAGGCCGGGAGTAGGATTTGGGTCAAATAGACCAAATTCGCACCAATCAATTCGTCTACTTACGCTTCACAGGTACACCGCCCTGCTGTAAGTGGGTTAATACCCTATAAGTTGACAGTAATTATTAGTATGTACTAATGTAAAATATACTTATACACATGTTTATAAATACATTGAAGACACTTATTAAATATCTCTTCCAACTAATATTAATTTCACTTATACCCATCAGCATGGCGTTCGTTTCGTGTGCTAATAGCGACCAAAGCCTGACCGTGTATTCCGGGCGGTCCGAGAGTTTAATTGGCCCGATTCTTGAATCATATGAACGCGCCAGTGGAGTTTCGATAAATGTAAAATACGGCAAAACTGCGGAGATAGCCGCCCTTCTCCTCGAAGAGGGGGACAAAACACCGGCCGACATCTTTATTGCACAGGATGCAGGTGCACTCGGAGCTATAGCGAACGCGGACATGTTCGCCACAATTCCAGGAAACATTCTCAGTCTGGTAGCACCTGAATTTCGATCTAAGACAGGACAATGGATTGGCCTTTCAGGCCGCGCTCGCACTATCGTATACAACTTGGAAACAATTGATCCGGATCAACTTCCCGATTCAATTCTCGATTTTACTGATCCAAAATGGAAAGGACGAATTGGATGGGCACCAACTAATGGTTCCTTTCAGGCTTTTGTTACTGCTATGAGAATTCACCATGGAGAAGATATCGCAAAAGAATGGCTGCTGGGGATCATCGCAAACGATCCAAAGGTATATCCAAAAAACACGCCTATCGTGGCGGCGGCAGCAGCTGGGGAGATCGATGTAGGGTTCGTAAATCACTATTATCTTCACCGTTTTTTGGCGGAGGAAGGTGTGGAATTTGGCGCGCGCAACTACTACACAGCGCCGAACGATATCGGCACCCTGATCAACGTAGCTGGTGCGGGCGTCATCAACTCATCCAAAGACCAAGAGCAATCTCACGCACTGTTGTTGTATCTTCTTGGGGATGTATCACAGCGATACTTTAGTGAGAGCACTTATGAATATCCTCTGGCTTCAGGTGCTAGTTCTTACAGTGGACTACCCGAACTAAATTCATTGGGGGCAGTGAATATGGATCTGAGCCAGATGGAAGATGTGGCTCGAACTCTCAAACTTCTGAGGGAAGTTGGTGCACTCGATTAGTGACTCGGTTAGAACAATTAGTCGGCTGAGAATATAGTGGGAGCTTTAAGTAGCGCGAGCCCGACTCGATCACCTATATTTGTTGGTACGTAATTGAAACCTGTCTGGCGCACGTGAATATGTTGACCGTCACTCAATTCGACCAGTACCTTTCGGTAGTACCCAAAGTATTGCAAGTCCAAAACGACTCCGTCTACACCCCGAGGCGTTATCTCCACACTGTCCGGAGAAATTACAAGAGAAACAGCTGAGATTTCATCTAGCAACGACAGTGTCCCGAATGGCCAATTCAGTGTTCTGGGCGCGGAAGCATTGTACTGGAGGATGTTGGAGTCTCCAAAAAACTCGGCAACTGAGACATCTGAAGGCTGCGTGAATAACTCCTCGGGCACCCCAACCTGACGAATGTGGCCCTCTTTCATAAATCCAATTCGATCGGCCATTGACAAGGCTTCTTCCTGATCATGGGTGACCATTAGAGTGGTTACACCGGCGGATCTAACAATTCTCCTCACCTGCTCGCGTAAATTCACTCGTAACACAGGATCCAAATTTGAGAATGGTTCGTCTAAAAGTAGGATATTCGGCTGCGGTGCCAAAGCTCGAGCTAGAGCTACGCGCTGTTGCTCACCGCCTGACAGATCTGAAATTCTTCTGTCCTCAAAACCGACTAAATTCACTAAATTCAGATACTCGTGGGCAATAATATTTGATTTGGCTTTATCTCCCACCCCATAAGCAATATTCTCCAAAACCGTCATGTGCGGGAACAGAGCATAGTCTTGGAAAACCATACCTATTTTTCTCTCCTGAGGGGTGACAAATGTGGTGTTCGAAGATATAAGGTTCTGGCCAAAATAGAGTTCACCGCTATCCGGCCTTTCCAGTCCGGCGATGAGCCTCAATGATGTTGTTTTTCCAGAACCCGACGGACCAAGTATTGCGAAAAATTCACCCTGTCTAATATCAAGTGACAGATCAGTGACCGCTTGTACAGATCCCAATCTAAGAGCCAGTTTGTCGGCCCGAAGTGCGATATCAGTCTTACCTTGTCTATCATTCATTGTAGTGATCGATCCCAACGATTAAGTAGTATCAAGGGTAGCAAGGAAAAAAACACTAAGAGCAATCCAGGCAGTGCCGCGCGGGCAAAAAACGCCTCGCTTGAGGCACTCCACACAGAGGCCGACAAGCTTTCATAACCTAACGGGCTTAAGATAAGAGTCGCCGGAAGCTCCTTAATGGTCGTAATGAAAACTAAAACGAAGCCCGCGATAGCTCCGCGCCTGATGAGCGGAAAAGTTATAGTTGACATGACTCGCAAATTGCCCGCGCCAAGTCCTTTCGCAGCACTCTGAACATTCTGTTGCAGCTGACCAATAGAAACTCGAATTGCCCCTGCTGCCTGAGGCAAAAACAAAAGCACGTAACCCACTATAAGAACAAAAAATGTTTGATATAAAAAAGCAACATTTTTAGCCACAAATACCAAAGAGAGCGCAATTACGAGACCTGGTAGTGCATAGCCCGTATAAGAAACAGTTTCGGTTATACGTGACAGCCACTGCCTTCCATGTTGGACAGAAAGTATCGCCACTGGCGTAGCGATTAGACACGTGATAATTCCCGCCACGGCCGAGACAAGGACAGAATTCACAGCAGGAACAAGTATCGAATTAAGCGACTCCAAGTAATTTACTTCTCTGGTAAACCAGTAGATCAAAACCCCAATCGGGACGACAAGAGCCACGAAAAGGAAGATCGAGAGAAGGGCCACTGCAGGCCAGCGCCATTTTCCTAAAGTAGTGCCCCTGTCTTGAAGCACTGGGCGTGCAGAATTATAGTCTCGATTTCGACGAGTTCTCAGGTCCACAAGTACAAAAATTAGCGCGAATGTTGACAACAATATAGCAACGCTCGCGGCCCCAGTTCGGTCAAAAGCTGATTCATAGTGACTAAAAAGGCTGACCGTTAGCGATCTGCAATTCAGTAATGAAACTGCCCCGAAATCTGACAAAGCATACAACGCAATAAGCAGACCACCAGCAGCAAGCGCCGGACGTAAAAATGGCAAAGTTACCTTATAGAAAGTACGCACTGGCCCATAGCCGAACGTTCTAGATACTTCCGACATTCTCGGATCGATTGATCCGAGCGCGGGCCGCAGCGTAATGAGTAGGTAGGGGTACGTCGAGAGGGCAAGAACAATGACAGATCCTGAACAACCAGAAATACTCACCATATTTTCAACGCCAACCGGCTCCAACAATTGTTGTATCAGGCCTCTTTGCCCAAAAGCAGAAAGGAGCACAAATGATCCTATGTATGAAGGGATAGCCAACGGCAGTATGGCTAGCACCCCGAACAAATTGCGCCAGGGAAGATCAGAGCGTTCTAGAAGCCAGGCCATCGGTACCGCTATACAGAGAGATGTTGTTGTCACAGCAAAAACCATCCAGAGAGTACGCCAGACAACTGGTCCAGTTGAATCGGTCGTCACATATTCTAGAAAACGTGATGGCGAAAGGCTCAGCTGAAACAATAGATAAACTGGGGGCACAACGCACAGTATCACTACCATAATGGCAGCTGTACATAAAATCGGTCCCGCTGTTCGATTGCGCATATCAGATTTCCAAATGACTTGAGCCCATTATACGTACACACTACACTGAAAAAAATGGGATCACTAATACTCAATAATAGTCCATACAAAAGGAAAGGTCTCATCCTTTATAAAATCAGGATATATACTAAACAAAAATAAAACGAAATTTTGTGCAAGGGGATGAAACATGGGCTTAAAGCAATTAGAGGCATTAGTTGAAATTTTGCAAAAGGAAATCGAAAAAGGTCGCGGAGAGAATAATGTTCTCGGCACTTGGCATATTCACTACGAAAAACAGGATGAACAGCCCGTATTCTCGTTCAACAAGTGCGAAAGCGAAGTTTATTGTGAAGAAAGACCCACAGTGTTCTCAGTCGAAGGCAACATGATAGATGCTGGTGGCCCACTTTTCGGCTAAGCCTGCCCTACTGAGGCTTTCGCTTTGTACTCGTCAATAAGTGCCTGTGGCCTCTTTGCTGAGAAGTAGAGCGGAATTGCGAGAGCGCCTACAGCAGCTGCTGAGAACCATCCCCAGGTGTAATGGCTCGTTATATCAAGCGAAACTCCAATAAGAATCGGGCCGATTGTTCCACCAATTGTCGAAATGAAGCGTTCAGTTCCCATCAGTTTTCCAAAGGAGGCAGTACCATAAAAATCGACAATGACCAGCGAACGAAGAGGTACTGATCCGCCGAATCCAATTGCGCTAATGATTAGACCTGTAAAGGCAATCCAGACACCCGAACCATCCGCGAATAAAATCCCTATCGATAAAAGGGGCAGTCCGAGTGTCAGAAGTATGGCACAGATCCCTAACAACTTAGCCGGTTGGTAGCGGTCCCCTTGAAATCCAAGGATAATTCTCCCGAAAATTGAAGAAATCGTGAGTACTGTAATTGTCAGACCAGCGGCTCCTTTAGTAAGTCCGTATTCGTGCTCAAAATAGGAGAATGCGAGCGTTAAAAGGCTCATCATCGCGAATCCATTGGCTACAAAGGCAGACATCAGTACTGCAAAAGATCGAGTTCGAATCGCCACACTCACCGGAATACCCCAATTTCTGACAGAGGGCACGCCGCTCACGCTGGTATCTGGTTGAGCCACACCATCCATAGGTTGGGGATGGTTATCCGGTCTCGTCCTAACAAACATCCCAAAGGTCAGCCCTCCTGTAGCCACAAGTAATGCTAGAAGTTGAAGTGTGGATCTCCATCCAAACTCACCAACAGCTATCGCAACAATCGGAATCAATAATCCTCCCAAAGAACCACCTAATGTAGATAACGTTAAGGCGCGTGCACGTTTGCGCTCGAACCAAGTGACAATGGCCGCAAATCCACAGAGGTTCCCAGCCGTACTTGAACCGACAGACACCAAGCCCATTACAAAAAAGAAATGCCAAAGCTCGGTCATGTGTGACATGAGTAACAATCCCAAGGAAGTAATTCCTATGCCGATAATTAGAACTCTCCGAGGTCCGAATTTATCAATCGCCCATCCAACAAATGGGGCTGAAATTCCACCGACTTCAGTCCGTACTGACGAGCCCGCAAACGTCACCCAGGCAGCCCATCCGAACTCAGAAATAAGGTCATTCAGGAATGTATTCATACCGTAAAAAACCGTTGCTGCAGCAATTGCCGTCGTAGCTCCAGATGCGAGCACAACGAACCAACCACTATAGATTCCAGGCGACGATCGAGGCAAGGGACTATGCATAATGCCAATCGTAGGCCTTAAGCGACTCAAACGCTAAGCCCGCATACAATTTATGTAGAAGGAAAAAATGTTGGGAAACAAAGCATCACTCGGAAACTACTTCGAAGACCTGACTGTCGGTCTTAAAATACACCATGCCGTCCCACGTACGCTGACCGAAGGCGATGCTGCACTATATCTGGCCTTAACGGCTTCACGATATCCGCTTTTCTGCAATGCGGAGTTCGCGCGCGAACTGGGCTTCATCAGAGAACCAATACATGATCTCCTTGTATTTCACATTGTTTTCGGAAAATCCGTACCTGATATTTCTCTAAATGCTGTGGCCAATCTAGGATATGCAGATGTACGATTTGGCGAAGCTGTTTATCCTGGAGATACTATCTCTGCTGAAACCGAGGTGATCGGAAGAAGGGAATCTAGCGGTGGTGATACCGGAATCATTTGGGTAAAAACCTTCGGTTATAACCAAAATAGAAGAGAAGTTATTCGCTTCATAAGATGGGTTCTAGTAAATAAAGCAGATTCAGCTAATGAGACGGGTCCAGCCATTATTCCGTCCACTCCAAATGAGGTGGCCGTTGATGACTTTTATATCCCAAAGAATTTAAAGCTGGGTGCTTTCGATGGGCGCGTCACCGGTGGAAAATGGTTTTGGGATGACTATGAAGTTGGTGAACGAATAGATCATGTCGAAGGCATGGCAATTGAAGAAGCAGAACATCAAATGGCGGCTCGACTATACCAAAATACCGCTCGCGCCCATTTCAATGCCCATGCGCTGAAAGATTCACGGTTTGGCACCCGAGTAGTCTACG
>Ga0302135_10002819_pt1 | contig 10405 bp, 7 predicted proteins | sample CBN3_surface_MG_FD_203119 | JGI IMG/M metagenome (GOLD analysis project Ga0302135, IMG submission 203119) | Marine microbial communities from Western Arctic Ocean, Canada - CBN3_32.1 | ecosystem: Environmental > Aquatic > Marine > Oceanic | place: Canada: Western Arctic Ocean | collected 2017-09-15 | reverse complement strand
TATACTTGGATTCAGGCACAAGCTCTTGACAGTGCTGGTGTCTTCCGAAGGCTGTGTCTAAACCCAGCAGGTGGGAATGTCGGTGTTAACATGACAGCACCCACTGTTGCCCTTCACGTTACAGGTGCGATCACTGCAACTGGTGTGGTTACTGGCTCTGAAAAGGCTTTTAAAATAGACCATCCTCTTGATTCGATGAAGGATACCCACGATTTATTCCACGTTAGTGTTGAGAGTCCAAGGGCGGACCTTCAGTACAGGGGGGTTGTAACCTTATCTGGTGGAAATGCGAGTGTGGACCTAGATGAATCGGCTGGTATGAGCGATGGCACTTGGGAAGCCTTGTGTCGTGATCCGCAGGTATTCTTGCAAAATGACACAGGGTGGTCAGCACTGAAAGGATCGGTGTCAGGCTCAACGCTATTAATTAGCTGCAAAGACTCAATTAGTAACGATACGGTTAGCTGGATGGTAGTTGCAGAAAGAGATGACCCAACGTATCACGCCAGTACACTCACAGACGATGATGGCGTATTGATTTTAGAAGCAGAAAAACCCGAAGAAGATGAGTAAAACACTTAACCACTTTGACCCGTGCGGAGACATCCGTCAGAGGAAAACACAATGAAAAAGAACGGCAGAATATCAGTAATGAACAGAGAGCTAGGTGCACTACAGGCGGCACTGAGAGAATGCGGTGGCACCCAGATCCCCATGAGGGTTGCCTTGAATATCGTGGAAGTGCAAAGGCAGATACAGGCACGGATTGATGACGTGAATGACATCAATAAGGGCTTGGTAGAGCAACACGGAACTCCCGCTGAAGGCGAAGAGGTAGCGATACAGGTAAGCGACAAGATGGAAGGCTGGCCTGGCTATGTAGAGGCCTTTAATGAGTTGATGGCGGCTGAGATGTATTTCGATGAGCCTTTCGTGTTGTATGAGAGAGAAGACTCCTACGGGTGGGCTCCTAATGGCAGTGCGTCGATAGAGCTATCTGCCAACACAATTTTTGATTTAGGTGAGATGTTGACGGTTAATAAGCTGAAGGATTCTGACAAGAGTTAACAATGGCAAGAATCGCACAAGAAACCCAAGTCACATTCGCACGCGGGATGAACGATACCGCGGCACCGTCAGAGTATCTTGCTGACGAGTGCGAGTTATTGTTGAATGGCAGGGTTTCCTTTGACGGCCAGACAGTCGAGAGAAGAGGTGGCTCGGAGAAGCTACATGGTAGTGCCCTCGATAGTGGATCTGAGATATTTGGTGCCATTGAATACCACAAGGCAGACGGGACACAACAGCTTGTGGTGTTTGCTGGGGACAAGATGCTCACCTCAGAGAACGGGGGAGCGACCTGGACCCAACGTGCTACTAGCCTAACAGAGTCGCACTGGTCATTAGTGATCATGCGAGAGGGTGCCAATAATGTGTTGTGCTGTGCCAATGGGGGTACAAGCTCCTATCAATGGAATGGCACTGCATGGGCTGTAATCTCCAATATACCGAATAACGTCAAATACTTAGCCGTATTTGGTAACAGACTGTGGGCCACTGGACATAGCGGCATAGACGTAATTGCGTCAAAAGTCGGAGACATAGACACATGGGCTACGCCAGATGGACTGACCGTAAAGGCCCAGACCCATGACGGCGATGCGGAGATGACTGGCTTGTTCCAGTTGGGCTCCGTGCTGTTGATATTCAAAAGAGAGAGCACGGGCTACATCGAAGGATATGGCTTTAACACGCTAGAAGTAGAAGCTGGAGCTAGAGGTATCTCTCGGTCTGTTGGCTGTGTGGCCCATAGAACGATTAAGGCGGTCGGCAATCAAGGTGTGTGTTGGTTAAGCAAGAGAGGCGTAGAGCACTACCAGATAGGCGGCGAGATCACACTCGTGACACGGCCTATACAGAACTTCATGGACGGGATCAACTGGTCAGCCCTTAATGGTGCACCAGGCATCCCAGTGGCTATGTATTGGCCCCAGAAGCACGAATACGTCTGTGCCGTCCCCGTAGCGACTAGTCAAAACGATTATATGATAGGATATCGCCCGCCATCCGCCGAAAGGCCGCCAGCTTTGATGTTGCATCAGTACATAGCGACTGACGATGACACGGTATTTATAGATACGGATGGCTACCTGGGCCACAGTGCATCTGGAGACCGAGACCAAGGAGATACAATCTTCGGATACTTCCAGACAGCAGTCACTGGTGGTCAATATATGAAGCTTGAGGGCACTGGTCATTTGGCATTTGCAGCAGCACAGACTGGCAACCCAGCAACCTTATTCATCGCTGACCTAAGCGGTGCGGCACTCGTGGCTACCCCCATAAGCTGTGGCTATGACGGTTTTGTGCGACAGATGGAGACGGGAGATACCGACAATGCTGTTGCTGGCGGGACAGGCGGGGCTACCATCAACTTCAAGATTATTACCAGGCCGTTCTTGTTCAAGCAACCTATGCGAGACAAGAAGGCCAGGGTTGTGAGGGTGTCCTCCCAGCAGAGAGCTACCAGTGAGATAGTGGTGAAGGTCAAGGCTGACGGCACGGACAAGACGTCGCACACGCTGTCATATGGCATTGCGACTAAGCCAGTCACGAAAAAAGCTAGGGTCAACGGAAAGGGCGTGTCCCTCCCGATAGAGATAACATCGTCTGACGCAGTAAAAGTTGGAGCAGTTGAGTTGGCGGCGGTCATACAAAGGGAGCCCTGGTAATGGCTGGACCTTATGGAATACCGCTAGGGCTACCGCCAGAGTTAGACGGTGTCTTGCGTGGCCTGCTGTCCATCGAAGACAATCAACAAAGAGTGCAGTTAACTGGCCACTTGGATACTGGGGGCGGCACGGATGCCAAGATTAGGTTCAAGGCGTCTAGGGCTACCCTGTTTGTGCAGGCACACGTTCAGAGTACCGCCACGAGTAAGGGCGGAGCAACATATAGTACTAGCAACTACGTCAGCACTGCGAGAGTGGACTGTCGGGCGAATAGGCAGCAGGACGTAACGATAGCTAGGAACGGAACGAACCAATACTTCTTATGGCTGATACCCGTATTCTTAGAGGGAGACGGGTCAACCTACACAAAATTTGATGGAGTCACAGGGGCTGATCACATGATATTTGCAGACTTGGGTACATAATTATGGCTATCGACACTACTACACCGACTATCCGCCCTCCCAAGGCTGGGGATATGCTGGACGACGACTTTGCTGCTGGTGCGGCACCTCGTCCTACCTATGCGACGCCCAACGTCGCGTTTGGAGGAGAGGGTTTTGCCTCTGGTACAAGGGGGCATGGAGGTAATGTCCCTCCAGCTAACCGAGGTCCACGTTTACCACCAGGATCGATAGATATAAATAGTGGAGTAGACATTTATGGCAATCCATTAGAGGCTCCAGACCCAAATCGAATGGAGCAAGTCCGATTTGAAGGTGGTGCTGGTGCAACGGCAGGAGGTCAGCCACCAACCTATAGGACTCCTACTGGAGCGTTTAGGGCCGAAGACTCGTCTGCCGCTGTACAAGACTTTGCGACAGAGGGGTTAACAACTCCCAGTAGGTACGACTCCAGCCTCATTCAAGACATTACAGGTCAGATAGATGCGGATCTTACTAACAAGAGACAGTTCGCCACTAATGAGATGGACGAGTTTATGTCGCAAAGGGGCATGGTAGGAAGCAATGTAGAGGGCGAGCTTCGCAGGGGGCTATATGGCGATCTAGAAAGACAGCGTTCGGAAAGACTAAACGAGCTTAACATACAGGCCGCTAACACATATGCTCAGGACAGAACCGCAGCGGCGGACACGGCATTCCGTTCTGGCGAGTTTGAACGCTCCCTAGGTGGGGATCGGGTTAACGATGCCAGGTTCAGTGCAGAGTTTGGACAGAGCCAATTTGAGTCAGACAGAGAATATCAGACAAACTCACGCATCCAAGAAAGAGCCCTAGACTTGCAAGAGAAGGGCATGGACCTCGAGAACGCGAGAGAACAGGCGAAGATACAGATACAGCAAGAGCAGTTTAGGTCCGAGAGCGAGCAGCAAAAAGAAATGTTTGATGCGTCGATGACAGAAACACGTCAACAGAGGTTGCAAGACCTCGGGGTCACACAGCAAGACTTTGATTTAAGGGTACAGCAGGTACAACAGTCCGCAATAGAGTCTGGCCGCACATTAGACTTGGCCGAAGCACAGTTTGAGGCGGACCGCGATCTGAGAGTGGATCAGTTGGAGCAAGAGGCCCGTAACGCAGACAGGTCCTTCAATATGGACGATGCTAGACTGCGAGCCGAACAAGAGCAGTACCAGCAAGATCACGAGTTCAGGCAGCAGGATATGGCCCAGAGAATAGACATGGACCACAAACAATACCGCGAGCAAGTAGAGACCAGGAAGGCTGAATACGGAGACCGTAATGCCGAGAGATTGAGCAACATGGCACTGCAAAACGACGCACAAGGCTATGACCGCGAGATGAACGCAATGAACAGGATTCTCGAGGAAAGGGCCCTGACGCTACAAGAAGACGGCATGGCCAATGAAGACGCTTGGCGTGAGGCTGACAGGGCGTTGACGGAAGAGCTACAGACGAAGGCACTCGAGCTACAAGAGACGTCGTTGACCGATGACGAAGCATATCGCTACGCTGAGTTGAATGCTAACAAGGAGATATCAGCCGCGGAACGGACTCTTCAGTCAGACCTCCAGACGATGGAAATTGATTCTAGGGAAAAAATAACACTCGCGGAGCAGACCCTCCAAGCAGACCTTCAGGCATTGCAGTTAGAGTTTGCTGGCGAAGAGCTTGCCGAGCAGACGAAAGCGAGAGAGGCACAGTTCACGCAACTTAACAACGAGCTTGGGGAGAGGACAACTGCCAGGAAGGCACAGTTCAAGGAGCTAAAGGATCAGCGTGAGAGCACAGAAGACATCCAAGAAAGAGCGAACGAGATAGCCCAAGATGGGATAGACAAGGAGACCTCTTGGAGAACAGCGGCCAACACGCTAGAGAAGGACATACAAGCAGAGAATCGCAAGCTGGCCAGAGAGGATATGGATGTGAAGAAGTGGGCTACTGAGGAAGACCTGCAAATGCGTGAGAGAGAGTTCGCTATAGCGTCTGACGCTGACAGGCTCAAGATGACCCTAGATGCTCTTACGAGCGGGAGCAATAATATCGATGCGGGTGCTATAGAAGATTGGCTAGCCAAGCACGATGAGAAGACCCCATCGGGTCCAGGGTCCAACGAAAATCCAACCTATACTGGCTTTGACGGGGCGCAAAAAAAAAAAGTGAAGCTGTAAGGAAGGCAGCAGCAGCAGAAGCTGAGAAAAAGAAGGCAGAAGCTGAAAAGATAGCAGCAGAAGCTGAGAAAAAGAAGGCAGAAGCTGAGAAAAAGAAGGCAGAAGCTGAAAAGATAGCAGCAAGAGACAAGGCAGCAGCAGCAGCAAACTTGGCAGCAGCAGAAGCTGAGAGAAAGAGGGCAGCAGCAGAAGAAGCAGAGAAAAAGAAGGCAGCAGCAGTAGCGGAGAGGAGGAGGGCAGCGGCGAAAGCCAGGGCAGCGGCAGTAGCGAGAAAGGCAGCAGCAGCAGAAGCTGAGAAAAAGAAGGCAGAAGCTGAAAAGATAGCTGAGAAAAAGAAGGCAGAAGCTGAAAAAAAGAAGGCAGAAGCTGAAAAGATAGCAGCAAAAAATAAGGCAGAAGCTGAGAAAAAGAAGGCAGAAGCTGAAGCAGAGAAAAAGAGGGCAGCAGCGGAAGCAAAAAAAAATAAGGCAGAAGCTGAGAAAAAAGAGAAAAAGAAGGCAGAAGCTGAGGCCAGGGCAGCAGCAGTAGCAGAGAGAAAGAGGGCAGCAGCGAAAGCCAGGGCAGCAGCAGCGGCGAGAAAGGCAGCAGCAGACAAAAAGAAAGATAAGAAAGATGGAGGAGGCGGCGATGAAGATACGGGTTGGTAACGCGTAAGAGGAAGCCGTTTAACAACTAAAGAGGCAACAACATGGGATTCTGGTCAAAGGCAGCAGACGTAGGGGAGTTCATACTTGACCCCAAAAACATAGGCACAGCGGCAGGGTTCGTTTACGGCGGACCCCCAGGTGCTGCCGCTGGCAGGGCTCTAGGCGGCTCGTTTAGGGGCATAGACCTCGACAGAGACGGCGATATCTATGGTCAAGAACCCCGAGACTCCATTTTAGCCGATGGCATAACAAGAGAAGATTTCGCTAGGCTCGGAAAAGACGCTCTCGAGGGCTACACTATGGGCAAGGTCGGCCAACAGGTGCCAGGTATCCGAGGCCTAGAAGGGGCATTTGCGGGCGGCGGAACAGCCGCCGCGGAAACAACCGCAGGACTTGGACAGTTAGGTACGACAGGAATACCACCAGCAGCGGGAGCTACAATGCCGCCAGCAGCAGGGGGGGCAATGGGGACTCCAATGAACGTAGGAGGCCCAGTGCCAGACCTCGGGATGGCAGACATAGCAGGTACTCCGAACCCTCTTGGCCCACCACCTACGGGTTATGGCGATGCATCGCATATACTGGGAGAGGGAAAAATGATACGGCCAATGGTCCCTACTCCAGGGGATGTACCGACAGTACCACTCGGGGTGGCAGACCAAGTGCCAACTAGCAGCGGGCTGCCCCCAGAAATCTTGGAAATGCTAAGGAAATCAATAGAACAAGGCGACAGCCTTACGGACGCGTATATGAAAATCCAACTGGCATCGGGCGGACTACAGGCATTAGGCTCTTTCGCTAATGACGGGAGCGACGCAGCCGCCAGGGTCTTTGGTAGTGAGCTAACCAGGGCCGATGAGCGGAGACGCAACTACGGCAGTACCTACACACCTTACAGTGCGTCATCATACGGGAGGACAGGCTAATGGCCAGGACAGGAGAGATACTGACAGGGCTGGGCCAGGCTGGATCGCAAGTAGGAGAAGCACTGCTCAAGGTTTCCATGATGAGAGACCAACGACAACAAAGAGCGACATCAAACGCCTTGAACATGGCACAGTTAGACCAGGCAGAGCGACGCATAGACCAAGACGCCAGACAAATGGAAGCGGCAGCCCTACGGCATGAGGGCCTCACCGCAGCGAATCAAGCAACAGCTAGGCGTGCAGAGAACAGGTTTCTGCTACAAGACATAGATAATGGTCTAGACTTGGGCGATATGCCTCATGCGGAGGCACTCAATAAAAGAATGGGGGGAGAACCAGTAGGTTCGTGGGGTGACTTCAACGACAGCCGAGCGGCTCTCAGACTGAGGGGGGCTAATGCACTCGCTGTAGAGTCAAACATAAATCAAGCAGAACAGCTTAACACACTGGGCATCACTTCAAGTGGTCAACCGCACAGCACTCCAGGCTTAACTAAAGAGCAAGAGGCTCAACACGGTATGCGTTGGATCGATGCAGACGGAACTACGTTTATGAGTTCAATGCATTCAGACTGGACGCCCGCAGAAGGTGAAAGGTTGTTCAACCACCTTCAAGATATGGACCTAGCGACACTCAATGAGGCCGAGAGAATAAAAATAGGCATCACTGAGGAGGCCCTGTCGGATATGGATATAAACTTTGGTGAGCGTGACGGGGGTGGAAGACGGCCATTTAACCCTGTTGCTGCTGAGGCAGACCCAGGAACAGACCCAGGCTGGCATCCACCCAATCTGCTTAATTTTGATGTAAGCGGTACGGCAACGGAACAAAGAGAAGGGGCAGGGGACCCCGCAGCAGTCGATAGTACCGAAATAACCAGTGACGCTTCTGCCGTAGACACCCTTGCACCAGCGTTCCAAAATGCAGATACGGCAATGGCCAGCCCAGAAGATACGGCAACGGCCAGCCCAGAAGGGAGCTTAAGAATGCAAGCCGAGCATCTAATGAGGACCATGCCTGATAATCCACAGATTCAGGGTATGACGCTAGAGCAAGTGATAGAATGGCTAGGGAGTGCGGCAAAGGGTAGTACACCGTAATGGCCCTAACCCCACAAGAGAAGCTGCTGAGGGAAAGTGGCTACTACTCTGAGCAAGAGAAGCTGCTGAGGGAAAGTGGCTACTACCCTAAAGAGCGGCCAGAGCAATCGTTTATAGGGCCGCCAGCGATTGACAGGCCTTCCGCCGTGCCGCCGCCACCAGAAAGGTCTCCAGACGAGCTTAGGGCTGGGGCGATAAGGGAGGCAGACGAGCACAGAGCTAGGGTAAGAGAGGGTGCGGGGATATCTACGTCGGTGGGGAAGGATAAATGGGGGCTACCTGAGCTTCAGTTTCGGAGCACAGGCGAGACCTTGCCAGAATGGATGTTATCTGGCATGGAAGCGGATCAACCAATAAGAAATGTTCTCCGCGGTGCGACAAGGGCAACAGCAGAAACAGCACTGGGTTTCATGGGTGGGTTCGGAGAGGCTGTAGGAAAAGCAACTCGATGGGGTGCGGATGAGGGTGGCTTTCGGGACAGGCTCGGAGACGAGCTTTTTGAATCAGGCGGGACATTCTACTCCATGCGAGATGCTATTCGACAGTCAACAGCAGCAGAAATGTATGACGATGAAGGCACTCGGTACACCGCACCTGGGTTTACAGCGGGACAGCTTGGTGGAGGACTCGTCTCAGAAGGTGCAAAATATTATGCAGGTGGTGGCCTCGTTAGGGGTGCTGTTGGCGGGGTAGTGAAAGCGGTACCAGCACTTACGAGGGCAGGGTCAGCTATAGCCAGCAGGCTTCCTGGTACAATCAGGACATTGGTCGGCTCGGCACCAGTAAAAGACGTATTAGCATTCCTTCCTGTGGATTACATCACGACCCAACGTGACGAAGACTCTGTGGCTTACATGGCAGAGATGTTTAGTAACGAAGAGTTCAGAGAATCGTTTAAGGAAAACCCAGACAAAGCATGGGGATTGTTCTCTGGAGGTAGAGGGCAGGGGGCCTTAGAACTGATAAACGTCGCCGCTTCCAAGGCAATGCAAACCGAAGGAGGAAAGCTAGCCTTTGAGGGGACCTTTGGCTTCGCGGCAGACTTGGGACTCAGGACCCTTGGAAAAGGTTTTGCGGCTACGAAAAGGGCGGCATTAGACCCTGCTGGCGTTAGCGGACTCGATCCTGAAGGCCTAATCAGGTCAGTAGACGACGTTGAGGCGTCAAGGGATGGAAGGATCGATCAGCTTGACAGGAAGGTTCAAGGACTAAAAGATCAGCGACTCAAGAGAGACGTTGAAGGTGGAGAGAGCGTTGCAGAGTTTCAGGAACGCAGGAAAAAACATTGGGACGAGATCGACGCAACCGAGGTAGAGCGGAAAGAGTTATGGGACGCAAGGTTTCTGGGGGAGGAGGCCGACGTTAACATCACAGAATCAGCAGACGAGGCGGTAGAAAGAGGTGTAGACGGAGAGCAGAAGCTAAAAGGCCGCCCTATAGGAGCCTGGGCCCGAACAGTTGGCCCGACCGCGGCAGGTGCTACAGCGGGGGGTGCTGTTGCTTACGGAACTAGCGATCCAGACGACCCCAACAGGCTCGCTAAAACTGCCACGGCTGCCTTGTGGGCTGGGGGCCTTGTAGGTATGGGCACTGCGTTCACAAAAGAGTTGAATAAAGGGACTGGAACGCCTTTGCAAAGATACAAACAGATGCTTGACGAGCCCGCCGAGGAAGTGGTGGAAGAAGTAGTGGAGGACGCATCAATGGGTGCCTTGGAACGCACCCTTGCGGGTGCGACGGTTGGGGGAGGGATAGGTGCTTATGCACCAGCAGAAACAACAGAAGAGAAACTCAGTAATATATTTAAAGGGGTTGCACTGACTACTGGTATACTACACGGCGGCAAGCTAGCTATTGATGTCGCGACAGGGGCTAGAATAGTGGACCCAAACACCCTAATCACTGGTGTGCCGCCGACAACCAAGCCGCCACTGCCGTCAGCTAAGGATGCAACAGTAAAGCCTGTCAAGGACACAATGATTCATGGCCTGTTGAATGATACCGAATCACTGCTAGATAAAACGGGCAGACGGATAATAAAGGGATCAAATCATTTAATATCAGCCGTTGGCCACGCGTTAAAGGAGAGAGCGGAGAAGCTGTATGGGGGAAGGACACTAGATATCTCCTACAGTGGTAAGACTCTAAAGTTTGAAAACGCAGAGGATGTAGCCAGGGTTGTGAAGATGGGGATGAAAGAAATTGTGCGTGCGTTAAGTAAGGAAGGTAACGCAGGAGAATGGTTTAAGGCTGACTTGGACGAAGCCTACGCGATAACAATGAGGGGTTTGCACGAGAAGCACGGCGACGCAGTACTCAGAAACGGAGAAGCTGACCCCGAGGTCGCAGAAAGTTTGCGAGTTGCTTTAGCTATCATGTCAGACGGGCAGGGTCCGAGAGAGAATCT
>Ga0302135_10002816_pt1 | contig 10415 bp, 8 predicted proteins | sample CBN3_surface_MG_FD_203119 | JGI IMG/M metagenome (GOLD analysis project Ga0302135, IMG submission 203119) | Marine microbial communities from Western Arctic Ocean, Canada - CBN3_32.1 | ecosystem: Environmental > Aquatic > Marine > Oceanic | place: Canada: Western Arctic Ocean | collected 2017-09-15 | reverse complement strand
GAAGAAAATTGGTTCGCAGCGTTTATTTCAACGCCATATGGGGAGGCCTTGATCTCGCTAACAACCTTGCCCAATGGCGCAAGCTCATCGATCGTTGCAGGCGTGCCACTAGATACATCAACCGCAGCGACATCGCTTTCAACTATGCTATCGCCGCCGCTTGAAACTTCCCCAGTCGACAAACCAATCAGCAATTCACTGTTTTCAACTGAAGGAATTTTCTCTCTGGAGAGCCCACCAACACTCTGGCTACTATCAGAAGTCCAAGTTCTTTCTTCCCACTCGTAAGCTACGTAAATAATACCAACTAAAATCACGCCCAATATGCTAAGTAACCACGTTCTCATCAACCCGATCCCGAAGTTATAAAATGCAGAGCAAACACCAGAGAATCGTACTGTTTTCTCAGACCTTCTTATATCTCTAGTAGTGTCTGAGAACAAATGTGCATATGAAGCGCGGTAGATTCATCCCGGTCACTTCTCTTTTTATCGTTTAGATCAATGTTTGGGTCATTGTTGCAGTTACACTTGACGTAGGTTGATTGGAGTGCCACCTCCAGCTCAATGAAAAAAAAGCAGTGCATCTGTGTCTATTGCGGCACTCAACAGGGCCATAACCCTCAATACGTTGAAAGTGCTACAGTGCTCGGGCGCCTTTTTGTAGAGCAAAACCTCGATCTTGTTTATGGCGGCGCAAGCGTCGGTGTGATGGGCGCGCTTGCGCGTGGCGTTCTTGAGGCAGGCGGTCACGTGACCGGAATCATCCCGCAATTTCTTAACGAACAAGAAAATGTATTCCCCGACATCAGCAAATTGATCATCACCCAGTCCATGCATGAGCGAAAAAATCTGATGTTTAATATGGCGGATGGTTTTGTAGCTTTACCTGGCGGTATAGGTACTTTGGAAGAACTGGTCGAGATGCTTACTTGGCATCAAATCGGACAACACAGAAAGTTGATTGTTCTTGGCAATATTTCTGGGTTTTGGAATCCGTTAATCGAACTTATCGCACATATGAGTAAGAGCGGTTTCATCACAAAAACCACACCGGTCACGTTCGACGTCGCCGAAACACCGCAAGATATTGTTGATAAGCTGTGCAGTAATTTTGCGCAAGTCCAATCCAATTAGAAGATTTGACCTATCAACTGGTAGAGCACTTCAAGGCTGGACACCAATGGACTGAGCACCTGTTTTCAAAAGCTTATAAGTGATGGAATCGGTGAGCGCCTGGAAAGATGCATCGACAATATTAGGCGAGACACCAACCGTGAACCAACGATCTCCGCTAGCATCACTTGATTCGATCAAAACTCGGGTCACAGCCGCCGTACCACCGGTCAAGATGCGCACCTTGTAATCAACAAGCTCAAGATCGGCAATGATACTGTTGTAAATGCCCAAATCCTTGCGTAGGGCTTCATCAAGCGCGTTAACAGGACCATTGCCCTCGCCTACGGACATCATCACTTCACCTCCAACATTGATCTTCACTGTCGCCTCGGAGATTGTTACCTGCTCACCAAGAGCATTATGCCGACGCTCAACCATAATGCGAAAGCTCTCAACCTTGAAATATTCGGGTACAGTGCCAAGAGCTCGGCGAGCCAGGATTTCAAACGATGCCTCGGCGCTTTCATACGCATAGCCGAGAAACTCACGGGCTTTAACGTCTTCCAAAAGCCGAACAATGCGCGGATCGTCCGTCTCAACCTCCACGCCAAGCCGCTCAAGCACCGCCAGTACATTTGACTTACCACCCTGATTGGACACAAGCAGTCGGCGCTGATTTCCCACCTTTTCGGGTGGGACATGTTCGTATGTTTTTGGATCCTTAATAATGGCCGAAGCGTGGATGCCAGCCTTCGTGGCAAAGGCGGATTCTCCAACATACGGTGCCTGACTAAAATGCGAACGATTTAAAATCTCATCCAAGAGTCGGCTGGCATGAGTGAGCTCTCCTAACGACTCAGGTGTCACGCCAATTTCATAAGTTTCGGCAAAATCAGATTTCAGCATCAAGGTTGGGATAAGCGATATCAGATTAGCATTGCCACAGCGCTCGCCAAGACCGTTCAAGGTGCCTTGAACATGACGCACACCAGCGCGAATGGCCGCCAAAGAATTAGCGACCGCGTTGTCAGTATCATTGTGAGTGTGGATGCCAAGATGAGTGCCAGGGATTTCGCGTGCTATATCTGAAACAATCTCTTTGATCTCGTGGGGCAGCGTACCGCCATTTGTATCACACAAGATAACCCACCGCGCACCAGCGGCATAGGCGCAACGTGCGCATTTCATTGCATAGTCGCGATTGTGCTTATAACCATCAAAGAAATGCTCGCAATCGACCATGGCTTCACGGCCAACAGCAATCGCAGCAGAAATAGAACTATCAATTGATTCTAGGTTTTCATCGAGCGAGCATCCAAGTACTGTCGTTACGTGAAAATCCCAGCTCTTAGCGACATAGCAGATGCCGGACGCATCAGCTGCAAGCAAGCCGGCAACTCCAGAATCGTTCGAAATTGATCGGCCTGGCCGTTTGGTCATACCAAAAGCAATTAGACGCGCGGTGCATAGTTCTGGCGGTGAAGCAAAGAATTCCGTATCGGTTGGGTTCGCGCCGGGATAACCACCTTCAATGTAATCCACTCCAAGACGATCTAACGTTTTGGCGACACGGATTTTATCTTCGAGGGAAAAATCAATGCCTGGCGTTTGCGCACCATCACGCAAGGTGGTGTCGAACAGATACAATCGTTCGCGGCTCATCGGGCTATCTCCCAGGTTGTCCCATCGGGACCGTCTTTCAACACAATACCAGAATCGGCAAGCTCAACTCGGATTCGATCAGCTTCGACAAAGTTTTTGGCCGCACGGGCGGCGTCGCGAGCGTCGACAAGATCCTCGACCGAGGATCCGCCAACGATCAGATCGTTCAGAGGTCGCTCTAATCCAAACCAGCTTCGTGCATCGCCACCAAATAATCCGATTAACTTCGCTGATGACTTAAATTGTTTTTTTAGATCAAGCTGCAGGTCATCAGAAATAGGTCCCTTAATCATCCGATTCATCATATGCAGACGGGAAATCGCCGCTGGTGTATTCAGATCATCACAAAGAAAAGTTCGGAACGCCTCATCAACTGGAGCATCTCCTGCATCTGTCTCGCCAACGAGACTATACCAGCGATCAAGAGTAAGAAGCGCTTCCTGCAAGTGTTTTACCGTCCAATCAATGGGTTGGCGATAATGAGTCATCAACATTGCGAGGCGAAGGGCTTCGCCTGGCCAAGGCCTGCCACCGAATCTATCGGTCTCCAGCAGATCATGAATGGTAACGAAATTACCTACCGATTTCGACATCTTTCGTCCCTCTACCTGAAGGAAGCCGTTATGCATCCAAACTTGCGCCATATAGTCGGTACCATGAGCGCAACAACTTTGAGCAACTTCATTTTCATGATGGGGAAACACCAAATCAACTCCACCGCCATGAACATCAAAAGTTTCGCCAAAAAGAGCCGCAGACATGGCCGAGCATTCGATATGCCAACCAGGACGGCCGCGCCCCCACGGGCTATCCCAACCCGGCTCGTCAACGGCGCTTGGCTTCCACAATACAAAGTCCATCGCGTCTTCCTTATAAGGCGCGATTTCAACCCGAGCTCCGGCAATCATCTCATCAGTCGAGCGGCCGGAAAGCCGGCCATATTCACTAAAACTGTTCACCGAAAACAGCACATGCCCATCGGCTGAATATGCATGTTGGCTCGCGACCAACTGTTCGATCATCTTAATCATTTCAGGGATATGCTGTGTCGCGTGCGGCTCCTCACTAGGAGCAAGGCAGCCAAGGGCTGCAATATCAGTATGAAACTGTAACTTGGTTACTTCTGTGACCTGAGCAATAGCTTCATTAAGCGGTAAATACGGGAAATCTTTGCGCGCACGCACAATGATCTTATCGTCGACATCGGTAATATTGCGCGCATAGGTAACATGATCCTCTCCATAGAGATGGCGCAGCAGACGATATAGCATGTCGAATACGATCACCGGACGTGCATTACCAATATGGGCATGGTCATAAACGGTCGGCCCGCACACATACATGCGTACATCATCTATTTTATGCGGTATAAACTCCGCTTTTTTGCGGGTAAGCGTATTGTAGAGCCGCAAGCTCACGTCTAATCCTCCTGCCAACCGGCGGAGCGTTCCTTATCATGATTTCGACTATCGAAAGTTAAGAAAAATGGCATCAACGCCAGCAAATGGCTAGCCGGTGACAATGCTTTCACAAAAGGTCGCTGCTTTGAACATGGCCCGCACAATGGAAAACTGCGGGCGATGCGTCAAGCTGCTTTCGCAGGCGCATCCGACATAAGATTTATGACGATTTGGCTGAGGACGCGTCTAAACGTCTCGGTTTGGCTGGTGGCTCTTGCAATAATTAACGATCCTTGAATCGCAATAATGGCATCTTCCGCCCGCCGTCTTGCTTCTTCTGGCTGGAACCCAACATCGACCAACACTCGTGCAATGGCCTCCATCCAATAGGCAACGGCTTCAGAAATTTCCTCATGAAATAGATCACGCGCACCACCCATCGAAAACACATCAATCAGGCAAGCTCCGCGTCCACCATCGTAAAATGTATCCAGGCCACTTACCATACCTTGCAAACGCTCAGCTGGTGGGGCAGTGCCTGCCAGGGGCGCCAGAACCGCTCTAGTAAAATCACGGCTCGCGCGGTCGAACGCCGCGCGAGCCATATCTGATTTACCGCCCGGGAAATGATGATAGAAGCTCGCCCGACCAAGACCTATACCGTTAGATATCGTGGTCAGGGTAGCGCCGTCATAACCTTCACAGCGGAAGATATCTAACAGTCGGCCGATGATTGTTCGAGGATTTTGACGTGGTGCCATGGTCGAAGGTCGAATCACATCAGTTGTTCAACTTGTAGGCTAGCTTAAACTTATTTGATTGCAATTTAAATCACTTCACTCACCATACCAGAAAATTTGTTACCACTAAAAGATTAGCATCTTATTTTATCCGGTTGATCCGCGTGTCAACCGAGCTACGGCACGGTCTCGGCCGATAAAAGGCAGAAACATCGCAAGCTCTGGTCCTCTCGCCCGCCCTGTCAACGCCAGGCGAAGCGGAGCAAACAGGCGCCTTCCAGTTCGCTTAGTCTGATCCGACACCGCGCTAGTCCATGCCCGCCATGTGCCGCTATCCCAGGTTTCTTCCGGCAACAGCACAGCAGCCTCCGCACAATATTCAGCCTCAGCATCATCCATCATCGGATCAATCTTATCAGTAGCAACTCGCCACCAATCAGCCGCATCAGCAATACGCGGGCAATTATTGCGCACAGCCAACCAAAATGGCTTACCACCCCCGATCTCTAGTTTTTCCAGCTGATTGGCGACATCCGTATAGTCACGTGATTGCAATAGCTTCCCATTAAGTGAAACCAATTCCTCGACATCAAAACGCGCCGGAGCACGCGACAACTTGGAAAGATCAAAGAGTTCAACCAGCTCATCACCAGATTGAAATGGTGCCACCGCCTGGGACGACCCAATAGTTGAAACAAGACTGAGAACCGACATGGGTTCAAGTCCGTCTTCACGGAAGTCGCGCACAGATTGAGCTCCTAAGCGCTTTGAAAGACGGCTGCCATCGGCCGCAACCAGAAGACTGTGATGAGCAAAATCTGGTGGCTCGGCATCCAAAGCTCGGAATAGCTGGATTTGCGCTGCTGTGTTTGCAACATGATCTTCGCCACGGATGACATCCGTAATACCAAAGTCGATATCATCGATCACACTAGGCAGGGTATAGAGATAACTACCATCTCCGCGTATAAGCACCGGATCGGAAAGGCTAGCACAGTCAATTGACTGTCCACCACGCACACCATCATTCCAGCTCACTATTTCATGATCCAGAAAAAATCGCCAATGGGGGACCCGTCCTTGATTTTCAAAAGCAGCGCGTTCTTTGTCACTAAGTGATAATCCCTCACGGTCATAGACAGGCGGCAGGCCCTTTAGCAGCTGGCGCTTACGCTTACGATCAAGTTCCGCATCAGTTTCGTAGCAAGGATAGAGTTTTCCAACTTGTTGTAATTTTTCAGTCGCGTTTTCATATTCGTTAACACGCCGCGATTGCCGCTCAATACTATCATGTGTGAGTCCAAGCCAAAGTAGATCTTCAACAATCGCCTCGGCATATTCGGCAGTCGAGCGCGCTGCGTCGGTATCATCGAGGCGTAGCACCATGCGGCCATCACCGGACCTGGAAAACAGCCAATTCAATACAGCCGTGCGGACATTGCCGATGTGCAAATACCCGGTTGGACTTGGTGCGAAGCGAACGATGACGGATTTCATTGGTTTATTTACGGATTACCCCTTGTCACGAAACCTATTTGTGATCGGATAACGCCGATCTCTACCAAAATTCCGCAACGAAATTTTGACTCCGGGAGCTGCCTGCCGACGCTTATATTCTGCAATATAGAGCAAATGCTCAATGCGCGCGACTATCTCAAGCTTATGCCCACGCGCAATAATATCACTGAGCGAGGCCTCTTCCTCTACCAATCCGTGCAGTATGTCATCCAGTTGGTCATAGGGCGGCAGGGAATCCTGATCTGTCTGGTCCTCACGCAGCTCCGCGGTCGGTGCTTTTGTGATAATACGCTCTGGAATAATGTGACCGCTCGGCCCAAGGCAGCCCTTCGGCAGCAACTGATTTCGTAGTTTGGAAAGCTCATAGACTTCGGTTTTATAGAGGTCTTTCAGCGGGTTGAATCCTCCAGCCATATCACCATAAAGCGTGGCATAGCCGACCGACATTTCAGACTTGTTGCCGGTCGTGACCAGAAGCTGGCCAAATTTATTGGACATTGCCATCAAGATAACACCGCGGCTGCGCGCTTGAATATTTTCCTCGGTCGCATCCGGTTCAATATCACCGAACAGATCATCCAACGCGGAGGTGTAGCTGGAAACAATCCCGCTAATCGCGATTTCATCCAGCCTTACTCCCAGTGCTGTCGCACATTCAGCGGCATCTTCAAGGCTATCGCGGCTTGTATATTGCGATGGTAGCATGACGCAGCGCACTTGATCAGCGCCCAATGCATCAACCGACATAGCTAATGTCAGCGCGGAATCTATCCCGCCAGAAAGGCCTATCAATACACCCGGAAAACTATTTTTGATTACATAGTCGCGCAGACCCAGAACGCAGGCGCAATAATTTGCCTGGGCACCATTCACTTCAGCGTCGATCGGCAGCGGTGCACAGCTCCATCCATCGTCTGAACGGCTCCATTTCGTCACCGCAATCTGTTCCACAAAAGCAGGAAGCTGAACCGGCACTGTGCGGTCAGATCCAAGAACGAACGATGCACCATCAAACACGAGTTCATCCTGACCTCCAACCTGATTGACGTAGATCAGCGGCAAGCCAGTTTCTACCACACGCGCTACCGCATGGGTAATGCGAGTATCATGCTTGTCCTTGTCGAAGGGTGAACCGTTAGGAACGACAAGTATCTCAGCTCCTGTTTCAACCAAGCATTCTGTCACATCCTCGAACCAGATATCTTCGCATATCGGAACGCCAAGCCTTAGTCCGCGAAAATTAATTGGCCCAGGCATCTGGCCCGGTGTGAACACGCGAAGCTCATCAAATACGCCGTAGTTGGGAAGATGCACCTTATGCCTGATAGCGGTAATATGACCTCCGTCAAGAAGAACAACGGTATTATGAGGCTTGTTGTCCTCCATCCACGGCAAGCCAATGAGCAACGCCGGACCGCCATCACCAGTATCAGCCGCCAGCTTTTCAACCACCTCTCTCACCTCTTGCAGAAATGCTGACTTGAGCACCAAATCTTCCGGTGGATATCCAGAAAGATAGAGCTCAGAAAAAACTACAAGGTCGGCACCAACCGCTGCGGCCACAGCGCGTGCTGAGCGTGCTTTTTCAGCATTACCTGCAATATCTCCCATCACAGGATTTAACTGGGCAAGGGCGATCGTAATATGATCAGAAATTTCAGATGGTGATGACATCGCGCGAACACTATGTTGGACTGGCCTGACTCGGCAAGTCGATAGAGACGTTTAGGATAATTTCATCCCGTGCGGCAACACCAAGTCGGCGGATTTCTTGCATACGTCCTCCAACAAGATAAAAGCTGATCCTAAAGACCGGCAAAAGCCGGCGTGGGGATAGCCTGAAGCGACTGTGCAGGTTTAAGCTTCTCGGCTATCTGGAACGCCAGTTCAAGCGCCTGATCGGCGTTCAGTCTTGGATCACAGTGAGTATGATAGCGATCGGACAAGTCGGCCTCGCTAATCGATTTTGCCCCGCCAATACATTCAGTCACATTATTACCTGTCATCTCAATATGAATACCGCCAGGATAGCTTCCCTCCGAGCGATGAATATCCATATATTGATTGACCTCCAACATCACCCGGTCAAACGGCCTAGTCTTGTAGCCAGTGGCAGCTTTGATCGTGTTGCCATGCATCGGGTCGCATACCCAAAGTACCTTGCGCCCCTCTTTTGATACCGAGCGAATCAGCCTTTCAAGCCCTCCGGTAACTTGGTCAGAGCCAAAGCGTGCAACCAGCGTGATGCGACCTGCTTCATCTTCTGGATTTAAAATATCTAGCAGCTGAATTAAAACATCTGGATCAAGAGTTGGCCCACATTTAATACCGATCGGGTTCTTAATCCCACGACAATACTCCACATGAGCTTCGTTCGGCTCCCTTGTTCTGTCACCTATCCAAACCATGTGGCCAGAAGTCGCATACCAGTCACCGGTGGTTGAATCTATCCTAGTCAGCGCCTGCTCATAGCCAAGCAATAATGCCTCATGGGAGGTATAAAATTCGGTGGAGCGCAATTGCGGCACGGATTGAGGGGTAATGCCGCAGGCGCGCATGAATGCAAGAGACTCACTGATACGGTCGGCCAACACTTCATATAGCTCGCCCGCAGGTGAATTTTCTAGAAAGCCCAACGTCCATTGATGAACATGTTCTAGGTCCGCATATCCGCCTTGCGCGAACGCGCGCAAAAGGTTGAGCGTTGCCGCGGACTGACGATAGGCCTTGAGTAACCGCTCAGGATCGGGTGCGCGCTGATCGGCATCAAAACCAATGCCATTGATAATATCGCCGTGATAACTGGTTAGCTCGACATCACCCTGGATTTCGGTTGGAGAAGACCGAGGTTTTGCAAACTGGCCAGCTATGCGCCCTACTTTTACAACCGGCACCGCGCCGGCATAGGTCAGAACAACCGCCATCTGAAGAAATAGGCGAAATATGTCGCGTACGTTGTCCGGACCATGTTCTACAAAAGATTCGGCGCAATCGCCGCCCCACAGCAAGAACGCACGCCCGGCAGAGGCTTCGGCCAACCGCTCTTTCAGATTACGTGCCTCACCGGCAAAAACCAGTGGTGGAAAGCTGCTAATTTCATCTTCAGCATCAGTCAACTTTTTAGGATCAGGGTACTCTGGCACCTGCCTGATGGGCATCGAACGCCAGCTCGACGGCGACCACGCGCTCATGTCGATCACTCCAAACTCAGTTTATTCAAATAGTTACAGAGAGTGATAAGCCTTTATTCACACCCTGTATGGCGCTCTTATACACGAATAGAGCCATCTACCACCAGACATTGACTGCACGGGGAATCGTAGACGGGAAACATTGTACTGGCGTGACATTTAGCGGCTGGCATATGCGGTGTCGGACGGCAGTGTATTGTGGCCAAGGTCATCTATCTTATCATTCTATATGGTAAGCACCAATGCCATGAGAAAGGCCATCCTCCGTAAGCCTCGCCCTAGACGATCTAGCCCTGACTGGTTGGGTCATCTTCGGGCAAATGGTATTTCTCGCGCATGGTTACCAACTCTTCTGCTGATGAGGGATGAAGCGCGATCGTTGCATCAAAATCTTTTTTAGTCGCGCCCATTTTAAGTGCAATACCCAATATCTGCACCATCTCACCGGCATCGGGTCCGATGATGTGGCATCCAAGAACACGGTCACTCTTTCCATCAACGAGTAGTTTCATCATCATTTTCTCGGATGACCCCGACAATGTATGTTTAAGCGGGGAAAATACCGATTTATAGACATCTACCAATGTAGTGTACTCACGCGCTTGTGCTTCTGTCATTCCAACGGTCCCTATTTCAGGCTGGGAAAAAACAGCGGTCGGAATAAAATCATAATTGACCGATGCTGGTGCGTTGCCAAACACCGTATCGGCAAACGTATGACCTTCGCGTATGGCGACAGGAGTTAGCGCTTCCCTATCAGTCACGTCACCAACGGCATAGATATTA
>Ga0302135_10002815_pt1 | contig 10415 bp, 8 predicted proteins | sample CBN3_surface_MG_FD_203119 | JGI IMG/M metagenome (GOLD analysis project Ga0302135, IMG submission 203119) | Marine microbial communities from Western Arctic Ocean, Canada - CBN3_32.1 | ecosystem: Environmental > Aquatic > Marine > Oceanic | place: Canada: Western Arctic Ocean | collected 2017-09-15 | reverse complement strand
GGGCGGATAACGGAGGTCGATCCGTCGTTCTATACATCTCTGGTGGATGCTGGTGTGGTGCCGGTCGTGGCACCGATCGGGCTGGAATCGCCGTCACAACCGCTGAACATCAACGCGGACACTGTGGCCGGCGAACTGGCGCGAGCGGTGGAGGCGGAGCGACTGCTGTTCCTCACAGATGTGGATGGTCTAATGGACCGGAGCGGCGAGGTGTTCAGGGAGATTGGAGTGAGTCAGGCGGCAGCACTGCGTGAGGACGGCGTACTGATGGGTGGTATGATCCCAAAGGTTGATGCCTGTTTCCGCGCCGCGGAAGTGGGAGCCGAGGCCTACATCGCGAACGGCACGCTCCCGAACACGGTGAGCCGGCTGTTCTCAGATGAGCGCCCCGGCACGCGTGTGGGAGGGAACTGACTCTGGGCTTCTTCGACGATCGAGAACAAGGTGATCTGGGCCCCCCGGCCGAGCCATTCCGCATTGGTGGTGGCGTGACTGAATTCCGCTCGCCCGTTCCGCTTCGGTGGCTCGGGATCGGGGTGGCACTCCTAGTTGGCTTCATTGTCATCAATGTGTTCAAGGGCATCTACGTCGATCTGCTGTGGTTCGACTCGGTTGGATTCGAGAGCGTGTACCGGCGTGTGGTGTTCGCGCGGATCATGCTGTTCTTCGTGGGCGCGGGGATCACGATCGCCGTACTCGGATTTAATATCTGGCTGGCACGACGGCTGGCACCGAAGGGGCCCGAGGAATCGTTCATCGAAGAGGTGAACGTTCAAGCGCTACGGCGAATTGTCGCGGTGCTGTTGATCGCGGGGACTCTGTTCTTCGGTGTAATCTTCGGCTCGGTGGCCGGTGGCGCGTGGGAGACGATCCTGTCGTGGCAGAACGGCGTGGAGTTCGGAAAGACGGATGCGGCGTTCGATCGCGACATCTCGTTTTACATGTTCGATCTGCCTGCGTATCAGTTCCTGCAGGGGTGGTTCGTTGGGCTGATAATCGTGTCGACGCTAGCTTCGGCAGCGGTATACGCGCTTTCGCTGTCGTTGCAGGGTTTCGAGCTGAACGTGACGCGCGGGATGCGGATCCACCTCTCGGCGCTGGTGGGGCTAGTGTTCCTGCTGGTGGCAGCGAGTACGTACCTCAGCATCTTTGATCTGGTGCTTTCGAACGGCGGTATTGTCTTCGGCGCGACGTATGCCGACATCAACGCACGGCTACCAGTGCGGTACATCCTGATTGCGCTGGCACTGTTTGCAGGGCTGACGACGATCGCGAACGGGTTCCTGTCGCGGGACGGGTATCGGTTACCGATGTTCGCGTTCGGGCTGTGGGCGATCACGGGGATTGTCGGTGGGGTGGTCATTCCCAACTTCGTGCAGTCGTTCCAGGTCGACCCGAACGAGCGGGAGCGGGAAGAGCCGTTCATCGCGCGGAACATTGAGGCGACACGGTTCGCGTATGGGCTGGACGAGATCGTTCAGGCGGATTTCCCAGCGGAACAAAGCGTCACAATCGAATCAATTGAGGCGAATCAGCAGACCCTGGACAACATCCGACTGCTGGATCCGCGACCGCTGAGGGAGACTTTCAACCAGGTGCAAGCGATCCGGCAGTTCTATGAGTTCACCGACGTAGACGTCGATCGGTATGTCATTGACGATCAGCTCCGACAGGTGATGTTGTCGGCGCGCGAGCTGGACATTAGCGACGGACAGCAACGGAACTGGACGCAGGAGCGACTGCAGCTGACTCATGGCTTTGGCGCGGTGGTGACACCGGTCAACGAGGTGCTGGAGGAAGGGCTGCCCCATTTCATCACGCAGGACATCCCACCCGCGAGCGACCAGCTGCCGCTGACCATCGAGGGGTCACGTATCTACTTCGGTGAGATCACCGATCAGTACGTGATCGTGAATTCGAACGAGGCGGAATTCGACTACCCGTTGGGTGACGGCAACGCCGAGACCTCATACGAGCCGGACCGCGGAATCGAACTCTCCTCGTTCGCGCGAAAATTGGCACTGGCCTGGGAGCTGGGCGACACGAACATCCTGATCTCGAGCCAAGTGAACAATGACTCCAAGCTGCTGATTCACCGCAACATCCAGGAGCGGATCGACAAAGTCGCACCGTTCCTGGTGCTGGACCACGACCCGTACATGGTGATCATGGACGGCAAGATCACGTGGATCCAGTCGGCGTACACGACGTCCGCACGCTACCCGTACTCGCAACCGCGAGGCGAGGTGAACTACATCCGCGACAGCGTGAAGGTAGTTATGGACGCGGGTACGGGCGATCTGGTGTTCTACCTGATCGATCCGAACGACCCGGTGGTGACGACTTGGGCGGGAATCTTCCCTGACCTGTTCACGGACCAGGCGGAGATGCCGACGGCGATCCGCGAGCACCTGCGCTATCCACTGGACCTGTTCTCGCTGCAATCGAGCCTGTATCTGCAATACCACATCACCGATCCCAATGTGTTCTTCATTGGTGAGGACTTCTGGAACATCCCGACGGAGCGATTCTTCCAGCAGGAACAGGCGGTGGAACCCTACTACGTCCTGATGACACTGCCGAACGAGCAGGCGGAGTTCCGTGAAGAGTTGGAGTTCGCGCTGATCATGCCGTTCACGCCGCGGAACCGGAAGAACACGGTGGCGTGGTTGGCCGGTCGGTCTGACGGCGACGCGTACGGGACGCTGCGAGCGTACCGCTTCCCGACCGACGACCTGGTGTTCGGCCCCGCCCAGATCGAGGGGCGAATCGACCAGAACCCCGGCATCTCTCAACAGATGACGTTGTGGGGGCAATCGGGCTCGCAGGTGATCCGCGGCAATCTGTTGATGATCCCGATCGGGCAGTCCTTCCTGTTCGTGGAACCAATCTATCTGCAGGCAGAGACGTCAGGGTTGCCGGAGTTGGTACGCGTAGTGGTGGCCAACGGCAACGCGATTGCGATGGAGCGGACGTTCGACCAAGCACTGGACGTGGTGCTGGGTCGGCAGCAGTCGAGCCTGCCAGGTGCTGGCGATATTAGTGGCTCTACGCCGGATGCCACGACGACTCAGCCCCCTCGCGCTGAGACGCCAAGCGGCGATGGCGACGCGCTGATTGGTGATGCGCGCGACGCGATCGACGGCGCCGAAGCGGAGCTGGACTCCCTTCGTGAGCTGCTTGATGCGCTGGAGCGGGCACAGCGGCAGAGCAGCAACTGACCGTCAACCCTATCGACTAGAACTGCGATGGGGTTAGACGGTCAGTTTTTTTGACGCGAGCAGCACGTTCGAGTAGATGCAGGTTGTTGCAGGCAAGCAGGCGACCGCGAGGATTCGTCGCGGTACGCTGTCGCTCCCTGTTTGCAGGCTAGGAGTCAGCACTATGTCCAATATCCCCACACGCGAAGCGGCGATTCACATGTTCACGGGGCGCCGTGTGCCGATCACGCTGGTGCGGGGCGAGGGCACGCGTATCTGGGACTCGGATGGCAAGGAGTACCTCGATTTCATCGCGGGGATCTCCTCGGACACACTCGGGCACGCGGACGCCGGGTTGGCTGATGCGATCTCGGAGCAGGCACGGACACTGATCCACGTCTCGAACATTTTTTACAGCGAGCCTCAGATCGAACTGGGGGAACTGCTGATCGCGAACTCGGCGCTAGACCGAGTGTTCTTCTGCAATTCGGGAGCCGAAGCGAACGAGGCGGCGATCAAGCTAGCTCGGAAGTGGGGCATCCAAAATCGCGACGGCGGCTACGAGATTATTTCGACGAACAACAGTTTCCACGGTCGGACGCTGACGACGGTCGCCGCGACCGGGACGGCCGCATACCGCGAGCCGTTCGGACCGCCGACGCCCGGTTTTGTGTTCGTAAACTACGACAACATCGAGCAGCTCCGCGAGGCGACGACGACGCGGACGGCGGCGATCATGTTGGAACCGGTGCAGGGCGAGGGCGGCGTGAACGTGCCTGCCTCAGACTACCTGCAGCAGGTGCGGGCGTGGTGCGACGAGCAAGGTATTCTACTGATCCTCGATGAAATCCAGACGGGGATGGGTCGCGCTGGGACGCTATGGGCGTACGAACAGGCGGGCATCGAGCCGGACATCATGACCTCGGCGAAGGGACTGGCGGGCGGCGTGCCAATTGGCGCGGTGCTGGCGAAGGAGCACGCCTCGGTGTTCGTGCCGGGCGACCACGGTTCGACGTTCGGCGGGAATCCACTGGCGACGGCGGCCGGGGCGCACGTGATGCATCGGCTGCTGGAAGGCGGCGTGCTGGAGAACGCGAAGGCGCGCGGCAAGCAACTTCAGCGGCGGCTAGCGAGCCTCGAGGACCGGCATGCGCTCGTGAGCGGCGAGCGCGGCATCGGACTGCTGCGCGGACTGGAGCTGGAATCGGACATGGCGGTGGACGTAGCGAACGCGGCGCGTGAGGCGGGGCTGCTGGTGAACCCGGTGCGCCCGGATGTGGTGCGGTTCATGCCGCCATTGACGGTGACGGAGGCGGAGATCGACCAAGCAGTTGATATCGTGGAAGCTGTGCTCGACTCGCTCGAACAGAGCTAGCGAGCCCAACCAATAACTCCTGACCGGCGCGAGTGGGAGCACCGATGGCTGAGAAGATCGTCCTTGCCTATTCAGGCGGACTCGACACCTCCGTGGCTGCGAAGTGGCTACAGGAGGAACGCGGGTACGAGGTTCACTGTCTAACGGTGGACCTCGGCAACCTGCCGGACATGGAAGGCGCACAGCGTCGCGGCGAGGAGGCGGGCGCGCTGTCTGTGGAGGTAATCGACTCGAAGGCGGATTTCCTCAATTACTTCGTGTTCCCGGCGCTGCAGGCGAACGCACTTTACCAGGGCGAATACCCGCTGGCGACGGCGCTGGGTCGACCGCTGATCGGCAAGTTGCTGGTGGACAAGGCGCGTGAGCTGGGCGCGACGGCAGTGGCTCACGGCTGCACCGGGAAGGGCAACGACCAGGTGCGGCTGGACGTCGCGATCGGGACACTGGCGCCAGACTTGACGATTGTGGGGACTGCGCGCGAGAACGAGATGAGCCGCGACGCGGCAATCGAGTACGCGAGCAAGCACGGGATTTCGGTGCGGCAAACACTGGCGTCGCCGTACTCGACGGACGAGAACCTGTGGGGGCGCTCGGTGGAGTGCGGCGAGTTGGAAGATCCGTGGGCGGAGCCACCGGCGGGTGTGTGGTTGTGGACGACAGATCCGGGCAGCGCGCCGGATGAGCCGGCGATCTTGGAGATCAGCTTCGAGCAGGGAATTCCGGTTGCAATCGATGGAGAGCGGCTGGATCCGGTAACGCTGGTGCAGCGGCTGTCGGACCTCGGAGGGAAGCACGGCATCGGTCGTGTGGATATGGTCGAGGACCGACTGGTGGGGATTAAGTCGCGGGAGATTTACGAGGCGCCGGCAGCGGTGACGCTAATCACAGCGCACAAAGCGCTGGAGCAGCTCACGCTGGCGAAGCCGCAGATTCGGATGAAGGAGCGAGTGGCGCAGGAGTACGCGGACCTAGTCTACAACGGGCTCTGGTACACCGGGCACCACCGGGACCTAGCGGCGTACGTGCGGTCCAGCCAGCAAGACGTGACCGGCGAGGTGCGAATCCGGCTGTGGCGTGGGACAGCGACGGTGCTCGGCAAGCAGGCAGCACACAGCCTCTACAGCAAAGAGCTGGCGACCTACGGCGAGGACGATCTGTTCGACCAGAAGGCGGCGCAGGGGTTCATCAAGCTGCACGGCCTAGCGGTTCAGGTACAGGCCCACCGGCAGTTGCTGCGTAGCTCAAAGGACCTGCTCCACCTCGCCGCGCCTGAGCGCGACGGCGAGAACAACTAGCGCGAGCGCGCTGAATGCACCGGATCGTCGAGGGCGACAACCTCGAAGTACTGCGAGCTCTGGGCGACGGCGCCGTCAACCTGATCTATATCGATCCGCCGTTCAACACGGGACGTGAGCAGCGCCATACCTCGGTACGGACGGAACACGTCGAGAGTGGCTCGGTGGACGAGGGCGACCGGACAGGGTTCGGCGGGCGGCGATATCAGACGACGAAGATAGAATCTCAGGCGTTTGCAGATAAATTCGACAACTTCCTTGGATTTCTCGAGACGCGGCTAATCGAGTGCCGGCGGGTGCTGGCGGAGGACGGGTCGCTGTTCCTGCACCTGGATCCTCGGGAATCTCACTACGCGAAGGTGCTGCTGGACGGAATTTTCGGACGGGCGAGTTTCCTAAACGAGATCGTGTGGGCGTACGACTATGGCGGGCGATCGAAGCGACGCTGGCCTGCGAAGCACGACACGATCTTCTGGTACGCCAAGGATCCCAAGCAATACACGTTCGACTACGACGCGATCGACCGGATTCCGTACATGGCACCTGGGCTGGTGACTCCGGAGAAGGTGGAACGCGGGAAGGTCCCGACCGACGTCTGGTGGCAGACCGTGGTCCCTACCTCGGGAACCGAGCGGACGGGGTATCCGACGCAGAAGCCGCTGGCGGTCCTGGAGCGGATCATTCGCGTGCACTCGCGGCCGGGGGATCTGGTGGCGGATTTCTTCGCGGGCTCGGGGACGGCGGGCGAGGCAGCGGCGCGAAACGACCGCGACTTCCTGTTGGTCGACAGCAATCCGGAGGCGATCGACGTAATGGCGAGCCGCCTCGAGCGGTGGCAGCCCGAGATCGTGAGGGCAGCCCCGATAGCGGTCGAAGACGGCGCACGCTAGGCTCGCAACCGCGGAGGACCAGATGAGCGATCAACCGACGGATCTACCCTCGAAACTGTGGGGCGGGCGTTTCAGCGGCGATACGAACGATCTGGTGGACGCATTCAACGCGTCGATCTCGTTCGATCGGCGACTGTACCGCGAGGATATCGCGGGCTCGATTGCTCACGCGAAGATGTTGTCGAAACAGGCAATCATCAGCGACGAGGATCGAGACGCGATTGTCACGGGCCTCGAAGAAATTCGCACGGAGATCGAGGCGGGAGCGTTCGAATTTCGGATCGACCGCGAGGACATTCACCTAAACATCGAGGCCGCGCTGATCGAGCGGATCGGCGACGCAGGGCGGCGACTACACACGGGGCGATCTCGGAACGATCAGGTGGCGACGGACACTCGGCTATTCACGCGGGCGGCATGCGATGAGGTGCTGGCGGAGTTACGCGGGATGCGGCGGGCGCTGATCGACCTCGCGAACCGCGAGGCGGAGACGGTGATCCCAGGGTACACACACCTGCAGCGAGCGCAGCCGGTGCTGCTGGCCCATCACCTGCTGGCGTATGAGGCGATGTTCACTCGGGACACCGAGCGAGTGGAGCAGGCGCGTGCGCGGACGAGTGTCTTACCACTCGGAGCCGGGGCGCTGGCTGGGGTAACGTATCCGATCGACCGTGAGTTCGTGGCTCGTGAGCTCGGGTTCGACGCGATCAGCGAGAACAGCATGGACGCGGTGGCGGACCGCGACTTCGTCGTGGACGTGCACTCGGCTGGGGCGCTGGCGATGGTTCATCTGTCGCGGCTGGCGGAAGAGATCGTGCTGTGGGTATCGGCGGAGTTCCGATTCGCCCGGCTCGATGATGCATTCGCGACCGGGTCCAGCATCATGCCACAGAAGAAAAACGCCGACGTGGCGGAGCTGACACGGGGCAAGAGCGCGCGGGTAATCGGCAATCTGATGCAGTCGCTGGCGCTGCTGAAGAGTCAGCCAATGAGCTACAACAAGGACAACCAAGAAGACAAGGAGCCACTGTTCGACACGGTAGACACGCTGCTAATTTCGCTGCGGGTGATGGCGGCGCTGCTTCCGACGATGATGTTCGATAGCGAGCGCGGCGCGGCAGCAGCGGTCGAGGATTTCGCGCTGGCGACGGACGTTGCGGACTACCTAGCCAAGCGTGGGGTGCCGTTCCGGGATGCGCACGAGGCAGTGGGCCGGCTGGTTGCAAAGTGCGAGCAGGAGGGGAAGACGTTCGAGCAGCTTTCGATCGAGGAATTCCGCGAGGCACACGCGGCGTTCGACGAGGACGTGCTGGCGATCGACCTCGCGTCTTCGCTGGCGGCACGAGATGTGCCGGGCGGCACCGCGCCAAAGGCGGTGGCGATCGCGCGGGATGCGGCGCGATCGCGGCTCGACGCCGAGGAGATTGGCGGGTGATCGACCGGCAGATTCGGATCGCGCCATCGATATTAACGGCGGACTTCGGGCGGTTGGCCGAGCAAGTGCGCGCGGCTGAGTCGGCAGGCGTGGACCTGATGCACCTGGATGTGATGGACGGGCACTTCGTGCCGCCACTGAGCTTCGGCACAGAGGTAATGGCTGCGGTGAAGGTGGCGACGAGCCTTCCGGTGGAGATGCACCTGATGGTGGAGCGACCGGAGGAATACTTCGATAGCTTCGCCGAGCTGGGTGCCGGGACGCAGATTTTTCACTTCGAGGCGGCGCGCCGCCTCGACAGGTGCCGCGACCTGATCTCGCAGGTTCGGGCGCTAGGGTGCGCGCCGGCGATCGCGATTTCTCCGGAGACACCGGTGTCGGCGATCGCGGAGCTGCTGCCGGAGATCGAGCAGGTGACGGTGATGACGATTCGCCCGGGCTGGGGTGGACAGACGCTGATGAAAGAGCTCCTGGATAAGGTGACGGCGATCCGGCAGGCAGCGGACGCTCTCGGGCGGCCAAACTTCGCGATTGAGATCGACGGGGGAGTGAAGCCTCACAACATCGGTCAGTGTGTAGCGGCTGGAGCGGATGTGCTGGTGGCGGGGTCGGCGGTGTTCAACGAGGAGCAAATGCCCTCGGAAGCCGTCGCGCAGCTGCGGGCGGGGATTGGTACGCGCTCGGAGTAATGACGTGTGCTAGATCCACTCCGCGTCAGTCGTGATGCCGCTGTCTGTGGAGTTGCCTGTGTGCAGGGTGCCAGCGGGTTCAAGCATGATGATCTCGCATCCCTCAGAGGCGACGGGGCGGTGCTCGACGACGCGCGGGACGACGAAGAATTCTCCGGAGCCGAGGACCGCGCACTTCAAGCGTGAAGCTGACCGCTGTGGACCATGAAGAATTCATCGGTGTCCTCGTGGGTGTGCTAGGCGAATTCACCAAGCGTGCGAGCGATTTTCACATGCAGTTCGTTGAGCTGACCGGCGATCGTCAGCTCCCAGAGTTCACTCAAGAGCGCAATTTTTTTCGAGGTTCACGACGGTGTCGGGTGCGGCCATTGGTTTGCTCATGTTCGTGCAGTCCGCGAAGGTGTCGGTGGAGGCGCGACCTGTTAAATGGAACGCCCCGTCGGGCGGGACGGGGCGAGAAATCGGCTGACGTGAAATGAAGAGGAAGACCCTAGTAGGGTACGCCGTGCTTCTGCATGTTCTTCATCTCGGTGCGGAGGTAGCGGGTGTCAACATGGACACGCTGCCACTTGCCATCGACAAACATGCGCTTTTTCTGGACGTTCGGCTTGAATTTACGGCTAGTCTTGGGTGCCTTGCGGGCCCAGGCACCTGAGTGCTTGTGGCGAATCCGACGGCCAAAGCCGGTCTTCTTTTCCCCGAGTCGCGGAATACCGGACATCACGCGCTCCGTGGTGTGTATTTCGAAATCATTGGTACCTGTGGTCGTCCACAAAGCCTAGCAATGACTCGCGGGATGCGTCCATGGGTGAGGCCAAGTTCGACAAGAACTGCCGCTACGAGGAGATGCTGACGATCGTGCAAGATCTTCGTCAGCGGTGGAGTGGTGCGGCTCTCGCGGTAAGATGACATTACTCCCCTGCGATGAGGATGCGATGAGACATGCTCGGCGACGGCGCGGCTGATGAGTGCTGACCTCGGACGCCTCGGGACGGTGATGTCCAACGAGCTGGAGGCGGGCGCGACGGACGCGCTGGTCGCCGGTGGGCTGGACGAGCTGCTGCGCGTGCAGGCGCAGGACGAGCAGCCGGGGTCGCCACTGCTGAGGATGGTGGCGGCGCTGCCACCTCGGGGATACCGGTCACTGGACAAGGGTGAACGGCGGACCTGGTTGCGGCGTGCGATGGCGACGATTCGTCGAGAGGCGGCGCTGGAGCAGGAGCTGCGACCGGTGGGGGATCGCTCGTCATCCGCGAACGGAAACGGCCAGTGGAGTGACTCCAAGGGGACGGCGCGCCAGGCGAACGGGGGATCACCGCAACGTGTGGGCAGCGGCGGCCGTGCAGCAGGGTCTAGGACCGCAAAAGCGCCAGCTGCACGGAAGGCGCCGGTGGCACAGGCGAGCAAGCGGGCGGCGGATGTGCCGAAGTCGGCGACGCCGGTGGGGACGCACGAGCTTGGGCTGGAGTTGCCGATCGCGGCGGCGGGGACGCGGCTGGGGAAGGCGAACCTGACGCGGATGGAGAAGCTG
>Ga0302135_10002812_pt1 | contig 10419 bp, 7 predicted proteins | sample CBN3_surface_MG_FD_203119 | JGI IMG/M metagenome (GOLD analysis project Ga0302135, IMG submission 203119) | Marine microbial communities from Western Arctic Ocean, Canada - CBN3_32.1 | ecosystem: Environmental > Aquatic > Marine > Oceanic | place: Canada: Western Arctic Ocean | collected 2017-09-15 | reverse complement strand
GGCGTATGGGTTGATATGGGTTTCTATGACTTGATAGACAGCTTTAGGGAATACGATGGGAAAAGAAATGTTTTTAAATTCTTACTGAAACCTAACTTCAACGAATTTGATCCTACAATAGCTGAGAATGTTGATTTGGCACATAATAGATATATTCCCGGAGAGGTTATGCAGGAAGTTTATATTCGGGATAGCGGAAAATGTATCGAATGCGGATCAGAAGACAACCTTCATTATGATCATAAAATTCCCTTTTCTAAAGGAGGATCGTCAAAAGATGCTAGGAATATACAGTTGCTTTGTGCACGACATAACTTGAGCAAAGGAAATAAATTCAAATACTGAAATTTGTTTTCCCGATCATAATGAGTAACAGATATGGTAGATAAGAGATTAATACAAGCGGCATATTTTGATTGGGCCGCTCGAGTGATAGATGGTTTAAGAGGCGTACACCCTAAGTTAGAAGCTCTATTTGACCAGATTTATTCTAAAAAACCATAAAGAAATTTGTAATCCTAAGGAGATACACATGTTAAATATTATTCTTCGCAATGTTCTAATTATTTCTACTACGCTTACTTTAAGCACATTCGCGTCAGCTCAAACAACTTATACAAATATCGGTGGTATTACATTTGGTAGTGATGGGTCGACAGCGTCCACTATAGGAGGTACGACCTTTATCACTAACAGTGATGGTTCTTCAGCTGCGGCACAAAAGATCGGAGGAACTACGTTTATCACCAACAGTGACGGGACTTCGGCTACAGCACAGAAGGTGGGGGAGACTACCTTTATAAATAGTAGTGCCGGAATAACAAGCACCATCAGTAAAGTAGGAAATACTAAATTTGTGAATAGTAGTGACGGCACAAGCAGCACCATTAATAAAGTTGGTAACACTACTTTTATCAATAGCAGTACAGGATCGACAACGACAATCCAGGAGATTGGTAATATTCTATTTACCAACAGTACCGAATAAATAGTTCTTCCGCCTTTCGATTTGAAAGAAGGTAATACCCTCGTGTTCTTGATGAGCTCTACTGAAGGATTGCAGGTAATAGGCCTTCGAATCTCGGGAACAATCCATGGCCGCGCCATAGTGGAAGGGCCGGGATATTGCCATCTGGATCGAATGCATCTTCTGAGTTGGCTACAGAAACTGATGCAAAGTGACCAATCCTTCCCAGGTGAATACAACTTTTGGCTATGTCTTTTATGTTAGGAGGCATAGCTGCTTCCAGTTTTGGATAACGAACAGCTCTAACAGTTACCCATTCAGGGCCGTTGTCCCCAACAAACCATATTGATGGATCAATAGAAGGGTTACTTTGAAATGACATGATTTCATAGCCTAGCTTGTCAGCTATATGATTTCTTACAACCTGTACGGCAAAGTCGAGAAGCTCCCAGTCAGTCATCTCAATTTTCTCACTTGAAATTAGAGATGGTGGATCTAATGGTTGCCTGGACGAGACGTCGACTAGCCCCCACCCTTGATTATGTGCCTTCCAGCCATCTGGCATTCTTTTCATTGGCATAAAGCATGCCCACCCATTGCAACCTTCAGTAATATAGTGGAGCCCACTCAAATTACCCGGAGCCTTTAGCTTGTCGTCAACATCTAATAGTCGCAGAAAGAAAAGTTGGTTTCCCAGCCGGAATGATAGGTGCTCCAGAAATGGTGGAGTCAAATCAACCCTCAGCCAGCTAACATGTGCGCCTTGAGATAGAGTTTGTATATGGCGTCCAGCAGCGCTCCAGCAGCTTTGAAATTCATCTGTCACTTCGTGCATTTCTATTTCGTGCATTATTTTGATCCCGTTCCCATAACCTATGAGATTTGGCTGTTAAGCTCAATCATTTCGTGTTGTTTAGTGTTGTTTAGTGTTGTTTAATCATGCACAAACTAAAAAATGCGGACTAAATAAGTAATATCTTATGACTAACCCCTTCTTCGACCACCCTATCCTTAATTCTCCCTATGAATATCCGAAGAGACACTGGGAGCTAGATAGTACCGGACAGCCAACACAGTCAATATCAGAAAAACGCCGCCGAGCTGAGTTTATAACTCCTATACCGAAGCCGAGAAAGCAAAAAGGCGCAGCGACTCAGGAAACCCTGGTGTTCGACGAAGGAGCGGGGATTAGCTCCAAAGATCAGCAGTACGACCATACCGCCGTCATTAACGCTGTTCGCGATGAAGTTGATAAATGGCGTCGTATACCGAATCCCAGTGACTGGCGCGTCACTCCAGAAACTGCTCGTCTACTTCAACATTGGCGTCATCATGATTTTGCTGGCATCAGACCTTTCTTTTGTCAGCTAGAAGCCGTCGAAACTGCCATCTGGCTAACAGAAGTAGCTCCGCAATTAGGTAAATCCGGGCAAAGGTTTATTGAACATCTTAGCAATGCTAACAACGAAGCTAACCCTGAATTGATGCGATTAGCGCTCAAATTAGCCACCGGTGCTGGCAAGACCACTGTGATGGCCATGATGATAGTCTGGCAAACCATCAATGCTGTGCGAAAGCCAACCAGCAAGAAGTTCAGCAGAGGTTTCTTGATTGTCGCGCCAGGCATCACGATCCGTGACCGTCTACGTGTCCTCATGCCGAATGATCCCAACAGTTATTACCGGAGTCGAGAGCTGCTCCCCAGCGACATGCTGGAAGACCTCAATAAGGCCAAGATCGTCCTCACTAACTATCACGCCTTCAAGCCGCGAGAACGATTACAAATCTCAAAAGGTGGGCGTCAGTTGCTTCAAGGGCGCGATGGCGAGCCGATAGAAACAGTCGAATCTGATGGTCAAATGTTACAAAGGGTAATGCCTGAGCTGATGGGGCTTAAGAATATCCTAGTTATCAATGATGAGGCCCACCACTGCTACCGCGAAAAGCCAAACAGCGATGAAGATGAAGGCCTAAAAGGTGATGAGAAAAAGGACGCTGAGAAAAACAAGGAAGCCGCCCGGCTCTGGATTGGTGGGTTAGAAGCCGTTAATCGCAAACTCGGTGTAGCGCGTGTATATGACCTCTCGGCTACGCCATTCTTCCTCAGTGGTTCAGGCTATGTAGAGGGTACTCTGTTTCCATGGACTATGAGTGATTTCTCTCTAATGGATGCCATCGAGTGCGGAATTGTAAAATTACCTCGAGTACCCGTAGCGGAGAACATTCCCGGCGATGAAATGCCAATGTTCCGCGAGCTATGGAAGCATATTGGGAAGAAGATGCCCAAAAAGGGTCGTCGCGATAGTGCAGCACTGGATCCGCTCAGTATCCCAGTAGAACTCCAGACAGCTCTACAGGCACTTTATGGGCATTACGAGAAGACGTTTGAGCTATGGCAGAAATCTGGGATTAAGGTACCACCCTGCTTTATTGTCGTTTGTAATAACACGGCTACATCCAAACTTGTCTACGACTATATTTCCGGCTTCGTTAGAGAAAATGAAGACGGTTCTTCCAATATAGAAAACGGACGTCTAGAGCTGTTCAGAAACTACGACGAACACAGCAATCCGCTCCCCCGCCCCAACACACTGCTAATAGACAGCGAGCAATTGGAGTCCGGTGAAGCGTTGGACAAGAATTTCCGAGATCTAGCGAGTGACGAAATTGAGCGGTTTAAACGGGAAGCACTCGAGCGCGGTGGCGAGCTTGCGAATCAGATCCGATCTGGCAAAGAAATTGATGATGCCACATTGCTACGCGAAGTCATGAACACCGTAGGCAAATCTGAACAGTTGGGGGAATCTATTCGCTGTGTTGTGTCCGTGTCTATGCTGACCGAGGGCTGGGATGCCAACACAGTCACACACGTGCTTGGGGTTCGTGCGTTTGGTACTCAGCTACTATGTGAGCAGGTGATTGGGCGTGCACTGAGACGGCAGTCATATGACTTGAATGAAGAAGGCTTATTTAACGTCGAATATGCAGATGTGCTGGGAATCCCTTTTAACTTCACCGCTAAACCAGTGATTGCGCCACCTCAACCACCCCGCGAAACTATTCAGGTCAAAGCTATGCTACCGGAGAGGGAATCACTTGAAATCGTTTTCCCGAGAGTAGCCGGATACCGGGTAGAGCTGCCCGAAGAAAGACTCACTGCTAATTTTAATGAAGATTCAATATTGGAGCTGACTCCTATCCTTGTTGGCCCTTCAATCACGCAAAACTCTGGGATTATTGGCGAATCAGTAGATTTAGGCCTAGAACATATACGAGATATGCGTCGATCAACATTGATTTTTCATCTTACACATCGACTGCTCTACACGAAGTGGCGAGACCCCGGCGATGAACCCGAGCTATCTCTATTTGGACAACTCAAAAGAATAACCAGGGAGTGGTTGAACACCTGTCTCATTTGCAAAGGCGAGACCTATGAGGGGTTACTGATGTACCAAGCATTAGCAGATATCGCCTGTGAGCGCATCACCGCAGCTATTACACGAGCAGAGCAAGGCAAGCGCCCGATCAAAGCTGTGCTTGATCCTTACAATGCTTCTGGATCGACGATTCACGTTAACTTTAACACTTCGAAAACCGAACGTTATGAAACAGATAGTCGGCTTTGCCAAATCAACTGGGCGATACTTGATAGCAGCTGGGAAGGTGAGTTTTGCAGGGTAGCTGAAACTCATTCCAAAGTGTTGGCCTATGTTAAGAATCATAATTTGGGATTCGACGTGCCTTACCGCTTTGCGTCTGAGTCTCGTATCTATAGGCCTGATTTCATTGTGCAGATAGACGATGGTCGCGGCGCGGAAGACCCACTCAATCTTGTTGTTGAGATCAAAGGCTATCGAGGTGAGGACGCTAAAGAAAAAAGGAGCACCATGGATACCTACTGGGTTCCAGGAGTGAATAACCTGGGTAGTTTTGGTCGCTGGGCTTTCGCTGAATTTACCGATGTATTCTTAATAGAGAGCGAATTTGAAGCAAGAGTCAAGAATGAGTTTAATAAAATGATTGCGTCCACCGTTACAGAGTCTCAAGTGACAGGGAAAGAGTAGAAATGGCAAGAAAACCAACTACACCCAAATCCGTCGAATCTATCATTCACGAGGAAGCTAAGCGCAAAAATATCCCGACAGCTGAATATGAATCGATCGTTGAAAAAGAGCAGCAAAAATCTACCAAGATTAGATACCCGCGTAACACGGACCTTGATCCTCAGCTTGTTTGGCGCGGCAAAGATGAACAGGATTGGAGCGATCTTGTGGTTCATGCTCCACCACTCTACATTCAGGAAAAGGTTCACCCAAAGGCCCTAATTGATGATCTGCTGAAAACCTCAAAGGAGGCTGATCATGACGCGGGGGAAATTACCGCCGATCTATTCTCCGACTTCAATGGCATCCCAAAAGACGCAGACAAAACTGAATTTTACCAACACGACCAGAACTGGTCCAACCGCATGATCCTCGGCGATTCCTTGCAAGTCATGGCAAGTTTGGCCGAGCGAGAGGGCCTACGCGGCAAGGTGCAATGCATCTACTTTGATCCGCCCTACGGTATCAAGTTCAACAGTAATTTTCAGTGGTCCACCACCAGTCGCGATGTTAAGGACGGCAAGGCTGGCCACATTACACGTGAGCCTGAGCAGGTCAAAGCATTCCGCGACACCTGGCGCGATGGTATTCATAGCTACCTCACCTACCTGCGGGATCGGCTCACCATCGCCCGTGATCTCCTCTCCGATTCCGGCTCCATCTTCGTGCAGATCAGCGATGAAAATGTGCACCGCGTCCGAGCTGTTATGGATGAGGTGTTTAGCGAGGAAAATTTCATAAGTGAGATTCTTCTCAAGAAGGGCGGAACGACTACATCAAAGTTTCTTCCTTCGACATCCGATTTCATTCTCTTTTACGCGCGGAACCGAGTTGCACTAAAATATAACAGGCTCTACTCAGAGAAAACTGTCGGAGTTGGTGCGTCAACCGGTGAACGTTACGACCAGATAGAGTACCCAGATGGGACGCGCCGCTCGATGACTAGGGAAGAGAAGGCGAATCCGGCCTCTATCATCGGCGGTAAAAAAGTATTCAAGCAATCAAATCCGGCATCCCAACATGACAACCCGTCGCATAGGAAAGACCCACTTGTTGTTGAGGGCCGGCAATTTGTGCCACCCACAGATCGTCAGTGGTCCAGCAATCCTTCTTCAATGCGCAGAGTTATCAAAGCAAACCGCATAATGCCCACTGGCAAGAATTTGGCATATGTGATGTATGTAGATGACTATCCAGTCATGCCAATTAACAACCTATGGACAGACTCACTCATGCGCGCAACCAAGCACTATATAGTGGAGACGGCGACTTCAGTCATTGAACGCTGCCTCCTCATGGCCACCGACCCCGGCGACCTCGTGCTCGACCCGACCTGCGGTTCCGGCACCACAGCCACGGTCGCAGAGCAATGGGGTCGCCGCTGGATCACAATCGACACTTCGCGTGTGGCATTGGCGCTGGCCCGCGCCCGTATCATGGGGGCGCGTTATCCGTTTTACCTGCTGGCCGATTCCCGAGAGGGCCAGCTCAAGAAAGCCGAAGTCGCCCGCACCGCGCCGAGTTCGGAGCCCGTGCAGGGGGACATCCATCATGGCTTCGTCTATGAGCGCGTACCACACATCACGCTGAAGTCCATCGCCAACAACGCGGAGATCGATGTCATTTGGGACCTGTGGCAGGCGAAGTTGGAGCCCTTGTGCGAGAAGATGAACTCCGCACTCAAGAAGACCTGGGCCGAGTGGGAGATACCGCGCGAAGCCGAAGCGACATGGCCGGACGCGGCGAAGAAGCTGCACGCCAACTGGTGGCAGGCTCGAATTGCCCGGCAGCAGGAGATCGACAAATCCATCGCGGCCAAGGCAGAGTTTGAATTCCTCTACGACAAGCCCTACGAAGACAATAAGTGCGTCAGAGTAGCTGGCCCCTTCTCTGTGGAAAGCCTCAGTCCCCACCGGATGCTTGGTGTTGATGAAAATGATGAATTAATCGACACGCTAAGCGAAAATCAAGAAGAATATAACGACAAGCAATCATTCCCACAGATGATTCTTGAAAATCTTAAGACTGCGGGTGTTCAACAAGCTCATAAGGAAGATCGCATTGCTTTCACCGCACTGACTCCGTGGCCGGGAGAGGGGTTAGTATGTGCCGAAGGTGGTTATTTTGAAGGTGATACTGAAAAACGTGCTGGCATATTCATTGGTCCTGAATTTGGCACAGTACTGCGCAGCGATTTGGTTGAAGCAGCTCGCGAATGTGGGGACGCTGGATTCGATGTGTTAATTGCGTGCGCCTTCAACTATGAAGCACACGCCACAGAGTTCAGCAAGCTGGGGCGGATTCCCGTGCTCAAAGCCCGCATGAATGCCGATTTGCATATGGCAGAGGACCTCAAGAACACAGGCAAGGGTAATCTGTTCGTTATCTTTGGTGAACCAGACATTGATTTGATAAATGAGGGTGATGACAAGTTACGTGTCAAAGTGAACGGTGTAGATGTATTCAAACCTCAGACTGGCGAAGTGATCAGTGACGGTGCTGATGGCATCGCATGTTGGTTCATTGATACCGATTACAACGAAGAAAGTTTCTTTGTGCGCCACGCTTATTTCCTCGGTGCGAATGATCCCTACAAGTCGCTGAAAACTACACTCAAAGCTGAAATCAATCTGGAGGCGTGGGAAACACTCAACAGTGATACTTCACGACCATTCGATAAACCGAAGAATGGCAGAATCGCCGTAAAGGTGATCAACCACCTTGGGGATGAGGTTATGAAAGTGTTCAAGGTAGATTGATGAACTTCCGAATTGCAGACACATTCACTGGCAGCCTCAGTAAGCTAACGGGTGACGAGCAGAAGCACGTAAAAACTACTGCTTTCGACTTACAAATGAACCCAGCCAATCCTGGCATGAGTTTTCATAAGCTCGATAAGGCTAAGGACACGAACTTCTGGTCGATTCGGGTAGGCCGTGACATACGACTGATAGTTCACAAAACCAACTCCAGTCTCTTACTTTGCTATGTTGATCACCATGATAAAGCCTATCAGTGGGCAGAAAAACGCAAATTAGAAACACATCCAAAAACTGGCGCGGCTCAGTTAGTAGAAATTCGTGAGACTGTTAAAGAAGTTATAGTACCTAATTACATAACGGCTGAGGCTTCTCAACCTGTCAAGCCCGCTTTGTTCGAGCACGTAACTGATGAAGAACTCCTGAGCTATGGCGTCCCTCCTGAGTGGTTGGATGACGTTCGCAAAGCGGATGAAGATAGTTTGCTGCAATTGGCTGATCATTTGCCAAGTGAGGCAGCAGAGGCATTGCTCGAGCTGGCGACAGGAGGCCAACCGCAAACCCCTGTAGTAGTAACCCCTAATACTGATCCGTTTGAACATCCTGATGCACAACGCCGCTTCCGCGTGATGACGGATGTTGATGAATTGGAACGTGCCCTCGACTTCCCATGGGAGAAGTGGGCTGTATTCCTGCACCCAGCCCAAAGGCAAATCGTCGAAAAGAATTTTAATGGCCCTGCTCGCGTGGCCGGCTCTGCTGGTACAGGCAAAACAATTGTCGCCTTACATCGTGCAGTACATCTTGCTCGGGCTCACCCTGAATCTCGTGTGCTCTTAACTACATTTTCCGAATCACTCGCGAATGCATTACATATAAAATTGCGACGGCTAATCAGCAATGAACCACGCTTAGCAGAACGACTTGAGGTTCAAGCCATTGATGCTGTCGGAGAGCGACTTTACAAAGCTTATGTAGGGCAGCCCGATGTGGCTACAGGTGAAGACGTCAACAAGCTGATTGAGGAAGCACGAAATCATAATGATGATATTAAATTCAGCTCCCGATTCTTACTGGCGGAATGGAAAGAGGTAGTCGATGCATGGCAATTACAGAGTTGGGAAGAGTATCGTGACGTTGCGCGTTTAGGACGCAAAACTAGACTGCCTGAAGCAAGGCGCCAACAGATATGGTCAATCTTCGAAGAAGTTAAATCAAAGATGAAAAATCAAGGCAAGTTGACCACATCAGATATGTTCAGCAAAATAGCTGAAGAGATTACGAAAAAGAAAAATCCACCATTCGATTTTACTGTGATCGATGAATCCCAGGACATTAACGTCCCTCAGCTGCGCTTTCTGGCTGCTCTTGGCAAGGGTGAGCCTAACGCTCTTTTCTTTGCTGGAGACCTAGGTCAGCGAATTTTCCAAACACCGTTTTCTTGGCTATCACTCGGCGTTGATATCAGAGGGCGCTCTCAAACATTACGAATTAACTATCGGACATCGCATCAAATCAGGATGCAGGCTGACCGTCTACTAGACCCTGAAGTACAAGATGTAGATGGCAACGTAGACGATCGTCGAGGCACTGTGTCTGTATTTAATGGCAGTTATGCGGCTATCCGCACACACAATAATTTCACTGAGGAAAGTGATGCGGTTGGTAAATGGCTAAAAACGACTACCGCAGATGGCATTGTAGCTAATGAAATAGGTGTTTTCGTCCGATCAGCAGCGCAGCTGGGACGTGCCAAAGCAGCATTGGCGTCGTCGGGTTTACCGTTCATCACACTTGACGAGCGGATGCAGTCAGGCAGTGGGAAAGTAACAATAAGTACTATGCACTTGGCTAAAGGTCTTGAATTCCGCGCTGTAGTAGTAATGGCTTGTGATGATGATGTTATTCCTTTGCAGGCGAGAATGGAGTCTGTGACGGACGATTCTGATTTGAAAGAAGTCTATGAGACGGAGCGGCATTTACTTTATGTTGCTTGCACTAGAGCTAGAGATCATTTGCTAATTACAGGCATTGATCCTGCTTCCGAGTTTTTGGATGACTTGGCCGGCTGAAAATTAATCTGGAATTGATAGTTATCTTCCCGGCTTTCGCCCAGCTGTTTTAGGGCCGCTTATCAGGCCTATCTTTCGGCCTAACATCTCAAGCTCGTACAGCTCTGCCATCTTGGTACTTCTATAGGCTCGTTTCTGGCGCGTTTCACGTCCGTGGATAGTCTTAGCTGCAGCGCATTTCGCCCTTCCAACTTTTGTTACAGGCCCGCGTGATAACCCCCCGTGCGTCCGGCAAACCTCCTTTCCTTTCATGGCTGGTGCTCTGCATTGCTGTTTGGTGCGCTTTGACGTGGCTTTGCATTGTTTGCATCGCACGCATCCTAGTAGTGGGTAATTCTGCATATATCACCTCGGGAATAAGTATCAAGGGGTCTTAAGCGCAGCCGCTTTTAATTAAACACTGCACCTCATGAATCAGGTTTAAACTTGTGATGGTTTTGTCGGTACCCCCCTAGCACATATTTTTTACAGATTATTCAAAATAGGTACTTTTGTCGGTTTTGTCGGTACCCCCC
>Ga0302135_10002810_pt1 | contig 10422 bp, 8 predicted proteins | sample CBN3_surface_MG_FD_203119 | JGI IMG/M metagenome (GOLD analysis project Ga0302135, IMG submission 203119) | Marine microbial communities from Western Arctic Ocean, Canada - CBN3_32.1 | ecosystem: Environmental > Aquatic > Marine > Oceanic | place: Canada: Western Arctic Ocean | collected 2017-09-15 | reverse complement strand
GCCATTAGCTTCAAATCATCGCGATGATCTTCAGTAACAATAATCACCGGCGTAGGCTTCCTCAATGGGCTTCTTCTCTCTTCACTGCGAATTCGGAACAAGAACTGGTCACTAGGTTTTTTATAATTATTCCAACCAGTGACCACGCAGGAAATTTTATTTGTCATTAACCCAAAGAAACTATCATATTGTTGCAAGGCCTCAATGGCATTGGTTTCGTTGTAGGTATTTATAGTCGTGTATAAGCTCGTCTTACCTACTAATACAGCACACGTATCGACCAGATCATTGTCTAGATCATATAGAAGTATTACAGGTTTAAGACTCATATTATGTTCGGCTCTATTAGTTTCCCTTATTCAGAGAGAAAACTTACATTAGCTGAAATATCTTCCCGCGTTGTGCGGGTCTCATTCGCAACTACTGCGCTGTCTTCATAGCCAAAACTAATCCCAAAGAGAATATTCATGTTGCTTTTTTCAATATCAAAAGCTTCTCGAACCAGATCCGGATAATTTCGCATTGTACCCATGGGGCAACTTGCTAAACCAAATGCCACCATTGTCAACATTAGTGTCTGAGCGAACATACCAACATCTAATGCTACAGCGGTACCGAATTTCGGGTCCATGCCTATGAAGGCTATGTAAGGCGCATCAAAATATTCGAAATTTCTGAGTATTGCGCGCATGCGACCTTCTTTGTCGTCTCTGCCGATATCCATTTTCGAGTAGAGAGCTACAGCGCATTCAACTTGACGCTTGCGGTAATGGTCTAAAAAATCGCCTCGGTAATCGATATCAGGGTTCGGTTTTACACCCCCTGTTGTGTTCTCAACCATCTGCTTACTCAAACGATCTTTCAGGGCACCTGAGGCAACATAAACATTCCATGGTTGCACATTGCAATTCGAAGGAGATTGTTGAGCGATTTCGAAAATCCGATTAAGCGTGCCTTGAGGAACTTCTTTATCTAAGAATCCTCGCACAGAATGACGATTGTATACCGTGTCAATCAAACTTACGTCCGGGTCGGTGCCTACTGATTCTAATATATCAACTTCTTTATTCATGTTGCCCATACTTCTTGTCCAATAAAAATTATTATGTCTTTAAATTTTTTAAAGATTTTAAAGATTTTATAAATTAACACTAACTCAGTATACGGCCACCATCTACATCTACTGTGGTACCAGTCACAAAGCTATTTTGCATAACAAAGATTATACCAGCCGCGACTTCTTCTGATTTACCTGCACGTTTTATAAGATGAGAAGAAGTCATAGCCTGCATCTTTCCATCTTTTTCATCTCCCATCCAATCAAACATTGCCGTATCTACAACTCCTGGAGAAACTACATTTACTCGAACTGGAGCCATTTCAACAGCCAAGCACCGAACCATGTTTTCAACTGAAGCACCCACGCAACTCAATGCTGACTGAGCTGGGTTGATCTTTCTTGCCGGCGATCCGCTTACCAAAGTAATGGTTCCCTGCGCTGCTAGATAAGGGGCTCCTGTTCGCACTACTTTCCCATAGCCCCAAAGCTTGTCATAAGCCGCCTTAAACTGATCTTCGGTCTGTTCAAGAAAAGGCTTTAGTGTTCTTTCACCGCCGACGGCAGCGGAAACAAGATGATCGATGGTACCAACTTCTTTGAAAATCGCTTCGAGACTATCTGTGTTATGGGTATCAGCTTGACGGACTTCAAAGGCTCCGTTGCTTGCTTGTTTTGCTTTCTCGATATGTGCTTCCGACCTTCCTGCGGCCCAAACATTCGCACCTAATTCTGCAGCTGCTTCCGCCGCCGCCAACCCAATTCCTGCAGTACCACCGATAATTACAACATTCTTACCGGTTAAATTATTCGTTGTCATGTTTTACTCCACTTCTTATTTCTTCTAGTTAGTTAGTTAGTTTTTACTTGATAGGTTTACTGCAGTACCGACAGAGCAATATTAATCCATTTTTCTTAAAAAACTCTGCCGGGATTCAATATTCCTTGCGGATCCATGGTTTGCTTTAAAGCTTTCATTAATGCAATTTCAGATTCACTTTTGCTGTAGGGCAGAAATTGTTTTTTCATTAGACCAATGCCGTGTTCTGCAGAAACTGCTCCTTGCAACTCCCTAATCAGTCCATAAATAATTTCATCGATTTGCAAATGATGATCAGCGGTGTCTTTACCGGTACGGATAATTATATGCACATTACCATCACCGATATGACCGAACAGCCCTAATATTGCATCGGGCCATACAGCGCGAAGTCTCCTCTCAACTTCTTCTCCGAAGTAGCCCATGTCTCCGACATTCAGGCTCACATCGTAAGTGTGCATATACCCGACTCCAGGATAAACCTCAGCCGCGCCATCACGTACTGTCCAAAGGTTTTTAATCTTGGTATCTGAATCTGCGAGGATAACTTCTTCAACGAGCCCTTTCTCGGTCGCTTCGCTCAAGGTTTCTATAAACAATTCCGTGTCTTTGTCGGCGTTGGAGCCCATGCTCTCTATCAGGACATAAAAACCATATCCATCGTCCATCGGGACGTTGGCGTGGGGGACATGTTCGTCGATTAATTTATAAGTGTTCTGCCATATCACTTCAAATGCACTCAAATTCGAGCCTAGGTAAGACTGAGCATGAACAAGTAAATTAGCGACTTTATCGAAATCTTTTACACCACACATGGCAACTACTTGGCTACTTGGCTTCGGTGACAGTTTCAGCACTGCGCGCGTAATGAGCCCAAGGGTACCTTCGCTACCAATAAATAATTGCTTAAGGTCATAGCCGGTGTTGTTTTTCCTAAGTTTATGTAGGCCATCAATAATGGTGCCATCGGCTAGCACTGCTTCCACCCCTACTACCAGATCTCTAGTCATCCCATAACGAATAACCCGATTACCACCCGCATTAGTTGAGAGATTGCCGCCAATAGTACAACTGCCTCGCGCACCTAGATCCAACGGAAATAAAAGATCATGTTCATCAGCTTCTTCCTGAATTTTTTGTAGCTCGGCCCCCGCTTCAACTGTCATGGTGCTAGTAAAGCGATCAATTTCAACTACGTTTTTCATGCGCTCAAAACTAAGTGCTACTTCACCGTCAAGGGGAGCGGCTGCAGCAACCAGACCGGTCATACCGCCTTGGGGAGCGACCGGTTGATTTGCAGCATGACAGGCTCGAAGAATATCGGACACTTCCTGAGTATCACTTGGTCGTAACAGAATGACTGGAGGAACGGAACGGGCTCCCATCACATCCTTGTAATTTTTTGCTTCGATGTCTGAGCCTTCTCGGTATCCTGCTGGACCGACTATGGATTTCAGCTGTTCTAATAATTCACTTGAACCCTTTTCTAGCGTACTTTCCATTGCTGAATCCTCTTTAGCCGATCTTAAGCTATCCGCTACCTAGTTTTAATATTACCTGAATTTTACGATCGCTCGCCAAGTCTAAAAGACTTGGGATAGTACCATATCCTCTGTGTTGGCGAGATGCACTAGAGAAAAACTGGTACACTGATTTGGAATATTGTTGTAAATTTTTTAGCAGTTTCTTGCTCAATTCACCTAAGCCTTTATTGGAGTATGTAATGATCCGCTTATTTCTAACCGCAATCGTCATTAGTGTTATCAATGCTTGCAGTTCCTGGGTCCAAGTCACAACAGAGGGGCAAGGTGTCCGCTTGGCGGATAGTAATGAAGTATCTAACTGCACCCGCATCGGGCGAGCACGTTCTAAAACCTTAAGTCGCGTAGTAGTTATTGAGCGTGGGGGAATGAGGCTGCAAGAAGAATTGCTCTCTCTTGCTCGCAACGAAGCAGCAGATCTTGGCGGAAACGTCGTAGTGCCAGAATCGCTAATAGAGCAAGGGGAACAAAGCTTTGGGGTTTATCGCTGCCCCTAACCTATCAACAGGACCTCTATAATAAGCCTTGCTTCGAAGCTTTGACCAAATGACCAGATATGTTATTCTGGTCATTAAGGGCAATAAATATGATTTCTGTTGAATCACTCTGCTTTGCCTATCCACGGCAGCCTTCTACAGCATAGCATCAAGCTTAGATAACTTTAGCAGACAGGCTGCATGACATGGCTAATTAAGGCTTTGTAGAACTTTATTATGAAAAATGCGCAACGCCAGTTCTCCAAATCCACTTTAGTAGAACGTGCAAGCGATCTCTTAAAGAACAAAACTAGCAAAACGATCATCGAAGTAGCGACCGATCATTTCGTTAGATTTGGTTATCGTAAAACCAGTATTACTGAAATAGCATTAGCGAGTGGAGTAGGAAAAGGTTCCATTTATCTGCATTTCGAGAACAAGGAAGATCTATTAATTTCTTGTATTGCCATCGAGAAGTTAGCATTACTAACAAAATTAAAAACTATAGATAAACACCAAGAGCAAGATCAACTGTTTAATTTTCTTCAGATTATCCTAGATTTTTGCCTGACAGCCCCATTATCAAAAGCCCTCATATCAAGGCATTCTGAGTTTGCATCGATTGCGCTAAGCGTGCGTGATAATATTAAAGACGAACAAGAAAAGTTTTCAGACTATCTGAAAGAACAAGTTATTCTCCCATTGAATCCTGATCTCGACGACGACCAACTAAATGCTATTAAAGCAGCTCTTGACATGGTTTTTCTTGCAGTCGGCTACCTGCCGGATGTAGCCTTTACTTCTTCCTATTATCAAGAATTCTCAAAGGCTGAATTTGTTAAAACCCTAGCCCTTCTATTGTGTCAGGGAATAATCAAAACCAAATCAACAAATAAGTAATAGGAAATATAATGGAAAAAGCTCTCTTAAAGCTCACAGATCTTTTCGCGCAAACCCCCGACCTAATTCTTAACTATAAGAAGCAAGTGTTGGCTGGGTTAATAGGGGCATCCTTATTTCTTTTCTACGGTATTTTTAGTTTCACAAGCTTTGACATGTCAACCGATAGCTTTCTGGAAGAAGAAAATCCTGCTCAGATTGCTCTTGATGAATTCAGACGGCAGTTTGGTGGTGATGACTCAGTATTCATTATTTATTCACCGAAAGACGGTAATGTTTTCTCTAGAGAATCATTGATGGCAGTGCAACAGCTAAGCAATGACTTAATTAATTGGGAAGATCTTGATAAAGATGAATACGCTGAAATTGCTTGGGAAGAGCTCTCCCATATACGACGAATTCAATCCCTCGGAAATATCCGTGTTCAAGAAAGTATTGGAGATACATTGAGGGCGGACAGACTGATACCTCGAGAACTACCAACCAATGACAATGAACTCGAAGAACTCAGGACCAAAGCATTAAACCAGCAAGATTATATAGGGGCCTTTTATTCCCAGGATGGCGCATATGGAGCAATACTAGTTCAGACGGATTACGGAACAGTCCCGGTAGAAGGTTATGAATCAGTCGTGGATATTTCTGGGATTGAACTTGACGATGGTTTTGCAAACTTTGACCTCTCGTTCGACAATGATGCTGTTGTGCAAGAGGTAGAGTTTCAAGACACCGACCAGCTCTCTTATTTCTCTTTCGACACAGCCTTAACTACGGTCTATGAAAAATACTCCGATACATTAGATTTTTACCCGATTGGAATGCCGTCGATGATGGGTCAAATGCAGGGGGTTCTAGATCAAATGGCTGTTTTAGGCGCTCTGATGGTATTAATTTTCTCGCTTCTCCTATGGGTATTATTTAGATCTGCGAGTGCGCTAGTTTGGTCTATGGCTACTATAGCGTTAAGTGTCGCTTGGTGCTGGGGCATAACCGTCTGGATGGGTATTACGGTAAGCACGATGATCGCCCTAACTGTATTGCTCATTTTTGCTGTGGGGATTGCTGATTGCGTGCATGTGATGAGCGCTTACTTTAGCTTTAGGCGCGATGGACAAGAGCACTATACCGCCTTGTCGCATGCTTATGAAAAAGTAAGCTTGGCGATTTTTCTAACTACGTTAACTACAGCTGCTGGCGTCTCAGTTCTAGCAACCTCAAACTTAGAACCCATTAAAGTTTTTGCCTTGATGTCAGCCCTAGGCGTCATACTGGCATTTTTCTTTACCATAGTTTTACTTCCAATCTTCCTCGATCTATGGCACCCGACTGCCATTGGGAGTGCAGAGAAACAAAGCCTCGCTGATCGTTTAGGCGCCAAGTGGAATTCAATAAAAAATAAAAGAAAAATAATAATAACAGTTTGCTTGGCTATCTTGATTTTTTTATCACTAGGCCTGCTAGTAGGGGCTTTTATTAATTTTGTCATTGGCCTCACTTATTGGATTGTCAATTCTCAACGAGAGATACTTGCCCGAGTTCCAGCCATAGTCCAAAGGTCTCCATACTTAATACTTTTTATTTTCGGACTAGGCTTTGCAATCTGCGCGTATGGTTCAACTAAAATTTTAATCGATACAAATATTGCCGAAATGTTCAAGGCAGATCATCCACTTACCATCGCTTACGAGGTAGTCGATAAGAACATGTCGGGCACACAAAATATGGAAATAATGATCGACACTAAAATAAGTGACGGAATGATTGATGCGCAGCTTTTAGCTGCCGTAGATCGACTGCAGACTAAAATCGAAGATCGCTACCCTGAAATTATAGGTCGAACTAATTCACTCGCAAATATCGTTAAAGATACTAACCAAATTATGAACGACGATAACCCGGACTTTTATAGGATCCCGGAATCGAATCAAGCGATATCTCAGTTACTCTTCATGTTTAATAGCGCCAACCCAGAAGATCGCAGGAATATTGTATCTGATGATTACAGCCGCTCTCACATAAGTGTGACAGCGAGAAACTTGGGCTCTTATGAATATAAAGAACTATTCGCAGAGATTTCTGTCGACGTACAGGAGGTTTTTTCAGACGTTGAAACTAACTTTCCAAATTTAGATGTCAATTTAACCGGAACCATGGCAACTCTAATGGTGATGGCTGATGAAATAGCCAACTCTCAATTCAATAGCTTCGCTTTAGCACTATTGATAGTCAGCCTGATCATGATTATCGCATTAGGGTCTATTACAGGAGGCTTAATGGGTATGGTGCCTAACGCCATTCCTGCTTTTTTAGCCTTCGGTTTAATGGGTCTGTTTGGCATCCCTCTGGATACGGACACACTATTAATTGCACCAATTATATTAGGTATAGCCGTAGATGATACTATCCATTTTATGACCCACTACCGAGTAGAATTGAGTAAAACCGGCAGCATAGCAGCGGCCCTAGAAAGCGCCATCAAGGAGGTCGGTCAAGCTGTAATGTTTACTACCATGATTATAGGTCTGGGGTTTGCGGTATTGAGCTTTTCAGATTACCTAGGGATGGCAAAGGTTGGATTTTTCGGCTCAATGGCCATCTTTGTTGCGCTGCTTTGTGATCTTTTCCTTATCCCCGCGATGATAATAGTTTTTAAACCAAAATTCGGTGTTAAGAATGTAAATACAGAGATTAATTTCAAAGGAGTAACCGTATGATTTCAAGAAGCTTTCAAATGTTCATTGGAGCCGCTTGGATCGCAGCATTCATGTGTAATGCGGCGGCTCAAGACCTTTCGGGTCTTGAGATAATGCAAATGGTTGATGATGCGCAACGCCAGACGAATGATTCATCCTTTAACCGAATGCAGCTTTCAAGCTGTAAATTTGGTGTTACTGAGGGGCGTATTACTTGTGCGGAAAGGCCTAGAGTAAAAGCGCTGGAATCTGTTGCAAAAAACTATGGAGCAGACCTAAAAGATACCAAAAGCATTACTATTACTATTGAGCCAGCTGCTGAAAGAGGAATTGGTATGCTCAGTTATGCCTACGATGAAACCGGACGCAATAACGAAACCTGGCTATATCTATCAGCCCTAGGAAGAGTGAAACGTATGGCAAGCGGAGATTCTGACGAAGAAACCGAGCCCGCTTCAGTCTTCGGTTCTGAATTCACAACTGAAGACACCGAAACTGGAAAGCTAGAAGAATACGAATTCAAGATTTTGGAAGAAACGACCACATCGGGCCGAGAGGTCTGGAAAATAGAAATGATTCCAAATGAAGAAAGAGCGAAGAAGACTCGTTATTCTCGACAAATCCATTACATAGACAAAGAACGATATGTCGGATTACGATCAGAGATGTATGATCGCTATGACAAAGAAGTTAAGAGGCTTATGGCCTCAAGAGTTGAGCTAGTAAATAATATTTGGATGGCACGCTCATTGACTATGATGAATCTCGTCACCAATCGATTATCCAATATGGCATTCGTGGAAATTTATACGGACTTAGTAATTAAAGACGAATTTTTAACCCAACGCACCTTAACAGACACGGCCTACAGAGAAACAGAATTAGAGAAACTCCGAGCTCAACTTAATTAAACTAGAATAACTATCGTAATATGTTGTGTTTCTCCAAAAGAGCCGGTCTGATTCTGATATTCGCCTCCCAGGTAGCCGTATCTCAGCAAGATGAACAGACTAGTCTCATTGACGAAACCTTGCTCGGAGATGAAATTATCTTCGATGATAATCTGTTTGATAATATTTTCGATGAGCAGCCAGCCCCTGATTCTGCATCTTGGCTAGACGGGTTCACTGTGCGTATTAGCCAACAACTCTCAGGTCAAGTAAATAATCACACCGTGGAGCCACTGCCAGGCTTCTCAATGCCTCGCGAATCTGAACTAGAAACAAATCGGCTCGGCATCAATTTCAAATATCAGAATGCCTTCTCCCCTGGCTGGTTGTTGCAAGCTAGCGGTCAAGGCAGAGTCTATTTGAATAACGACTATGAATTCCATGCCAACAAAAATCATATCGATACCGAGTTTCGGATCAATGAATTCTTCCTACAACGTAGTTTCGGGCAGGAAAGTATTAAATTTGGTAGACAAACCGTCGTCTGGGGAGAAACTGTAGGTAACTCGGTTTTGGATGTGATTAATCACAGTGAATTCCGTGATCTAACCATCATTGATATCGAAGATGCCCGTCTAAATCAATGGATGGTTGTCTGGGATCATTTTGGAGAAAACAGCAATCTATCTAGCTTTATCAACCTTTATCCTGAATTTAACCCAGCAGCCGTCAGGGGTAGTCCATTTTTCTTCGAACCTCCTTTCAATCTCACCGACTATGATCGCAATGGCAAACTTTTATTTGAAGCAGGTACGCAATGGAAGAAGTCATTTGAGGGCAGTGACATCGCTTTTATGGCAGCTTATTTATATGAAAACCAATTGCGATATGAAGACCCTGTTACTGGCATAGGTGATTCTGTTGCTGAGAAAAATGACTTTGTACTTTTAGGTTTTAGTGCGACCAAAGCAATTGGAAAATTATTACTTAATTTTGACCTAGCTTTTAGTCATAATGTTTTGGCAAACAGTTTTAATTTTCCCGGCACTACAGCTCTTGCTGCGCCGATAAACTTAAAAAAAGATCAAATTGGGACTTCATTCGGTTTTGATTATGCTATAGACAATAAGCAAAGTATCAGCCTGGGCATTCAAGCACAAAAGATTCTAGATGCTAAGGAAGGTTTACTGCCCAGTCAGACTTTAAACAATGACGGAGTTTTCGGAAGTTGGTTAGTTCGTTACAGCAACACATTGTTCAATAGTGACTTGGTTCTTTCGTCCACTTTGCAGGGTGACCTTGAAGCAGATTCGCTACTGGCCTTACTAGGAGTGGATTACACAATAAATGATAATTGGGCCATCAATGGGCAGATTATCAGTATTAATGCCGATGCAGCCTCACCATTGGTCTTCTTCGCTGAAGATCTAAGAATAGGCATGACAATTACTTACTCTTTCTAATTCAGTCCAGCCTCAACACCTAACTCTCCCTCGCCTCGAACGATGATAAGCTATCTCATCCAACTTCGTCGGGAAATAGCAAATTATTGGAGCCTGGCTCAAACTCACGAGACATAGAAATCTGTTATCTTTTCAGCGGCTATATCAGGCCTTAGAACTTCAGCGGCCGATCGAAAACTTCCTTATCAAATTCATTTTCCCAATTCGCTACTGCAGTGGATACAGACAAATCACCACCAATATTAACGCTGGTTCTCAACATATCCAGAGGTCGATCGAAGGGAAAGATAAAACCAATAACGATGGCAATTTGTTCAGGGGAAATACCGATTGTCTCCATTACAGCCGCCATTAAGAAGAGCGAGGCTCCAGGCACTGCTGCGGTTCCGATTGAAACTAGGGTCGTCGAGCCAGCCACTAATACGTAGTCAGCTAATGTCAGCTCGATGCCAAATGCCTGGGCTGCAAAGACAGAAACGATACCCACATAGAGAGCTGTACCATCCATATTGATAGTGGCCCCAAGTGGTAAAACCGTTGATGCAACTACCGGCCTTATCCCTAAATTTTCCTCAGCGACAG
>Ga0302135_10002808_pt1 | contig 10423 bp, 7 predicted proteins | sample CBN3_surface_MG_FD_203119 | JGI IMG/M metagenome (GOLD analysis project Ga0302135, IMG submission 203119) | Marine microbial communities from Western Arctic Ocean, Canada - CBN3_32.1 | ecosystem: Environmental > Aquatic > Marine > Oceanic | place: Canada: Western Arctic Ocean | collected 2017-09-15 | reverse complement strand
TCGACGACCCATCTCTCAACTTCGTTGTAGGCCGGGACGGGGATGTTCGTAACAGGGGCCTTGATGCCTTCGAGCCACTCGACCGAGTCAGTGAAATTCTCGACCAGGGCGCGGCACAGATCGGGGTTGCCCCTAGGCACGAGCTTGCGTATGCCCTCGTAGGTCTTCGCGCACCAGATTCCACCACCGGACATTACCATCGTCCCGCCAACCTGGCTCCCCTTTTCGATCAAAGTGACGTCCGCGCCCAGTTCCTGGGCCCTGACCGCCGCCACCAGCCCGCCCATGCCGGCGCCAACCACCAAGACACTGCTTTTTTCTGTATCGCTCATAGCCACCTTTCCTAAGCTAGTTATCTGTACCGATTGATGTACACCCGCCACCGCATCAGTGTCAATAGCGCCCGTGGCATCGCGTTGACACACAATGGAGCGAACACTACACTCGCGTCCTACAGGCACCGCCGCTTACAAAAGGGAGGCCCCATGAGCACCGTATTCGACGCCCACGGCCACTTGTTTCCACCCCTTGCCGAGGACCGGGGTTTTACGAAGGCTCGTCTCGCCGAGCACCAGTACCACGTGCGGTTTCACCGCCAGGGCATTCGACGCACACGCGACGACGCCAGGATCTCCGAGCCGCTGCTAATGGGCGAACGAGACGGCATCTCCTGGCTGCCAGACGTGAATTTTCGAATAGGCAAGTTCGGTCGAGTTGAGTTCACTCACGAGGGCGAAGACTACTACATACAGTGGATGTCGCCTGTACTCCAGGACATGTCGTCGCCCCCGGAGCTAGTCGTACGGCAGATGGACTACGCCGGTGTCGACAGGGCTGTCATACAGCACGACCGTATATATGGACACCTCGACGACTTCCTGGCGGAGTGCCTTCGCAAGTACCCGGACCGGTTCACCATCCTGGCCCAGGTCGACGAGTGGAAAGGGGGCCAGCCAGACCAGATCGCTCGGCTGAGGCACGAGGTCGAGCATCTAGGCTTTTCGGGTCTCTATTTCTCCACTGGTGGCTTTCTCCACGACGACTTCAAGTCCAACATCAACGATGCCGCTCTGGAGCCGTTGTGGAAGCTGGTGGAAGAACTTGGCATTCCTATCCACTGGTATGCGGCGCGTCTCAAACGTGACCAGATGGCGACCTACATGGCGGAGCTTGCGGAGATGACGGAATGGGCCACCAACCATCCCGGCATTCCCAGCGTCCTGACGCACGGCCTCAACAACATCAGTACAAACATGGGCAAACCAGACCGATTTACAGTGTTGCCCGAGATGGTTGCGCTGCTACAGAAGCCCGGCTGGCACGTAGAGCTAATGCTGCATTTGATGTACGCCGACGCCGAGTTCCCGCCGTATGCCCCGGAGCTGGAGACGGTGATGCAGACGCTGGTCAACGAGGTCGGCGCGGACCGGCTGCTCTGGGGTTCCGACTCACCGGCATGCGACCGGACACTCACCTGCAAGCAGTCTATGCTTCTGTTCCAGACCCGTTGCCCATTTCTAACCGACCAGCAGAGGGCTGCCATTCTCGGCGGCAACCTGGCCCGGCTGTATCCTGCGGGGTAGTGGCAGCGCAAGAACGTAATTGATCTACGTCGTTTAGGATGTCGTAGAATTCGGTGTGCTGAAACAACATTGATTGGGAAACTTCCAATGGTTAGAGCCTGGACAAATCTGAGTCTCTCAAGCGACGCGCCGTCCGGCCCTGCGTTTGAGCAGTTAGGGAGGATCGTCGAACAAGGCACCCATGATCAACTTGTTGCCAACAAGGGGTTGTACTAGCGACTGCTCTCCTACAGCGACACCGCCGTGGAAAGCCAACCAGACAGCACGCAGGGATAGGACGGTGCCTTGGCGATCTTGTCTCTTGGTATGACAGACACGCCAACAATTCGGTAATCTATTAGTCACTGCCAAATTACCCCACATATTAAAAAGGGACCATCGACGAGGAGGAATAGTTGGCCTACGACACCGACGATTTTGCTATGGATGTGATACAGCGGAGCCACACAGTCCCGGTACTAGTGGATTTCTGGGCCGAGTGGTGTGGCCCGTGCAAGGTGCTAGGCCCGATATTGGAACGCCTTGCTGATCAGAGCGATGGCGACTGGCAGCTAGCCAAGCTGAACACTGAAAATCATCAGAATATCGCCGGCCAGTACGGCATTCGCAGCATTCCAAATGTAAAACTCTTCGTCGATGGCGAGGTGGTCAACGAGTTCGTCGGTGCACTGCCAGAGCCGAAGATCATCGACTGGCTGCAATCGGCCATCCCCAGCAAGTATCGAGCACAGTTGGCCGGCGCCAGGCAACTTCTCTCCGAAAACAGTGCATCCGGCGCCATCGAGTTGCTCCAGACTATAGTAGCGGCGGAGCCTGGCAACGATGAGGCTACGGTGCTACTGGCCCAGGCATTCCTGGGCTCAGACCATCGGCAGGCAATCGAGATAGTCAAGGTCGTGGAGCCCAACTCCAAGCACTACGAAGCCGCCGAGGCCGTCAAATTCCTCGCCGCTACCTTTGGGAACCTAGACGACAAAGAGTCTCTTTCGGATAGCCCGGTTAAAGACGACTACATAGCCGCGATCCGTGGTGCCCAGTCCCACGCCTACGAGGCCTCACTCAAAGGGTTCTTGGATGTCGTCCGAAGGGACCGTCAGTACGACAAGGATGGGGCTCGTAAGGCCATCATCGCCATCTTCAAATTACTCGGCGAAGACCACCCCCTCACAGGGAAGTATCGGCGAGCCCTCAGTAGCGCTTTGTACTAGACCCCTCTCAGAACGTTGCGACAGGAGTGACCGGAGAGCCCGTGCCCCCGGCAATTACCAGCGGGTTGATCGTCAGCATGAACTCGTAGGACCCTTCCTCCGCGCAGGCCTTTGCCAAGGGCTCGAGAAGCGCGTTGTCTACAATCGCCATGCCGAACGAACTGAGGACGGCGTGGATGCTCCTGCTCTTGCCATACTCAAAGATGGGTTCGTCGGACATGTCCCACACGATCAGCGCTACATCTCGATCTCGAAGGAACTTCAGACTAGAAGGGTGTACGCCGGGGTAATTCGACCCGTCGTAGAATATCCCGCCATGATCTGCTGCGTAAGCTTCCCGACCGCAGTACAACAATAGCGCGTCGCCGGGCCCAGGCTCAACACCCTGCGCCTTCGCGATCTCCTCCAACTCCCAGACATGCACGGGGCTGCCGACCTCCACATACGGCACTCCTCGATGTCGAGGGACATCAAGCAGCACGCCCCGAGTCATAATACCGTCTTTCCACGCGTCTATGGCTCCCTGCTTTGCACCTTCGAAACCAATCTCCTTGGCAGGGTCGTGGCCGTCCCACATACCATCTTCGGTCCAATGGTGGCATAGTGCATCGATATGGGTAACGCTATAGCCGTGCTGGAAGACGCCGATGTAGTCCATTGCAAACCCACCGGCGCCATCGTCGAAGCTCAGTGAGGACATGTACTGGTGCACCGGGCGCGGATTCTCAACACTAGGTTGGACAGGCAGCGGGCGGCTCAGGGATACCGAGCGCCCCGACCTAACCAGGCCTGCCGCCTCACGCCGCTTCGCCGGTGTGATCAGATTCATAGCGCCAGCGTTGCCATCATCGCCCCAACGTCCCCAGTTGCACCCCTCTCTGAGCAGAGCATCGATCTCGTCGCGAGTGGGTTTCTTTTGATCGATCATACGGACTCCCTAGGTCAAGAATCGCTCTCAGGAAATGATCAATGTCACCCGGAGCGTCGCCAGTAAAACAACAGGCTAGCGAGAGCGCTCGAAGACCTGGATCCTGTGGCGGTTGCGGTCGGTGACGTGAAGACGCTCTTCCGCATCCAGCTTCACGGATGTGGGCGACCAGAAGTATGTCTGGGTATGGTGGGATTCCTCTCGGACGTTCCCTTCCAGGAACGCCAGGTCAGGGTCGAGATCGGCGGCAGATCGCGCCTGTGCCTCCTGGACATTCGCATCCAGGAATGACTGAGCCCATGGCGATGTGGTCGCCTCGCCCCGCGACTTGGCAACAAAACGCCCCTCTGGGTCCAGCATCTGGACTCGCTCGTTACCCCAATCCGCGACGAATATGAAGCCCTCCGCGTCGACGGCAACACTTGATGGCCGGAGGAAAAGACCATCGCCTTCGCCAGGCCCCCCATAGGAAGCAACGAACTCCCCATCGGCAGCGAATCGTTGCACCCGGTGGTTGCCCCAATCAGCGACATAGACATCGCCGCTGCGTGCAGCCGCAATACCCCACGGCAGACTGAGCTGCCCTGGACCACTGCCCTCCTCACCGAAGCTCGATATCAGGTCGCCATCCTTCGTAAATCGCTGGACGCGGTGATTGCGGTGATCTACGACGAGTAGCCGGTCCTCGGCGTCAATAGCCAGTCCATTGGGGCCATCCAGCTTTCCCGAGGCAGAGCCCGGAGCCCCCCATTTGGATAGAAAAGTACCAGATGCGTCGAAGAGAGATATCCGGTTAAGATGCTCGTCGCTAACGTAGACCGTGCCCTCACTATCGATAGCAATTCCGGCGGGCCAGATGAACTGGCCGTCCGCCTCACCAACCAGTCCGAACACACCGTAGTACTCGCTGTCGACATCCATCACGCAGACCTGGATTCCGCGCGTGTCGCCGTCGTGGCCGCGTCCAAGGACGTAGAGGCGCCCGTTCGGGCCCGTGGCGGTGTCGACGGGGTAGTAGAAGCCACGCCCCTCCATCGCCGCGACTCCAAGGGTCATAACGTAATTCAGGGACGCAGTCTGGGCCATTTCAGGTGTGGGTGCCATATATTCCTCCATTGGGTCACAACGATCTCGTCTTTGCAGGCTACTCCCGCTGGAAATCAGGGCTGGCGGCGACCATTTCAAACATCTCCACAACGCGCCGCGTCGCGTCTGCTCTATCCCCATTCCATGTGACCTGCCCCTCACGGACAGCATACTCTACCAGCGCCGAACGAGTGTGGTCGCTAACAGAGATAGCCCCGAGCTGGTCAAGACAACCTCGGACCAGATCCTCGGGAGACAGGGCCCCACTTCCGCCTGACAACACGCTGTCCGCCATTGAACGTACGCCAGGGTTGGCTACGTCTCCGAGGTGCTCCGCCGCGTAGTTAATCCTCTCGACGGCGGTGCCGGTGTCTACCCATTCGACCCCCTGGTGCCAGCCTTCGACGCTGGGCGGGTTGATCAGTGACTGTCCCATGAAGTCCATCTGGAATGCGTTGGTCTGGATGGCCGGCTCCGGCTGGCGAAGCTCGCCAGTAAGACGCAGCACACCGGCCACTAGTTCTGCCGGTCCTTTGATCTTCTGGTATCGGGCGTTGTTCGACTTGAAGAAATCGGATGTGATCAGTGTTCTGATCATCGCGCCGATGTTGTAATCATTGTCGAAATAGGAGCGGACCAGAATATCGATGGCCTCTGGGTCACGCGGAGGTTCGTAAGGCCAGTTGGGGACTGGAGGCTCATCGGCTACGAAGAAGTGGTATAGGTGGCGGCTGACGAAGCGTGCGGTGGCCTCCTGACGGCAGATGATGTCGATCACATCCGTGCCGTCGAAACGCCCCCGCTCTCCAAGAAATTCCTTTTCACCGTCGTCATGGTCCTCGGCCCGAAACTCGAAACGAAACGCTACTCTGCCGTAGGGCCAGAGCGAATCCCGTTCGGCCATGGTCTTCATGTATTTCGTGTTTGCGACGGTCCAGCCGGTGAACGCCCGGGCGCACTCCTTGATGTCCTGCTCAGAGTAGTTGCCGACGCCCATCGAGAACAGCTCCAGCAGCTCTCGGCCGTAGTTTTCGTTGATGGCCCCGGCGTGGTTCTCGTCGTTATCCAGCCACATGATCATGGCGGGGTCCATCGACAGCCGAACCAGCAGGTCGCGAAAACTCTCCATGCCATACTCTCGAAACATCGCAATCTGGTCCAGCAGCACCCTGCCCTGAGTGACCTTTGGGTAGCCGGTCGCGAAGACTGAGTGCCAAAACAGTCCGATCTTTTCTCGGAGTGGCCCGCGGGTGTTGATCATCCTGAAGAGCAGGTTGCCAGGCGCACCGGTCGCTCCAATCCCTCCTTGATGATCTGGAAGGTAGCGGTACAGTAGGTCGTCGACGATCCCCTCCTGGCCGTCGATGGTCAGCAGATCTTCGACGGTGGCGTCATAGCCCTTAGCGACATGTTGTTCTAACTCGTCGCGAGAAGCTCCGAAGCCGGCCCTGCGCATCAGGTGGCCCATCAGATCCAATTCGATGGTCATGGCATCAACTCCTGAAAGGGGTTCGTAGTCCGAATAACCGATGATACCCACTCATTCATGTGGCGGTCAAGGTTACAGACGCCACTCAACACAAGCCCAAAGAAGCATGCGCAGGTGCCAGAGTAGCTGTTATCATGACATCCTGGAACGCAACATTTCTCTCATCCGCCGCACTACAAGACAGTTCGGCGCGAAGCCTCGCAGGTGATAGTGCACCTTAAGCGTCTTAGGCGGGACTGGATGGTCCTGCTAGGTGTCTTTTTGGGTATGCTGCTGGCCACGAGTCTTGTGGCTGCAGCCCCAGTATATCTGCGCGCCCTCGATCATCTGGCCTTTTCCGTCGCCCTCGATCGACTCGAAAGCCCCTACCTGAACATCAACGTGTTCGGGATAGACGTGCCTCTTGACCATGAGTCACTCGACGAGGCGGGACGAGCGATGACTGATGCGTCGGATACGCACTTGGGCGGCGCCATATCGAGTAGCGTCCAGTACTTCAAGTCCCCTCTCTACCTGGCATGGTCCCCCTCCCGACCGCTCTCTCGCGGCTACCTGCACTATCTCGGAGACGTATCGGAGCACTCTACGTTCACGCAGGGACGGCCCGCCAGCGACGGCATCGTACCCGGAGCAGCGGGACCAGAGATCGAGGGCGTAGTCAGCACGCAGACGGCCCTCAAGTACGACACGCGCATTGGCGATCTTGTTTCCTTTGCACCGTCACCGGCCAGCCCTGTTCGGGTATTCGCGCGCATCGTCGGAGTCATCGAGCCTGACGACGAGACCTCCGAGTACTGGAGACTCCCAAAGATATTCCTCGACCCTGCTCCTCCACTGGAGGAAGCTGAACGCGGCCTGGTAGTAGACGCGGGCAAGCCGCTCGCTGTGTTCGTGGACAGAGAGGCGCTGATCGACGCGGTATCCGGCAGTTTCCAGGGCTCGATGGTGGACCCCTTCTGGTTCCTGATGGCTGATCACGATAGCATCAAGGACTGGTCGGTCGTAGACCTGCAACAAGGCCTGGCCGATTTCCGGGCACAGGTTGGCAAGGATATTCCAGGGGCTAGCGTTCCCATTGGTGTCATGAACGCGCTGATCGACGATCTGCGCCTTCGGGGATTCTTCGCCAGGCTCCCAGTCATGCTGTCGTTGACCACTATAGTCGCCACTGTGCTTGTCTATCTATCGATCAGTTTCTCATTCGTGGTAAGGCGCAGACAAAAAGAGATCACGCTGTACAAGGCCCGTGGAGCGCAGAGTCGTCGATTGCTGAGTTTCTACGGTCCGGAGGCAGTAGGGCTGACCCTGGCGGCATCGGCCTTGGGCGTCGTCTTGGCTATGGCCGCAGTTTCTCTGGCAGGCCGGCTGCCTTCATTCAAAAGTATCACCAGCGGCGAAAATCTGCCCGTGTCACTGTCTCCAGCACCGTTCGTGGCGTCGGCAATCGCTGGGCTAGTCCTCCTGGCTTTGCTGCTTGCCTACACCTGGGGGAGCACACGCGGAGGCCCCGTGACCAGCAGGCTATGGTCTTCGCGGCCACCCGGCGCATCCCTGTTCCATCGCTACTACATGGACTTCGGGCTGGTAGTCATGGGCGGGCTGGTTTTCTGGGAATTGCAGGCGCGCGGGCGAATCGTATCTGGCGGCCTATTTAAGGATGTGCAGGTCAATGAAGCGCTTCTGGTAGCGCCAGTACTGCTGCTTGTAGTCGTTTCGCTCATGTTCGTTCGATTCTTTCCCATGGTGGTCCGATTTGTGGGGGGAGAATCCCCCGCCCTGCTCCATCTGTTCGCGGCAATCACCATACCGGCCGCCGCTGCGGTGACTATGACCGCGGACGTGCCGGTCTCAGAATTGGCTCCAGCGGTGGCCTTGATCCTGGGCGTGGGGGCACTGTACTGGACTACTACGCAGGTTCAACGAGCTTCGTGGACCGCAAACCTAGAGCTAGCGCAACTCGCGGCCACCGGCGGATATTTCGTACTACGTCCCCCCGACCCTGAAGGGATGCAACTCGTCGCAATAATTGCCTTCATGTCACTGGTGCCCGCTCAGCTGGCTTTCCGGTTGCTGGCAGTATCCAGACGGTTCACACCGGTATGGCTGGTACTCGTCTTGTGGCGCATGGCTCGAGACCCGCTCCGCTATACATGGCTGATAATGCTCTTGATTCTCGCGACAGGGCTGGCGACGTCTTCCACCACCATCGGAGCCACCCTCGACCGGGGCCAGGAAGATAGCATCCACTACGAGCTTGCCACCGACATCCGGCTGTCCGAACCGGACCTGGGCACGGACGCAGACTCAATCATTGGGCCGCTATCAGAGATCTCGGAACTCGCTCTTATTTCCCCGGCGCTACGAGAGACGGCCAGAATAGATGAAATCGACGTCACGCTGTTGGGCGTGGATTCCGGCACCTTTTCGAGGGTCGCGTGGTATCGAGATGACCTGTCCAGTCGCTCCTTTTTGGAACTGATGTCAGCAATCAGACCCCCTGCCCCGGCAACCCAAGTAACAATCCCGGGTAGGGCGGCATCGATAGGCGTGTGGGTCAAACCTGCAGTGTCTTCGTCTGGCCTCGCAATATGGCTCATGATCGAAGATGCGACCGGCGAGACACACACCATAGATCTTGGAATTATTGAGACGTTAGAATGGTCCAGGCTCAGCGTCGACCTCCCAGCGGGCCTGGAAATGCCGCTCCACCTCTCAGCGATAGAGGTATTCGAGCCTGCCGGTAATCAGGGCAACCTTTCCGAATTCGCAGACCTGGTCAACGGTACTCCAGGGCATGTCTTCTTGGACGACCTCCATGTAGTCCTTGCCGGGTCAGGCGATGTGCGCGTGTTCGAGGACTTCGAGGATGTGGACGGCTGGTCACCCATCGTCACAGACCCGCAAGACCCGGATCGGATCGTCGCATCGGAGGAGGAGGTCTACGCGGGCAAGCGCTCAGGCCTGTTCACCTTCGGAGAGACCAGGAACCGTCTCATCAGGGGATTCCAGCGCAGCCCGACAGGTGGCCCCGTTCCTTTGATCGTCAGCACGACCTTCGCAGATAAAAACGGCGCGTCAGTCGGCCAGACCTTCGTCGCGGAGATCAATTCCCGTCTCGTACAATTTAGAATTTCGGCCACCGCCGAGTACTTCCCGACGGTTAGTCCGGATAGCAACGGGTTCCTGATTGCGGACCTGGACTCTTTGCTAGGCCATCTAGATGTGCTCACATATTCATCGCCCAGGGTGCGCCCCAACGAGCTGTTCCTGGCCAGCGAAACCAGTGTCGAAGACAAGGTACTGGCCGCGGCAAAAAAGGTGGCTGGTCCCGCCTGGCAGACCCAGGGCTACCAGTCTGAACTCGACTACCTACGATCAGACCCGCTCGGAGGCGCCGGTTGGCGTATGCTGGTCTGGGTATCAATCGCGGTGGCTATTTTCGCCGGCGGACTAGGCTACGGGACCTATCTGCTATCATCGACCGCCGATGGTCACCAGGAGTCAGGAGTCCTTAGATCGGCCGGGTTCACCGGATGGCAGCTAGGCTGGCTACTGGCGACCGAGCACCTGGCCGTTGCAGTCGTGGGACTCGGCGTCGGCACCTGGACAGGGCTTCAGATGAGCTCCTTGATGGCATCATCCGTCGCGGTGACCGCCAATGGGCAGCCCATCGTACCCCCCGTCGTAACCATCACAGATTGGCAGACCCTCACACCGTTCTACATCGCGCTGGTGGCCGTCGTGACCGGCGCGCTCTGGATGCTGCGCCGACCCGGCGCCGAGCGCCGAAATCAGCGCACAGATGGCTAACCTACATACCTGTTAGGGTGGGTTGAAGATGGGCCTACCGGCTGCTAGACTCATCTTCGCAACGAAAGCCGCCCACAATCACGGAGAGGAGCTCCCGAAATTCATGGGAAACGTAGACCTGAACTTCAAGTCCGCCGTCCCAACCTTCGACGCCAACGTGGCCCTTGGCAGACGCCATGATCGCCGCGTGGTCGTGGACACCACCGAGGGCCTCATTGAGGCCATGGATGGGTCCGGCATAGAGCGGGCCGTGGTGTACTCCCCGTACGCGGCTCATTTCGACACGATCGAGGGCAACGAGCAGCTCCTCGATATGATT
>Ga0302135_10002807_pt1 | contig 10427 bp, 8 predicted proteins | sample CBN3_surface_MG_FD_203119 | JGI IMG/M metagenome (GOLD analysis project Ga0302135, IMG submission 203119) | Marine microbial communities from Western Arctic Ocean, Canada - CBN3_32.1 | ecosystem: Environmental > Aquatic > Marine > Oceanic | place: Canada: Western Arctic Ocean | collected 2017-09-15 | reverse complement strand
CGTACAGACTCGCAGCGAAATAATGCAGATAGTATCCATATTCAGGGCCAACATAGTGGATCTCGCCACAGATTCCATTATCGTCGAGGTATCGGGCAATGAGGAGAAGGTCAACTCGCTCCACGAGCTGCTCAAGAGCTTCGGGGTTGTCGAGGTCATGAGGACTGGTACCATAGCCTTGAACCGCTGGGTGGGCGCAAAGCCGACCCGTCCGAAGAACAAGATTGTCGATTGGGGCGAGTCCTCGTCCGTCTAGATTGTGACCTCTTGCCCTCGGGGAGAGGATCTCGAACGTGGCATAGCCGCTCCAAATAAACCACCTGGGAGAAGAGCGAAAATGGCAAAGATGTACTACGAGAACGACGCTGATATGTCCGTGTTCGATGGCAAGACTGTCGGCATCATTGGATATGGCAGCCAAGGCCATGCCCACGCGTTGAACCTGTATGAAAGCGGCGTCAACGTGATGGTGGGGCTGTATGAGGGGAGCAAGAGTAAGGAGAAGGCCGAGGCCGCTGGCCTGATAGTGGGCTCCGTGTCGGAAGTGGCCGAGAACTCGGACGTAGTGATGATGCTCATCCCAGACCACTCCATGTCGGAGGTATACAAGGAGTCTGTCGAGCCGTACATGGTCTCTGGAAAGACCCTCATGTTCGCTCACGGCTTTAACATACACTACAAGACCATCGTGCCCCCGAGCACTATCGACGTGTCCATGGTTGCGCCCAAGGCGCCGGGCCACAGGATGCGTGAGGTCTTCACCAAGGGCTCTGGCGTCCCCGGACTGCTGGCAATTTCACAGGATGTCTCAGGCAACGCCCGCGAGATTGGTCTGGCCTACGCACGAGGCGTCGGCTGTACCCGTGCAGGCGTGCTCGACACCACCTTCAAGGAAGAGACCGAAACGGACCTCTTCGGCGAGCAGACGGTGCTCTGTGGCGGCGTCACCTCCCTTATCAAGACCGCGTTCGAGGTCATGGTTGAGGCTGGCTATCAGCCCGAGTCGGCCTACTTCGAGTGCATGCACGAGCTGAAGTTGATTGTGGACCTTCTGTACGAGGGTGGGATGGAGTACATGCGCTACTCCATCAGCGACACGGCTGAGTACGGCGACTACAGCCGCGGTCCTCGGGTCATCGATGCCCACGTCAAGGAGAACATGCAGAAGGTGCTGGCAGAGGTGCAGGATGGCACCTTCGCCCGCGAGTGGATCGCCGAGAACGACGAGGGACGGCACCGCTTCGATCGCATGCGAATAGATAACAAAGAGCATCAGATCACTGCCGTAGGCGAGGAGCTTCGCGGCATGATGTCCTTCCTCAAGGACACCGACTAAGAAGGGTTGGCGGAAAAGAACTACTTGGGAGACGACCCGTGGAACAGCGCGTCACCTTCAAAAACTTGATCGGTGGTGGTTTGTTGATGCCAGGAGAACAGTTGACGTCTGAATCTCGGCGGAACTCGCACCCGACGGCTCGGTTCGATGAATCGGTACTGGAATGATTTGATGGACGAGGTGGAGGAAGAGCCCCTCACCTCCCCAGACCCTTCGCTTCGCTCAGGGTGACATATACGGGGCGCGTGTGCGTTCAGGTCGCAAAACCAAATGTACCGGCAGGAGCAATGATGAATAGCAGCGAGGTATCACACGTAGTTCGCCATACGGCGCGGGTCCTGGCACGGCTCGCACCGGCGAACTACGTTGTCCTTCCGTAGCCCTTAACCGTTCTTGCGAGTACGCACACGACGGAGGGTTTGAAGGAGACACCATGACCGACGAAAAAGTACTGATATTCGACACAACTCTGCGCGACGGCGAACAGTCCGCAGGCATTGGCCTGACGACCTCAGAGAAGCTCGACATCGCCCGGCAGCTCGACCGCCTGGGAGTCGACATAATCGAGGCCGGATTCGCAGCCAGCTCCCCCGGTGACCTCGAGGCCGTCAAGGCCATTGCGAAGGAAATTCGGCGGCCCATAATCGCGTCCCTGGCCCGCTGCCACCCCGGCGACATCGATGCCGCCTGGGAGGGAGTGAAGGACGCCGAGCGGCCACGCATCCACGTATTCATCTCCAGCTCCGATGTCCAGATCATGCATCAGCTCCGGAAGAATCCGGAGGAGGTGATGGACATGGCTGTGGCATCCGTAGAGCGCGCGAAGAGCTACTGCGAGGATGTCGAATTCTCGCCCATGGATGCAACTCGGACTGACCCCGCCTACCTGTACAAGCTGGTCGAGGCGGCCATCGACGCTGGCGCGACGACGGTGAACATCCCCGATACCGTCGGCTATGCACTTCCCTCTGAGTTCGCCCAGCGGATCCAGGACGTGCGCGACAACGTGCCCAACATCGACCGTGCCGTGATTAGCGTGCACTGTCACAACGACCTGGGCAACGCTGCCGCCAACAGTGTTGCGGCAGTCCAAGTGGGTGCACGTCAGGTCGAGGGCTGTATCAATGGCCTTGGAGAGCGGGCGGGTAACGCCTCCCTCGAAGAGGTGATAATGGCCATCGAGACCCGCAAGGACCTGCTGGGTGTCTCGACCAACACCGATACGACACAGATCTATCGCACCAGCCGAATGGTCAGCGACATCACGGGATTCCCGGTCCAGCCCAACAAGGCCATCGTAGGCGCCAACGCCTTTCGACATGCGTCGGGCATCCATCAGGACGGCATCCTCAAAGAACGCACGACCTTCGAGATCATGGCGCCGGAATCCGTTGGGTGGCCCAGCGGTTCCCTGGTCCTCGGCAAGCTGAGCGGCCGCGCTGGTTTCCGATCGCGCCTAGAGGAGCTGGGCTTCAGCCTGGACCAAGAGCAGCTAGATACCGCCTTTACGGCCTTCAAGGATCTGGCGGACCGCAAGCGCGAGGTCACAGACGCTGACCTGGAATCGCTCATGTCCAGTGAACGCAGGATTAGGTCCGAGCCGTCCCTGTACGCCCTGGAGCACGTTCAGGTGTCCAGCGGCAACCACGGGATCCCGACCGCTACGGTTAGCCTGACCGAGCCTGATGGTGGGTCCAAGACGGATGCGGCCACAGGCACGGGTCCGGTGGACGCCGTTTACCAGGCCATCAATCGCGTCGTGCAGGTCCCCAATCGCCTCACGGAGTTCCGCGTGGATGCCGTGACCGAGGGCATAGACGCCCTTGGCGATGTGACAATTCGCATTGAAAAAGACGGACAGTCCTACGTGGGACGCGGTTCCGACACCGACATCATCGTCGCCAGCGCTAAGGCGTACATGAATGCTCTCAACAGGCTGCTGGCCATCGAGAAGGCCCAGACCGCTTAGGAGAGATCAGGCGGAGTGTAGAGAGTGGCGGAGCCCTGTCGCCTGTCCTGAGTCTGTCGAAGGGCTGGGTGTCTGAAGCTGTCCCTCAGACATAGCTCTTTTTCTTCTTTCTGGTCAGAAAAACCTATGAGAGCGGCTAGTTCACGTCAATGGTAGGCGCGCGCTGTCTACGCCCGCCTGCCGAGAATCCCTCACACATTGGAGCGACATGCAACCCAAAACAATGTTCGACAAAATATGGGACTCCCGCGTCGTGCACGAGGCCGACGGGGAGCCGTCCTTGCTGTACGTAGATCTGCACCTGGTCCACGAGGTCACATCGCCCCAGGCCTTCGATGGGCTTCGAATGACCGGTCGCAAGGTGCGGCGCACTGACCTGACCATCGCGACCGCTGATCACAACACCCCTACCTGGGATCTGTCGCTGCCCATCACTGACGACATCGCCAAGCAGCAGCTCGACGCCCTGGACAAGAACTGCGCCGAGTTCGGCATCACGCTCTACGACAGGTTCAGCCCCAAGCAGGGGATCGTCCACATCATCGCGCCCGAGCAGGGCCGTACCCAGCCCGGTATGGTAATCGTATGTGGCGATAGTCACACGGCGACCCACGGTGCCTTCGGGGCCTTCGCATTGGGCATTGGCACCTCGGAGGTCGAGCACGTCCTGGCTACGCAGACACTGCGTCAGGCGAAGCCGAAGACCATGGAAATTCGCGTAGATGGGCCGCTGCCCTTCGGGATTACCGCAAAGGACATCATCCTGCGCATCATTGGAGAGATTGGCGTAGGAGGCGCTGCCGGCCATGTCATCGAATACACCGGCGAGGCGATTCGCTCCCTGTCGATGGAGGGCCGAATGACCGTCAGCAACATGTCGATTGAGGCGGGGGGCAGAGCCGGTATTGTGGCCCCGGATGAGACGACATTCGACTACCTGCGCGGTCGTGAACACGCCCCACAAGGCGATGAGTTCGAGGCCGCCGTCGACGCATGGCGCAAACTGGCTACCGACGACGGGGCGATCTTCGACAAGACGGTGGTCATCGATGCCGCGGCGATCGAGCCGATGGTGTCGTGGGGGACCAACCCCGGTATGGTCGCGCCCATCACTGCCAAAGTCCCTGACCCGGCGTCATTCGACTCCGAGGGCGATCGTCTCGCCGTGGAGCGGGCGCTGGAGTACATGGCCCTTGAGCCCAACACGCCAATCGAGGAGATTGAGATTGACCGTGTGTTCTTGGGATCATGCACCAACGCGCGAATAGAGGACCTTAGGAGCGCCGCCGAGGTGATCAAAGGCCGTCATACCAGCGATAGGGTACAGGCTATGGTGGTGCCGGGCTCAGCGGCCATAAAGCGCCAGGCCGAAGAGGAAGGCCTAGACCGCATCTTCAAAGACGCTGGCTTTGACTGGCGGGTCGCCGGCTGCTCAATGTGTCTGGGCATGAATCCAGATATCCTCAAGCCCGGCGAGCGGTGCGCGTCCACTTCCAACCGTAACTTCGAGGGCAGACAGGGCAAGGGAGGCCGTACCCACCTCGTCAGTCCGCAGATGGCCGCCGCCGCCGCCATCACAGGCCACTTCGTAGACATCCGCGAGTGGGAAGCTGTATCTGAGGGCTAGACGCTGGTGTGTCCCTGGGTTCTGCCTCATCTCCCTCAGGGAGAGGATTGAGGTGAGGGTGTAATCCCGACGAGTGGGTAACATTGGCGGAAACATGCGAATAACTTGCCTGAGGAATAGGGACTGGACTAGGGATCGGTGCAAGAGGCGTTTGCAGAGGGGCGTAGCCCCTTTGCAGGGAGTGTGAGGGTGCCCTCACATAAATATATATTAATTCCTCCCTTTTCTCGCAGAGAAAAGGGAGTGAAATGGCCGCCAGGAGTCGAGTATCAGGTGCCGATAACACGAAACCGATCGAGATGAGCGATACCGGGCCGCAACTGCAAGGCAAGGCCGCGGAGTATGCCCGCGTTCTCCGCGAGCACCTAACTGAACTTGGCGAACGGTACGGCGTCGAGTCTCTCGGCATCTTCGGCCCCTACGTCCACGGCGAGCAGTCAAAAAAGAGCCACCTGGATCTGCTCGTGGACTTCAACCGCTCAATCGGTCTTTTCGACTTCGTGGGTCTGCAAGAGGAGATCTCCAAGATGCTTGGCGTAAAAGTCGATCTTGTGCGGGAGCAGGGACTGGAGCTAGAAGTGGGCGAGCAAATTCTCGCCGAAGTCGTCCGAGTATGAATCGGTTTTCTGCGCGTGGTGTGATGTAGTCGCGTCCCCGGTCCTTCAGGAGGTTGAAAGATGGATGGTGTCATTGTTGGTTTCATGGCTGTTCTCACCCTGTTGGTCGTGGCACTAATACTGATAGTCGTGCTCAAGAGCCGCTCCCGTGACTCATCCAGCGAGATCCAGGCGTCTCTGCAAAAGGAGTTCCTGGCCTTTCAGACGAGCATTCACCAGGAGCTGAATTCGACCAGAACTAGCGTCGACGGGGCGAAGGATGTCATATCCGGTCAGGCCGTCTCGACCAGTAAACAGATTGGTGAAATCGGCGAAACCGTCCAGAAGCTGATCCACCAGCAGGAGGAGGCCCAGAGGCTCGGGCAGTCCTTGAAAGACCTCCTGCAGGCCCCGAAGCTGCGTGGAAACTACGGCGAGGCGATCCTTGAGGAGATCATCGAGCGGGTGCTTCCGAAGGGGATATGGGAGCGCCAGTACGCCATTGACGGCTCGGCCGTAGTCGACTGTGCGGTCAAGTTCAAGGATGTGGTGATTCCCATCGATGCGAAGTTCCCTCGAGACGACTACTTGAGATACATGGAGGCCCGTAGCCCGGAGGCCAAGGAGTCTGCGTGGAAGGAGTTTGAGAAGGCCATCAAACGCCAGATGGTTAGCATCCAGGATAAGTATATTCGGCCGGAGAGCGGGACGTCCGAGTTCGCCCTGATGTTCATTCCGTCCGAGGCCATCTACTACGAGACGATAGCCGAGACCAACGATATCGGCAATCCATCATCGCTCCTTGAGTACGCACAGGAACGGCACGTAATGCCGGTCAGCCCCAACACCTTCTACGCATTCCTCCAGATGGTGATGCTTGGCGTTCGTAACGCGGAGGTCGTGAAAAACGCCAGGAGAGTTCAGGAGGGCCTAGCCAAACTGGACAGATCGTTCGACCTCTTCTACAAAAAATATGACGAAATAGGCAAGCGCATTGAGGCAGTATCGGAGGCGTACAGGATCGGAGATGGGCACATAGGCCGTTACAAGCGTAGTGTGGAAGAGACCTTGCAGCTCGAAGCCCTTCAACCGTCGCCCATCACGGAACCGCCGGAGGGACTGGGTCAGACCGCTATCCTGGACGATTCGCGCTAGTTGGACCATCGCCGTATAAATCCATTGGAGTAAAAACAATGCAACCATTCGACACACACACCGGCATCGTTGCCCCCATGGACAGGGTGGACATCGATACCGACCAGATCATTCCCAAGCAGTTCCTGAAGCGGATCGAACGGACCGGCTTCGGCCAGTTCCTCTTTTTCGACCATCGCTTTCGGGACGACGGGACACCCAACCCGGACTTTGTGCTGAACCGTCCCAAATATGAGGGAGCGTCGATCCTGGTTGCGGGCCGCAATTTCGGCACCGGCTCGTCCCGCGAGCACGCACCTTGGGCGCTACTGGACTATGGGTTCAAGTGTATCATCGCGCCGAGCTTCGCGGACATTTTCTACAACAACTGCTTCCAGAACGGCGTGCTTCCAGTCGTGCTGCCCCAGGAGACCATAGACCGTATCATGGCTGCGGCGGAGGAGACCTCCGGCTACACCATGACAGTCGACCTCGAGGCCCAGCGCGTTTGGGACTCCAATGAGGAGGTGGTAACGGGGTTCGATATAGACCCGTTCCGCCGAGAATCGCTGCTCAAGGGCCTGGACGACATCGGCCTCACTCTGCAGGTGGAACACAAAATCGAGGCCTTCGAACGCAGCCACTCGTAGGGGGCCATTGACCGCAGTGCGAGACTCCTTCAAGAAAGGGCACCGCGCCATTCGAGAAACCCCGCCACGGGGATCGAATTCGGGGGAGTCCAGAGGGGGATTCCCACTCTGGTGGGGGCCTTGGGGTATCCCCTAGACATATATTTCTCTTTTTCTTCCTCGGCAAGCCAGAGCAACCGAACCGTTAACACGAGGGAGCGAAAGTGGGTAAACCGGGACTAATTGGCCTGATCCTTATCGCTATTCTGGCGGGATGTGGGCCTGGCGGCCCGTGAGGCGTCGCCTCCGATACCGCCCGCGCCTGGACTGAGACTCAGACAGAATTGACAGCGCTAGACACCACCAAAACGTTGCTGAGCGAGTACCCCATCCTGGGCACGATCAACGAGAGCAAGGTGGAAGACGCCGTTCTCGTTGCGTTCCACTGGTAATTGTCACAGCCGGCGAGTGCCGAAAATGATGGACAGTACAGCATCAAGATTAAGGCCAGTTCGCGACCGCGAATCACGGCCCCCAACATGATGCCACGGGCCTACGATATCTCTTGAAACTACACGCTCACCGTCGATGCTGTCAGGCAGGTAGTTGCCGGCTACGTCGTGGACACATCCGCCACCAAGATAACCGACAGGTCAGACCTCATCACCGAGCAGTAGGACTCAGTTGCCGTCGCGCTCTTCTCCGGCGTGGAGCGGCTCAGCAGTCTCGGTATCCGGCTTACCCTTGCGCCTCGCAATCCGCTTAACACCGGTGGCCACCAGTCCCTGGAGGGAGTTAACCTCCCTGGTGATAGCGATACGGAAGTGAGAGCTGTACTCCCCCATCTTTCGGAACTTCTTGTATCGCTCCGATACTAATCTGCGCTTGGTCTTGGATTGCAGGTCCGCCAACTCCTGGAGCAGCGTGCGCCGAAGCTGACGAGCCGCCTCGTCGTGGTTCGTATGCGAACCACCGGTGGGCTCTTGGACCACCTGATCCACGATCCCCAGCTCCAGACAGTCGCGTGCAGTGAGCTTCAGCGACTCTGCCGCCTCATCGGCCCTGGCCTCGTCCTGGTACATTAGGCCGGCCGCTTCCTCCGGTGAGATGATGGAGAAAATCGCGTTCTCCATCATCAGCACCCTGCTGCCAACCGCCAGGGCAAGAGCGCCCTCGCTGCCGCCCTCTCCGATGATTACCGCTACCGAGGGGGTTTCTAGCGCACCCATCTCTGCCATGGTGGTAGCCAGCGCATTGCCGAGCCCGCGCTCCTCGGCATCGAGGGACGTGAACGGCCCAGGGGTGTCGATGAGGGTAATCAGCGGCAGCGAAAACTTGGCTGCCAGCTTGATCGTCCTCTGAGCCTTCCGGAAGCCCTCTGGTGAGGTTCGACCTTCGTTGCGGGCCACATCGTCTCCGGCGCGCCCGCGCTCCTGGCCGATGATCGCCACCGTTTGCCCGCCAAGGTGGCCGATGCCGCACACGACCGCGCCGTCATCCCCGTAAGAGCGATCGCCATGCAGTTCTACGAAAGAGTCCACGATGCGATTGATGTAGTCCAGTGAAGTTGGGCGTGATTTGTGTCGGGCAAGCTGCACCGACTGCCACGCCTCGGTCTTCGGAATTTCCCTCTCCGATATCTGAGCACCGCGATTGCCACGCTTTGCAGTCAGTTTGTACTGAGCGCCCAGCAGATCCAGAAGTACGCCCAGCATTTCCCGGAGCTGGCCTCGATGGACCACAGCGTCTACCATCCCGTGTTCCAAGTGGGACTCTCCAGTGTGGGAGCCACTAGGCAGCGGTTTGTCGCTCGACTCCTTGATGATCCGCATCGGTGCTAGGCCAACTATTGCGCCGGGCTCGGAGAAAATCAAATCTGCCAGGTTTGCGAAGCTTGCATAGGCCTGACCGGTGGCCGGATTCGCTAGTACCGATATGAAGGGCAGACCCTTGGAGTGGATCTGGTTGGTTGCAATGCTAGTCTTGGCCATCTGCATCAGAGACAGCACGCCCTCTTGTAAGCGTGCGCCTCCGGAGGTGACTACTGCGACGACGGGGTTCTTTCGATTAGCCGCATGCTCCATCGCCAGCGCTACCTTCTCGCCAACGACGCAGCCCATGCTGCCGCCCATGAATCCAAAATCCAGCACGATTAGCACAACTGGGCTTCCGCCGATGGTGCCGGTGCCAGTGACAACAGCCTCGGTTAGACCGGTGCGCCGCTGGTCCCTAAACAGCCGTTGCTTGTAGGAGATACGGGAAGAAAAGGACAGTGGGTCTACCGAGGTAACGTTGCGATTCGTCTCGTGGAACGTTCCGGTGTCTACCAGTGAATCGATCCGCTCCCTGGCGTTCATCGAGTAGTGGAAGTGGCAGACTGGGCATACCCGATTCTGAGCAAAAAACTCCGAATCAGTGAGGCTTGCCTGGCAGACCAGGCAAGTGTCCCTAGCGGCCTGACCACCCTCATCGGGCTGGGCTTTTTGGACGACGGAGCCGAGACGCTCGGCGAGGTTGCGAACCATCGTGGAGCCGTTCCTCGCGCCGCTCCATTTGCCTACCTACGAGCTGGCGCCGGTGCGATCAATCAGGTCGGTGTCGGGACGTGTGCATTTGTGTCAGGGGCACACGGGCGAAAACACTGCCTAGGCAGTCCCAATTATAACATCCCGTGATTTGGAGCCATCGGCGGGACCGATGACACCCTCCTCCTCGAGTTGGTCCATCAAGCGGGCAGCACGCGGATAGCCGATCCGTAGCCGTCTCTGAAGCAGTGAAGTTGATAGCTTGTTGTTGTGGCGAGCGAGTTCGGTCGCCTTGTCCAGCATCACATCTTTTGCCTCGAGGCCGCCCCCGGCGTTACCGGCGTACACAGCTGTATCGTCCGAATCACCGTCACCAACCGAATGTAGGGATACCTCGGGTAGCGGCGGCCACTTCGTGTCCTTCCAGTATTCGACCAGGTCCTCGATCTCACCGTCGGAGATGAACACGCCCTGAACACGCTCGGGTCTCGAGGCGTCAACCGCCTGGTACAGCATGTCACCGCGCCCCAGGAGCTTCTCCGCGCCTGAGGTGTCCAGGATAGTCCTTGAGTCGATCTGAGAGGTCACGCCGAAGCTGATCCTGCTCGGGA
>Ga0302135_10002806_pt1 | contig 10434 bp, 8 predicted proteins | sample CBN3_surface_MG_FD_203119 | JGI IMG/M metagenome (GOLD analysis project Ga0302135, IMG submission 203119) | Marine microbial communities from Western Arctic Ocean, Canada - CBN3_32.1 | ecosystem: Environmental > Aquatic > Marine > Oceanic | place: Canada: Western Arctic Ocean | collected 2017-09-15 | reverse complement strand
GCGACAACAGCGACAGCATAGCCGCGATCGCGATCTGCCTCGACGGTAAAGACCATCGCCACCTCCGCTCGATCGATAGCGTCCCGCGAGTGGCAGATAGACATCGCAACGCCGTCCTCCACCGCAAACGCGATCGGCTGAATGCAGCCTCATCCGCGAATCGCCCAGCCGAAATACCCCTCCAGAGATGAGCGATCCACCGTTGCCCACACGACCGCTTCAATCGGGCTCCGAAGCCGTTCCGCGAAGACGAACGCTGGCCCGAAATATTCCCGAGCGATCGGCTATGAGCGCTCCAGCACAGCGCGATAAGCGTCGAGCTTGGATGGCGTTTGTTCGAATGCCTCGACCACCGTTTTCGAATCGACCAGAGCGAGTATTTCAGCCGCTTGTTCAGAGCCTACGCCGTCTCGAATGCGCGATTTGTAACCGGCAGCAGTACAAAACAGATGGAAGCAAGGAGCATTCTTGCGCTCGTGCCGAGCGATCCGCTTCGAGCGCGTCGAGGTTCAGATTTGCCAGTTCCAGCAGATCCATCGGCCCGATCTCTAGCGTTCCATCAGTACCTCACCGCGGGCGATCACGCGGTCGACATCGATGATCACCCCGCTGCCCTGCTGCTCCGAGTCTCTATCCCGCTCGCGCTGCGGTGTATTTTCGTAGATTTGCTGGGTGATCGCCGGATCGTCGACGAGCCTAGCGCGGCCATGGATTTGCCAGCTCAGACGCGCGGTCGGGTTGCGATAAAGGAAGGCCATTCGCGGGTTATGCAGGATCCGTGCCACCAGCCCACCCTCACGAGAACGCACCCATATCGCAAGCTGATCGGAGCTAAACACCTGCGTGCTGCCATAGAACGAGATCGTCGGCTGACCGTCCGTGTTCACGCTACTGGTAACCACTGGGAAGCCATCAGCCAGCGCGTTCCCGATTTTTTCGCGCATCTCTTCCGTGAATTCGATCATTGCGAGTGCCTCCTACCACACTGGAGATTCTACAGCGATGGTACGAGGGTGATCGCTGCCGGGCGATGACCCTCGTACCATCGCCCGATGACCAACGACACTACTCCGCGCGGCGACTGGCGCGACGGCCTCCCCGACGAGATCGACCGCACCTCGCTACCGCTGATTCGGCGGGTTCAACACGACTCGCGTCGCGTCGAGTCAGGCGACCTGTTCATCTGCATCCCCGGCGAACGCGCCGACGGCCATGACTTCGCCACGCAAGCCGTCAAGCAGGGCGCCGTCGCACTGATCGTCTCTCGCGACCACCGTGAGCAGCTCGCCTCTCTCGGTGTTCCTGTCATCGGCGTCGCCGATCCGCGGACGACCATGGCGTCGGTCGCCGCGGCGCACGAGGGCTACCCGGGACGCACACTCACCGTCGTCGGAATCACCGGCACCGACGGTAAATCGACCACCGCCTTCCTCACGCTCGCCGCGCTCGAGGCCGCCGGACTAACCTGCGGCCTCCTCTCAACAATCGAAACCAGAATCGCCGGCGAGACCGTCCCACTCGACATCCGCCTGACCACCCAGGAAGCCCCCACCGTCCAGCGCCTGCTCGGCGACATGGTCGAGGCCGGCTGCACCCACGCCATCGTCGAATCCACCTCACACGGCCTCGCCATGCACCGACTCGACGAGTGCGCATTCGATGTCGGCGTTTTCACCAACCTCAGCCCCGACCACCTTGACTTCCACGGGACCTTCGAGGAATACCGCAAGGCGAAGGGATTGCTGTTCGAGGCGCTCAACAGCCAGCCACACGGCGCGCCGCAGCGCACGGCGGTGCTGAACGCCGACGATCCGAGCTGGAGCTACTTCGCAGACTGCACCCGCGCGCGTGTCGTCACCTACGGCATCGACACGGAAGACGCCGATGTGCGCACCGACGAGCTGATCGAGTGGTCCGACGGCTCCACCTTCACACTCACCGCCGGCAATGACAGCATCGAGGCGAGCGTCCGACTACCAGGCCGATTCAACGTCGCCAACGGCACCGCCGCCATCACCGCTGGTGCCGCCCTCGGCCTCGACATCGAAGCCCTCGCGGCCGGCGTCGCCTCCTGCCGAGGCGTCCCCGGCCGCATGGAGCCGATCACCGGCGCCCCCTTCGATGTAATCGTCGATTACGCCCACACCCCTAAGGCGATGCGCCTCGTCCTCGAAACGCTGCGCCCCGTCGTCATCGGCCGATTGATCGTCGTCTTCGGATGTGCCGGCGAACGCTCGCCAGATCGCCGCTCCGGCCTCGGTCGCGTCACCGCGGAGCTAGCTGACTATGTCGTGCTGACCGACGAAGATCCGCGCAGCGAGCCGTCCGAGGAGATCGTCGAGGACATCGCGATCGCAATGCTCGCTGGCGGCGCCACCGAGGGCGCGCAATTCGAACGCGTACTCGACCGTCGCGACGCGATCGACCGGGCGCTGGCACTCGCGGAAGCGGGTGACCTAGTGCTGATCACCGGCAAGGGCCACGAACAGAGCATCGAGCGTGCCGATGGACCGCAGCCGTGGGATGACCGCGAAGTCACACGTGAACAGATCGCTCAGCGTTTCCGCTAGCAGTGGCGATACAATGGTAGGTTTGCGATAGCTTCTGATTCACCTCGAGACAGCGACCACGAAGGGACGGGGAGTCATGGCTGTACTGGACGAAGAGACAATCGCACAGTTGGTGCAGGACGACCGCGACCACCTGCTGCACTCACAGCACTACGCGCCACAACACGAGCAACCGCTGATCTTCGAAAGTGGTGAAGGCGTCTGGCTCACCGATGTCCGAGGCCGCAGCTACATCGATGGCCTCTCATCGCTCTGGAACGTCGCCGTCGGGCACGGCCGCGAGGAGCTGGCCGAGGCCGCGGCCACGCAGATGCGGAAGGTCGCCTTCGCGAACGGCTACAACGGCTTCTCGAACGTGCCCGCGATCCAACTCGCCACCAAGGTGGTCGATCTCTGCTACGACAACATGGAAGCGCTGTTCTTCACCAACTCCGGCGGTGAATCGAACGAGGGCGCGTTCAAGATGGCGCGCTTCTACTGGAACCTGCAGGGCCGCCACGACAAGGTGAAGCTGATTTCGCGACCGCGCGCCTACCACGGCAGCACACTCGCAACAGCATCGATGACCGGGCTACCTCCATTTTGGAAGTACTTCGGACCGCTGATGCCGAACATCAGCCACACCGCACCGCCTTCGAATCCAGAGAGCACGGACGAACCCAACACTGACGGCGAGACTGCCGAATGGCTGGAAGAGGCGATTCTGCGCGAGGGGCCAGAGACGGTGGCGGCGTTCATCGCCGAACCAGTGAAGGGAGCCGGCGGAGTTTTCACCCCCTCGGACGACTATTTCCCCCACATCCGCGAGATTTGCGACAAGTACGAGGTGCTGCTGATCACCGACGAAGTGATCACCGGATTCGGCCGCACCGGCAAGTGGTTCGCGCTGGAGCACTGGGGAGTGCAACCGGACATCGTCTCGACCGCGAAGGCGATCACATCGGCGTACGTGCCGATGGGCGCATTCATCGTCAGCGACAAGATCGCCGAGACGATGAAGAATCTCCCGGCCGACGCGAAGTTCATGCACGGTTACACAAACAGCGCACACCCCACCGCCGCTGCGGTCGGTCTGCGGAATCTGCAAATCATCGAGGACGAAGACCTACTGGGGAACGCGGACCGGATGGGGCAGCGCCTGGGCGAAAAGTTGCACTCAGCCTTCGACGGCCACCAGCACGTGACAAACATCCGCCGCCTGGGCCTGATGGCTGGCATCTCGCTGGTGAAGGACTCGGGAACCGGGGAGTCTTACGACGTCGCCGATGGCCACGGCGCGAAGGTGATGGCGCACATGCGTGACGAGGGCAGCGTCATTCCTCGGATCATCAACGACGAGCTACTGATGGCGCCGCCACTGGTGGTGAACGCCCAGGAGATCGACCAGATTGTCGGCGCAGCCCAGGCTGCAGTGAAGGCCGTGACTGGGGACTAGGTACCGCCCCCGCAGAGCAACTACTGATCACCTTTGTCATCGATTTGACTCGCTCACCCCCAGATCGTTATTGTCGATCTCAGGAAAGGGGGTGATGCGCATGGATGTTGATTGTAGTCATCGTCACGGCACGGAGGGTCGAAGCATCTTGGAGGTGATTTCGACCTAGAAACCCCTGTCCTGATGGGGACTCTACGGGCCCGCTGGCATAAGCCGGTGGGCCCTTTTTTTGCCCGGCGTATGCTGCGGACGGACTTCTGTGAGGAACCTTGCCTTTCAATTTCGGCCGCTACCGCGAACTCCTGACGACGCAGCAACTCGGCGCGCGGGTCGAATATCGCGAGTCGACGACCTCGACGATGGATGATGCGCGTAACATCGTCACCGACGAACCAGCAGCCGAGGTGGGCTTCGCCTGTGTCGCGGGAGAGCAGCTGAGCGGTCGAGGGCGGCTGGGGCGGCAGTGGGTCTCGGACCCCAACCTCGGTCTGTACGTTACCTTCTATCTGAAGCCGCGCGTCGTGCCCAACGCCCCGATGATCACGCTCGCCGCCGCGCTCGCGGTTGCCGAGGCTGCGCAGAACGTCTCTGGCGTCGATCTTGAATTCAAGTGGCCGAACGACGTGATGCATGACGGCAAGAAGCTGTGCGGCATCCTGGCCGAGGCATTCACACGTAACGGGGAAATGGACGTCTTCCTGGGGATCGGTGTGAACCGACTGCCGAATCCCGTGTTGCGGCCGGAGATCGCGGCGATCGCGACGAACCTAGAAGACCTCGGCGGCGGTCGACCGAGCACCGAGGAGCTACTGGCGGCACTGGCGAATGCGCTGGAGTCGCGGTTGGCACAGGTGGACGACGAGCCACAACGGGTGCTCGGGGACTGGCGGGCGAAGCTGGGAACGCTGGGGCAGCGGGTGACGGTGAATCTCTCGAACGGACCGCTGGTTGGAGTCGCCGTCGACCTCGGTGCACGCGGTGAGCTGATTGTCCGCGAGGAGAACGGCCGCATGCACGAAATTTCTGTGGGAGACGTGATTATTCCAGCATCCACCGGTTGACGCCGAGGAATGGCCCTGCCACGCTCGATCATGATGAACGGGTCAACGATCCACGCAACGCATGCCCATGCTCATCCGCATGACTTGTTGTCGCGCGCGCGGACGTCCCGGTAGCCACCAGCACCAGGATACGACCCGAACGAACCGCCGCGACGGCACCGCCTCGCGGCGTTTTTTGTGGGTCCTGTAAACCGCGAGCCCACTCCGAGAGCACAGGGTATCAAGCAACGATGACCGCGAGTGCGGCCACGCAGACTGAACCGAGACGGCCAGCGTGCCCTTCGGTCGACGACGGAGATACAGCGATGTCTGACTCAGCGAACGCCTGGCGCAGCAGTGGTATGAGTGAACTGGATCCTGAGGCGATGCGCCGCTTCCGCAAGGTGGAGAGCCGCTTCCTGGACGTGACCGGCGCGCGCGGCTACGACGAGGTGCGTACTCCGACGATCGAGCCGCTGCACCTCTACACGAGCGCCGGTGCGCTCTCGCCGCAGCTCCTCGACCGCGTCTACTCATTCCTCGACTGGGACGGTTGGAGTGGAGAGCGCGTGGTGCTGCGCCCCGATGCCACGGTACCGGCGGCACGCTGGTACGCGGCGAGCGGTAACGATGTGGCGCGAGTTTCCTACGTGCAGCCCGTCTACCGCTTCGAGCCGGGCGACGCGGACCGCGAGCTGTGGCAGTGCGGCGTGGAGCTGTTCGGCATGCCTGCGGCCGAGGGCGACGCGGAGCTTCTGACGCTCGCGCTCGAACTACTCGAGGCGCTGGGCATCGAGAATCGTCGAGTGGACCTCGCTCACGCTGGATTGGTGCGCGCTGTGCTCGCCTCGGTCGGCCTGGACACGGCAGCGCAGCTCGCGGCCTACGACCGAATGGTCGCGGGTGACGAGTCGGTAATCGACGATCTAACCGCGGCCAGGCCGGAAGGTGCCGTGGCGCTGCGACTGCTGTCCGGAGTGGATGGTGATTCGCCTGGATACGTGGCGAACCTACGCACGGCGCTATTACCACTGGTGTCGGGGATTGATCAGGCGCTGACAGACCTCGAGGGCGCCGCGCGCGCGCTCGATGCCGCCGGGGCGACGTATCGCATCCTGCCGGCGACGGCGCGCAACTTCGAGTACTACAGCGGACTGACGTTCCGCGTGACTGCGGGTGGAATGGAATGCATCACCGGCGGCCGCTACGACGGCCTAACCGAGTCGGTGGGCGGCGCACCCGCCCCGGCCTCGGGCTTCGCGGCGTACCTGCTGCGGCTGGCCGACCTCGCGCAGAATGGCGGCGCGTCGTGACCAGCTCAGACCGGGCACCGATTCGCGTCGCACTACCACGAGGAGAGCTGCGGACGCCGCTGGCGAAGCAGCTTCGCGCGGTGGGGTTCGTCGCGAAGGGCTACGGCGATGGTTCTCGTGTTTATCGATTCGAGGTCGATGGCCTACCGGGCGTCGAGGTGCGCGTCTTCGCGGATGAGGATGTGCCAATCCAGGTCGCCCTCGGCAACTACGACCTAGCGATCTGCAGTCGTACATGGGTGGACGAACTGCTGGTGCGGTACCGCCACGACTCGATCGTGCCGCTGCGGTCGCTGGACTTGCCGAGCGAGCCGGTGGTGATTGCAGGCGCGGCGGGGACGACCCTCGAGGGCCTCGCGGCGGGCATCGTGCGTGTCGCGACCGAGTACCCGAACCTAGCCCACCACGTGCTGAGCCGGCTGCGCATTCCAAACTACCGTCTGTTCGAGGTATGGGCGCAGTCCGAGGCGTGGCCACCGGACGACGCCGAACTAGCGATCGGCCCGAAGAACGACCTCGAAACCGAGGGGCTCACGGTGTTGGCAGAGGCACACCGTGGTGGAGTGTGGCTGATCGGCAACCGTGAGTCTCTGTCACGACGCGCCCTCGATGCCGCGCTGGCACCGCTGCTGTCGCTGCCGCTGGGATCTCAAGACATCGGTGTGGTGACGCCGGCTCCGCTGCAGCTGGACAAGGGGCACGCGGCACCCGCACCACCACCAGAGCGCGAAACATTCCGGATCGCGGTGCCAGACGGTCACGCGCAGCGTCACACGGCGGCCGCGCTGGCCGCCGCCGGGATCGAGTTCGAGGGCTATGAGGAGAAGCGCGCCGACCGACGACCGCGCTCCTCGATTGAAGGCGTCGAGGTGAAGGTGATGCGGCCGCAGGATATGCCGCGTGCCGTCGCGCTCGGCGGGTTCGACCTAGCGCTAACCGGGCAGGACTGGCTGGGCGTCTTCCGTTCGTCGTTCCCGTCCGCGCCAATCGATCAGCTCTGCGATCTGCGCCGTTCCAACTACGAGCTGGGCGCCGTGGTCCCGAACGACCTGCCGGCGGAGACAATCGCCGAAGCGATCGCTTACTGGCGGAAGGATGACCCGGGTCGGACGATCCGCCTCGCCTCCGAGTACGCGTCCCTAGCGGACCAGTACGCACGAGACAAGCACCTCGGCCGGTATCGCGTGATCCCCCTCTCGGGTGCCTCCGAAGGGTTCGTCCCGGAGGACGCAGAGATTCTAATCGAGGGAACCGAGACCGGGGAAACCTTGCGCGCGAACGGACTGCGTATGCTTGACGTCATGATGCATTCCACCAACTGCGCCATCGGTCACCGGGACCGGCCACCAGGCCGCCGAGGTGAACTCCGAGACGAGTTCGTCGCACGACTGCGCGGTGGTGCGGATGACGCGGAGTAGGGACGAGCTGCGATGCCGTCGCTCGGGTCACACATGGTCCGTGCCCGCCGGCTGGCCAACCAGCTCGGGCGCTTGGAGATCGACGCCGATCGCGGTGCCTTCTACCTTGGTTCCACCGCGCCGGATATCCGAGTCATCACGCGTGGCGACCGCGCGGACACACACTTCTACGACCTCGCTGACCTCGAACGTCAGGACTCCGTCGAGCGTATGCTCGACGCGCATCCAGAGCTGCGAAAGCCGGCTGGGCTGGACGCCGCAACCACGGCCTTCATCGCCGGGTACATCACCCACCTCGTGCTCGATGAGGCTTACGTGGAAGAGATCTACCGGCCCACGTTCGGCGTCTACTCGGACATCGACACGGACCCCCGCAGCAACGTCTGGGACCGCGTGCTGCAGTACGAACTCGACCGGATCGACCGGATCGACGACCAGGGCCGAGTTCACCTGCAGGGTGCACTCGCGGAAAGCGCACCTCCGCCCGGGGTGCCGTTCATCACGGACGACAATCTGGCAAGGTGGTTCGAAATGATCAACGAGGTAGCGGGACAAGCGCCCGATTATTCGCGGTTTCGGCCGATGATGAAGCGGCACCTCGAGGGCGCCGGGTTCAGCGAGCATGACATCGAAGCCCATTGCGCCGATCCGAGTCACATTGTCGAAGAAGCGCTCGGCGTGGTTTCCCATGAACGGCTAGACCGCTTCTGGGAACATGCCGAGGACATCATGCAAGATCGAGTCAGGCGGTATCTGCGGTGACCTCAGCTATGAACACAAGCACGCCCTCCCTCCGAGTCGTTGAGGGCGCCGGCGCCGCGCGCGCCGAGCTGATCGCCCGGCGGCCATTCGGCGAAATCGAGCTGCCCGAAGCCTTGCAAGCGAGCATCGTCGAGCTCTGGGGCGAGCCCTTAAGCGCCACCGAACACGTCGCACGGATCGTCGCAGATGTCGCCAACGAGGGCGACGCGGCGGTCGCGCGCTACTCCAAGCGCTTCGACCGCTCCTCCTACGAGGCCATCGAAGTATCGCGCGACGAATTCGCCGAGGCGTTCGCGACCGTGCCACGGGAGCAGCTCGCCGCCGTCGAATTCGCCACGAATCGGATCCGCCAATACCACAGCGAACAGATGCGGCACGCGCCTCAATCATTCAACGCGCGTGGCGCAGGAATGATCGTGCGTCCGCTGCAACGCGTTGGAATCTACATGACCGGATCGGACGCCGCCCTGCCATCCTCGGTGATCCACACGGCGGTGCCCGGGGTGGTGGCAGGCGTGGACGAGGTGATCGGCGTGACGGCGGCACAGCCGGACGGTCGGGTTAACCCACTCAAGCTGGTTGCGGCGCGGCTGGCCGGAATTCACCGAGTCTTCCGCGCCTCTGGTGCGCAAGCGATCGCCGCGCTCGCGTACGGCACCGAGACGATCCCACGGGTGGACAAGATCTACGGGCCGGGCAACATCTTCGTCACGCTCGCGAAGCAACAGATGTTCGGACGCGTCGGGATCGATGCGATCTACGGGCCGACGGAGACGCTCGTGATCGCCGACGAATCAGCGAGGATCGATCTCGTCGCGGCGGACCTGCTGGCGCAAGCCGAGCACGATCGACTCTCGACACCGGTGCTAATCACGAACAATCGCAAGGTCGCCGAAGCCGTGGCACAGGAAATCGAGACACAGCTCGCAACACTCGAACGCGGTTCGATCGCCCGAGCGGCGATCGAGCACGGCGGCGCGATCGTCGCGGCCGACCTCGACGAGGCAGTGGAATTGGCAAACGAGTTCGCGCCGGAGCACCTCTGCCTATTGGTCCAGGAGCCAGACAAACTGCTGCCGAACATCCGCCACGCGGGCGGCATTTTCATCGGTCAGTCATCACCCGAGGTACTCGGTGACTACACGGCCGGGCCAAGCCACGTGATGCCCACCGGGGGTGCGGCACGATACGCGTCGCCGCTCTCGGTGCTCGATTTTCTCAAGATCACCTCAATGGTACGTTTCGACGAGCACGAGCTGGAGCGGCAGGGACCGTACGCCGCCACGCTGGCACGCGCGGAGGGCCTCACCGCGCACGCACGCAGCATCGAGCGCCGGCTCGAGGGGAAGTAGGCAATGGCTCGCTTCGATCCCATCGCGTCACTGAGACCCCACATCGGAGACCTACCGCCATACAAGGCACTGGTGGACGCCGTCTCAATCGCGGCGCAGCACGGCGTCCCCGCGGACCAGGTTTTGCAACTGGATGGCAACGAGAATCCCTATGGGCCGTCGCCGAAGGCGCTGGAGGCGCTCCGCGGCGAGTACGCGGCGGAACGCTACTCAGATGCGACGCAGACCCGGCTACGCAGGGCGCTCAGCGGCCACCTCGGCGTGCCAACCGAGAGCATCGTCGCAGGGGCAGGCTCGGACGATCTGATCGATCTGATCTTCCGGATGTGGGTCGCACCAGGAGACCGGGTGGTCACCTGTGGCCCCACCTTCGGGATGTACGCCTTCGACTCGGGCCTGCACGAAGCGCAGTTCGTCGACGTGCCTCGGTTGGACGACTGGAGCGTGAACGGCCCCGCGCTGTTGGATGCGGCGAAGGGCGCGAAGGCGGTCTTCCTAGCGACACCGAACAACCCGACCGGAAACTCGCTCCAGCCCGAATTGG
>Ga0302135_10002805_pt1 | contig 10435 bp, 4 predicted proteins | sample CBN3_surface_MG_FD_203119 | JGI IMG/M metagenome (GOLD analysis project Ga0302135, IMG submission 203119) | Marine microbial communities from Western Arctic Ocean, Canada - CBN3_32.1 | ecosystem: Environmental > Aquatic > Marine > Oceanic | place: Canada: Western Arctic Ocean | collected 2017-09-15 | reverse complement strand
ACGTCGATAAACTTCTCAGAATATCCACCTGCGCCGCCGCCATATCCAGAGTGATTCCCGGCAGCACCACCGGCAACCAATTGGACTCGGACGCTACCGATATCGGTAGGTTTCGTCCAAGTCCCATTACTAGTGAAAACTTGAACCGATTTCAGCCCACCCCCGCCAGCAGCGGCTTGAAATGTAGGCGCAGAACCAGCGCCATTCGAAGTGAGTACGTGAGTTGCGGTCCCGGCACCCACTGTCGTTGCAGATGCATCAGCGGCCCAGGTAATTAGCTCGCCATCGGTCCCTGCGCGCAGGGCAGAGACAGGGACGCCAGCGGTTCCGCCAACTTTAAAGCCAGCTTCGAGATTAGGAACACCGGTTCCAGCCCCCTGTATCGTCAAATCGCCATCGGTTGATTTTGATTCTATTACGTCAGTTTTAAGTGTCGAAGTCATTTAACTAGGCTCCTCTGGCCACGTTGGATTGGAGGGATCAGCAGTATTTGCCGGAAGATCACGCAAGGCTTGGCGGTAATTTGCCCATTCGGCTTTCTTTGAATCCGAAAGCGCTGTGTCCGGCATTTGAGTCCAATCAGATGATGACAGCAGAGCGTTTCTAATTCCCCTGACCTCCCCGACAGTCTGCGGCGTCGTCGTCGCTTTCACAACCGAACCATCGACGAACCTATCTTGCAGCGTCGTGTCATCAGCGACATCAACAAAAGTCAAATCAGCGTGAACCGGAAAAGGCGCATCGACAAATTCAACAATTTTATTAGCTCTTATCAAAGCGATCTTCATTATGCATACTCCTCGACAACTACTATGCCACCGCCGCCGCTGCCACCACTGTACGAGTAAGACGAACCATACGAACCCCCACCGCCGCCGCTACCGTCAACGCCCGAGGCAGCAACCTCATCAAATCCAGTTGTATATGCTTGGTGTACGCACAGCCCACCGCCAGCCCAGAAGGACGCGCCGCCGGGTCCGCCGCCATAGTAAGCGCCTGAACTATTATTAAACTGCCCGCTCGGCGGGCTGCCGCGAAGATTCAAATCACCGCCACTTCCTTCGCCAGCATCGGCCTGCATGTTGGCGGTGGCGGTGTTGGTGGAGGCACCGCCGCCGTCACCCCCCGTCGCCGAACAATGCGACCCAAATGAACTAGTCCCGCCAGTTTCGCCGTTGCCGTTTTGGTATGCAAGGTTAGATGCCGTGCCGCCCTTTCCGAGCGTTACTGTCACAGAAGATATGGCAGAGACATCTATAACTTTGATGCTGGTCCCGCCGCTAGCACCACCATATCCTGCGAATGATGAATTGAGTATCGACCCCGCTCCTCCACCACCACCAGTGACATAAACCTTAATTTTTGTGACACCCGCAGGTCGGGTCCATGTGGCAGTATTGCTCGCGTAAGGCGGAGTTGTATCCGTAACTGTGAAGACCTGCATACTTTCAAATCCTCCACCACCAGCGGCCGCCGCACTTGTCCATGCCGATCCATTTGAGGTCAGGACGTTACCAGATGTGCCGGGAGTTGCTGCAAAGGTCAGGTTGGCGCTGCCGTCTGTGGTAGCAATCTGTCCCGCCGCTCCATCTGCGTCAGGCACCAGGAGATTGGCATCGCCCAGCGCAACCTTACCGGTGCCCTTCCCTCGGAGGCTAAGGGCCGTGTTGGTGCCGGTTGCGGCTGTGACGGCATCAGCTTCGATTGTACTCATAATTTTATATCCCTCATATGATCGTCACGTTGCCACTCACGGTTAACGTGACCCCGCTAGCTATGGTTAACGGGCCAGTCGCACTCGCATTCTCGGCGGCTAAAATTTCTGTCGATGTATTTAATTCGGCTTCATTGATGCGGAAAATGTCACCAGCACTTGATCCAACTGCTCCGTTATCGCCCTTGAAATATCCAGCACCGCCTCCTATTGATCCCCAGGCGGGGCTTGCACCGGAGTAGCCCTCAAACTCATTGGTCGTACTGTTATAACGAAACATCCCTACGGCGGCGGAGCCGTCGCGTTGTGCAGTTGTGCCTGCTGGTACATTCGCACTGCCCGTAGCGGCTGTTCTCGCCACACCCCCAAGATTTGATAATGCAGTCGTCGCAGACGACACATCTGATAAGTTATTTGATGATACCAAATCACCTGATGTAGTGGTGACAGTCGCCAGCCATGTAGAGCCGTTGTAAAACCGCAGCACGTTGGATGTGGTGTTGTAATATAGATCGCCTTCATCGAGGCTACTTACAGGATCGCTCGATGCTACGCGATAGCGTTCAGCAAACGAATTAACGCCAGTGACATTGGCAGCAACCGTCGCCATCGCGGTCACGTTGGCCCCGGTGCCGAGGGTGTTCATATCGGTCACGACATCAGCCGTGCCGAGCGTGTTCATATCAGTTACGACGTCAGCGGTGCCAAGAACGTTCATGTCCGTTACTACGTCGGCAGTACCCAAAATGCCCATATCGGTAATAACACTAGCTACGCCGAGCAACCCCATCGCGGTTACATTTGCAGTTGTACCCAACAAATCCATGTCGGTAACGATAGCGGCAGTACCAAGAGTGTTCATGTCCGTCACAACATCGGCTGTAGCTAAGACATTCATGTCGGTCACTACATCAGCAGTACCTAAAATATTCATGTCGTTCACGACATCGGCGGTGCCCAGGATGCTCATGTCCGTAAGGACGGCGGCCGCAGAAAGCGCGCTCATGGCAGTTACATTTGCACTGGTTCCTAGCAGACCCATGGCGGTTACGTTTCCGGATGTCCCCAGAAGGTCCATGTCGGTCACGATAGCCGCCGTGCCAAGCGTGTTCATATCAGCGACGGCGTCCGCCGTGCCTAGTCTGCCAATTTCGGTAGCTTTGGCAGCAACCGCGCCAATGTCAGTGGCGTCGGCAGCGACCGCTGTCACATCTGAAGCTATACCAGCGACGGTGGTGACGTTCGCAGAAATACCGGCAACGGTGGATATATCACCTGGAATTGTACCGAGAGTAGCAAGGCCAGATGTAGCAATGGTTGTTTCAGGGTTGCCGGCAGAGTTGAACGCCAATACCTTAGAGGCCCGCGTTATTTTCGCGGGAATCACGGCAATGTCAACGGTATCGCCGTTTGGCTGGCGCAGACTGCGATCAACCTGTGAATTGGTTTGTTGCGCCAACATGGTCAGGATATCGAACTGTTTCTCGACCAACTCGGATGGCATATTATCGTTCTCGACAAGGTCAAGTCCTTGCGTGAACTGCTCTACGCGGGAGATCAGCAGTGTCTGACCGGACGCAGGCGCTGAACCCATCGTCACAGTGCCGCCAGCGGCGACCCCCGCGCCCACTACCGTGTAGTGAGTAGTGATGGTCTGCACCGTCTCCACGCCGGTGCTGTCCACTGTCAGCGTAACCACGAGATCAGCGTTATCAAAGAACAAATAAGGAAAGCTGAACGCCGTGGCAGAGCCGTCACCGGCAGTGCTGACTCGTGTGGTAGTCGTACTAAAAGTCATAATATTACATCCTCTGTGCTATTATTAACACAAATACCGGCTAATTATCCAGTGCGTTGTCGATTGCGAAGCCAGAGTAACCGCCCGACATCATCAACGCCTCTCGTAAATCCTCGAAGTCGTTGGCCTCGGTGAGCTTGGCGAGTCCACGTATCTCGTCCATGATGGTGTGCAGCGGCAAACCCGTCGCCGCTGCTCCACCCTTCAGGAATAGGTCGAGCGCTTTCGATTCTTCCATAATATCTTCAAAGTCAAAGCCGTTCTCTTGAACTTCTAAGAGCGCCTCGAAGATGTCTTGCGTAAACTCAGCCGGGTGCCGGCCCTCTATGTCAACAATTGCATCGGAGCCGCCGGTTAACATACGCGCGAGGCCGTCAGCTACATCCCCAATAATAAAGAGGCCATTCATCGTACCAAGTAGCGCCGCGCGCCCTTGATCCTCGTCGTCCCAGGTAAAACCGTTGGCGATGAACTGGATCAGCGTCGGTATCACGATATGAAGTATGAGGATACGTTTGGCGAACTGCTTGCGGGTAATACGTCCCGCGCGCCTGTCTAGGATGGCGTTATACTCAGCACGCGTCAACGCGTTAGCGGACGACATGAACTGCGTCGCCACCCGCATCAGGCTGCTGGTGCGTTGCAGTGAGGACATTTGATCGATATCAGTTGACTGCTGCGTGGCGACCGTCATACGACCAAACTCAACCAGAGCCTGCGCCTCAGAGACGCCGGCCTTCATACGTGCGTGAACGAAGGCGTAACCGCCAATCGCGATGGCGGTCTTATCACCATACTTGATGGGCAGCATCAATATCTTCGCCAGCGTCGGTCTCTGACCGATAAAGTTGAAGAAGCTCTTATCCGATAGGATGGCCTGGTAGTCCTGATCGATGTTGTAGCCGCGATCACGGAATAGTTCACTTTTGTTGAGTACCCGCAACGCTTTTCGCGGATTGGCTGCAAACGCCAACAGTCCGGCGGTAAAGTCCACGCTTGACACGTTCTGCGCGTAGGCCGCGAACGAGGCCATCTGCTTCAAGCCAATCTGAGGCTTGGCGCCGAGCTGCGCAAAGGAGAAGTTACGCATCAGGGTGGTCAGGATACTCTCGTTGATGATAGCTACGTCGCGCCCACGCTTCGCGAAATAGTCCAGGTCTTTTTTAAGCTCCTTCCACATCAACTCGGTGGAGGTATTCTTGATCTGTTTTTGCAGTTCAGGATCACCGAAGACCGCTTCGAGTTGCTGGACCTTCTCGGCGAAAGCGATGAAGTATTCCATCTCCGCGATGTGCGAGTGCAGCACCTGGAAGTCACTTTGTACCCTGACCTCACGGATGGATGGCGCACGGCTTCTGAGGCTACCCGGCGCCACACTACCGCGATACTGGATACTCTGAAGGAACTCGTCGGCGGCGGTGCCATCCTCCATGACGCGGCGGATGGGGCTATAACTCTCCAACTGAGGCAGCGGGATGCCATACACCCGCTCGTACACCTCGGCGATGCGAGTGTAATATTCCGCGTAGAACTGTATCTGCGCGTCAACCAGGCGGTGATCTTCCTCAGTCAGCGATTGTGTAATCGCCTCGATGATCTCCTCGGTGTACATGTTGCCCTTACTCTCGTGCATCATGCTCTCGCGCAGTTTCGGATCGCGGAACTCCATGACGCGCTTACGCGCCTGGGCGCGTGTCTCGACATCAATCGCGCGCGTGACACCGTCAGCGTGACGCATCGGCAGCAGATTAAGGTACTCGGTCTCACTTTTCTGCAAGTAGCGCTGGAGGGTACGCTGTGAGGCCGTACCGATAGCCGCCATCGCCAACTCGGTAAACCGTAGTACCGACTGCCGGCGACCACGATCATGGGCGCGGCTCTCGTGAAACAGTGACAGGTCATCGATCATCGTGTCGACCGCAGCGCCGTCAGACGACTGCATAATAAAGCGCAACTTCGTTGCCCACGCGGCGCTGAAGCCGATTATGGTGCGCACCTGAAAGTTTTGCTTGATTTGGCGCCGGCGCCTACTACGCTGTGATTCGTTGGGCCGTTGGCCGACCAGTTTAGATAGGCGCTCACGCAGCGCGGCCACCTTGGCTGCTTTAGCCGCCCAGTTCTTACCGTGGATCGCCTTACCTAGAGTAACGCCACTCTCCAGAGCGGTGACGAGGTTCTCTAACTGGTCAATGTCAAGGCGCTTGTCGGCGTCTTTCAACCCTTCATCGAGGCGCGCCATGAGGATATTGTTCTCCAGCGCGGCCAGCGCGGACGGTACGTTTTCGGCATTGGAGTTAGCCATCTCAGCGAGCCGCGCCTGGGCGGCTTCAAGTTTCATGTGGTACGCCTTGCGCGCCACATCCATAATGCGCTGCACCTCAACACCGACTTTACCTTTGAAGTTCTTGACCTGGGTCTGTTTACCGAGAACGCTTTTGAGCCGCTTGGTCGCGTCTTTGCGCCGCTGCTTGGTCTCCAGCTTGTTGATCCGGTTCATAATCGTCGGGATGGCGCGTGTGAGCTGTTCGGCTGTCTGGATGTTCTTGATGGTCTTGATGAACTTCGCCTTGTTCTCGGTCGACAAGTTCGATGCATCGAGCGCTGCAATCACAACCTCCTGTGCTGCCTTCACGTTGCGCTTGGCTATTGTCACACCTTTACGGAACCCTTGCTCCAGGGCGCGTGTCTGCGCCTTACGCTGGCGCGCCTGTTCCTTGAGCAGCTCCGTGCCTTTCAGCGTGATGTTCTCTTCCGCCGCGAGGCGCGCCTCGTTACGCGTCTGCGCCTCACCTTCAGGTGTAAGTAGACCACCGCGTTCCTCATCGAGCTTCTCACGCTTCTTGAGTAAGGTGGCGAGACGGTTACTGAGACGCTTGAACGGTTTACCCGCTTTCTCGTTGGTGTTGATGGAGTCGAGCAACTGATCCGCGAGGGCGTCCATGTCACCGATCTCTTTGTCGATGGCCTTGATGCGCCCGCGCCTGATCTTCTTGAGCGTGGCGTCTTCCTCTTTGCGCGCTTTCTTCTGTGCTTTCGCCTGCTGCTCTTGAAAGAACTCCGACCGGCGGAAGCTTTCAGCCACCAGCAGCTCGGCCGACGCGGCGCTCATGCGCCCCTCTGGTGACACGTCGACACCGATGTCCTCCAGCACGGAGAACTCTTCAGGTGACAAGTCGTATACGTCGAACGTCTTCAGGTCTTGGGATATCTGCGCCGCCTTGACCTTACCCGCGATGGAGTCGATCTGCTCGCGCGGTTGTTCGGTGGCGCGTTGTTGTTTCGTGTCGGCGGCCTTCTTCTTTTCTGAGCGTTGCTCGACCACATCACCCACGAAGCGGGGGGTGGCCATCACCGGCGATAACGGCGCCAAAGCGAGCATAGATTGGCGCATCGCTTCAGCAGTGTCATTCAAGCGCTGCTCAACAGGTGTAGTGACAAAGTCATCTTTATCAATTAGCGCGGCGATGTCTTCACCCGAGCTAATGACCAACTCTTGTGCGCCCTCGGTTAATGTTTCAGCGGCAAACAGCGTCGAGAGGTTGACCACGAATTTTTGGAAGGCGGTCTTTCCTTTAGGTATCTTGAAGCGTGACAGCACACTGTCAACCTGGTTACCTAAGACCTTCTTGAGCCCAGGAACCAACTTCATTATCAAGCTGATAGGCACCAGCTCTAGTCCCGCCGCGCCAGCACCTGCAATAATGGCACCGACCTGGGCGGCTCTCGGGTCGATCAGTTTGCCATTCGTGTCTTTCAGCTTTTCGAGCTGACCATACGATTGACCAGCCGTAAGGATAAAGGTGTTCTCGACAGGGCCAGTCAGCGCGCCACCGGCAGCGCCACCAAACATACCGGGAATAGCACCGATACCAGCAATAGCGGAGCCTGCAATACCACCAGCCACAGCACCCTGCGTGGCGCGCAACCACGCGGTGTGAGCCATACCCATAAGAGTGGGTATCTGCCGCGAGGTGGCAAGCGCCATCTCTTCCCAAATACCATCAGGCTTGAACTCTGGGCCGAACCCCGCCTGTAACTCGGCAAGTTTGGCGCGTTTATCAGGTGTGTCGTTGCCCATCAATATGTCGAAGTATAAGTACGACATATGGTTCTGGTCGGTGGCTTGGTTGAAGCCACCTTCACTCAACGCCACGAGGCGCGCCACAGAACCCGAAGGCATTTCACGCACCTCACCCGTCTCGGCATCGGTGATCATCTCATTTGGCAGATCGAGAGGCACACCACCATTGAATTGGAACTCACTTGGATCAGGCGCGCCGCCGCCCGCAAACGGTTGTGGGTTAACGAGGGTGCCGCCTGTGAAGTCGAAGGTAGAGTCAGCCATCAGACGCTACGCTTTGACTACGCCGGCAGTACTCTGCTGCCATTTAGGTAGTTTGAAGGAGAGCACCACACTACCGTCAGCGCGGGAGTATATAATCTTACCGTTAGGTAGCTGCTCAACTTGGGCAATCTTAGGCACCCCCGCGTCAGCGGCTGCGCGATTATACGCGCGCATACGCCGAGCCGCGTGGCCTTTAGATGCGTACCTCGTCTTACCCACCGTGACAACGGCGGTATCCAAAGTCTGCTTGAGGGCTTCTGCGGGTTTACCTTCTCGCACGGCGGTACGAATACCACCCATAGCCAATACCCCTGCCACCCCTGTGTTGTAGGATAACTGAAGGATGGCTGCTTGAACCGTTTCCGGCAGCTCCGCGTACCCTGTCATATCTTTACTAAGTTTTTTATGGTCGTTGTTGACGACTAGCTCACGCGCCTTTTTATCGCTCATGGTATTGGGATCAACACCGGCCTGCTTCGCAACCTCAACTTTGCGGGCTTCCGTCAGACCCCCCTCCAGAGTAGGAATACCATCGGTGGAGCCTGTGCCCTCATCCGCGAGAAGGTTGCTCAACACCATCGTCTCCGCGCCGCTAGGCTTCGCCGCATCATCCGTGCCATATACATTGGGGTCTAGCGGCAGTGGCCCGTTCAGATTCATCCCCTTCTCTACCTCACGAGCACGGTCTTGATGCATACCCATTCTCTGTGGGTTACCTGGTTCCCGGATGTAGTAACTACCTGTGGCGTCTTGGAACAATTGCGTGCCAGGGGGTGAACCTGGGAAAAGCAAATCGTCAGGTATGACGTTCTTCGGATTTATGCCGTATTCCCCTTGGATAGGTTCAGGGTTGTCAGCTAGATTTGTAACCGTTACGGACCCCGCCACTGGCTCTGTGGATTGAAGACTGGACGCATTGCTCTCTGGTGTCAGCGACCTTCCGTGTGGTGAAAGTGTTGGCGGCTTGTCCAGTTCCATAGACTGAAGTATCGCAGCAGCGGCCTCTTGAGGTAGGCCAGACGCGCCACCAGCAGGTGTGCGGTAGTAGTAGTTACCGTGAGAGTCCTGATACATCTTCGTACCAGAGGGCATACCCGGCAGCAGCGCGTCTTCAGGAATGACGTTGCCACCCTTACCACCGGATACCGACAAGGGGTCAGGGTCGTCTCCCAAGGGGGATACCGTGACGGACCCTGCCACTGGCTCTGTGGATTGAAGACTGGACGCATTGCTCTCTGGTGTTGATTGTGTAGATTCATCTGGGGTTTTACCGTTAGGCTGCACCAGATAGTAACCGTCTTTATCGACAAACGCATCTACTTCATCGTTGACGCCGATTGCTTTAAACACTTCAACATGCTGACCCGGTATTGGGCGATTAAACTCGTCCAGTATGTTGTACCAGAAGACATCCTTACCAGTGGCGTCCTTCTTGTGTAGCACTCGCTCGAAGGGTAAGGTTTTGACGGTTGGCTTCAATCTCTGAGCGCCACTACCGGTCGCCATCAGTATCTGACCGCTGGCGGTCATAATCCCATCGGGCATGTCATCAAAGTGACTGAAGGCAGGGTTCTGCGTGCGCAGCGCGTTATCTATCGCCGCGACTACCAGTTTATTCCCGGCCGCTTCTTTGACCGACCGGTCGGCGTCGGGTATCTTGTCAAACTCTTCGTGCAGTTCTATATACTCACGGAATACGCGTGACCGTTTACCTGCGTCCCAACCCTCATCGTCCGCCTTCTCGTTAATCGCTTGGGCGCCACGGTCGAACACGCTGATATTCCACATCCGCCCATATTTATTTTTAACATCGCTCGTTGCGCCGGCCTTATCCATTAGCATCTGCGCTGCCTCTTCAGTCCGACGCATGTAGTATTTAGCGGAGGTGGACGAGATGTAACCTTCAGCCACAAGACCACCCAAATTATTCTGGAAGCGTAGTATCTCCTCCAAGCTGGCAGAGGTTGTCATTTTGCCTTTCTTGCGTTTCATAGACATCGCGTTGTAATCGGAGAGAATGTTTGACTCGCTATCCGCTATCTCTGCTTCGGTTCGGTCTGGAATAACCCGGTCCCGCACTATCTGAAATAAGTGTTTGTACAGTTCCTCTGATATCTTGGAGCGCAACCCTTCTAAGCCTTCGAGCGTAGTGATCTCACCACTCACCACAGCATCTAACGCTTGTGGATGATACGCAGCAAACTCGAATAGCTGTTTATTGAGCGCTTCCGTTTCCATACCATTGAGTCTTTTGAAGAGATCGTCCTCGAACTTCGTCATCTCCTCGTCTGTCAAAACACCCTCAAGCTCACCGGCAGCGAGAGCGCGCGAACCCTCCAGCGGGTTTTCTAACAAGCCATTCGCCAGGTTGGCGCGCCAAATAGGCAACTGCTCCAACACGAGCGCTTCCTTACCCGGATCACTGAGATTAGACACGTCGAGTATTCGACGGAAGTCAGCCTCGGCCGACACCATGTCACGTTGCCCCGCGTGCAACTCACTACCTATACCGAGAGAGATAGCGCGCATGTTGCCGAGATCAGCCTTGACGATCTCTGCCGCCTGGAAGTCACTGACG
>Ga0302135_10002799_pt1 | contig 10453 bp, 12 predicted proteins | sample CBN3_surface_MG_FD_203119 | JGI IMG/M metagenome (GOLD analysis project Ga0302135, IMG submission 203119) | Marine microbial communities from Western Arctic Ocean, Canada - CBN3_32.1 | ecosystem: Environmental > Aquatic > Marine > Oceanic | place: Canada: Western Arctic Ocean | collected... | reverse complement strand
CTGATCGAGGCTGCCAATGAGACCGCTCACCGGGTTGAAGCCGGCGATGATCGTCGCGCCCACCCAGATCCCGGCAAACAGCGATAGATGCACCTGTTTCGTCCGCAGCGCCAGCACGATCGCTACCGCGGGAGGAAGTACAGAGAGCCAGCCGTAGTCAGGTGTCATGGGTTCCTTTGCACCGGGGATCGGCGCCCATGTTACTCCGCTCGCCGAGCCGGCGTGGGAGCCCTAAACGGCAGGCCAGCGACTGCTAAACTTTCCCCACCATGCCAACAACCCCGGGGCGACTCCACTACTACTACGGGCTCGAGCAGATTCGTTGCCTGGCCAGTTGGATCGTCACCGTGGCAGCCACGGTGATCTTTGGAACCATCGGCATCGCGGTTTCCTTCGCCGACTTCACCGGCAACGTCACTCATGCCTGCGCGCGGTATTGGGCCCGTACGTTCCTGTGGATCCATGGCGTCAATCTCACTGTGCAGGGCCTCGAGCACCTCGACCCCGAGCACAGCTACGTATTCGTTGCGAACCACAACTCGGCGCTCGACATTCCGGCACTCCTCGTCGCCCTTCCCCTACGGTTCCGCATGGTCGCCAAGGCGTCGCTATTCCGGATCCCTTTCCTGGGCTGGTATATGCGGCGAGTGGGCTACGTCCCGGTGCCGTGGAACGGCGGGAGCACTGATCTCGAGGCGGCGGCACGCCGACTGCGGGGCGGCTCTTCGGTGCTGGTGTTCCCGGAAGGTACCCGTACCGACGAGAGTGAACTCGCGCGCTTCCGCAAGGGCGGCTTCTACCTGGCGCGCGGCGCCGGCATCCCCCTGGTGCCGGTCGCTGTGATTAACACCGGCCGCCTGCTGCCGCGGGGCAAGATCTGGGTGAACCTCGGAGTGGTCGAAGTTCGCGTTGGCGAACCGATTTCGGCTACCGGCGATGAGTCGCTCGCCAAGCTGGCGGCCCGTTGCCGCCAGCGAGTGGCGGAACTTCCGCTTTGATACCGCTTCGCGACGAGAACCCGAGTCGTCACACACCGTGGATGACCTGGCTACTGCTTGCGGCCAATCTGGCGGTATTCGCCTACCAGATGCGCGTTCGAATGCTCGGTGGTGACGAGGCCTACACAGCGCTTTTCTTCAATCTCGGCGTGATCCCCGACGAGCTCACCTCGCCCGGCAGCTGGGCCAGCATGCCGATCCCGGCCCCCCTGACTCTCTTGAGTTCTATGTTCGTCCACGGCGGCCTGTTTCACCTGGGCGGGAACATGCTCTATCTCTGGGTGTTCGGCGACAATGTCGAAGACATGATGGGGCCGTTCCGCTTTCTGGCGTTCTACGTGCTCTGTGGCGTGGGTGCGGCTATTACCCAGGTCGCCCTGGTGCCCGGCAGCGAAATCCCCATGGTCGGCGCGTCCGGAGCGATCGCCGGCGTGCTCGGTGCCTACGCCCTGCTGTTCCCGCGGGCTCAGGTCCTGACGCTGGTGTTCCTGCTGATCTTCATCAGGGTCATGTACTTGCCGGCCATCGTGCTGCTCGGCATCTGGTTCCTGATTCAGGTGCTGTCCGCCGGAGGCGGCAGCGGCGCCGGGGTGGCCTGGTGGGCCCACATCGGCGGCTTTGTGGTCGGCATCCTGCTACTCAAACCGTTCGCCGTGCGGCGACCTGGACTGCCCCTCCGAACCACGTACCGGCACGTCGAGTAGCGACGCCGGCCTGACCGGTCAAAGCACGATCGCGAGCGTTACTCGCCGAGAACCTCGAGAACCTTGGCGCCGATCTCGGATGGGCTTTCGACGACGTGGGCGCCGGCTGCCGCCAATGCCTTCATTTTCTCGGCCGCCGTACCCTTGCCGGCCGCGATGATCGCGCCGGCGTGCCCCATGCGCTTGCCAGGAGGAGCGGTCTGCCCAGCAATGAAGGCGATAACAGGAAGCGGGTAGTCGTCGGCGATGTACGCCGCAGCCTCTTCCTCACCGCTTCCGCCAATCTCACCGATCATCACCACAGCGTCCGTGTTCTCGTCTTCGGCGAATCGCTCCAGGCAGTCGCGATGCGTGGTGCCGATCACGGGATCGCCGCCGATGCCGATGCAGGTGCTCTGACCGAGGCCGACGCGAGTCAACTGATCGACCGCCTCGTAGGTCAGCGTGCCGGAGCGCGAGATCACGCCCACCCTGCCTTCCTTGTGGACGAAGCCGGGCATGATGCCGACCTTGCACTCACCCGGCGTGATGACACCTGGGCAATTGGGGCCAATCAACCGGGTTCCACGCGCATTGCAGTAGCCCACAACGTCGACCATATCGAGCGTTGGAACGCCCTCGGTGATGCAAATCGCCAGGCGAACGCCAGCATCCGCAGCTTCCATTACGGCGTCTGCTGCGAACGGCGGGGGCACGAAGATCAGGGACACGTCCGCCCCGGTTGCTTCGACGGCCTCGAGCACGGTGTTGAAGATCGGCACGTCATCGTCGAACGTCATGCCGCCCTTGCCCGGTGTCACACCAGCAACGATCTGCGTACCGTACTCACGGCACTGGCGACTATGAAAGGACCCTTCGGATCCGGTGATTCCCTGTACCACAATGCGCGAATTGGAGTCGACGAAAATACTCATCTCTAAGCCTCGGCCTGTCCCCTCGCCGCGGCAACCGCCTTCTCGGCAGCATCGCGCAATGTCTCGGCCACAATGAATTCAAGGTCGGAATCGCGCAGGATGGCGCGCCCCTCTTCGGCATTCGTTCCCTGGAGCCGAACCACAACGGGCACGTCGACCTCGACCGTCCCGAGCGCTTCGATCACGCCCTTGGCCACCCGGTCGCAGCGAACGATGCCGCCAAAGATATTGATCAGGACTGCGCTAACGCGCTCGCCCTTCATCAGAATCCGGAAGGCGCTGGCCACGCGTTCCACCGACGCTCCGCCTCCGACATCCAGAAAGTTCGCCGGGAAGCCGCCGGCATTGCTGATCTCGTCCATGGTTCCCATGGCCAGACCGGCGCCGTTGACCATGCAGCCAACCGTGCCGTCGAGCGTCACGTAGCTGAGGTTATGCTGTGCAGCCTCGAGCTCGAGTAGCTCCTCTTCCGAGGTGTCGTACAGCTCGGCCAGATCCGGGTGCCGGTACAACGCGTTATCGTCGATATCGAACTTCGCATCGAGCGCGACCACACCGTCGTCACCGGTAATTACCAGCGGATTGATCTCCGCCATCGAGGCGTCGAGCTCGCGGTAAGCATCGGCGAGTTTGATCATCGTCGCAGCAACACCACGGGCGGCCTTGCCGCTGAGTCCGAGTTTGTACGCGAGACGAGTCGCCTGGAACGGCCGCAACCCCCAACCGGGAGCACAGTGTTCCCGCAGGATCGCGTCGGGGTTCGTGTCCGCCACTTCCTCGATGTCCATACCGCCTTCCGACGACGCGATCACCACCGGGCATCGGGTACTGCGGTCCAGGGTAAGTGCCACGTAGAGCTCGTTGGCGATATCCGCGCCGCCCTCGATGTACACCAAGTTCACCGGAACGCCCTCGGCGTCCGTTTGCGGGGTCACCAACTGCGTGCCCAGCATCGCGCCGGCCATTTCACCGGCCTCCTCGGCGCTCGAGGCGAACTTGATGCCACCACCCTTGCCACGGCCGCCCGCATGCACCTGCGCTTTCACGGCAACTCGAGCGCTCCCGGCGGCGAACAACTTCGCAGCGGCTTCCCGCGCCTCGTCGGCGGAAGATGCGACGTAGCCATCAGGGACAACAACACCGCGGGCACGCAAAAGCGCCTTGGACTGATACTCGTGTAGCTTCAACGTAAGGACAACGGGTTGGGCCAGCGACGAACGATCGCTGACGCGGTGAGAATCTTGAGGGCATCACCCGGAAGAAACGGGCCAACGCCGAGCAGGAAGGCCTGCTGCGGGCTGAGGTCGAGCAGGAGCGCCAGGTGCAGCGCGCCGACGGAAAGAATGATGGCTGAGCCGGCGAACATCGAAAGTGCCGTCCGGGCCTGGCTCTTGGACTCGCCGTCCAGCAATCGGCCAACCACCAGGGCAGCAACGAACCACCCCAGAATGTAGCCACCCGTCGCGCCAGTGAACGCTGCAACGCCGCCCTGCATTCCTGACATCACGGGTGCACCGAGCAGCGCGCCGCCGACGTAGAGCGCCAGCCCAGAGGCCGCCAGCCGAGTACCGAGCCAGCCTGCTCCAAGGTAAAGAACGAAGGTCTGCAACGTGATCGGAACCGGCGTGAACGGCAACGGAATCCGCACCTGGGCGGCAACGGCCAGCGCCACAGCAAAGCCGACAACACTCAGGGCGATCGTGGCCGCAGACAGACTTACATCACGGGCATCGAGTGCACGGGACAAGGCTTTGGGCATGGCTTTCCTCCGACGAGAACCTGCCCCGAACGGGGCGAATGAGGGGTCAGCGAACCGACCCAAAGTGAGGCTACCATTTGGACCCCGCCGGTCAAGCGTGTCGCTGGGCTACGCGATCGTCCTTCCGCTGGCCGGTGCGATCTGCCGAAGCTGCCCGACGAGTTCTTCGAACTGCTCCGGGAAGAGTGACTGCGGCCCGTCCGAGAGTGCCTCTTCGGGCCTGTTGTGCACCTCGATCAGCAGTCCATCCGCGCCGGCGGCCACGGCCGCGCGCGCGAGCGGCGCAACCTTGTCGCGAATGCCAATGGCGTGGCTGGGGTCACCGATCACAGGCAGATGCGACAGTTTCTTCACGATCGGAAAGGCAGAAATGTCAAAGGTGTTGCGACTGTACTGCTCGAAGGTGCGGATGCCGCGCTCACACAGGATCACGTTGTGGTTTCCGCCGGCCATGATGTACTCGGCCGACATCAGCCACTCCTCGATAGTGGCGGATAGACCGCGTTTCAGGAGCACCGGCGTGCGTTGCTTCCCGAGCGCTTTCAGGAGCGCGAAATTCTGCATGTTGCGGGCACCGACCTGCAGGATGTCGACGTACTCCGACATGAGTTCAAGCTGCGACGGATCCACGATCTCGGAGACAGTCTTGAGTCCATTGGCCTGCGCCGCGGCATGAAGGTAGCGGAGACCATCGCCTCCCAGACCCTGGAACGAGTAGGGAGACGAACGAGGCTTGAAGGCACCGCCGCGCAGCACTTTCGCGCCGGCCTTGGCGACGCTCTCAGCCACGATGTGGATCTGCTCCTCGCTCTCCACGCCACACGGCCCGGCCATAAGAACCACCTCGGTTCCGCCAATGGCGACGTCGCCAACCTCGACGATCGTGGGCTCTTCGTGAAACGACCGCGACACGAGTTTGTAGGGCTTCGAGATCTTGAGGACCTCTTTAACGCCTGGGAGGGCCTTGAGCTCGCGCGGATCAATCGCGGCAGCGTTGCCGCCAACCGCTCCGATCACCGTGCGCTCCGCTCCCGACGAAAGGTGTGCATCGAAGCCCATCGCCGTCAGGCGCTCGATGACACGCTCGATCTGGTCCGGGCCAGCCTCGCTCGTCATGACGATAACCATTCCAACTCCTCCACGACTGGCGACCTGGGCCAGCTCCTTCGTCGCATTTACTTCTTGGAGCTCAGTCGTTCAAGACGCCTGGCCTCATCGAGGATCCGTTCAAAAATTCGCCGAATCGCCCCATCGTCCAGAGGCCCCTCGCTTGAGCCTACGGCATGGGCGAAGACTTCGGCTTCCCGATCGGGCTGATAGATCGACTCGTCCATCGCACGCTTGGCCTCGCCAATGGTGGCTGCACGGCGGGCCCGCAGATTGAGCAGCTTTACGAGATCCGCATCGATCGCGTCGATGGCCTCGCGCGCACGCTCGATCTGCTCGCAATGTTCGCGGTCACTCATCGGTCGATTCGCGCTCCGTCGCGTCCGCAGCAGCCCGCAAAACTCGCACCAGGTCGGCGGCGGCTTCCGCTGGCTTGGCCGCCCGCGCGATGACGTCGATGAGTGCACTGCCCACAACGACTCCCGCGGCGTACTTGCCGAGTTCGCGTACCTGATCCGGAGTCTTCACCCCGAAGCCGACAACGAACGGCTTGGCGGCAACGTCGCCAACCCGCGTTAGGAACTCGATCGTCGTTGCTCCGCCGGCACCGCTGGCGCCTGTAACTCCGGTAATAGAAACACAATACGAAAAGTCGGTCGAGGCTGCATCGATCTCCTGGATCCGCTCGTCCCGTGTGTTGGGCGCCATCAGGAAGACGACCGAGATGCGTGAATGCGCGCACACCTCGCGGTACCGGCCGGCCTCCTCGAGGGGCAGATCCGGAATGATGAGGCCATCGACACCGGCGGCAGCAGCGTCGCGCGCGAAGGCCTCGAGGCCATAGCGCAACAGCGGATTGCAGTACCCCATGAGAATTAGTGGAACGTCCGCGGTCGCTGCCGACTCGCGCACCTCACGGACGGCTTCGAGCACGCCGCGCAAGGTCATCCCGTTCGCGAGCGCAGTCTCGCTGGCGGCCTGAATTGTCGGGCCGTCGGCCAGAGGGTCGGAGAATGGCATCCCGATTTCGATCATGTCGGCGCCCGCACGGGCCATCGCATCGACAATCTCCACGGTGGAGTCGCGATGCGGAAACCCTGCCGTCACAAATGGCACGATCAACGGCCGACGACCGGCGCGACGCAGTGTGGCCGCGACACGGCTCACTGCGACTCTCCCACCAGCAGCGCCGACATCGACGCGACGTCCTTGTCACCGCGGCCCGAGAGGCACAGCACAACCTTGTCGCCTGCCTGTAGTTCACCCACACGGTGCATCTCGAGCAGATGGGCAACAGCGTGCGCCGACTCCAGCGCCGGGATAATGCCCTCGATCTGCGACAGTCTCTGGAAGGCATGGACCGCCTGATCGTCGGTAACCGACGCGTATTCCGCCTTGCCGGTTTCCTGCAGCCATGCATGCTCGGGACCGACTCCTGGGTAGTCGAGCCCGGCCGAAATCGAGTGGGCAAGCTGTATCTGTCCGTCGTCGTCCTGAAGCAACATCGAGCGGGCGCCGTGCAACACCCCAGGCGAGCCGACCGTCAACGTCGCGGCGTGCTGGTCCGTCGTAACGCCGTGCCCGGCAGCCTCGACTCCAATCAGCCGCGGCCCCTTGTCGATCCAGGTATGGAACAAACCGATCGCGTTGCTGCCACCTCCAACGCACGCGAGCAGAATGTCCGGCGTTCCCTCACCAAGTCCGGCCAGTTGCTCGCGCGTCTCCTCGCCGATGACGGTGTGGAAATCGCGAACCATCGTCGGGTAAGGGTGCGGACCTACGACGGAACCAATGATGTAGAAGGTGTCGTCCACGTTCGTTACCCAGTCGCGAATCGCCTCGTTGGTTGCGTCCTTCAGGGTGCGGCTCCCCGACCCCACCGGCACGACCTCGGCGCCGAGCAACTGCATACGAAAGACGTTGAGTTCCTGGCGCGCTACGTCTTCCTCGCCCATGTAGACCACGCACTCGAGGCCGAACTTTGCCGCCACGGTCGCCGTCGCCACACCGTGCTGGCCGGCCCCGGTCTCGGCAATAACCCGGCGCTTGCCCATCCGCCGCGCCAGCAACGCCTGACCCAGCGTGTTGTTGATCTTGTGCGCCCCGGTGTGAAGCAGATCCTCGCGTTTGAGCCACACGCGGGCGCCGACCTCGGCCGCCAGGCGGTCGGCGAAATAAAGCGGCGTTGGTCGCCCTGCATAGTCGCCACGCAGTGCCTGCAACTCGGCCACGAACCCGGCGTCGGCCAGAGCCTCGGCGTAAGCACGTTCGAGATCGCGAACGGCAGGGATCAGTGTTTCCGGCACGTAGCGACCGCCGAACGACCCGAACCGGCTGGCGTCGTAATCGTTCATCGGAGTGATTCCAGAACCGCACCGAACTCGGCGATCAGGTTGGGGTCCTTCTGGCCCGGAGCCGTTTCAAGACCTGATGACACATCGATCGCCCACGGGTTGACCTGCTCGATTGCTGCCGCGATATTGCCGGCGTGCAATCCCCCGGCAAGCATCAGTCGATGCTCACCAGCGAGCGCCGCAGCAGCCTCCCAGTTGGCCGGATGTCCGGTGCCGCCGTATTCACCCTCAACAGCCGTGTCGACGAGCAGAGTACAGCTGGGATAATCGGCCGCCGCCTCGTGCGCCGCGGCCGGAGTGGCATCGGCGCCGAGCCGCAAAGCCTTGAACGCGTGTCGCGCAAGTCCGTCGGCCAGCGCCGGAGGCTCATCGCCTGAAAGCTGAACGAAGTCCAGACCAACCGTCGCGATCGCCGCCTCGAGCTGGTCGCGATCCGGATCGACGAAGACCCCTACCCGCCATGTCTCACGTGGCAAAGTCCGAGCAATCTCTGCGGCGCGCTGCGTCGTGAGCGCGCGTGGGCTCGGCGGATAGAAGACGAATCCGATAGCGTCTGCGCCGGCAGCGACCGCCGCGGCGGCTATTTCCGGGTCGACAACACCACATACCTTCCAGCGCGGCTTCATGATCGTGCCTCGGCAAGGAGGGTTTGTAGTGCCGCGCCGGGCTCGGGTGCGGACATAAGGCTCGAACCGACAAGCGCAGCGTCATAGCCGGCCCCGTGCAGCTGTCGCAATTGGGCACCACTCGAAAGGCCGCTCTCGGCGACCAGAACTGTGGCCTCCGGGAGATCGGACGCCACGTCGATGGCATGATGCCAGTCCACCTCCATCGTATCCAGGTCGCGATTATTCACCCCTAGAATGCCGCTACCTGCGGCATGCGCGCGCGGAATCGAAGTCGACCGATGGATCTCGACGAGCGCGTCGAGACGCAGCGCGTGGGCCTCCGCGGTCAGCTCCTGGAGCTGCGCTGGAGTGAGCACTTCCGCGATCAGGAGAACTGCTGCGGCCCCGGCTAGCGCCGCCTGTTGCAACTGATAGGACTCGACGATGAAATCCTTGCGCAACACTGGAATGTCGACCGCGGCGGCAATGCTTTCAAGCGCCGCCAGGCTACCGCCGAAGTAAGTCTCCTCGGTCAGCACCGAGATCGCCGCCGCGCCAGCGGCCTGGTACTCGGAGGCGATTGCTACCGGGTCGTAGTCGGCGCGCAATCGACCGGCCACCGGGCTGGCCCCCTTGACCTCGGCGATCACGTGAATCCCTTTCGGCTGGAGCGCGGCGACCAGACGCCCCCCGCGGCGCTCGAGCGCGCCGCAGTCGGCAACTCGGGCCGCCAGATCGCTCGCCGACAACTCGAGGCGGTCGGCTGCGGTCTTCTCACGGGCAACCTCGACAAGCTTCTCCAGACTGATCGTCATTCCATGCCCTCCGCCGAGCTCGTGGTAACGAGGGCATCCAGCGCGGCCAGAGCGCGGCCGGAATCGATCGACTCGGTTGCCACTGCCAGCGCCTCTCCCATGCTCCCGGCGTCACCGCTCACGTAGATTGCCGCCGCGGCATTGAGCACCGCCATGTCGCGTCGAGCTCCGCGCGCCCCTGCCAGCACGGCGCGGACGAAAGCCGCGTTGGCTTCGGCGTCGCCGCCGGTCACATCGGCCGCATTCGCCAAAGCGATGCCAAAGTCTTCCGGCTGCACCTCATGACGGTGCACTGCACCCTCACGCCATTCGGCGACAAGAGTCGGTCCGAAGGTCGAGATCTCGTCTAACCCACCCGCCCCGTGCACGACCATCGCATGGACTGCACCCAGTCGTCCGAGCACTTCCGCAAGCGGTCCCACCAGGGCCGCATCGTAGACGCCAACAACCTGCCGCTTCGCACCCGCCGGATTAGTCAACGGTCCCAGAAGATTGAAAACTGTACGGAGGCCGAGCTCTCGTCGCGGTCCGATGGCGTGCTTCATGGCGGGGTGCTGTGCGGGCGCAAACAGGAAGGCAATCCCGGCGGCCTCCAGACACCGTCGTAGCGAGGCCTCGCTGGACACCAGTCGGACGCCCAGCGCCTCCAGCACGTCGGCACTGCCGCAGGCGCTCGAGACCGCGCGATTGCCGTGCTTGGCTATCGGCACACCTGCCCCGGCAGCGATCAGCGCGGCGGTTGTGGAGACGTTGAAGGTATTAGCACCGTCGCCGCCGGTGCCGCAGGTGTCGACCAGGTCGTCACGTTCGAGATCGAGCAAGTTGGCGGCGCTGCGCATGGCGCGCGCAAAGCCCGCGATCTCTTCTACTGTTTCACCCTTGATCCGGAGCGCGACCAACAGGGCCGCAATCTGCGCCGCGGTCGCCTCGCCGGCCATGATCGTGCTCATGGCGGACTCAGCATCCGCACTCGAGAGCGACCGCCCCGTCACGACGGTTTCGAGAGCCCGTTTCATCGCTCGTCCTCCGCGTGCGACCTGAGCATGGCCACGAAATTGTTGAGCAACTGCGGACCGAGAGGGGTCGCGATCGACTCGGGGTGAAACTGCACCCCGTGAATCGGGTAGTCGACATGTCGCAGGCCCATCACTACCGCCCCGGTCCGGGCCGTGACCCTCAGGCTGTCTGGCAATG
>Ga0302135_10002793_pt1 | contig 10459 bp, 9 predicted proteins | sample CBN3_surface_MG_FD_203119 | JGI IMG/M metagenome (GOLD analysis project Ga0302135, IMG submission 203119) | Marine microbial communities from Western Arctic Ocean, Canada - CBN3_32.1 | ecosystem: Environmental > Aquatic > Marine > Oceanic | place: Canada: Western Arctic Ocean | collected 2017-09-15 | reverse complement strand
ACCTCCACTGGCGAGGACTGGATTGAATGCTGCAGGACGCACTGTACCGGTGTGCCGCCGCGAGGTGAACGGCCCACTCCGTATCTCATTGGAACGCTAATCAACCCCAGCGCAAACGGACCTAGTTGAGCCGCGCTCTCGGGAATCCCGAGCCGCCGTCCGCAGCATCCACTCGGATGTCGCCGCCCGGGCGACTCGACGATCCTGGTGCCACGCCGCTACGTTGTGTCGATGCGAATCGGCCTCATCAGCGACACACATCTGCCTTCACTTATTCACTCGCTCGACGAACTTGGCCCCGAGGTGGGCGAATTCCTTGCCAGCGTCGAGCTAATCCTCCACGGTGGCGACATCTCTCGACCGTCCGTTCTCAACTGGATGGAGCAGTTCGCCCCCATCCGCGCTGCTCGGGGCAACCACGATGTCTTCGATGATCCCCGCCTCGAGGATCGCCAGCTGCTCGAGATCGAGGGTTGGTCGATCGCCATGGCTCACGACCTCCGCCGCGAAGACCGACCAATCGCCGAGATCATCGCCCGTGACTTTGCCGGGCTCTCGCCCGACATCATCATCGCCGGCGACACCCACGTCGAACGCCTTGAATACCGCGATGGCGTCGTCCTCATTAACTCTGGCAGCCCCAACCTGCTCCACCACAAAGAGACACGCCTCGGCACCGTCGCGTTGCTTGAACTCGAGCGTGACCGCCTCCACGCCGAAATTCTGATCATCGGCCACACACATGGCTCGCCGAACCCCGGCACCCCGCGCCACATCGAAATCATCGAGCGCCGTCTCGTCAGCGCTTCCCATGACGGTGAGCCTCTCACCGTCGAGGGAGCAGGGTGAGAGATCACGGAGCGAGCGCTGCCAACGAGCACATTGGGCCAAGCAACCACGTGGCGCTGCTCGCAGCGCCACGTGGTTGCCATCGTCGACCTGTCGCGCCCGACCTAGGCCACCTCGAAGTAGCGGTGATAGTGGTTGGAACCGCCCAATTCGCGATCGGCAGCGCGATGACGTCCGTCTGTACATGCCTGTGGCCGCATCGGCTCTCCGCGTCCACTCCAGCGTGATGCACGGCCTGGCCGTAGATCTCACCTACCTCGGTGCTGGAGTCAGTCGTCGTCTCTCCGGACCTGCGTGAACCATCACTCCTGATCTTTTCGCTCCCAGTCGCCGCGGGAATGTATGGTCGGGCCTCTCGCGGCTGAGCTCATCGTGGTCAGTTGTGTCTCACCCGATCCCAGACGAATTTGCGTAGAGTCTCGGTTATGGACACAGCAAAATGAGATTCGGAATCTTCGGCGGTCCATCGCATGGCGACACCTGGGGAACCGATGCCCAGACCGCCTATCGCGTATACGCCGACGCGATTGTCGAAGCAGAACAGCTCGGCTTCTACGGCCTCTACATGGTCGAACACCACTTCACCGGGCGGGGGCAGCCGTCCGCCTCCCTCAACATTCTCAGCTACCTCGCCGCAAGAACCTCCACCATCCGCCTCGGTACCGCCGTCGTCGTCGTCCCATGGCACAACCCACTGCTCCTCGCCGAGCAGGCAGCCACCCTCGATGTGCTCTCCAACGGACGTCTCGACCTCGGCGTCGGACGCGGCTACCGCGACTACGAATTCACCGGCTTCGGCATCGCCCCACAGGAGGCCACGGCACGATTCGACGAAGCGATGGCCATCCTCCGACTCGCCTGGTCTGCTGAAGACCGCTTCTCACACAACGGTCGCTTCTGGAACTTCGAAGACGTCGTCATCGAACCGCGCCCCGTCCAGCAACCGCACCCACCGCTCTGGCTCGGCGCCGGTAGCCCATCCTCCATCGAACGCGCTGCCCGCGAGGGCTATCATCTTTTCCTCGACCAGGTCGGCACCTTCGACCTCACTGCAGAGCGAGTTGCCACCTACCGCGTCGCTCGAGAAGCCGCCGGCCTCGAATATTCCCCCACCGATGTCGCCGTCACCCGTGCCCTCCGCATCGCCCACTCCGAAGCCGATCGCGACCGCCAGCTCGAGTACCACATGGCCACCCTGACCACCCTCTCAGACTCCGCCGCCGCCACCACAGCAGATGGACAGCCGACTAACCCTTTCTACTCAGCCCCCGCCACCCGCCGTGACACCGCCGAATCCGGTGCCATCATTGGCACTCCCGACGAGTGCATCGAGCGACTCAACATCATCCAGTCCGGTGGCGTCGAACAAGTCCTCTTCGCAGGTGCCTCACTCGCAGACCTCCGCCTCTTCGCCGCCGAGGTGATGCCGGCGTTCCAGTGAACCCTGAGCGCACGTCGCCGATCAGCGGCTATCCAGCTCCGTGGTCGCATCGTCGAATGCCGCCGCCACGCGTCTGACGAGCGTCGGCATCGCCTCGCGCGTGTCCCAATCCCACATCGACTCGTGGCGGACCAGCTCCACCGCCCAGCCCCACTGCAGTACCGAGGCCATGCGATAGTCGCGCGTCGCCGCCCCTGTGTCGTAGTGCCCGCTGCGCGTCTCAACTTCCTTGAGGTAGCTTGAAAGCAGCACCTGCTCGAACCTGCGCCGGTCCTCGATCGTCAGCGCGAGCACGAGGAATCGAGCGACGTCCAGTATCGGCGCACCCGCACCGCTGCACTGCCAGTCGACGAGGGAAGGACGAGCACCGGCAGCGCGCGGAAGGATCACGTTGGCTGGGTGAGCGTCGCCGTGGGTGAAGGCCTGCGGCCCCGCAGCGAGTGAGGCGCGTAACCCCGCCACCTCATCCCCGTAGCGGCGAGTGCGCTCAGCAGCGTGACCGTCGACGTGTTCAGCCAGGTAGGCCGTACTTAGCGACGCGTGCTCAGTGACGAACGGGCGGGCACCCTGAGGATGATCAGCGAGACCAGCTGGCAACATGGGACGAATCCAGCGCGCGGCATGCAGCCGCGCGAACTCCCGCAAGACGCTTTCCGCTCCCTCGGGCGAAACCCCCTGAACGAAGTCGCCGTGAGTACCTGAGGTCAGGTCCTCCAGCAGCAGTACATGTGCCCCACGCTCCTCCTCGTACGCCGCCGCGAAGCAGCGCGGCACCGAGACATCGAGCCCGGGTGCAACCTCTCGATAGAAGCCCACCTCCGCCGCGTAGCCCGCACGGAACAGCTCTCGATGATTTGCGTCATCTGCCGACCTCTTCCACAGCAGCGCTGGCGTCACCCCCGTCGTCTCATCCTGAAACCGCGGAACGACCCGGAGCAGCACCGACGTCAGCGAACTTGCCCCCAGCCGCTGAAACTCAATTGCCTCCACCGCTGCGCTGAACCCATGCCGCGTCAGGATCGTCGCCAGCCACGTTTCTGTTAGCTCATCAGGCGTTGTCGGGATCACCCCGAATGGTGGATTAAGTGATGGCAATTGTTAGCTCAACTCAATCTCGTCGCATTGGTTCACCTGCTAATGGCCTCGGTGATGCTATCCGAACCCACCGGCGTGACGCCTCAATTCCATCGTTCACGGGTTGGGCCCTGACAGACGCAGAGTGTCGCTGCGCAACGACGATTGAATACCACCGGCCCCACTCTGCTCGCGGCAAAGGTGCTGCCCGCGTTTCAGGAGTGCACCACGCTGTGCTAGAGGTCTAGCGTGCGCGGAAGACGTTCACCGCTGGCAGGGTAGAGAAGAGTTGGTCGAGTGGCGGCGGGGGGGCCTATTACTCGTGAGGGGGGAGAGGGGCGCACTCGCTACTCAGCGCGGCTCAGGGGCAGTGGTGAGAGAAGCGCCTGCCTCGAAAGCAGATACTCCACCTTCCGGGCACGGAGAAGCCCCGGTGTGAGCCGGGGCTTCTCCGTATATATGCGGCACTTGGACTGGGAAAAGGGATTCGAGCCCTCGACCCTCTGCGTGGGAAGCATTATCCCATGTGCGTTGTGGCTCAGGCTGGGTGCGTTTGTTGACAATGAAGGCACCAGCGAAGGCTGCCAGGGAAACCGCAGTAGCGATGGGGGCGGTGGTTTAAGCGGTGTAGGTGTCATCGCCTTCGGCTTTGGTAGCGGCGGCTTCGGCTTTGGCGGCGGCGGCTTCGGCTTTGGTAGCGGCGGCTTCGGCTTTGGCGGCGGCGGCGGCGGCTTTGGCGGCGGCGGCGGCGGCTTTGGCAGCGGCGACTTTTGCTTTGGCGGCGGCGGCTTTTGCTTTGGCGGCGAAGGCGGCGGCTGTGACGGGCGGCGGGGTCGGCCGCTTGTGCGGCGGCGCTTGTTTCGGTGGCTCGCTTGGCGGTGCTTGTCTCAGACGTGAAGACCGTGTTCGCCGTAGATCGTAGTCAGCGCGCTTCAGTGAGTCACTCAGGATTTCATACGCTACGTTCAGTCGCCCCATGCGACCCGTGTCTGCCCCAGAATTCACGTCGGGGTGATGCAGCCTCGCGAGTCGCTGGTATGCAGCCTGAATGACCTCCGCCGAAGCACGCGGAGAGACTTCTAGTTCTTCGTATAGGTCGAAATTAGGGAACTGCTCGGGCACGCATTGCTCCTTGCCGCCACAAGGTAGCGGCTGAGGTTCATGCTCGCATTTTACAGCACGGTGGCGGAGGTGGTGTTGCCGGTCCCGTTAGCACTGAGGCCAGCTAACCACCTGCTTCGAAAACAGATGGTCACGGCGACATATAAGGAGAAGTACCGGTGTGAGCCGCGGCTTCTCCTTATATATGCGGCACTTGAAGCGGGAGAAGGGATTCGAACCCTCGATCCTCTGATTGGGAAGCATGTGCGCTGTGCTATATGCGGGAATCCCTTGCAATCGCGGGGTTCACCATGACTGGATTTTGTCCAGTCAGCTGTTTTTGTGGACGGGTATCTGACGTGCAGCACGATAGGGTGTTCATTCAGGTACGCCAGCGCGCCACCGCCCTCACCGTGGAAGATTAGGCCCACTCCGTTGCTCCCACTCCCAGCTAGAGAGTGACTCAAGACGTGTAGCACGTCCTGCGGACATCGTGCTGCGACGAGTGGGTCAGTTGGGGACACATGTACCATGTTTACGATGCACGAGCTGAAATGCTGTTAGCAGGCATTCACCTATAAACTCAGTTCTGTACGAGTGAAAGGCTTGGCAAAATGGATCAAATCGAGGGATTGAATATCAAAACTCCATCTTTTGGCGTGTTTGGCTTGATGGCGATTGTCGGAATTATTGTGTTAGCAATACTGAGTTCGGTTACTCGTGTGAATGCCGGAGAAATTGGAGTCGTCAAGGAGTTTGGCGCGATCAACGCCGATAACCCGAGAGTATTCGAACCAGGGATACATTTGAGAGTTCCGATTCGCGACGAAGTTGTGATATTCGACACCAAGATCCAAAAGGACCAAGTTAACTCTAGTGCCTCATCGAAAGATGGCGTCATGATCATGTCTACGATCACGATGAACTACCATATCGATCCCGCTAAAGCGCCGTTAATTTTGCAAGATATAGGCGCGAATTACCGTGACCGGATCATCGAACAGCAAATGCAACAGGCCTTTAAAGATGTGACCGCACGGTACGCCGGACTCGAACTCATCCAGAAACGCGGAGATGTCGCTCTAAATGCGAAGGCAATACTTCATGAAAAGCTAATGGATTACCACATCATCGTGGATGAATTTACGATTCCGAATTTCGAATTCCCGCCAGAATTCAACGCGGCGATCCTTGCAACGCAGGTCGCCACTCAGCAAAATTTGCAGGCGATGCAGCTTCAAGAGATGGCCAAGACCGACGCGGAAACGGCGAGCATTGTCGCCCAAGGACAGGCGAATGCTCAGAAGTCTCAGGCCACGACATTGACCCCTCAATACTTGCAGTTGCAGGCGATTCAGAAATGGGATGGTAAATTGCCTCAATACTTGACTCCGAGCGCGCCGCTTCCATTCATCGGCACGGTAGCTCAGCCGTAGCAGCTATAGATCGCTGTGACAGACATAGAGAAGCCTCGGTTCACACCGGGGCTTCTCTATGTCTGTCACAGCGATCTATAGCGGGAAAAGGGATTCGGACTCTCGATACTCTGCTGGGGCAGCAGGTAATCCTGTCCCCGGACTCGTGTGCCTTTGGGACAGTCATCCCGCGGTGGCGGACTAATCGCCAAGACACTATGGCAATATCGTGTGATGAGCGGGCGAAGTGCTGCGACGACACGGTACGACGTGAGCCGGCGGAGTATGCGCCCGCTTCCACTTCAGGTTAACGTGACAGCTAGCTCGCTTCCGGGCTCCTGAATGGCGAGCAACGAGTCACGTTGCAAACGGAGTCCCGTTGCTTTCGACCCGTTCCTCTGTTTCCCAGATGTTCAGTGCGCTGCATGAGCGCGACTTCCGGTGGTACTTCGTCGGGCATACGAGTTTCTTCTTCGCGATGCAGATGAATCAGCTGCTCCGTGGTTACCTCGCGTTCCAGCTCACTAAGTCAGCGGTCGGCCTCGGACTGATTGCGATCACGATGGGTATATCGATGCTGCTGGTGGCGCCGTTGGGCGGTGTGATTGCCGATCGCTACAACAAGCGCACGCTGCTCATCGGCGTCCAGCTCTTCGTCGCCGTGGTCAACTCCGTACTCGCCGTGCTCATCATCACGGACCTGATCGAGTTCGAACATCTCCTAGTTGGCACACTCGGTCTCGGAGTCTCGATCTCGATCGCGATGCCGGCAAGGCAGGCGATGGTGCCGGCTCTGGTTCCGCGGCATCGGATGATGAACGCCATTTCCCTTCAGATGGGGAGCATGAATCTCACTCGTATCGTCGGTCCGGCAATTGGTGCGCTGCTCATCGTACCGCTGGGCATCGGCGGGGCATGGGCGTTTGGCGTTGCCTTGTATCTCGTGTCCGTTTTCGCGCTGTTCCCGCTGCCGCGCTTCGGCATGGTCGCGACACGGAAGCCTACGGGCTTCCGCAGGGAGCTGAGCGATGGATTCCGGTATGTCGCCCGCCATCCGCAGCTTCGACTCCTGATTGCGGCCGGAATGATGATGCCGCTCTTCGCCTTCCCCGTTCAGCTGGTCCTGCCAGTCTTCGCCGAAGAGGTGTTCGAGCAGGGCCCCGGAGCGCTCGGGGCCCTGATGGCAGTCGCGGGTGTCGGCGGCCTCGCCGGTGCCTTGATTGCTGCAAACCTGGACCGAGTTTCACGCAAGAGCCTCATACTGCTGGTCGGCACCGTGATCATGAGCATCTCCTACATCGTGTTCGCTCAGTCCACCTCACTGGGACTCACTCGCCCGACCGCCTTTGCGCTGGGGTTGGTCACGTTCGGAATCGGCAATGTAGGCGGAATGCTGTTCATGACGACGAACGACTCGACCATCCAAGCGCTCGTCAGTGACGAGCTACGAGGCCGAGTCATGTCGTTGCTGATGATGTCGTTCGGAGTAATGCCGCTCGGCATCTTCCCGATCGCCCTTGCCGTGGATAAGTTCGGTGCACCCGCGACGGTTGCCGTCTCTTCGACGTTGATGCTGGCAAGTCTGCTGTTGTTCTTCGCACTGAGCCCGCGGCTCCGGAACCTCAGTGTCGATGCTCTGGCACATGCTGAGTTGTCACCGGTCCAAGCATCCGCGCTAGTAGCCCAGGGGAAGATTTCGCAGGACGACGCGGAACGGCTTACCGGTCGCCAACCGTGACAGGCGCACGCGACCCCGACTCCGGCGACTCCATTCACCGGTTCCGAGCCCCAGCTCAACGTTGCGACGGAAGGCAACGGCAAGAGCTCAGCTACGACTCCGGTTGCAGAACCTATTTCCAGCGCACTGGTTGCTCAGCGTCGGCTTGATTGCGTCGACCCCACCTGGCCGAGGCCCTGTTTCACTACAGCGTCAGTCCCGTAAACGGTCGATGCCATCCACGTTTCTATCTCGTTTCTCCCCCCGCCCCCGCCTGCCCGGCACCACCACGATGCAGCTGATCCTAGGCGTCCTTCTCGACGCCTAGTTGGGGGCAGCTCGAACAGTAGAATCTGCGTCCGCGGCTGCTCCATCGATTGCGGCTTGGAATGAGCCCGAGAGGTGGTAGGAGTCTCACTCCATGTGTTCGGTGCACCTGGAGCGCATCAGGGGCGACCGCAGATAGGTGGACCAGACGCCCCTGTGGCCCTTTCAGTCTGCCCTAGCTCGGTGATGCAGTTTCCCCGAATCTTCGTGCCGAGCGGTAGCATCCGGAACGTAGGCACGTGAGGAGGCTCGCCATGATCTCGCCCGAGTTCATCGCATCATCGCCCGAGGAGATTGGCATCGACCCGCAGGCGTTGGAGCGCCTCACGGATTACGTTCAAATCCAGGTTGATGCGGGCTTGTCAAGCGCGCAGGTCAGCGTCGGGCGTCACGGCCAGCTCGCCGGTGTCTCGGTGTTTGGTGAAGTCACGCGCGGCGGCGAGACTCGCCCAGCCTCGGACGACACTCTCTACTGCATCTACTCCTCAACAAAGGGCATTGTCGGCGTGGCCGGATGGGCTCTGATCGAGGACGGCCTGCTCGATATTGACGAGCATGTGGCGGACATCGTTCCGCAATTTCAGACACACGGTAAGGAAATTGTCACCGTCAGGCAGGTGCTGACTCACACCGCCGGCTTTCCGTATGCGCCGATGCACCCTGACCTTTGGGAAGATCGCGACAAGCGCCTAGAGCGTATGGACTACTGGAGGTTGACCTGGGATCCCGGCAGCCGCTTCGAGTACCACGCAACGGCGGCACATTGGGCACTCGCCGAGATCATCACCCAGCGCACGGGACTCGATTTCCGAGAATACGTGCGCCAGCGACTCACTGAGCCGATGGGCGTTCCGGAACTCTTCGTGGGGCTTCCCGACGAGCTTCATTCACGCGCGGCGGATGTCGTCTACACCGATCCTGCTGTCATGACCGAAGCAAGTGAGGCCGACCCTGCACCGGACACGGTGCTGCACTTTAATCTGCCATCGCAGCGTCGGGCGGGGTGTCCGGGGGCGGGCGCCTTCGCGGGTGCCGGTGAGCTGGCGCTCTTCTACCAGCGGCTGGTTAACTCGGACGGGTCTGGCCTGTACTCGCCACTTAAGTCCGAAACGATCGACTACGCGACTGAGGTGCGGACTCAGGCGCACCACGTGGACGAAACGAGTGGCTTTCCGGTGAACCGGGCACTCGCGGTCGTGGTTGCCGGCGACTACCCAGTCGAACGGGGCTTCGCCCCGAGCGCCTCAGCTCGCGCGTTTGGACACGGCGGGCTAGGTGGTCAGATATCTTGGGGCGACCCTGTGACTGGGCTCTCCGTCGGCTTTGTCACCAACAGCTTCGTCCCACCGGACGAGGAGCAGGCGCGCACGCGGGAAATCAACCGCCTCGCGGGAGCGTGCGTCGCCGACTGAACCACAGCTTTCACACACCGCGTGGTGCGAGTGCGATAAATAGCCAGCTGCACCGGCTGCCTCTGGGACGCGCTGTAGGATTTGACGCATGAACCTACGCCGCCTGCGTCTCATCCTCGCTGCCGTTGTGATGCTCGTGCTGTCCATCGGCTGCACGTCCAGCCAGTCCGCAGGCACGCTCCTTGCGTCCGCTGATAACTGGGACGTATTTGACTACGTAGAAACGGGCAGGACAGTGATTGAATCTCCTAGTCCTGAAGGCTTGGAATATTACACGCAATATATAACCGGTGGCGGAGTAATAATTGTTGGTGGCCCCAATATTCCTATTGAGGCACTTTATTCAACACATGATGCTTACGAGTATATGACTTCGGCAAGACCTGAATTTAGAGACATACTAAGAGATAGTCACGCAAGAGTTTCTCTATTTTGGGGTCCTGACGGAGATAGTTCTCAGTTACCTGAATTCATAGATCATGGTGAGGAGGGTGGATTTGCCATGATGGTTGGTGATGCTGCCGCGACAGCAAATGCAGCGTGGTCATGTTTCGATGGTGGTGTTGGTGACGGCAGGGGAAGCCCGATTATTCATGAGCTATTGCACACTATTGAACATCTTGTATTTGAAGCTATGGATGATGAGGTTTTTCTTGAGAATATTCATGAACTATCTTTACTATCAAAAGATAGTCCGGAACTTGCGTGGTTAGTGGAGCGTGGAGATGATTATTTTGGAGAATTTTGGGCGGTAACGGGCACTGACTACATTCTGGATTTACCTACAGAGTTTCGCTCAGATACGACTGACCAGGATAATTATTTTGGACGGGAATCGTATCGAGAATTTCTCATAAATAATAACCAAGAATTATACGAGTTTTTAACACGTTATTTTCCAGCAACTCCACCGCCTGAATCGATTAGAAACTGTGGTAGTCGCTGATCCCAGTTCACTGGACCTCGTGGGATATGGAACCTGGCAGGTCGCCTGAGCAAGGCGCTCTCCGCGCGCCTTGGTGACAGAGCTCATCGACAACCAGCGCCATTCCGCTTAGATCCAAGCTACGGCATCGACTCACCATAGAAGAGCCGATACACGGACACTGTGTAATCGCTGCAG
>Ga0302135_10002790_pt1 | contig 10462 bp, 6 predicted proteins | sample CBN3_surface_MG_FD_203119 | JGI IMG/M metagenome (GOLD analysis project Ga0302135, IMG submission 203119) | Marine microbial communities from Western Arctic Ocean, Canada - CBN3_32.1 | ecosystem: Environmental > Aquatic > Marine > Oceanic | place: Canada: Western Arctic Ocean | collected 2017-09-15 | reverse complement strand
CGCCCGATCCCTGCATACGGTCGTCACGAAACCCGTGCGACGCAGTGAGATTGTGCTGGGCCGCATCTTCGGTTTCGTCCTGGTGGGCAGCGGCGTACTGCTGGCCATGGGAGTGGTCGGGTACGTCTGGATCGTGAGGCAAGTTCCGGAAAAGGCCCAGTCACAACTGGTGTCTCGCGTGCCCGTTCTCGGAGAAATGTCGTTTCTCGACAGCAACGGCAACCCGTCTAATAAGGGGATCAACGTTGGCGACATGTGGGAGTATCGCAGTTACATTGAAGGTTTGACTGCAGCCCGTGCGATCTGGACATTCGACGGCGTCGATGCAGCACGCCTGGGTGACAAGCTGACTCTCGAATCAAACTTCGAGGCCTTTCGTACGCACAAGGGAAAGGACATGGATCAATCCCTGCTGGTGCAGTACATCTTCGTCAAAGACTTGAAACAGCGCATCGTCCGCCCCTTCAAAACCAGTGCTGATTTTCAATTGGCGGCGTCGCACATGGAAGCAGGTGACTATGCCAAGGTGGCCACTGAGTTGGATGTCATTGCCGATGGAATCGGAAAATTGAAAGTGAAAGTCCCTAAAGAATCCCGCCAACGGTTTGCTGATGTTCTCGAGAGAGAGTACACCAGCGTTTTCGAGCCCTTCACCCAAACTCATTCCAGCGCAAAATGGCCGGCTGAGTTCCAAGCACGAACCCGAGAATTGGTCGCAGCAACACGGGCCGGCAATCAGAAGCCGCTGGCAAAGGCCTTGCGCGCCTTGGGAAAAGCCTTCAAATCGCACGCAGCGGTGTTAAAGAAAGAAATTGTCGACGTCTCAGTCGAAATGAGTCCGTTTGAAATCGCGGAATTTAAGGGAAACAAACAGGTTTTCAAGCGTAAATTGCCGCCGGCTTCGATTGGCGCGCCACAACTGGATCTCTTCGACGATCTCGTCCACGGAGGACGACTACGAGTCGAAGTCCGCGGCTTGGAACGCGGCCAATACTTGGGCATGGCAAGGCCCGATTTGTTCATCAGACTGCCCGATCGTCCGTTTCTCTCCGGATTTTCCAAAGCAATTCTCGCGAACTGGCTGATGATGGTGCTGATCACCGTGATCGGTGTGACCGCAAGCTGTTTTCTCAAGGGACCGATCGCTGCCGTCCTGACCTTTTCGTTAATCATCATGGGAACAGTATTCCACGATTTCATGGATCGTCTTGTCCACGACAAAGTTCCCGGTGCCGGTGCGGTGGAATCAGTGTTTCGAATCGGCACACACAAGAATCAGTCTGTCAAGTTGGACGATTCAATTGGCAAGAGTATCATGCAAGCCATCGACAAACCGCTTCTCGCCGCTTTGTGGCTGGTGTTTCATGTGATCCCCAATTTCAATCCGTACGAGGTCACCGGCTGGGTCGCGAATGGCTTCGACGTTCCTTGGTCTTCGGCAATGATGACCTGTTTATTCAACACACTGGCCTATTTTCTGCCGTGTTCCGTTCTGGGATACTTCATGCTTCGACTTCGTGAATTGGAATCGAAATGAACAGCCTGACAATGCGACAGCGCAAGTTGGTCTACCTTGTCGGTATCGTGATCCTGTTGATCCCGATCATCTGGTTAGGCCGGCCGGCCGGAGGATCCGCCAACCCCGGATCTCAAGACGCCCTCACCTCTGGCGGGCACCTCTCCCAGTTGCGCCAGCAGTACGACTTGGATGAAAGCACGTTCGGCAACGTAGACCCGTCCTCGGCTACGATGAACCTCGTGCTGCTGGGCTTGCGCGGATTGGCCGTGAATCAGCTCTGGATGCAAGCGGACGAGCAAAAGAACACCAAGAACTGGGCTGAGCTGCGATCGACCGTCGATTCGATCATCATGCTGCAACCGCATTTCCTGAAGGTCTGGCGATTCCAGGGTTGGAACTTGGCCTACAACGTATCGGCTTCCTGGGATTCACTGGAAGATCGGTACTACTGGGTCAAAGAGGGCGGCAAATTTTACATGGAAGGGACGCGCCGCAATCGACGCTACACAGAACTGTATTGGGAAACGGGTCGAATCCTGGGAAACAAGATCGGCCGATCTGACGAATGGCGATATTTCCGCCAGTACTTCAAGTCCGACCCGGACAAGGAACAATTCCTCAACGGACAAGATCCAAAATTCGCATGGGCCGAAGGGCGTGAGTTCGATGACAACTTCCTCGCCGCAGAGCACTGGTTCCGCAAGGCCAACGAGGCGGAACTTCGTCGTGTGCAACACATCATGATGCGGATGTTGTTCCGATTTTATCCGACGCACGCGCAAATCGAATATGCACAGGGAATGCAGCGTGAAGGAGAATTCGGTGAACGGCCCCGAGCCGCATGGTTCGAAGCTTTCCGCGGTCTGACCGAAGAATTCGGCAAGGAAGAATTCCGCCAACTGGGGCCGCGGGTGATGCTCGACGCGACCGACGCAGAGGTTCGTCTATTGGCTACTCAGGATGGCGTTACGCCGCAACAGAAGCGAGCCGAAATCGCTTCCTACCAGGCCATGGCAAATTACCGCTACTGGCGTTCCCGCTGCGGATTTGAATCAGAAGGCAAGGCGGCAGAAGCCCACGAAAGGCTGTACAACGGACGCAAGATGTACCGTGAAGGCCAAACCAATCCCACACACGTCATGGCCGTCGGAAATGTCTGCGATCAACCGGACGATAAAAAAGCCACTCCTGCGGAAAAAACGGTTTTGAAGTTGTTGTGTGCCTCGAAAACGCCCATTGAACGCGAAACTCTTCTTCAAGAGCTTCTTGTCACCGACGAACTGCTGGAATCCATGAAGGAGACACGAACAATTCGATTCGTGTCTCCCGCTCAAATCGAACTCGAAAAGGGAATGGCCTTGTACGCCGAAATGATCCAGCGATTTCCAGACCTGGATGCCGACGATATCTCCATCGAAGAAGGAATGATGGCCGTACTTTATTGGCGCCGCAATTACACGTTGTTCGGTGAAGAAGGAGATATTCCAGAGAGTTACCCGTTGAAGGCGTTGTGGGTTAAACACAAAGCCCGGATCGAGTCGCTCGAAGCCGACTTTGAGCGTGAGCTTTCGACGGGTGGATAGAATTTCGGGGCCCCGAACCGGCCGGGTAATGTCCCATAGCTGAGAATTTCATCTTCCGACCCCACTCTCGCCTCGACCGTCATTGACAAAAGCTCGGCGACACCACTACACTCGCCGCATCTTGGCTAGTGTCTGGCCTCTAAATAGGGCGGAACACGTTAGCAGGACGTCACTTGCAGACGCTGAAACCGACAATGAAGAAAGCCGGAATCCGGTTGACCGTCGAGTTCCCCAGCGTCATTTTGCAACCTTCACCATTCGGAGACGGGTCTTAGGATGAGATTCCTTAAGCGTTCAATCAAAGCGACCATCAACATGCGAAAACTGGCCTTAGCCTTCGGGATTCCCATTTTCCTCTCAAATCTCACCTCGTTGGCCTCGGCCGCCGAGTCGGGTTCGGAGGCCATCAAGGGAACCCCTGTCGACCCGACAGCCGTCGCCATCGGTTGGGGCATCGCTCTGGCCGGGTCGCTGTTGGCCTTATTCTTCGCCCGCAAGTTCTTCGTGTGGATGGTCGCCCAAGACGAGGGCGACGAGCGGATGGTGGAAATCGCTGAATATGTTCGGGAAGGTGCCCGTGCCTATCTCAATCGACAATACAAAGTGGTGGCGATGTTCTTCGTCGTCGTCGCGATCCTGTTAGCCATCTTGGCATTTGGTTTTGGCGTGCAATCCAAATGGGTGCCGTTCGCCTTCATCACTGGCGGATTCTTCTCCGGCCTGGCTGGCTGGTACGGCATGAAAACCGCCACGATGGCCAGTTCGCGAACCACCCAAGGGGCCAAGAACTCCCTAAACCAAGGCCTTCAGGTCGCATTTCGTGCAGGTGCCGTCATGGGGCTTGTCGTTGTGGGCCTGGGCTTACTCGACATCTGCCTCTGGTTCGCCGTCCTGCATTGGGGCGTCCAAATGCCCTTGACGGAAATTACTGTCACCATGCTCTGCTTCGGAATGGGAGCCAGTAGCCAGGCACTCTTCGCTCGCGTGGGTGGTGGTATCTTCACGAAGGCCGCAGACGTCGGAGCCGACCTCGTCGGTAAAGTCGAAGCGGGCATCCCCGAAGACGACGCTCGCAACCCAGCCACAATCGCCGACAATGTCGGTGACAACGTTGGTGATGTCGCCGGCATGGGGGCTGACCTATACGAATCCTACTGTGGATCAATTCTCGCCAGTGCAGCCATCGGCGTCGCCGCGTATTCCGGTCACGAGAAAATGCAGTTCATGATGCTGCTGGTTCCGATGGTCCTCGCCGGATTGGGAATTTTGCTCTCCATCGGCGGAATCTACATGGTGCAAACCAAAGAGGGTGCCACGCAACGCAACCTTCTTTCCGCCTTGGCTCGTGGTATCGACGGTAGTAGTATTGGCGTGGGAGTCGTCGCGACCGGCGTCATCTGGTTCATGCTCGTTCAACCGTCAAGCGACCCGGAAACCCAAACCGCCCTAGTGGCCGACGGCCTACGCCACGGCAATCAACTGTTTGGTGTTCTCGGTGCAATCATCACCGGCCTGGTCGCCGGCTGGGCGATCGGAAAGTGGACCGAATACTCGACCAGTGAAGAATACAGCCCGACCAAACGCATCGCCGACCAGTCACTGACCGGGCCGGCCACCGTCATCATCGCCGGCATTGCCGAAGGCTTCTACAGTGTCTGGGTGCCGATCGTCGTGATTGGTGCTGCAATCCTCGCGGCCTTTGGATTCTGTACCGGCGGAAATTTCTCCGACCCCAACTTGTTCGCTATGGGCCTGTACGGCGTGGCCATTGGAGCCGTCGGCATGCTGAGCACGCTCGGTATCACGTTGGCAACTGACGCTTACGGCCCCATCGCTGACAACGCAGGCGGCAACGCCGAAATGAGTGGTCAGGAACCGATCGTCCGAGAACGCACCGACGCTCTCGACAGTCTCGGCAACACAACGGCCGCCACGGGTAAAGGCTTCGCCATCGGTTCAGCCGCATTGACGGCCTTGGCATTGATGGCCGCCTACCTGGAAGAGGTCCGGGTCGGCTTTGAAATCTGGGTGGCTGCCGAGTCGCAAGTGGTGGCATCAGCCGACCTCGAATTCGCCAGCCTCGAAAAAATCAAAGGGGGGGTCTTCGCCTACAAATCCGAGAGTGACAAATCCGAGGGTGAAAATAAAGCCCATGCCTACCTTATGTTCCCCGTCAACTCGAAGACTGGTAAGTCAGCAACTCAAGCACTTGAAGACGCTGAAGTCGGTGAGACAATCGTGGGCGTGAATCTCAACCAACTTGAGGACGACGGTTACATGATCCGCGTCAGCAAGGCCACCATGCCCGACTTTGGTCGCTACTTCAACATCTCTATCATGAACCCGAAGGTGCTGGTGGGGATGTTCATGGGCGTGATGCTCGCGTTCGTCTTCTGTGCCATGACCATGAAAGCCGTCGGTCGCTCGGCTGCTGATATGGTCGAGGAAGTGCGTCGCCAGTTCCGTGAGATTCCTGGTATCATGGAAGGCACCGGCAAACCGGACTACGCCGCCTGTGTCGAAATCAGCACCGCCGCTGCACAACGCGAAATGGTCGTCCCCGCTTTGTTGGGACTTGTCGTCCCAGTTGTAGTGGGCCTGGTCCTTGGTGTTGCTGGCGTGATGGGGATGTTGGCCGGTGGCCTGACATCCGGTTTCGCCGTCGCCATCATGATGGCTAACGCAGGCGGTGCCTGGGACAATGCCAAGAAATACATCGAAGCCGGAGCACACGGCGGTAAAGGCACCGAGGCTCACAAAGCCACGGTCGTCGGCGACACCGTCGGTGACCCGTTCAAAGATACCAGCGGACCGAGCTTGAACATCCTCATCAAATTGATGAGCATGGTTTCCGTCGTCTTCGCTGGTCTCATCGTACGTTTTGCACTTACCTTCTAACACGGCGACCCATCGTTACGGTTTCGACAGAGTTGTGTCGAACGCGGTGAGTTCGTCGGCAACAAGACAACATCATCGCGTTCGACCCCGTTCGGAACGTCAGGAGTCGCCAATCAACAGCCCGCCCAACGACCCAGATCGCGAAGCGCAGAAGGCTCGCAGTCTTCAACATGCGTGTCAGTGCGCCCAAGTCGCCGATGAGTTTCGCAGCAGCGATGTCGTCGTGCTCGATCTCACAGGCGTCACACCCATCGTCGATTACTTCGTGATCGCCACCGGAACCAGCCGGCGGCAGATGCATGCCGTGGCCGAAGAAGCCGACCGTGTTCTTTCCGACAAAGGCTCTGCTCGAATCGGCATCGAAGGCTACAAGGGCAGCACCTGGATTCTGCAAGACTACGGGGACGTCGTCCTGCACGTCTTCACCGAAGAAACCCGAGCCGCTTACGATCTCGAACATCTTTGGGCCGACTCCAAACAAGTCGACTGGCAAGCCGCCTTGCAGGCGGACGCGAACAAAACCTGATTTTTCCTTTCGTCCCTAGAAGGCCGTGCAGGTTCGGTCCTGAAAGCTGACCGCCGACGGCGGATCGCTTTCCATGAACATCCTCTCGCACCTTCGCTCCCGCTTTGCCGACGCGCTCGCCTCGCTCACCGACGATCCCGAAACATTCGCGACGATGGTCCGGGCAGCCCAGGATACACGGTTCGGCGACTTTCAAGCGAACTGCGCCATGCCGTTGGCGAAACAGCTCGACAAGAATCCGCGCGAGTTGGCTGCGGAAATCACAGCGAAACTCGACCTCGTCGACCTGTGTGATGAACCAAAAATCGCCGGACCAGGGTTTATCAATATACGACTACGCGAGGACCGGCTCACCGAACTCGTCAACAGCCTCGTCAGCGACGACCGACTTGGTGTGGGTGAAACGACCGACCCACTCACAATCGTCGTCGACTACTCCGCCCCCAACGTCGCCAAGCCGATGCACGTCGGACATTTGCGAAGCTCCGTCATCGGCGATGCACTCTGTCGCGTGCTACGATTCCTCGGGCATAAGGTCATCGGCGACAACCACATCGGCGACTGGGGCACGCAGTTCGGGATGATCATCTACGGGTACAAGAACTTCCGTGACGACACGGCGCTGCAGCAAGATGCAGTCAGCGAGTTGGCCCGACTGTACCGGCTTGTGAGCCAACTCTCGAGCTATCAGGCAACAAAAGCAGGTTTGTCACAAAAGGCAAAGCAACTCGAAGAAAAGCAACAAGAACGTGACACCGCTGAGGCGAATGCCGATCCCAAAGACAAGAAGTCCCGCAAGGCCCTTGGCAAACTCAAGTCCGAATGTGCCGAATTGCAGGCTGCGATGAAGGCTGATCGAAAACTGATCACAGACGTCGAGGCGTCACCAGATCTGTATTCGCTGGTCGAAGCACATCCCAACATTGCCGAGCAAGCGCGTCGCGAGACGGCCAAGCTGCATGCCGGGGACGACGAGAACGTCGCCTTGTGGAACGAATTTCTGCCGGCCTGCTTAGCCGCGATCGACCGTATGTACGAGAGGCTGAACATCACGTTCGACGAGGCGCTCGGTGAGAGTTTCTATCAGCCGATGCTCGGCGATGTGGTCGACGATCTGCAAAGTCGCGGCCTGGCAAGCGAAAGCGAAGGAGCCATCTGCGTCTTTAACGAAGGCCACGCAGCGCCCTTCATCGTGCGAAAAAGTGATGGCGCGTTTATGTACGCCACAACCGACCTAGCCACCATTCGTTACCGCGTCGAAGAATGGCAGGCCGACCGACTGCTGTATGTCGTTGACAGTCGGCAAGGTTCACATTTCGAGCAGTTGTTTGCGACAGCCGAGCGTTGGGTCGAAAATCCGCCACAGTTGCGTCACGTCAAATTCGGTACTGTTCTGGGCGAAGACAAACGCCCGTTCAAAACGCGATCGGGCGATACCGTAGGGCTGGAGAGTCTGATCGACGAAGCGATCTCGCGGGCACGCACCATCGTCGACGAGAACGATGAAGGAAAACCAAACGGCCCGGAACTCGACGAAGTATCGCGAGCTGACGTCGCCGAAGCGGTCGGCATCGGGGGCATCAAATATGCTGACTTGCACCACAACCGGGAAAGCGATTACGTCTTCAGTTGGGACAAGATGCTCGCCAAAACGGGCGACACGGCCACGTACATTCAATACGCATACGCCCGCGTGGGTGGGATCTTTCGTCGCGGTGGTTTCGACCGAGAGGCCGTGCGAACCTCAAGCAAGAAAATCCAACTTAAGCATCCGGCCGAACGGGCACTCGCGTTGCAATTATGTCGCTTCGTCGAAGCGCTCGAAGCGGTGGTCTACGACGATCGCCCGAATTTGCTGACCCAATACCTCTTTGAAACGGCCAACGCCTTCGCGACCTTCTTTGAACAATGCCCCGTCTTAAAAGCGGAAGACGACGACATCCGCGACAGCCGCCTGCTGCTGTGCGACCTGACTGCCCGCGTGCTGGCCAAAGGCCTGGAACTGCTCGGTATCCGGACTTGCGAGCGCATGTAACAACCGTGATCGCTACTCAATCACGCTATTCAATCACGTAGCCGTCCAGTTCGGCAATCGGCGAGGGATATTGCGGGTCGAGTTCGCGCAGCGTGTGCATCAGCACGCGAGCAATCGCCAAGTTGCGATACCATTTGCGGTCGGCCGGAATGACGTACCAGGGTGCCCACGGCGTGCTACAACGATTGAGCAAGTCCTCGTAGGCGACCATGTAATCGTCCCACTGCGCACGTTTACGGAGGTCATCGGGAGAGAACTTCCAATGCTTGTCCGGCTCGTCAAGCCGCGACTGAAATCGTTCCGCTTGCTCGGCCTTACTAATATGCAGGTAGAATTTAATAATTGTGGTGCCGGTGTCGGAGAGCAACTTCTCGAACTGGTTGATCTGTTCGTACCGGGCATCCCACACTTCTTCCGGAGCCAGTCCATCGACGCGCACAACGAGAACATCTTCGTAATGTGAACGGTTAAAAACACCGATCATCCCTTTCGGCGGAACGGCCCGGTGGATTCGCCAGAGAAAGTCGTGAGACAGTTCGAGATCGGTCGGCTTCTTGAAAGACGTGACTCGCACGCCTTGGGGATTCAAGCCGCGAAACACTTTGCGAATCGTCCCATCCTTCCCACCGGCATCCATCGCCTGCAGCACGATGAGGAACTTCCGCCGACCGTCGGCGTACCACCGCCGCTGCAAATCGGCCAGTTCGTCGCGCATCGCGGTAAACTCGGCGACGGCTGAATCGCGATCGCTTTCAAATTCTCTGCCGTCCGTAGTGAGCGCAGACAAGTGGATGTCTTCACCCGGTTCGAGTCGATGAGTGTGCGGCATGAGGGGTAATCTCGCAGGGTTATGCGTTTCGAGTGAGTATTCCGATTATAGACGACAATGAAGCGAATTCAGAAGCGAATGCCGCAAGGGTTTCAATCCAGTTCGCGCGGTCGCCACAAGTTGACGAGCACCGCCGGGGTGAATGTTGCGATGTCGTACCAATGATCGATGGGAACCGACACCTGCGCCAACACGGCCGTCTGCAGCCGTTCGCTTTCGCCGGTGAGCACCTCAAGTAACTCCTCCAAACCGGGATTATGACCCACAACCATCAAGCAAGGGTCGTCGTAATAGGCATCGCGGAGAACCGAGAGGCAACTGCGAGCGTCCGCGTGATACAGCTCGGCGTTCAGTTCGATGACGTTCGGATAGTCGCAAGCCTCGGCAACCAACGCAGACGTTGTGCGTGCCCGCTTGGCCGTGGAACTGAGAATGCGATCGGGAACAATGCCCTCGTCGTGAATCAGTCGCCCCATCCGCGGCGCGGCGGACTTGCCCCGCCTATTGAGAGGCCGATCGTGGTCGGAAAGCGCAGTATCTTTCCAACTCGATTTCGCATGACGCAAGATCAGCAGGGTCTTCATGACGCACGTATCTGGTTCTACGCGGCTCCCAGTTCTACACATCCGCCTCGGGCGAACGATACGGCTCGAAAACGGTTCGACGCGTTTGCTCGGCCTGTTTCACCGCTTCATTGACTTCACAATGCAACGTTTCCTGGCTACGTGTCGCCTTCTTGTTTCCGTCGGAGCCAACGCGTTCGTATGTGCCGTCCGATAGCAGGCGGCTGGCTTTGGCGTTGTCTCGAAAACAGGTTTTCAAAATCGCGATCAATCGCTTCTTGCATATTTCGTCGTCGACCGGCGTGAGCAGTTCGACGCGGCGATCAAGATTACGGGGCATCCAATCGGCACTCGAAATGAACACACGATCGTCGCCGCCATGATAAAAATGGAAAATCCGCGAATGTTCGAGGAAGCGGTCGACGATGCTGGTCACCGTTATGTTTTCACTCACCCCTTTGATTCCCGGACGCAGGCAGCAGATGCCGCGAATGTTGAGGCGAATCTTC
>Ga0302135_10002789_pt1 | contig 10464 bp, 10 predicted proteins | sample CBN3_surface_MG_FD_203119 | JGI IMG/M metagenome (GOLD analysis project Ga0302135, IMG submission 203119) | Marine microbial communities from Western Arctic Ocean, Canada - CBN3_32.1 | ecosystem: Environmental > Aquatic > Marine > Oceanic | place: Canada: Western Arctic Ocean | collected... | reverse complement strand
CTGAAACAACAGTTTCTGAAATGGCTGACGACTTACCGTTTTTAGACTCTGCGGCTCTGGCTCAGGTTATTAATGAATCAGACCATATCATAAATATCTAATGACAAATACTATCCTTGCGCTACATGCAAATCTATTTCAGGATGCTAATACTGTTGAATCCGCACTTCTAAAATTGGCAGACAATCATGAGGTCAAACACAAATCGTTATCACCGGAAACAATGAGTGAAAAGGATTGGGACAAAATCCTTGTCGATATCCTCTCTGTTGAAAAAATTATTACTCTCTAGAATAACTTGTTTTTTCTGCTGTATATATTAAATTAACCTAGTTCAGCAAAAATAATCTACGTGAATTTACGTATATATATAAACATATTTAAAGTTTAATATTCCTTTATATTAAGAAAAAGGAAGAATTAGTGTGCGAACTAATTTCCAGAAAGGCCGATTTTCAATAAAGCCCTTCCGGAAAGAAGAGGCAGACCACTTGGTTCTGCTGTGTAACGGTGTTGCCTGAAACAATGTTCGAAAAGGTTCCGAGTAATAATCTCACCTAATAGTTGTCTGCAGGAAAATTCATCACCATTTTATCAACAACCATGAAACTAGAGGTTATCATGAAAAAGTTAATACTAATGTTGGCAGTTTCTTTCCTTGGAATTGCAGGAGTAACTCAAGCAGCAAGCCCGTTGGTTGATGTCGCATGGGTCACCGCCAATACAGGCAAAGCAGGGATTGTATATTTGGATTTTCGTGGAAATGCAGCATATTTACGTGGGCATGTCCCTGGAGCAATTCATTCTAATTATGGTAAAGACGGCTGGCGCGAAAAAAACTCTGATGGTACCATCGGCATGATTCCCTCCGCAGACAAATTAGCGGCTCTTATTGGTGGTCTGGGGATCGGTAACGGTGATCATGTTGTGCTGTTGCCTGCTGGAAATTCATCTTCAGATATGGGAGTAGGAACGCGTGTTTACTGGACATTTAAGGTACTAGGTCATGATGAAGTTTCGATCCTCAACGGTGGTATGAACGCTTATAAAAAAGCAAAAGCAAAACTTGAAAAAGGATTGGTGAAGCTTGATCCAAAAACGTTCTCTACACAGTGGCGTTCCGAAATGGTTGTTACAAAAGCACAGGTTAAGAAAGCTCTTGATGCAGGAGTAACTTTGGTGGACAGCAGAACATATGATCAATATGTAGGTCTGAACAAACATCCGAAAGCCAAGCGCAAGGGAACAATTACTGGCGCTGTGGTTTTGCCTCAAAACTGGCTCACAGTTGGCGGCAAAGGGACGTTTCGAAGTAATGCTGAATTGAAAAAACTCTACGTTGCTTCCGGTGTGCCTACTTCAGGTGAGCAGATCACTTTCTGCAACACAGGTCACTGGGCTTCTATAGACTGGTTTGTGGGCAGTGAGTTGGTAGGAAACAATCAAACTCAAATGTACGACGGTTCAATGGTAGAATGGTCGGCTGATGCTTCCCTGCCGATGGAGCGAAAAGTCAATTATTAAATTGATTTTGTTTTTCTCTCCTGCACTAAACATCAGGTTTTTAATCAAGCTGAAGAAGACTTTGGTGATGCTTGCAGGAGTTATTTTTCTTTCTGGTGCAGTACTGCTCAGTACTGCACCCGTTTCTATGGCCTACGGTGAGCATTCAAAAAGACTGGCGGCTAATCTTCTGGTACTGCAGGGTGACTTAAGGCAGTTGCTAAAAACAGACACTTCCGACATCCACCACCGTAGTTTAAGCCTCAGAATCGAGGAAAAGCTAGGTCTGCTCGCACTGCTGGTACGCTCTGCAAATCAGCAGGAATCAGTAAGTTATACACACAATCCTGAAGAGTTTCGGCAGTTGCTCTTTCTGTTTAACTCAAGTGAGCTTAAGTCACTTTTGAATGAACTGGAGAGTCTTTCTCTAAAATATCCGTTATTCCTTTCACCTATTCTGCAGTCATCCTTTCCACCTGTATTTTTCAAACAAGCAGAGGAGATGCATCGGCGTCTCTGTTCTGGATGTCACAGCGGTGCTATGGCAGTAAATGCTTTGCCTGCTTTCGATCTTTTCAGACAATCACGTTCTATCGCACGTCTGGAGTTTGTCGCAAGGATGTTGACTGGATTACGCGGGGATAAGCTAACTTCTTTGCAGAATCCTTTGACTGACACAGAACTTTCTGCACTCATCTCTTATTACAGAAATGCAGTTCATGAAGGCTAATAATGAACAAAATATTTTGTAATAATTTACTTTGAAGAAAAGTAATTAAACCGGGCGAGGAATCATTCAAGCACAATTTTAGTGCCTATGCCCTGATCTGTGAACAGTTCTGCTATGACAGAGTGAGGATCTGTACCATTTATTATTTGAGCAGACTCAACTCCATTTTTAACGCAGTAAAGTCCGGCACTAACCTTAGGTGCCATACCTCCGCTAATCACCTTCTCCTTAATCAATTTTTCTGCTTCAACTGCGGAAAGTTGCCCCTTCAGTTTTCCATCTTCAAGAACTCCATCCACATCAGTCATAAAAATTATTTTGTATGCACCAAGAGCGACAGCAATCCGTGAAGCAGTTGTATCTGCGTTTATGTTGTAGGTGACGCCGTCTTTACCTAGACCAATGGGGGAAACAACTGGTAGAAAACCCTCTTTGAGCAAGACCAACAGCAATTCCGGATTTACACTCGCTATTTCACCTACATAGCCTAAATCAATTCCTCCCGGGTGTTGCTTTTTACGTGCTTCAATCAACAATCCGTCTTTACCACTTACTCCAACCGCTTTTCCACCAAAAGTGTTAAGGTGAGTAATTATTTCTTTGTTTATTGTACCAGAAAGAACCATTTCTGCGACTTTCAGATTTTCTGAACTAGTCACCCTCAAACCGTCAATAAAAGAAACTTCCTGTCCTAATTGTTCCATAGCTTTTGAAACTTCAGGACCTCCGCCATGCACAATAACTGGCTGCATTCCAAGAGATTGAAGCAACACAATATCCTGGGCAAAGCTGTGTTTAAGTTCCTCATCAATCATCGCCGCACCGCCATATTTGATGACTACTATTTTAGCATTGAAACGCTTAATGTATGATAGTGCTTCTAAGAGTAAATTTTTATTTTCCTCGGTAAACATCACTATTTAAAGTTTCATTAATTTAATGCATTAAAAAATACATTAAATTTAGATTGTCAGGAAAGATGCAGTTAAATTGACTGCACGAAACTAGAAAGATGCTCTTTTATGAACGGAAAGGTACAATCAGTTTTTGATTGAGACGCAGACGACTTGCAGACTTGAGTTCATTTAAAACAACCAGTTCTTTAACTGTAGTCTGATAGAACCTGGCAATTCTCCAGAGAGTATCACCATTACGTATACGGATAATCCTATGCCTAACTTTAGGCGTGTTGTTTGAACTTGTTTTTGCAACTATAATCTCTTGAGGTTTTTTACGCCCCTTAGCCGGTGCTTTTACATAAAACCTCATTCCTGTCCTCAACTGTTTGGAATTTGTTAATCCGTTCCAGTTCATCAATTTTTTTACAGTAGTTTTATAGCGTACGGCTAAATGTGACAGGGTCGTATTTCTTGGAACCCTAATTATATTTGCAGCGCTGGGTAGTTTAGCATTTGATACTTTACGGTATCCGATTACCAGTCTCTGTCCCGCCTTAAGCGAATTAGGATTGGATAGTTTGTTCCATTTTATTAATTTTTGAACACTGGTACGATGTCGTTTTGCAATTACAGAAAGTGATCCACCCTTTGGCACCCTTATTCTCTGCGCAATCATTCTTGGACTTGAAGGTGGAGAAGTCCCTGCGACTTCTTTAAAAACTCTCCAAGTTGGGACATAAGTTTTCATCCGTCTGTTTACGCGCAAAACGGATTTGGATGTTAGTTTGTTCCACCTTGCCAAACGTCTAATGGATGTTTTGTGTTTTTTAGCTAGGTCCCATAAGTTATCACCATTGCGAACCTTAAAGTAGATAGGCGCACCAAACTTTTCCAGTACTCCAGTCACATGCGCCGAGTTGCCAAGCAGAGCATTATAAGAGATTCTCCATTTTTTTGACGGCTCCGGATTTTGTTCCATGGAAGCCATCAAGTTTGTGTGGAAGCGCTGAGGGATATAGAATGAATATCGTTTCTGCGTCATGGGCGGCACACCGAGGAATAAGGCCTGATTTTTTTCACGCAACAGACGGAATGACATTTTTGAACGCTGTGCCACCTCTTCCAGCGAAAATGAAACCGGCAAACTCGCTTTTGTCTCATCCATAGCTTCAATCGGACGAACGTGTCCTAAGCCATATCGTGCCGGATTTTTATAAATGACCGCCATTGCCATAATTGCCGGCACGTAACTTCTTGTTTCACGAGGCAAACGCAGTGAAGAATAATTGTGCTTCAAACCTTTTCGCTTCGCCTTTTTAATTGCTCTTTTAACACGACCTTCACCTGTGTTGTAGGCAGCCATTGCCAGTTCCCAATCACCAAAAAGCCCGTAAAGATGTTTAAGATATGTAATTGCAGCTTTTGTAGACAACACCGGATCACGACGTTCGTCAATCCAGCGATTAATTTTTAAACCGTAAACCCTGCCTGTTGAGGCAATAAACTGCCATAATCCAACTGCACTTTTGTGAGAACGAATGATCACATTGAAATTACTTTCAGCAGGAACCATGAAAACCAGATCCAGTGGCATTCCTTCTTCACGCAGCATCTTGAGGATCATAGGAACATATTTGCCAGAACGGCGCATACCTGTAATTATTTGCTTACGTTTCTTAGTTGTGAGCCTGCGGATAATTCTTTTGACTTTTGAAGTGTAGCGGAGTGGAATGTCGTACCGCTCACCTTCTACTTTCCAGATTTTGTTACGGTAAAGAGTCCTGGGTAGTTCAGCCTGTTTCGCTATTGTGGATTGTTTCTTTACTAAATGCTGTTTCTTTACAAAAAACTGTTTGCTTGCGGGTAGCTGTTTCTTTACAAAAAGTGGTTTTTTTACAGCAGGTGGTTTTTTTAAAGGATCATTCAGCTTTATCTGCTGACTTCCGCTGCCGCTCATTTCAAACATTAAGGTCTGATTGCGTAGCGGTGCCGGCTCGTATGAAGGTGACGCTGCTTCCAGTCTTGTGTCCAGACTAAAAAAACAGAAAAGTGCTACAAAGCAGCTGACTACTATTTGGTTAATTTTAAATCTCATGAGTGCTTTGTTTTAACGGCTGATCCTAGCCTTGATTCATTATTAAGTTGAACTTTTATATTATCAAACGGAACTGTACCTGCTATCAAGTTTAATACTTTTCCTCAGCTAAGATGAAATTGCAAAGATCATGCATTAATTAAGATATTTATGCTACAACTCAGTAGACAACAAAAATAGTTTGACTATCCTGCTTTCCTTCAAATAAAATAGGGGTGCATTCCATAAAAGCGAGAATAGCTCAGCTGGTAGAGCGCAACCTTGCCAAGGTTGAGGTCGCGGGTTCGAATCCCGTTTCTCGCTCCAACAAAAAAAAATTTATTCAAACAACATTTACAGTAACTTATAGTAATTCATCAGCATAATAATTTACTAATTAAATTACTTCCCCCACCGTATCCCCCACAAAATTATCTGTTTTGGACTGTGTTATCTTTTACAAATGGAGTTAAAACATCCTTGTATAATAAAACATTTTTTAAGGATAATTTCTCCAATTATCAGATAGACAGAGCTGTTTTATTTTTTACCCCGTCCATCAGGGCAAGCAACGCAATGAAGCAGCACGTCTTGCAGGCTTTGCTGCGCCAAGGCAGACTCCCTTTACATTGACGTAATCGCCAAAGATCATAGCCAAAATACGGCAAGAGCTGAACAAAGTTGACCAAACCGAACTTGCATCTACGGCAGTCCAAACGCTTAAAGAAGTAATGGAGTATAAGGATGCTCGGACCAGTGCAAGGATAGCTACTGCGAGGACGTCTCTGGAGTTAGCTGGAGACATTGGAAAGCATTCAAAGTCCCAACTAAATTATGAGCAGAACTTGGCAGAAATAACACCATCAGAACTATCTGCTATTATTGGGAGATGTGAAGGCGAGTTGTACTTGCAAAGGATATTACACCTGTCTGATAAAGGAATATGTTTGATTTTCCTTTTATCGAACATATAAAAATAGGATTTTATATCCAACTTTCTGATAGACAAACTACCCCCCTGCCATACCCCAAAATGTCTCAACATATAGATCATGGACTGAAAGACAAAATCGCTATAAAATGAATCTTTCATTATGGAATATTGTCAAATTTTATTTTTTAATTTCCAGTTTTGAACTCTGAGAGTAGAACCGCTAAATCTCCTTACGTTATCGAGGAGCTTAAAATATTAAAGTAGGCCGGTTTTGACATTATCGATTTTTGAGATTGTTTTTTAAAAGATACAACATTTTTAAAACGATCAAGAATTTCCTGACCGATTACTTCCGTAGGATCGAGCGGTTTGCATTTGTTTGTGTGAAGTCCGAACTGTTCAAATGGGTGGGCGTACCCTTGTTTAATAAAACGGCTGAGCGAATCAAGGTGGCACGACTCCATGGCTTCAGCATCGGTAGTCACATACAGCGGTTGTCCTGTGACAGCTGCCTCGGTTACCATGGAAAGGGAATCACCTGTAACCACCATAAGATCGGCGACAGCGAGCATCCCTAAATAGGCATCTCTTCCAGGATCCTGCCAATCGTGAAAGGCGAATTCACGATCTTTTAAGATCATGCGTATGGCTTCCAGCGATTTTTTAGGAGTCCTGCGACTATTTGTAAGTACATATGAGGCGTTCATCGTTTCTCCCGCATCATAAATTTTTTCAGCTAGCCGAGTAGCATATGTTTCAGTGAATCCCTTGCAATACCTTGTGTTACCTCCAAGAACAACTCCGATCAAGGGTTTGGAGGATTTTGTGTAGTATGACTCCCAACGTAATCGTGACGCTTTGAGCGTGTCCAGATTAATTTCATGTGGCACACCCAGTAAGGTAATAACATTCTCCCCTTTAAAATCCGGATGGTGAGGAGCAGCGATAATATCAAATAAGTGTAGTAAAGGATCTAAAGGTTCTGGAACGATAGACGCCAGGAAAACATTTAGGGTTTCTTCAAAATATTCTGCGAGCTCAAGTACTGGAGAAATTAGATTCTCACCAGTTCCGCTCAGGAGCAAATCTGGTTTAGGCATCTTCAGAGTTTCTCTCCTATCTCCTAGCATTTTAAATAGCGATTCCTGAGAAATAATGTGAATTTTCACAGGAATCTTTTTGGACAGCCATTTAGCAACCCCATACCTGGCACTTAACTCTCCAGTATAGGTGCTGTCAATAATCCAGATTACAAAGTCCATAAGTTACTTTTTCTAAAGTCATCAGCAATTGCTCTCGCAGATGATGCTCCACTTGCCAGCGCTGTCACCACTGCAGGAGGCCCCATACGCACAATGTCTCCCGCGAAGTATACCCCATGAATCGTACTCCTTCCCCATCCATCCAAAACGGGATACCCTTCATCATCTCTTTGGAATACTTGATCACACGAAACTGTCTCCAAAAATTCGAGTCGAGGAGTAAAGCCGATACGGAGTTCAATGCGCTTAATTTCCCTCATCTCTCTTGGTGATTCTGAGTTAACAGTAACAATAAAACCCTGCTTATCTTCATCAATGGTGTCCAAATTTCCAATAACTCGTTCAAGACGACCATGCAGTTCATGATTTTTGACCTTTATTTGAATAGATTTTTGTGCAATCGGAGTACTCCTTGAAAGAAGTTTAACCTTCACTCCTGCACCTGCGAGATCATTTGCTGTAAAGAATGCGTTATCACCACCACCAACCACAAGAACTTTTTGGTTTTTCAAGTCTGGCAACCCCTTTAAATGACCGAGTGGATCTGAATTGATTGCGCCTTTGAAACAACGATTTTGCAAGAAGCTGAACGTCTCTTCCCCCCTGGCTCTTATTCCAGATGCAATAACTAATGCACTGTAGTTTCTTATATGCTCATCTCCATCTGAGTTCGAATAATGAATGGAAATCCCTTCAGAAGGTTCTATCTTGATAAAATTGAGTTTAATTGCAGTTTCCACCGAAATTTTCTCAGCATCAATATGATCACGATAAGTCTTTGCAATATCATGGCTAGTTAGCTGACTATTACCTAAGATCCAATTGTTTGGACGTTTATTGCCGATAAGTGTGCCGCCAACTTCTGATGCGATATCATATAGTTGAGGCTCCATCCCCAAGCGTCTGCACCATAGGGCACATGACATACCAGCAGGTCCTGCACCAAGAATACAAACAGAAATCATATTTTAACTCTTTGCTCTTCAAGATTAACCAATATGAGCGACCTCTTAATCAAAATTATTATTAATAATATCCTATTTTAAATTAAATTATTTTTTATTTCTAGTTTCTAATCGGCAAATTATTACTTATCAATATAAGTCTTATCTTGATGGGCACTTCTAGTAACCAGATTTCAGTCAATCCTCTATCGCATGAAAAATGTTTACTCTCCATTGCTAAGCTTAACAAATTAACTCAGCTGTGACGTGTATTGTGACTCTGCTGTTTTGGCACTTTTAGTACGATAATTTGATTAGTATGAATGTTGTGTTAAAATTAGCTTAATTGTTGCATGTAATTCAATCTAGAGATCAGGGAATTAAAAGTCCCCGACTGTATCCCCCACCCGTTTTTATATATTTGATAGAACTGGTTATAAATATATAGTAAAGAGTATATATTATAAACAAGTATATCAAAATATTAAGCGTAGATATGAGAATTAAAGAAAATTAATGAGAACAATATATACATGGGTAAGAATCCCGTTACTCGCTCCAAATTTCTTGCTATTTTTCCGCAAGAGTGATTCTTCAAACACAGGTAGCAACTCCATATTTCAGGGAAGGTCAAGTAAATGAATGAAAAAACAAAAGAGTTCAAACCGTTCGTTTGTATAGAATCAGTAGGTATTTTTCCTTTTGAGGATGTATCTGTATTGTTGATCAATAACTCCAAGCGCACACAGCAGACTGATCATAACGGAAAAACTGTTTCAGATTTAGTGAAGGAAAAAAAGACCTCATCCTGGCAGACTGCAAGAAACAAATATCCTGGTGATGTACGTAAATTAGATCCTGCAGAACTTTTGAATTTCTGGAATGAAAAAAAATTGGCCGGTCACTTTCAGCAAAAAAGTGGAACTTACGTTGAAACCTTGACTCCTTTTCTGAAAATTAAGGATGACGGGACCTTTATCATGTCAACAAATCTGCATAAGATTCTGGTAGATCTGGAAAAAGGGTTCAACGGCAGGATGCTGCTGATTTACCGTGATGATTCACTACACTTGGTCATGGAAGGTACGGCCAAAAACGTTTTTTTAAAATCCGGAAACGTTGCCGCTAATCTGACAACGCAATTTCCGGAAAATGAACCTGTCTGGTCAATTCCGCTTGAAGCGAATTTCTTTAAATTACTGAAGAACAAAAATCCCGCAAATTTAGAATTTCAGGTGATTTCAAATCGACTCCATGTAAATAATCTCAGTACAAGCAAAGAACAAACTCTTGACCTGAAACCTGCAATCAGTTCCTTTAATTTCGCTTCACGCTGGAATCCTCCTGAAGAAGGTCCGCTGATAGAGACCGTTGTAACCAAGGATGTAATGGTGAAATTACGGGATATCAGCCTTAACAGTTCCTTCAAACGTTTAGGAATAGTTGGTAAATCTGGACAAATCAAAGCCGCGCTTTTCGGTAACTCTTCTGAAGATTTCCTTTTTTTAGGAAATGCAATTGGAAACTGCACCGAAGAATTTCAGGTCGTTTCTCATCCAATGCCGATGCTGGAAGATGATTTCATTATCTCTATTTACGAAAATCATGTGTTGCGCTTGAGAAGTCTAACAGAAGATTATGAATGGATGACTTTTTTCGAAAAAGATTTCAGTTTCATTGATATCCCATCATATGCTGAAAAAACATCATCCTCTCAATCGTTAAAATCACAGGAACATCTTCAACTTGTTCAAAACAAGTTGAAAGCTTCTATAGCAGAGAATTCTGCTCCACAAATAAAATCCAGAGATTTAGCTAAATCTGGCAGTTAATACTTTGTGAATCCTACTCTCTATCAGCAAATTCACGACATTATCCGTTTAATTCCTTCCGGGAAAGTGGCGACTTACGGTCAAATTGCCGAAATTGTCGGTAACTGTACTGCACGTATGGTGGGTTATGCTGCGTCTTCAATTCCTTTGGACTCTGATATACCCTGGCAGAGAGTGATCAATTATAAGGGTGGTATTAGTCTAAGATCAAGTGGTTCTGCTGAATTACTTCAACAAAAACTGCTGGAAGCGGAAGGTGTAAAATTTGATCAGTCGGGCAGAACTG
>Ga0302135_10002785_pt1 | contig 10469 bp, 11 predicted proteins | sample CBN3_surface_MG_FD_203119 | JGI IMG/M metagenome (GOLD analysis project Ga0302135, IMG submission 203119) | Marine microbial communities from Western Arctic Ocean, Canada - CBN3_32.1 | ecosystem: Environmental > Aquatic > Marine > Oceanic | place: Canada: Western Arctic Ocean | collected... | reverse complement strand
TTCCCTGTTTCGGTGGATTCGATCTTGGTCGCTCGAATGACTTCTGCGGTTTGGCATTGTGCTGGCCATTGGATGACAGAAGCGGAAACGGTCGAACGGTGGTTAAGACTTGGAGCTTTACCAGCGAGATTCGCGGTAGCCACTTGAGTTCTTACCAGTTCGCAGGCTACATCAACAACGGTTGGCTTGAGGTCAACCCCGGCGACGAGGTTGATTACGCTAGTTTTATGCGTAAGCTGTTGGAACTTCACGACATGTATAACGCAATCACGTGGGCATATGATCCAAGTTTTGCATCGCCAATCGCTCAATCTCTGTATAATGAGCATGGCGTACCGATCGCGAAAACGTACCAGAACCCGAAGAACTACAACGGCCCAACCAGAGCTTTCTGTAAAGCGGTTCGAGATGGTCGGATTATCCACGAGGGTAACGGTTGTCTCGATTGGCAGATTGGAAACCTAACCGTTTCGCGAAACACAAACGACGAATGGATGCCGGACAAATCACACCCAGAGAATAAGATCGATTCCGTGGTAAGTCTTTTAATGGCATTCAGGGAGTCAATGTTTATAGAGTCAATTCCAACACCCGCTATTTACTAGGGTTAGTTATGATTAATTGGATTAATAGAATTGTAAACTCAACCTACCGCAACCCTGCGGAGTGGTTCACGGATTACATGACGGGCGGCAAGTCCGACAGTGGCGTTGTAGTTAACAAAAAGACCGCACTAACGTTTGCTCCAGTGTGGCAAGCAACAGGCACTATTGCCGGTGACTTATCCTCAATGCCGATTAACGAATACAGCCGGGACGGCGAGAAGCGTGCTAAAGAGTACGGCCAATCGTATTGGTTGCTCAACGAACAGCCTAACCAGTATATGACGGGCAACGTACTAAGAGAAACGTTGCAAGCTCACGCATTGCTTCACGGTAACGGCTACGCAGCGATCGAGCGGGACGGAGCCGGGCAACCGCTAAGGCTTATCCCAATGTTGCCAGACGAAACTGACCCAGTGTGTTCCGAGGGTGAACTGTTCTACGTCAACAGAAGACCGGGCGGCGAAACGGTAACGCTAAAAGCTTCGGACGTAATCCATATTAAAGGACTTGGGGAAGACGGCATAAGAGGATATTCGGTTATCGAGTTGGCCCGTAACAACTGGGGCCTCGGCCTAGCTCAAGAGAAGCATGGGAACACCCATTTTAAAAACGGTGCCAAGCCCACGGTAATCCTGAAACACCCGTCGACCCTAACCAAAGAGCAAGCCGACGAGCTCTTGGACCGATGGAAGACAAAACACGGCGGAGTAGATGGAGACACAACGGCCCTAGCTGCGGGCGGGTTGGAAGTCCAGATGGTTCCAATCTCTAACGAGAACGCACAATGGTTAGAGTCTCGCAAGTTCTCACGGGTCGAGGTTGCAAGCTGGTTTAACCTCCCGCCCCATAAGCTTGGTGACGATTCGCGGATTAGTTACAACAGTTTGGAAGCGGAGGAAAGAGCCTACGTCAACATGACTCTTCACCGTTGGATTGTTAAGTGGGAGAAGGAATGCGATGCCAAGCTATTAAGAGAACGCGATAGGCGTAATCGAACCCGGTATCACAAGTACAACACGAAAGAACTACTCAGGGGCGACACTGCTTCACGCTACGCAGCTTATGAGGTTGGTATTCGTTCTCGCATCTTATCTCCCAATGAGGCACGAGCGGCGGAAGAGTTGGAACCATACGACGGCGGAGATGCCTACGAGAACCCGAATACTATGTCTGGTAAAAAACAGACGGAACCAACGGTTGATGATTCCACATTGGAAGCACACCGAGCTCTCATAGTCGATCGAGCGGAACGGATGCTCAAAGTGGAACGGGAGAAGGTCGTTAAAGCGGCGAAGCGTGAGGGGAACTTCCTAGAATGGGTGGATAAGTTCTACGCCACTTGGCCCGAAACGGTAGCCCGATCGCTTGAGCCGGTAGTTAACGCGGTGGCCACGATAACAAACTGCACTAAGACCGCAAGCGAAGTAGCGGCGGAGATGTCGCGACAATCTCAAGAGGCTATCGTGAACGTGGCAGGGTATAGCTACGAAGACAACTTAGCCGCCAACGTTTCAGACGCGATGGATCTATGGGACACAAGACCCGAAGAAATAGCTAATTCCCTTATGGAGCAAACAAAATGAGTAAGCGAGCAAAGATTGTGAACCATGGCGGAAGTGCCGAGGTTTACCTATATGACGAAATCGGTTCCTCGTTCTTTGGTGGTATCGGTGCCAAGGAATTCATTGACGACATAAACGCCCTCGAGGTGGACGTTCTCAACGTTCGGATCAATTCACCCGGTGGCGATGTATTCGACGGTTTATCAATGTTCAACGCATTGAAGCGACATCCTGCCAAGGTCGTAGTTGACGTGGACGGGTTAGCCGCGTCGATCGCTTCCGTGATTGCGATGGCAGGCGACGAGGTGCGAATTGCTGACGGTGCGATGTTTATGATTCACCGAGCGATGACAGGATTATTCGGCAATGCCAATGAATTAGAGAAGACGGTTTATCTCCTCCGAACCATTGACGAACAGATGGAGGGGATATATCTCAAGCGGATCAACGTTGAGGCTGAACAGCTTGCGGCGTGGCTCGACGAAGAGACTTGGTTGACTTCCGCGGAATCCGTTGAGCATGGTTTCGCAGATACCTCAGGCGAGAGCATGGCGGTTGCAGCGATGGTTAACCCTGGAAGATTCAACAAGACGCCCGAACGTTTCTTAGGAAAGTCAGAATCCGTTGATAGTCCAGCGTGGCGACGATTGGCGGCGGAGAGAAGATTGCGTTTGACAAAGTAAAGACTTCCTGAAACAATTAGGATAGAAATTCAGGTCAGACGAATCGGAACGCCTAGACGTTTACAATTCGTTTGACTTTGATGATAACCACGACACTCGATAGCGTCGTACTTCATCGGATGTTTACCGAAACATCAGGTAGGTATTGACGCTTTTTTCATTGCTTACCTGGACAAATCACATCTAGGAGAAGCAATGTACAACTCAATCAAAATTAGCGATAAGATCGCAGACATCAAAGCCAGTGCCCAAGCCCTCGTTGAACTAGCTGAAGGCGAGAAGCGGGATTTCACCGAGGACGAGCAAGCATCTTTCGATGGGTTCGTTAATGAACTTGGCGCCGATGGCGATGAGCCTACGGGATTGTTTGCCGAACTCAAAAAGGCTCTCAAGTTCGAGGCTCAGAAGGCCGCTATTCTAAAGCCGGTCAATCGAGTACCCGAGCCCACGACGCCCTCCGTGTCGATCAATCCGGTTAACCGTGTATCCGGTCGACTCAAAGCGTTCAAAGCCAAAGAAGACGCGTACAAAGTTGGCCAGTGGTATTTAGCCACGATCCACAAAAACGCGAAGGCTCAACAGTTTTGCAATGACAACGGTATCCAGATGGCCCAGACCGAAGGAACAACCACCGCTGGTGGTTTCTTGGTTCCCGATCCGCTGGCCCAAGCGGTTATCGATGTTCGCGAAGCCTCTGGTATTTCTCGCCAAATCTGCCGAGTTGTCCCGATGACTTCCGATACGTTGAACCAACCGAAACGAACCGGTGGACTAACTGTTAAGTATCCTGGTGAAGCCACTGCCATCGTTGCAAGTGACAAGACATGGGGCAACGTTGCACTAGCCGTTGTCAAACGGGCGACGATGACGAAGGTATCGAGCGAGCTCAACGAAGATTCCATCATTAACGTAATGGATGACTTGGCCAATGAGATCGGGCGAGCATTCGCTTTACAGGAAGACAACGAACTCATCAACGGTGATGGTACCGGAACCTACGGTAGCGAAGCAGGATTGCTGAATCAACTTGGAGCGGCGGGTAAAACTACCCAAGGGGCCGGCGATACTGGTTGGTCAACTTTGCTTGTGGGCGACTTCCATACCGCGGTAGGTCTACTTCCTGAGAAATACCACTACGCAGCAAGTTGGTTGATGCGACGGAATTTCTACTCAACGATCATCGAGCCGTTAAAGTTCGCTGCTGGTGGTAACACTGCTGTCGATCTTGAGAATGGTACGCGTCCTTCGTTCCTCGGCTACCCGATCAACTTCTCTGATCAGATGCCAGTTGACGCTGCCGCTGGTTGCGCGAGCCTCTTTGGTTCGTTCCAAGACTCCGTAATCATTGGCGATCGTAGCATGCTGACGATCTCCTCAAGCGAGGACTTTGCATTCGATGAAGACGTTACGACCGTTAAAGGTACCGACCGTTACGATATTGCAGTCCACGAACCCGGTGACGGTTCCGATGCTGGCGGTTTCGTCGGTGTATTCAACGCAGCAAGCTAGGAGGTGATCTTTGTTATTAGTCAAGTGCTTAAAGCCTTGGCGTAACTTGTCACCCGGTCAAACTACTTCACTTAACCGCGGGGTAGCCCAGTTGTTAATACGACAGGGCTACCTTGAGGCGGTGAAGATTAAGGCCGAGAGCAAGACCGCTAAGAAACCTACGAAGCGGAGTAAGAAACGTGCGAAGTAATACGGTTACAGTATCCACCGCCCCAGCGTCGCTACCCGTATTTGTCTCGGATGCAAAGAAGCATTTAGAGATAGCGGAAAGTGATAAGTATCACGACAATCATATTTGCAATTTGATTGAGGCTGCGGTTGAATGTGTGGAGAATGATTCCCGTATTTCTTTGGTAACGCAAACACTCACGCAACAGTTAGACGCCTTCCCGTCTACTGACTACATAGAGTTAAGACGTGGCCCGGCTACGTCCATAACGTCTATCCAATACGTTGACACGGGCGGATCGACGCAAACGTTTTCCTCGAGCAAGTACACGTTAGACGCGAACCGGTTAAACGGGGTTATCTTCCTGGTCTACAACGAGAGCTGGCCCGGTACCCGTGGCGATCGCAACGCGGTAACTATTACCTACGTTGCTGGTAAAGCTGCGGTTAGTGTTCCGATGATTGCCAAGCAAGCGGTGTTATTGCAAGTCGGTAACATGTTTGAGAATCGAGAACCCATCTTAGTCGGGTCGATTAGCAAAGAGTTGGAGATGAGTTACAAGTCTCTTATCCAACGATTGCAAACGGGAGATTACCCGTAATGGTTGGAAAGCTACGCCATTACATAACGCTTCAAACGTCGACCGACACTTTAGACTCGGCGGGTCAACCTATTCCTGCATGGACAACCGATCTACAGAATTGGCCAGCTAACGTAACTGACGTTCAGGGTGGTGAGTCTACTCGTGGCGGACAGATCACCGCAACGGCTACGCATGTGGTCGAGACGCGGTACAGTTCAGACTTCGCACAGGATAAACAGATTGTCGACCATCTTTCGAGAACGTTACAGATTCTAGCGGTGAAGGACAAAGCCGGTCGACAACGTATGCTCGAACTGCATTGCAGGAGGGTATCGGTCTAATGGGTAGGTCACTCGACATCAAGATAAACAATCGAGCGTTCAATCTGCTGGAACAATTGCCGATCGCAATGCAAGGTCGAGTTGCTGCCAAGGCTGTTACGGCAGCGGCTCGGGAAGTACGTCGAGTATTGAAAGCGAAGCTACTCGATTCGAGGAATACGGGAACTCGTGATAAGTGGTCAAAGGCAACGGCAAAGAAGTACGGTAGCTACAAGCCGATGAAACAGTCGATTAAGGTTTACAACCGATTCCGCAAAGGGACTGTAGGTGCGAGCGTTTGGGTTCCCGGCTTGGCTTGGATGGAATACGGATTCGAGAATAAGCTATGGGGTAAGGCGAAGACACCGATGAAAATACCCGCTAACCCGGTCTTTCGTCCTGCAATTGATTCATCGAGACGAGCACAACAGACTGCCATTGTGAAAGTATTGGTTCGGGAACTTCGTAAGATGGCGGCCAAAGCGTGAGCGATATTCAGGAAGACTTGCGACAATACCTAATAGCTGATGCGAACGTATTAGCGTTAGTGTCAACGCGGATCTATCCCGACGTATTACCGCTCGGACAGACATCGGACTCAATCGTATTGGAAACAATCAGCAGTAACACAGAACCTACCATCGACGGAACGATAGCGAAGGTTGATACCCGAATCTCGGTTAGGTGTTATTCCGCCACAAAGAAACAAGCGAGCGTCATTGCTAAGAATGTGAGATTAGATTCAGGGCTTGAGGCATTGAAAAATACGACGATGAACTCGCGATGGATCGAACATGTTAATTGCGAAGATGCTCATTCAGGACAAGAGGAGTTGCCGGTCGACGGAGGCAGCTACCATAGATATGTAGTGGTGCAAGATTACCGTATTGCCCACGCTGACGACACTTAAACGAGGAGTTTAAAAGATGGCCACATTGCAAGGAACATCAGTAGTTTTCGGAACCTATACTTGGGCGGAAACGATTGTAAGCGTCGGAGGTCATACGGCTAGTAGAGATGCTGTTGACGATACGGGAATCGCTGACACTTCGGTTCAGAAGATCCCTAGTTTGATTGTCGACTACGGCACGACCGAGATCAGTTACTTGTTTAATCAGTCTTCATCGAAGCTGGTTCCAATCGAGCAAGTAGCGGAAACGATCACAATCACTTACCCGCTTTTGACTGGCGAAGGTACGGCGGCGACCTTGGCGGGTTCCGGCTTTGTGTCAGATCACAAATACCCAGACGCGGAAACCAAGCCAAGCGATTCGGCACGAGGCTCAATCACCGTGACGTGGGCGAGTAAGCCAACGCATACCGCTGGAAGTGTCTAATATGTTTACCCTCGATTGCCATCCATGCGAAACGGTAAGCGACATGAAAGCGGTTAGGGCCGACGGTGTCCTCGTAGGATATTGCTCAATAGTCCCTGGCAAAGACATTCCTTTGATTTGTCGATTTTCCGAGAGTGAAGTCGAACAGATCAAAGAACTAATCACAAACGAAATCGGTGAACCGGGCGAAGTCAATTGGCCACGTAACTCCGATGTTTTTTCAAGGTATAGAAATGGCGTCCAGCAAAACAGATCTAATGGAGTTAGCAAAGCGAGAGACAAAGCTCGTAGAGATAGCAGGAAAGGAATTCCGCGTACAAAGTCTGACGGATCATGAGCGAGCAATGTGGGAAGTGGATTGCCTAAACGAATCAGGCGAACGCGACCCGGTAGCGATGGAATCAATGCGGCCGCGATTGATCGTTAAGTGTTTGGTCGACGATGGCGGTAACCGACTGTTTACCGATGAAGAGGCTGAAGACGTGGCGGGGTTGCCAGCATCGGTAACGGTTAAACTATTCACAGTGTGTTCCGACTTATGCGGAATGGACGACGACGATAAGAAGGACGCAGCAAAAAACTAATCCAAAGCGGGCGATTGCGGTTTCACGCGTTGCTCGCAAAGGACATGGGCTTTACGTCCTCGAAAGAACTTGCGGAGACTTTGACGCCTGAACAGATCGACCAGAAACGGATTGAGTACGATCACCACGGATGGGGTCATGAATGGGCGTTACTCGCAACAGCGTTAATCAATGAACAACGGCGGGCGAACTCATCAGAGTACGACCACGCGAAACACGGAACCACACCGCAGCAAGTAATCTTCGACGTGTTAGGTAACTAATGGCCACAACAATCGGTGCACTCGCATACAAGATCCAGCTTGACGGGAAGGACTTCACCAAAGGGATGAAGTTGTCTCGGCAAGAGTTGAACCTTGTAAAGAAGTCGATGGAAGCTACCGAGACGCCATTGGACAAGATGAAGTCTTCGCTAGAGGTATTGAACCGAGCCAATGTCAAGTCGGCTCTTGGTGCAAAGAAACACGCGGCGGCGGTTCACAAAGTGAAAATGGAATACGCCAATTCTGTTAAGCCAGCGGAGAAAGCGGCGAGAGCCACGAACAAACTGGCTACGGCTACAAAGAACGCAACTCGTCAGATGGCCAAGGCAAAGCCCGCAGTACAGAAAACAAGCGGAGCGTTTGGCGGGCTATCAAAGTCGATCGTTAGTAAGTTCGCGATTGCTGGCGTAGCTTATATGGCTTGGACGAAGTTCACCGGAACGATTCGGTCTGGTGCTCGAATGGCTATCGGGTTTCTAAAGTCGATGGCGGATAACGTCAACGACCTCGACGACAAGCTGAACACGATGGCTAAAGTCGGTGTGTCGAGTAAAGCATTTGAAACGATGGCGATCGCAGGTCAGAAGGCAGGATTAAGTATCGAGACGATTGGAATGGCTGTGCAGCGAATGACTCGTCGTATAGCTGAAGCTGCCGGAGGTAAGGGTGAATCGCTTGGTGCGTTGCTAGAGTTGGGGCTTGATCCTAAGAAGCTCAAAGAGCAAGGGCCATTTGAGGCGTTACGCTCGATTGCTGTAGCGATGTCCAAGGTTGAGAACCAGAGTGACAAACTGAGACTTGCGTTTAAGCTGTTTGATTCTGAGGGAGCTCAGTTCGTTAACGTTATCGGACAGGGAACCGGTGCACTCGATGACGCGGCAAACAAAGCGGAGCAGTTCGGAACGGTATTGACGAAAGTGCAGCAAGATGCAATCTCGAAAACAGCGGCTAAGTTCGTTGATTTGAAGACGATCGGAATGGGACTGTTTACGCAATTAACCGCAGTCGGTGCTCCAGCGTTTGAGAAGGTCGCAGACAAAGCGATTCAGCTAGGTCTACGCCTGCTTGATATAATTAACGACCACGGGCCGCAATTAATGGATTGGGCTAATGACATTGCGGATACGTTTATTTATGTCGCAGGGGTAATCGACATGCTGATTACTGATTTCGATAGGTTCTTAGATTCGATAGAACGTGGAGGCACCGTAGATTTACCTAACTGGCTAAAGATGATTATATTAGGGCTTAGTCCTGTTGTCGGCGGAGCTGCGCTTCTTGCCAATGAAAATGCTGGGAAAGGAAAAGTAGTCGCTCCTGATACTCCTGAGCTCATTGAATCTCGGCGATTGAAGAATATCGCAAGCGATGGCGATAAAGAGAGAGAACAACTTAAGAAAAACAAAGCTAGTAATGAGAAGTTAGAAACAGAACAGGCCAAGCTAACAAAAGAGACGAATAAGATAATGCAGGCCACGTTAGATTACCAGAAGGAAGAAGAACAACGTCGTAAGGACTTCCAATCCCAATCGCTGCAAGTCAAACTGCTGGGGAATATCTAATGACAGTTGGTTCCGCACAAGTAGCAGCGACGAGCTCATGGGGAGCAAGCCAAGACAAAGACGGAAAGATTAGCGTAACCGTTCCCTATTATGTTACCAGCAACGATCTGGCAGATGGTCCCTTAACGGTTCTCGGTGCGACTGGTTTACCCGCCATCAATTCCACGTTAAGTGCTGGTAATGACTCAAACGCTTTATTGTTCTGCCAAGGTCGCACACCGTCTAAAGTGGATGACAAGTCGGGCCAGTGGATCGTTAGCTGTAAGTTTGCCACCGATGAAGAGAAGCAAGACAAAGACGGAGAACCCACGGACGATCCCGAACAGTGGCAACCCACGTTGCAGGTTACTTCCGTTGGATATGCTACCCCGATAACTCAAGATGCGGTTTGGGTTGCAAAAGCTAACCAGGTTGTGCCAGGCAGGGAGAACGACGAGAAAGGCCCAATCATCAATTCGGCGGGTAAGATCATATACCCAATTCCGATGAAGGACGATGTCAGACAGCAGATCCGCTTCACGCGTTACTACATATTCTTCGATGGCGACATCTTCAAAGACTACGTTCCGTCGATAAACATGGACGTGTTTAGCATTAAGAAGTGGCATAACGGCGAGATCGTTTTCGATTACCCAATTACCAAGGGCCAATTGAAAATATCGTCGATGAACATCGTAATGGAACTTCATACCGTTAATGATGTATTGAGGATGTTCAACAAGGTCACACTAGTCTGCGACATTAAAAAAGATGGCTGGAACCATAAAGAGATCGACCGAGGGACACATTCAAAATCGGTAGGCGGCGATCCCGATGGTAAGTGCGGTGAGTCTTTGGAACTCCAGCAACCCGGCGTGACTCCCGTTATTCCTCCAGGCGATCCAGGCGGGCCTGCCTGCGAAGGTGTTGCCCCTCATCGGGTGGCCATTGGAAACGATGGTTTACCTGCGGGCGAAGTTAACCTAAACGGTTTCGGGTTCCCTCTTCATAACGTTAACCAAAGCACTACCCTGGAATACAGAATACACCAAGAGAGAATCCTTGGTTTCCTATTTGAGCTGTAAAGGACAATAGAAATGGTAGACAAGATAACGGGGCCGATTGAGCTCAATGATGTAACCATCTCGGGCAATTTCTACGCCCCGGCTGGTAGCATTGATAACACCGCGTTTAGTACGTCATCGACTAAGCGATTGGCGGCAACGAAAGCGGATCATCAGAAGCATATAACGTGGAGAGTCGGCGACGGGTTTGCTTCGGCAGTGGCGGTAACCGACGAGATTATCCACATT
>Ga0302135_10002783_pt1 | contig 10470 bp, 9 predicted proteins | sample CBN3_surface_MG_FD_203119 | JGI IMG/M metagenome (GOLD analysis project Ga0302135, IMG submission 203119) | Marine microbial communities from Western Arctic Ocean, Canada - CBN3_32.1 | ecosystem: Environmental > Aquatic > Marine > Oceanic | place: Canada: Western Arctic Ocean | collected 2017-09-15 | reverse complement strand
GCGTGTTGGGGATCCGCGATCTCCTGCCGGCTCTCTTTAAGGACAACCTTCTGGCCGTGGAACTCGACGTTCGCGACAAGAATGCTGTCGACCAGACCATCGAGAGCCTGCCCGAGGGCTTCGACAAAATTGATGTACTGGTCAACAACGCAGGGCTAGCACTCGGCATGGGGCCGGCCCACACCGCGGATATGGACGACTGGGAAGGGATGATCGATACCAATATCAAAGGATTGATGTATTGCACGCGCGCCATACTGCCGGGCATGGTTGAGCGAGATCGTGGGCACGTTATCAATCTTGGCTCAGTCGCGGGGTCCTACCCCTACCCTGGCGGCAACATTTATGGCGCCTCCAAGGCGTTCGTTCATCAGTTCTCGCTCAACCTACGTGCCGATTTGATTGGTCACCAGGTGCGCGTTACGAGTGTCGAACCGGGCATGGCGGAAACGGAATTTACCGAGGTACGTTTAAAAGGCGACGCCGCCAAAGCTAAGACCGTCTATCAAGGCATGCAACCTGCAACGGCAGACGATATAGCCGACGTTATCCGCTACGTCGCGACAACGCCGGCGCATGTGAATATCAACAGAATTGAAATAATGCCGGTCCAGCAAGCGTTCCAGGCTTTCGCCGTCCACCGGGAAGCTTAACCACTGGACAACTTGTTAGGAGAAGGGCTCGACGTCGGGCCCTGATCAAGCGCGAGCCGGGTTAGTGTCGGTTCACGACAGAATCCCCATGACGTCGGATTCCTTCATGATGATGTATTCATCGCCCTCGACGGTGACCTCGTTGCCCGACCATTTACCGAATAGAATACGATCACCCTTCTTGACATCCAGCGGCTGGAGCTTGCCATCATCCGAACGCGCTCCGCCACCGACGGCAACGACCTTGCCTTCCATCGGCTTCTCCTGAGCAGTATCGGGAATGATGATGCCGCCCGGGGTTTTACCCGTCTCGGCAATACGCTTAACCAATATCCGGTCATGTAACGGCTTGATACCCATAATATTCTTCTCCGCCTTCGTCGTCGTACGAACCTGATTTATGCCACTGTGGCCGCACCTGTGCGAGGCCGAGGACCTTACCCAAGCGCCTGTTCTAGTGTCAACGGAACACCGCGCTCCTTGGTGCTGTTGATCCGCTCGGACCCGCCGACTTTTTAGATCAGCATACTCGGACGCTGGATGCACCCGCCGCGATCCGTTCCAAGCGGCTGCGATCGGCATCGCTTAGACTGATGCGAACTCGAGCGAAGCTATCATTATCGTCGCGGGCGATGACCTCACCGTGGCGATAAAGCCAGGCTAGATTCTCACCGTCATCTACAGCGATCTCGACATCGACGATTCGATTCTCGGCAAAGAGTTGGAGATCGATCATGGTCAGAAGATCGTCGCAACCGCTCCCATCAAGCGCCGATAGCGGAACCGTGCCCACGTGCCGCTCGGCACTGTTTATGATGCGCGTGCTATCTTCTGCCGATAGCAGATCGAGCTTGTTCTGCACCTCGATGATAGGCTGCCCCTCCCCTACCCCGATCTCGGCGAGCACCCGCATCACGTCGGCCTTCTGTTCGTCGGTCTCGGGGTGGGCAACATCGCGCACGTGTATCAAGACATCGGCGTGGAGAACTTCTTCCAGCGTCGCCGAAAATGCAGCCACCAGTTCATGTGGCAGATCCGATATGAAACCGACTGTATCGGAAAGAATAACCGCCTGACCGCTCGGCAGCGTAATCCGTCGCATGGTCGGATCGAGGGTCGCAAACAGGGCGTTTTGGGCGACAACGCCGGCGTCGGTGAAGCGATTAAATAACGTCGACTTGCCGGCATTGGTATAGCCAACTAATGCAACGACCGGAAAAGGGGTTTTCTTTCGCTCTTTGCGGTGCAGGTTGCGGGTGCTTTCTACCGCTTTTAGCTGGCGCCGAATTCGATGGAGCCGGGCATCGATGTGCCGCCTGTCTGCCTCAAGCTGGGACTCGCCGGGCCCGCCGAGAAATCCGAAGCCGCCGCGTTGGCGCTCAAGATGAGTCCACGATCGTACCAGCCGGCTGCGCTGATAACTCAACGCGGCAAGTTCGACTTGCAATTTTCCTTCACCAGTCCGCGCGCGAGCGCCGAAAATCTCCAAGATTATTCCGGTCCGATCGATGACTTTGGTGTCCCAGGCGCGTTCTAGATTGCGTTGTTGAATCGGCGTCAGGGTGTCGTCGACGATGACGACGTCTGATGAGGTCCGTTCCACGACAGCGGCGAGTTCGTCAATCTTACCGGTCGCGAACAATGTCGCTGGCCGGCGACGGCTAAGCGGGACGACGGCTCTCGCCACAACCTTCAAGCCGATGCCACGAGCAAGACCAATTGCCTCGTCAAGACTTGTGCTTGGCGTTCGCGCGCCCTCGGTCCGGGTACGCCGCTTCGCGTAAGAATGGAGCACAAGCGCGCGGCCACTCGATGCCGTGCGCACAGCGTTAGGTTGTAATGTGTTCAAACTACTCCGCGGCAGCCGCTGCTTCGGTTTCGCCCGAGCCTTCCTGATCGCCCTCGAACAGCTGGACAGGTTGGGCCGGCATTACGGTCGAGATTGCATGCTTGTAAACGAGCTGCGCATGGCCATCACGACGCAGGAGCACGGAAAAATTATCAAACCACGTGATAACGCCTTGCAGTTTGACCCCATTGACCAAAAAGACCGTGACGGGGGCCTTATTTTTACGGATGTGGTTGAGAAAAACGTCCTGAAGATTCTGGGTTTTTGTTGAAGACATTTGTATTTCCCTTTTGTTGTTCACGCGTATCATGCCTCGTATCGCGGTGTGCCGCGATGACTTTATGCAGGCCGATACTTCTCGCCGAACACATTACATCTCCGCTCCTGTGCCGATAATTCACTAGATAGTGACGCAAACACCCCCGCACTACCTCTACTATGCCGCGAGCTCCGCGCATCAGAGTCGCGACCGCCGCGAAACAGATGCATCGAGATAGCGGATATAAAGCATCTGCAATCGCTTACTGAGCGCGCCCACCCGACCATCGCCGATCTCGCGGCCATCGATGCGCACTACGGGCAGAACAAAACTCGTCGTACTGGTAACGAACGCCTCGCTCGAAGCGTACGCTTCTTCAACGGTAAACGCGCGTTCAACTACTTTTAGTCTGTCTTCGCGCGCTAGTTTGATCACGCTTGCGCGAGTAACGCCGTTGAGAAGCGCATTGCTGGGCCCCCGTGTGACCAGCGTATTATCGTCCGGGGCAATCCATGCGTTGGTCGACCCGCCCTCGGTTATGGCGCCCTTCGCATCGACGAACCATGCATCATAGGCACCAGCTTCGTAGGCGGCCTGTTTCGCAAGAATATTCGCCAGCAAGGCCGTTGATTTGATGTCGCAGCGTTGCCACCGCAGATCGGGCTGCGTGAGTATTCCCACACCCAGGGGATAGCGATCGTAAGGCGGCGCGAGGGTGGTCGCGGTGACAACGAGCGACGGCTTTTCGACACTGGGAAAGATGTGCTTGCGCGGCGCCGATCCCCGCGTGACCTGGACGTACACCAGTCCTTGAGCAACGTGATTACGTCGGATACATTCGCCGGCTATCACCTCCAGGGCTGCGGCACCGCATGGCAGGCGTAGATTTATTTGCGACGCGGATCGCGATAACCGGTCAAAGTGGGGGCCGAAGTCGACCAATTCCCCCTGCCAAACTCCAATGCCTTCGTATATGGAATCTGCGAATTGGAAACCGCGATCCTCGGCGTGGAGCATCGCTGACGCATAACTGCGATAGCGGCCGTTGACATAGGCTACCCGAGGCATTTCAGCGTTGCCAGAACGAGCGGTGGGCAAGCACCAGGAGGGCGAGCAGTTCGAGCCGCCCGAGCACCATTGCTAAGCACAGCAACCACTTTGCGCCAGCGTCCAGCGACGCATACCCGCCTGCCACTGGGTCAACGATATGGAGCACCGGGCCAGCATTGGTGAGCGCGGCGGCGGCGGTGGCAAGGGAGGCACGAAAGTCGAGCCCGGTCAGAGCCAGGAAGCCCGATAGCACGGCCAATGCGAGAACGAAGAAGAAGAAAAAGCTCCAAGCCGCGACCATGGCAGCGTCTGGAACGACGCGGCGGCCGTAGTGAATGCGGACGACTCCGTGCGGATGGGGCAATCTCGCCAGCTCGCGGCCAGCCTGTTTCAAGAACAGGAGCAGGCGCATCATCTTCAAGCCCCCTGCCGTTGACCCAGTCGACCCGCCAACCAGCACAAGCGCAAACAGGAGAACCAAAACGAAAAGTGGCCGCCCCTCCGCTTCACCGTTTGTGAATCCCGTCGTCGTCATCACCGAGACCACGCTAAACAAAGTTTGGCGGATCGTTACGCCCCATGCGGGCGTGTTCGATGAAACCAGGGTAAAGGCCACAATAAGTACGACCGCTACGACCACTACCGATATGAACAAGCGAAACTCCGGATCGCGCAGATAAGCGGACGGGGCGCCATGGAGCGCGGCCCAATGCAGCGTGAAGTTGAGCGCAGCGGCGCCCATAAACAGGATGAGAATAATTTCAACGGTAGGATTGGAGAACGCAGCAATCGAATCGGCATAATTGCTTAGCCCGGACGTCGACAGCGTCGTAAAGGAAAGTGTCACGGCATCGAACAACGACAGTCCCGATGCCCAGAGCGCTGTCGCACAGGCGATGGTCAGTCCCACATAGACCGACCAGATCGAGCGAATACCTTCGACCAATCTAGGGATCAGGGCATCGCGTTCGCCGCGGGGCATAGCGCTTCGGTATAACTGCATCCCGCCAATCCCGTAGAGCGACAACAACGCGAGCGCGAGTACGATTGTCGATAATCCGCCGATCCAGGCGACCATCGCACGCCAGAACAGGACGCTGCGATCGGCGCCGGCGAAATCGGTTAATACCGTTGCACCCGTGGTCGTGAGGCCTGATACGGCTTCGAAATATGCATCGGTCGGGGTCTCAAACGATGCGCTGAAATAAAGCGGGAGCGATGCAAATACCGGCAACAGCACCCACAATAGGACCGCCAGCAGAAATCCCTCGCGTTTGGAAACCTCTTGGGCCGCACCGCGTGTGGCAATAGCCAACCCGCCGCCGACGAAAAAGGTCAGGGCAGCGGCGACGATGAATGTAAGCGCCTGAGCGTATTCTTTGAATCCGACGGCGACGATCGCGGGCAAGACCATCGAACCGGCCAGCAATACTAGCCCCCAACCGACAGCGGCGAAAATTGTCGGGTATGACATTCGGCGGTAACCGGTTACCAGCCAACACTATGAGGCATTTTCTGGTTTACTCCGATCAGAAGAAATCGGGTCGCACTGAGAACAGCCGTTCGACTTTCTTGACGGCGTCCTTAAGTGCGAACAGAACGACTTTGTCGTTCGTTTCGATGACGGTATCGCCCTTGGGTATGATAACGTTGCCGTCACGCACGAGCGCGCCGACGATCACATGTTCGACGCGGCTGTCGCGAAGTGCGGTTCCGGCAAGTCGCGATGTTTGCAAGACCTCTCCCTCGATGACCTCCGCCAAGCCATCGCCGACGCTGTACAAGCTGCGGATTCGTCCCCGCCGAACATGCTGGAGAATGGTCGAGACGGTGGACGCGCGCGGGCTGACGACCACATCGACGCCGAGCGAGTGAATGAGCGGGCTATAGCTGAAGTTGTTCACAAGCGCGATGGCGGATTGGCACCCTTCCCGCTTGGCGATCAGCGACGCAAGAATGTTCACCTGATCGTCATTGGTAACGGCGATGATCGCCTCGGTATTGCGGATGTTTGCTTCATCGAGAATTTCTCGATCAAGCGAATCACCGTGCAACACAACTGCGTTGTCGAGTTGATCGGCCACTAATTCGGCGCGTTCGCGATCGACTTCGATGAGTTTAACACGAATATTGGGGTGCTCTGATTCGAGCTGCTTGGCGAGCAAAACTCCGATATTGCCGGCCCCGACAATGACGACGCTGCGGGCCTCATGCTCCTCATGCCCAAACGAAGCCATCGCCCGTCCAACGTGTTTTGAATCGACCGCGAAATAGACCTCGTCGCCGGCCTGCATTTCTTCATCTGGGTTTAGCACGAACGTGTGCTCACCGCGAATTATCCCCATCACCCGAATATGAAGATCGGGGAAAAGCTCGGTAAGTTGACGCAACGGCGTATCGATTATGGGGCACTTCTCATCGACGAAAACCGATATCACCCGGACCAAGCCTTCCGCGAAGGAAAAAACGTCGCTCGCGCCAGGGATTTCGAGGCGCCGCATCACGGCGTTTGCGACCTCCATCTCCGGTGAAATAATCACATCAATCGGCATGTGGTCGCGCGAGAACAAGTCTTGCCATATCGGCTGTAGATAATTCTGGGCACTGATACGGGCAATCTTGGTCGGCACTTTGAAGATCGAGTGCGCAACCTGGCAGGCGACCATGTTGATCTCGTCAGCATAGGTCACCGCGATGATCATGTCGGCGTCAGGTGCGCCGGCGCGTTCGAGAACATCGGGATGGGAGGCATGGCCAACCATCGCCTGCACATCCAATGACTCGTTTACGCGGGCGATGAGTTCACTCGACATATCCACGACCGTGACATCGTTTTGCTCGGCGGCAAGCTGGCGAGCAATATTGAATCCTACTTGTCCAGCGCCACAGACGAGTACCTTCATCGACGAGCCTTTCGCGTCAGGAATTAGTTTGGAGAGCTAAACGGCGTTATCGTTTTGGCTGCGATCTTCGGACGTAACGCCGAGCGCTTTGAGCTTTCTGTGCAAAGCTGATCGCTCCATCCCGACAAACCCGGCGGTCCGGGAAATGTTTCCGCTGAACCTATTTATCTGCGCGACAAGATATTCGCGTTCGAACGTTTCCCGCGCGTCACGAAGCGGCATGCTCATCAGCGCTTCACTCCCCTCGCGACGCCCCGCGGTTAGCGTTTGAGAGCCAACCTCAGCGGGCAACATGGTGGCCGCTATCGGTTCATCTGAACTTCCAGGCGCCATGATTAGCAGCCGCTCGATCAGGTTTCGCAGTTCGCGCACGTTGCCCGGCCAATTGTAGGACTGCAACGCGGCAATTGCGTCGTCGCTGATTTCGCGGACAGGCAGGCCTGAAATTTCCACCGTGCGCTTCAGAAAGTAGCGCGTCAATACAGGGATGTCTTCGCGACGGTCGCATAGCGCGGGTACCTGGATCGGAACCACTGCCAAACGATGGTAGAGGTCCTGGCGAAACCTGCCACTAACTATCTCAGCGGAAAGATCTCGATTTGTCGCAGTGACCACCCTTACATCGACACTGACGCGACTGTTGCCCCCGACCCGTTCGAACGATTGCTCCTGGAGAACCCGGAGTATTTTGCCCTGCGTCTCAAGCGGCATGTCGGCGACTTCGTCAACGAACAAAGTTCCGCGATGCGCACGCTCGAAAGTTCCAGTTCGTCGATCTTCAGCGAGTTCAGTGCCAAAGAGCTCAACCTCCATACGTTCGGGAGCCATGCTGGCCGCGTTGACAACCACGAACGGGTGGCTCGCGCGGCGCGACCTAGCGTGTAACAAGCGGGCAACGACTTCCTTGCCAGAACCCGGCGGGCCGCTGATCAGAATTCGACTTCCTGTCGGTGCTACTTTCTCAATCGCCTGACGCAGCGTATTCATCACCGGCGCCTCGCCAATGAGTTCGCTGGGCCGACCAACACGAAGATGCAATTCCTCGTTCTCACGGCGTAATCTCGCCGTCTCTATCGCCCGATCTACTACCAGGAACAGTCGGTCGCTCTTGAATGGCTTTTCGATGTAGTCGTATGCGCCTCGCTTGATTGCAGAAACCGCGGTTTCTATGTTGCCGTGACCGCTTATCATGACGACGGGAAGCCCGGGATAGCCGCGATGCACGATGTCGAGCAATTCAAGCCCGTCGTGCTCACTACCCTCTAGCCAAATATCGAGAAGCAGCAACGAGGGTGCACGTTCATTTATCGAGGCAATCGCATCGGCGCTGTTTCCCGCGGTCCGCGTTTCATATCCTTCGTCTGACAAGATTCCCGCGACCATTTCACGGATATCAATCTCGTCATCGATAATGAGAATGTCATGCGCCATTGTCTGCCGTCGTTTTTCCTAAGCACGCTTTCGCGTCGCGACGTGCTCATCGACCACGTTAGTTCGCTGTTGCTCGAGGATTATGCGGACCTCGGTTCCGCCACCGACCCGATCGACAAGCTCAAGGCGACCACTGTGGTCATCTACGATCTTCTTAACGATCGCGAGCCCGAGACCGGTTCCCTTTTCTCGCGTCGTTACATAGGGCTCTGTCAGGCGCTCACGCAGTCCCTTAGGTAGCCCGGCACCGTTGTCGGCGACTGTGAGAATGACCTGATCGGTACGTTGAGCCACTCGCACCACAATCTCCCCGCGCAAGGGTAGGTCCGACTCTTCGCTGGCTATGGCCTCCGCCGCATTTTTTAGAAGATTGGTTAGAACCTGGCTTATCTGAGATGCATCGCAATTGACCACGATAGAGGGCTCAGCAAGATCTTCCTCGTAGGTGATGTTGGTATGCGCCATGCGCTCCAGGACGATGGCCTGTCGAACCAGGCTTACGATATTTTCAAGTTTGAAATTCGGCGTCGGCATGCGTGCAAATGACGAGAATTCGTCAACCATTCGACCGATATCAACCACGTGGCGGATAATCGTGTCGGTGCAGATGCTAAAGATAGCCGGATCCGTTTTGATCTCCTTGAGGTATTTTCGCTTGAGCCGCTCGGCTGACAACTGAATCGGCGTAAGTGGGTTCTTTATCTCATGTGCGATTCGCTTCGCGATCTCGGACCACGCCGCCGCCCGCTGCGCTGAAACCAGTTCGGTCACGTCGTCGAATGTAACTACGTAGCCTATCTTACGCCCCCCGACCTGCTGCGCGCCGACGCGAACGAGGAGATTGCGCTGTCGGCCATCGCGTTCGACGTTAACTTGCCCTTCGGCGGTTCGATTTGGACGCATTTGAACGTCACGAAACAAGGCCTCAATTTCGGGAACCACGTCTGCCAATGGGCGGCCGGTTATTTCTTCACGATCAACGCCGAGCAATACCGTCGCAGATTGATTGGGCAGGGTGATTCGGCCGTCGGCGTCTAGACCGATGACACCCGATGTAACGCCTGCGAGGACAGCTTCGGTAAAGCGCCGTCTGAGATCAAGTTGGCGATTTGCTTCGACGAGTTCGCCGCGTTGAACGTCGAGTTGCTGGGTCATCCGATTAAACGATCGAATCAGGCTGCCAATTTCGTCATCATCGCGCACCTCTGGGACCTGGACGTTCAGGCTTCCGCCGCGAACCTGGTCCGCTGCGCTGATCAGCGAACCGATCGGTGCGACCAAACGATTGGCGAATGCGAGCCCGAGCCACACCGCAGCCAACAGGAGCAGGAGCGCGACGACGATGAATGTCATCACGAAGGTGATTTGAATGAATGAGCGATCGCCCTCTGCTTGTTCGTATTGAGCGACCGCGCGTCGGTTCTCCTCAACGTGGGCAATTACCCGCGGATCAACCGAGCGGCCAACATAAAGAAATGCATCACCGGGACCTTGCAATTTCACCAGGGCGCGTACTAGATCACTGTTCTTGGCAAATAGGATCGGTTCGCCGTCGTTCTTGCGGGCTGCGGCAATCGCCTCGGTGGGGATTTCGCGATAATCCAGGGTGTAACTCAAAGCGGTACGGGTAACGATGCCAATCCGCGGGTCAAATACGATAGCTTCGGCGAGGCGACGCAGTGCGACCTGGGTTGATAGGAACCGGTTGTAGAAGATCGGGTTGCGATAATACGCATCCGCTACTTTGTTGAGATCATTGACCATTGCAGCGGCGTCACCGCGGACAGATTTCCCGTGCTCCTGCATGTATGCTTCGGCGACGAAGACCGACGTCGAAAGCGCAGTTTTAACCCGGTCGTTGAACCAATCGTGGATACCGAAATTGAGAAACAATGCCGAGAACACGGCAATAATGATCGTCGGGGTTACGGCCACGACGCTGAACAGCGCGACCAGTCGACCGTGCAAACGCGATCCAGCGGATCCCCGCCTGCGCTCGACCCATAATTCAATAAGCCGACGCGCGATCAATGCGCTCAGCGATAGGAGTATGACGAGATTGACGAGAAGGAGCGGAACAACCGAGGCGGGTTTAAAGCCTAACGGTCCAGCATCCTGGAAAACGGCATAGGTTGCGAAACCAGAAACGACAGCCGCGATCGATAACGCAAACGCGAGCTTTCGCGCCAGGCCGTAGCGATAGGCCCAAGTTCTTAGTTGGGACAACCGGTCGCTAAGCGAGGAATTAGCCGATTCAGTCTCGCTGACCACTCACAGTCCTAGGTAAATATTCGCCTAACGATTTACGCGTTCGCACCCGGCACG
>Ga0302135_10002782_pt1 | contig 10470 bp, 7 predicted proteins | sample CBN3_surface_MG_FD_203119 | JGI IMG/M metagenome (GOLD analysis project Ga0302135, IMG submission 203119) | Marine microbial communities from Western Arctic Ocean, Canada - CBN3_32.1 | ecosystem: Environmental > Aquatic > Marine > Oceanic | place: Canada: Western Arctic Ocean | collected 2017-09-15 | reverse complement strand
GCCGCTGGCCGGCGGCGGATGAGGCGGCACGATCGCGGCTATTCAGTCCGGTCGATATCGGCCCAATCAAGCTCGCCCACCGCACGTGGATCCCGGCGATGGTACCGTGGCGGGCAACCAACGACGGTTATGTAACGCCCGAGGTTTTGGAGTGGTATGAGCGATTCGCGGTCGGCAAACCCGGCGCAATTGTTGTTGAAGCAACGGGCATTCGCGATATTCCAAGTGGCCCGTTGCTTCGCATCGGCGATGACCGTTTTATCCCCGGCCTTCGTGACCTCGTTGAAACCGTACGTAGAGCCAGCGATGGTCAGACGCGCTTGTTTATTCAAACGATCGATTTTCTGTCGGTTCGCCGACGGCCCCAGGCTGAGAAATTCTTCGATCGCTTTCTCGAAATTACCGACCACCATCGAAAGGCGCTCGATGCCGAGACTTGGACCGAGGACCAGGTTCGCGATCGATTGGCGGGCATAGACGACGACAAACTTGATGCGATCCTCACGCCGCGCGAGCTCGAATCGCTGCGCTACGGCTATCGCGAGCGCATCAGCGACCTGCACCTGCCGCAGATCAAGGAATTGCCCGATGTGCTACCCGGGCTTTTCGCGTCCGCGGCGCGGCGTGCCAGGGATGCCGGTTTCGATGGCGTGGAATTGCACTACGCCCACGCCTACACGATGGCCTCGTTTCTCTCGGCGCGAAACGAGCGCGACGATGGGTATGGCGGCTCGCTCGAAAACCGCGTGCGCTTGCCGCTCGAGGTTTTTTCCCGGGTTCGTGAAGAGATCGGCAACGATTTCGTGGTGGGCTGCCGCTTCCTGAGCGAAGACTGTATAGACGGCGGCAGCACGATCGACGACTCGGCCTATTTCGCTACCGAGTTTGCCCGCGTGGGTATGAATTTTCTATCGGTCTCGCGCGGTGGCAAATTCGAAGATGCCAAACAGCCGGCGGTCGGCGCCGCAGTATATCCATACACCGGGCCGAGCGGTTACGAATGCATGCCGCAATATATCTCCGATGCACGCGGCCCGTTTGGACGCAACGTTGAACCCGTCGCACTAATTCGCGACACGATTCGGGCAGCGGGATTCGAGACGCCTGTCGTTGTAACCGGTGGAATCCACGGCTTCGATCAGGCCGAAGCGCTACTGACGGGTGCGAAAGGTGATATCGTCGGCTTCGCGCGTCAGAGCTTGGCCGACCCTGACTGGTTCCTCAAAGTTCTGCTCGGACGCGGTGATGAGACCCGGGTTTGCGAGTACACCAACTATTGCGAAGCATTGGATCAAAAGCATGTGCCGGTCACCTGCAAGCTTTGGGACCGTGTCGATCGGGATGAGCCCGGCATTCGAATGACGCCAGACGGCCGGCGGCGATTGACGGCGCCGGCGTGGCATCCCGAGGAAAAGACCACTAGCGGCGGCTGAGGCCACACCCACCTTATTGCGTTACGCCAGCCTACGATTCCTTGTATCGCTGTCCAAATCCAGTGACCGCCATCACACTGGTATGCCCCTAGGCATGGGGGAATCACCCCAATTGTCGCAGACCCCTTCAGAGCCCAGATTCATTCCAGATCAAACAACCAGACAATTTGTTTTTCGGCATTGCCGCAGCCGCCAACAAAGCGTCGAACGAAACTGGAAGGAACTGACCGATGACTGAATTCGCTTCCGTCGGAAAAATTGCAGACGTCGACGCAGACTCAATGACCTCATTTGCGATCGACGGCTGGGAGGTCGTCGTTGCCAACGTCGAAGGTCGCTATGTTGCTTTCGATGGTCGGTGTAACTGCATGTCGCTTTTTTCCGGCCACACCGAAACGCGTGCACTGCTTTCGGATGGACGCTTATCGGCAGAGACCGTCACCTGCCCGACCCATGCAACCGTCTACAGCGTTGCCAGTGGCAGCCCGCTCAAGGGACCGGGCGAGATCGCGCTCAATACCTACGAGGTGCGCGAGGAGGCCGGGCAACTTTTGGTCGCGACTAGTTCGGATGCAGAACGACGCTTCTGGAACGACGCCAAGGCTGCGTAAGCAATATGGCTGGTTCAGAAAATTAGGCAGAACCCCAAGAACCCAAGAACCCAAGACGACGCCACGAAAAAAGGGCGGCTCCGAGGTCTATAAACGTCGGGGCCGCCCTCGAGATTCCTGCCGACGAGTCGGGAAAACCGTATTCGTCAAGTTTCACATTAGCGACTTATTTTCAGTTGGATAGCTGGGGCAAATACCTAATCCTCAATCGCTATAACCAAGGAGGTAGGCCCACCCCCAGTTGGTGCCAAAGGTGCACAAAACTACCTCTAATGCGCTGTTTTGGCCCTAGGGCAGCCCAGATACGGTGCAAAGTTCTATACCGGAATCGGCTCGACCCGCTATAGGTATGGACCGCAAGTGCGTTCGCGTACGAGCGGCCATTTCAAATCGCTTCCGGCATTGCCCACATGGCCATAAAGCCAACGTCTGACGCTTCTCATATCCCGCCGCGACCGACTGCGTCACCGTTGGCAAACGACCGCGCTCAAGCCCCGGCGAGCACGCATCGACCGCTGATTTTTGCTGCGGCTATGGCGACGACCTTCATGGTTGCGATCGAGATCAATATTGTCGCAACAGCGATGCCGTCAATCGTGCCGCAGCTCGGCGGCTTCGACCTCTATAGCTGGGTATTCGCAGCGTTTCTGTTACCGCAAGCGGTGACGATCCCGATCTACGGCAAGCTCGCGGACCTCTACGGCCGCCGGCGCATCCTGGTAGCCGGTATCGTGGTTTTTCTGATCGCATCACTGCTGTGCGGCCTCGCGACCGATATGCCCGAACTTATCGCTTTCCGGGCGCTTCAGGGGATTGGCGGAGGCGCCATCTTGCCGGTTGCCCATACCGTGGTCGGGGATATCTACACGCCGGAGGAACGTGCGCGCATGCAGGGCTATATCGCCACCGTGTGGGCGACCGCCGCGATTATCGGTCCGGCATTGGGCGCGATTATTGTTGCTAATCTCGATTGGCGTTGGGTGTTCTGGATCAACCTGCCGCTCGGAATCACGGCGCTTTTGATGCTGGGGGCATTCTACCGCGAGTCGATCAAGCGGCAGCGCCATCAAATCGATTATCTTGGGGCCGCTCTCCTGATGCTAGGCAGTGGCGCGCTGATGCTGGCGTTGATCCAGGCCGCAACTTATTCGATCGAAGTACTAACCGGCCTAGCGCTGATCGCCGCAGCTTGCGTGGCCGGACTGTGGCGGGTCGAGCGGAACGCGGCTGAACCGATCCTACCGCCGAGCCTCTGGCGAATTCCAGTGGTTACCACCGCAACCATCGGCACCATCGTGATCGGTGCGTCGGCCATGGGCATCATCACCTACTTACCGGTCCACATTCAGGGCGTTTTGGGGCACTCAGCCGATGCCGTCGCAATTGCCTTGGCGGCGATGGCGATCTCGTGGTCTTTCTGCGCCGGCCTTGGCGGAAGAATATCGATCCGTACGACCTACCGGTTGGTGATCGTAACCGGCAGCATAGTCTTGCTCGGTGGCGCGGCTTTCCTCGCGTCTGTGCCGCCGACTGCGGATGTCTTGGTTATCGTTGCTGGCGGCGTGATCATCGGAATGGGACTCGGTTTCACCAGCAGCACTTACGTCGTCGCGGTACAAACTAACGTGAACTGGCAGATTCGCGGTGCCGCGACGTCGACGATTCACTTCGCTCGCATGTTTGGCCAGGCACTGGGCGCTGCGCTGTTTGGCATGGTGATCAATCTCAATCTTCGCGCTAGCGGCGCGACCATCGGCAACATCGATACGATTATGGACCCCGCGCGGCGCAAGGAACTCGACGCGTCCGTCCGTGATCCGCTAGTCGCCACGCTGGGCGACGCGCTGACCGACGTTTACCTGATCACCGGCCTTATCGCGGTTCTCGCTCTTTTGGTAGCGGCGTTCGTGCCACGGGGGCTTAATCCGGGGACGTCGCTGGGCTCACGTAACCCCGGATAAGTGTCTCCGAATCCCCAGCTGATCGACGGATTACAGAGGTTCGACGGCGCCTTATCTTGCGCCCCCGCAATAGCAGCCAGCAGCCTGATACCACTATCGCGATCGCTACAAGAAACGTCTCAAAAGCCAATGGTGGTGGCGGCACCTGCGTGGCGGCACTAATCGACCCGCAATTGGCCCATATATCTCAGACGCACCTGATCGACAACGATGGCCAAGATCAGCACGGAACCGAGCACAATCTGCTGCACGTAGCTTTCCATGCGGATTAGGTTCATGCCGTTGGTGAGCAATGTGATGAAGAACGCACCGAGGATCACGTTCTCGATCCGCCCGATCCCACCAAATAAGGACACCCCGCCAATCACGCAGGCGGCAACAGATTGCAGGACCAACGGTTGACCGATGGTAGATTCGCCGGTTCCGGTACGCGCCATCAGAAGCAAGCCACAGCACGAGGCCAGCACCCCACAAATGATGTAAGCGAAGAGCAGGTGTTTGCGGGTTTTGACGCCTGAGAGCCGCGCCGCCCGCCGGTTGCTGCCGATGGCGTAAAAGTAGCGGCCCATCTTGGTCCAGTTGAGGATGAAGAAAAGGGCAACGAACAGGCCAACCGTGTAGAACAGCGGCGCCGGTATATCGATTATCCGGCCGTAGCCGAACACCTCCTTGAAAACTTTCGGGAGGCCGTAAATCGGAACGCCGCCGCTGATCGTGAGGGCGACACCAACGACGACCGACAGCATGCCGAGTGTCATCATGAACGGTGGAACGTTGAACACGGCGACGCCGATGCCGTTGATCGACCCCACGATAACGCCAACGCCGATCCCGGCGATTAGCCCGAGGGTGATTGCCAGCGTGAAAGCCTCTGGCGAGCCGGCTAAAACGGAAACCATAACAAGAGCGGAAACCACACTGGTGAGCGCCATCGTCGAGCCAATTGAAAGATCAAATCCGGCGGTGAGCAAGCACACCATCTGGCCCATCGATACGATCGCCAGATAGGTTGTTTGCCGAACGACGTTGAACAGATTGCGCCCATCGAGAAAGCGCTCTTCCATGAGAGCAAAAAAGATCACGCTTGCGACCAGCAATACCGGGAGTATTCCCATATTCATGAAGACCGCTCGTGCGGCGGCGACGATGGGGTTACCGGCGGGTTTTTCCGCGATATCAGTCATCGGTTTCGTATCCCCTTAAGCGTTTTTTGCTGCGACATTCAGGCCCTCAACACCTTCTGCGAAGAAAGCGTTCAACAGGTTTTCTTCGGTTATCTGGTCGCCCTCGAAATGCGCACGGACCGATCCGTTGTGAATGACGTAAACGCGATTTGAAAGATTGAGGATCTCCGGAAGTTCAGAGCTGATCAGAACCACCGCCACACCTTCATCGGCGAGGGCCTTGAGGAACTCGTAGACTTCCGTTTTCGCGGCGACATCGACGCCGACGGTTGGTTCGTCAAGTATGAAAACCTTGTTCTCGCGGGCGATGTACTTGGACAGCAGTATCTTCTGCTGGTTGCCACCCGAATAGGTGTTGGCCTCCTTTTCCATCGCCAACGGGGTTACCCGCATGCGCTCGGCTAGTTCGCGGGTGACGTCGCGCTCAGCGCCACGGCGAAGAACCGAATTCATCGACATGGTCGACAGATCCAGGCTTGCGAGCGAAACGTTCTCGCGGGTCGGCCGGTCAAGCAACAGACCTTCACGCCGCCGATCGGGCGGCACATAGGACAGGCCACGTGCGAGGTTGGTGCTCGGATCGAGTCGGCGCAACCGCTCCCCCATGAATTCGACCGAGCCACTCGCAATCGGTTCAATGCCGAAACATGCCCGGCCAATCTCCGATTTACCGCAGCCGACAAGACCGGCGAGGCCAACAATCTCACCCCCGCGGACATCAAGCGATACGTCGCGAACCCGGCCGTCGCGTGTCGTCAGGTCCTTGATCGCGAGGCGAACCTCACCGGGGTTAAAAGAAACCTCAGGAAAAAAGTCACCAAGGGGCCGCCCGATCATGAGCTCGACGAGCTGTTGCTGGCTAGTCGATTTGGCATCTACGGTATCGATGTAACGGCCATCGCGGAGCACGGTAATGCGATCACCGACCTGTTGGATCTCCGCCACCCGGTGGGTGATATAGATAATGGCAACGCCGCTGCGTTGTAACGTTGTGATGAGTTCAAACAGTTGATTGACCTCGCGTTCGGTGAGCGACGAGGTCGGTTCGTCGAGTATAAGTATTTTCGGATCGGTGAGCATCGCTTTAGCGATCTCAGTCATCTGCTGCTGCGCCCGCGACAGCGTCGATACCTGCGCCTTCGCCGGAATATCGAAGCCGAGTCGATTGACGATTTCGATCGCCGCTTTGCGCATCGATCTCTTGTCGAGCACGATACCGGTGGTTCGCTCGGCGCCGAGGAAGATATTCTGCTCGACCGTGAGCTCGGCAGCCAGGCTGAACTCCTGAAAGACCGCGGCAATACCCTGCCGGCGCGCATCGTGCACAGACTCAAGCGACACCTGGCGGCCGTTCAGGCTGATGGCGCCTTGGTCCGGGCGCACGGCACCGGCGAGAATATTGATAAGGGTCGACTTTCCCGCCCCGTTCTCGCCGAACAAGACGTGGACCTCGCCGCGCCTGAGCTCGAAGTCGACGAAATCCAACGCACGGACGCCGCCGTAGTTCTTGCCGATGCCGCTTACCTGCAACAGGGCCTCGTCGGCACCCGACGCTGCATGCGTAGACGCTGCCGCGCCTGTCGGATCGTCAGTGCTAAGCCCGCTGGATTCCGACATTATGGTTCAGGGTTTAAGCGCCAAAGAATTCGATCGCACGAGGCGACCCGCAAAGCACACCAGCGGAACCCGGCGCGTGTGCGCCAGGTTCCAACCGGTAACTGCGTCGGTACTAGTCGACCTTGAAGATCGGTCGCCAACCGTGCGGTGCGAGGTGATCCGCACGGTTATACTCATTGGTTTTTGCGATATCGGCGGTCAACATCTGGAAGTCGGTCGCCATATCGACGTGTTCGGCCTTGCCCTCAAGAACGCGCACGGCGAGTTCGGTAGCGAGGCGCGCAAACATCACCGACATCTCGGTCGCCGACCCCATCACGCTGCCATCTGTAATGCCCTCTTCCACACCGGGCGTGAGATAGAAGGAGAACAGGCCAATATCTTCGCGCCCGATCTCACGCAGGAGTTGCACGGCAACTTCCACGGCTGGCGCGCCAGCAACGACGTATTTGACATCCGGGTAGGTCAGGAGGCCATCTTCGAGCAGCTTCATCTGCACGGCCTTGCCGCTATCGCCATAAAGCACTTTGGCGATATTAACTTCTGTATTCGGGATCGTGTCCTTGAAACCCTGCACGGCAGCTTCCGACCAGGACACGCCAGCCGGTCCTGGCAGCCACAAGACATCGACTTTACCTGAACCCTTGGGGTGCTTTTTGATGAGATGCTTGGCGGCCGCATTGCCCGTCGCCCAATAAGAGTTGACCGAGCGGCCGTCGACGTCACACCTCACGCCAATGCCAAAATCAACGTATTTGACACCACTCTTGCGCATTTCATCGATCGTGCCGCACAAGCCATCTTGCGAAATAGCAATCGCCACCACCGCATCGGCGCCTTGCGCGACGCAGTTCTCGACCTGGGAGATCTGCCCAACCTGATCACCATATCCATCGGCGGCGACAACGGTCATTTTCACGCCAAGTCGCTTGGCTTCTTGGGTGACGCCATAGGTCATGGCGATGTAGTAGGGATCTTTGACGTGCGGCCAGGAGACGCAAATATTCCACTTTTTGGTAACCTCGCTTTTGTCGAGCGAGGTGTGAGTCCCCGGTACCTGTTTGCCCGTCATGTCGAGCGGCGGAGTGCGGATGACCACCGGGATGGTCCAATTCTCGGCAAACGCCGGTGTCGTATCCGCGACAATAATGCTGAGCGCGGCCGCGCCCAGCACAATGCCGGTCAGTGCTTTGAAAACAGTCATCTGTGCTAGCTCCCTGTGATATCAATATCGGTTGTCGATCGTGCGAGACTTATTTGATGAACCCAACCTGTCGCTTCAATCTGGAGAAGGTATAGCACGAAACGAAAATTGGGTGCCAGATGCAGTGGGGTCCGCTCCGGCTTGTCGCCACGGGCATCAATATCTTCGCAGTTGCCGGCGCGGAGGTCGAAATCCATCTCCTTGAGGGCACGTACGCCGGGAAAATCCTTGGTGACCCCTCGGGCGCACAGGACAGGCTGGTCGGTTTGGGATTGAGCGGCCACGAAGGGCGCGTCGACGCGAATCGACGGCTCGCCCATCGGGTTTGGTGCTGACAAGGATTCGCTCATCGTTGGCACATACGCACGCAAGCACGGCAGAACCGGCCGGACACTACAGAAGTCATCGGCAGTGCGTTCGCGCTAAGCCTGCATGCGGTTGAGATACCCGTTGACGATGTTTTGCACGGTTTTCTCGAGCTTCGACATCGGTCCCGGTAGAAATTGCTCGCTGCGCATGTTGTGCTGCATGCCCTGCACCATCGTACGATCCTCTTCGAGGATCTTGATCCAAAAGTCGTAGTAGACCTGGGCCTTTTCAGCAAAATCCGGTCTGTCGAAGAATTCCTTGGGGAACAAATGGTAGAGCGTCATGCGGGTCCGATCCGGACTCAGCGGCTCGACGATGAGTGGCGAAATATGGTCGCAGCGGCCGAAGACGTGGAATTGGGGCGCGAAGTGTCCCATGCATCCCAAGTCCTCGCCGATATCGTCACCAAACCAAGGCATCTTGCCGACCAGGGTTTTGCCCTCGGGAACGGTCGGCGCCGCTTTATAGAAGGCGTTGATGTCGCCCTTGTCGGTGAGACCAATCTTGAACTTTTCACCATCGAGATGCGCGCCGAAGGTGGCGACGTGCAGGGTTTGGAAGTGATAGACGTCCATCAGGTTTTCATTGACGAACTTCCAGTTGCAGTCGAGCTCCATGACGAATTTGCCTGAAAATCGACAATCTTCCATGCGGAACATACCGAACGCGTCGTCAAACCACTCGATGGCGGAATCCAGCGGTTCCGCCTCTTCGTTGAAGCTGATGAAAATCCAGCCGGCCCAGGTTCCCAAGCGCAGCGGCTTGAGGCGGCAATTGGCCGGATCGAAACCCTCGGTTTCTTTCATATAGGGGGCACCAATCAGCTTGCCCTCGAGATCATAAAGCCAGCCGTGGTAGGGGCAGCTAAACTCTTCGAGATTGCCCTCGCCGCTCGCGACCTCGACACCGCGATGCGCGCAAACATTGGCAAACGCGTTGATGGAGCCCGACTGGTCGCGGCAGATAATCACGGGCTCGCCCATAACCCGAAACGTTCGATAGTCGCCGGCTTTTTCGAACTCCTCAACCCGCGCCATCGCGAGCCAATCGCGCATGAAGATCTTCTCTTTCTCGAGTTCGAAGATCTCCGGCGAATGATAGATGTAACCCGGTAGGTGAATTGCCTTGCTTAGATCGCCACGCGATTGCGTGAGATCGGCATCGTTTTCCAGCTCAGTGAGAGTTTCTGCGAGCGCCATCCTAGCCTCCCCGTTACAAACCCATCGGGATTATACGCGGGTCGGACAACCGAGGGCAAAACCGCAGGGTGTCACTCGTCGATAATCCGATTGAGGTAGCCGTTGATGAGTTGTGCACGGTGTGCTCGAGTTTCGACATTGGGCCAGGGCGGAACTGCATCGAGCCCATGTCGCGCTGCATGCCCTGAACAAAGCGTTCGAAGGCAAGAAACACGTCGATGCCGCACCCGCACTCGGCATGGTCGCCAAAGCTTCGATCGGATCATGGGACCAATCCAACGCCTTGGCGCCGGCTGGCTGGAAATCGATTTTCCGCGTCGACTAAGTAACAGATCTATTCGAACTAAGGGGCGAGGGTTTCCGCGCCCCTTATCTATTCCGCTGCGGCACGCGCGCATTGGATTGCGTGCCAGACATTGGTCGGTGTTGCCGGCATGTCGACGTGGGTTACGCCCAGATCCGCCAGAGCGTCGACCACCGCGGCTATCACTGCTGGCGGCGCACCAATCGCGCCGGCCTCAGCCGCGCCTTTGGTACCAAGGGGATTAGTACGGCACGGAACAATGTTCCAGTCGGTGTCGAACATCGGCACATCAGAAGCTCGCGGCATGCCGTAGTCCATGAACGAGCCGGTGAGAAGCTGTCCCGACTCGCTGTCATAAACGGCTTCTTCAATAAGTGCCTGTCCGACGCCCTGGGCTACGCCGCCATGTATTTGGCCAGCGGCCAACAACGGATTGATGAGGTTGCCGAAGTCATCGACCACCGAGAATTTGATGATATCGACGCGCCCGGTTTCAGGGTCGACTTCGACCTCGCAAATATGGGTACCGTTGGGGAAGGTCGGCGCTTCGGTGACATAGTGACCGAGCCCGACAAGGCCGGCGCCACC